>ERZ1673698.83-NODE-83-length-167743-cov-31.803307_pt1 | contig 167743 bp, 124 predicted proteins | sample MGYA00580228_ERZ1673698 | MGnify/ENA primary metagenome ERZ1673698 (study PRJEB41218, sample SAMN15661768) | gut metagenome | host: Homo sapiens | place: Canada: London | collected 2015-08-20/2019-03-30 | study: EMG produced TPA metagenomics assembly of... | reverse complement strand
TTTTTACGTTGCAAGAATTGGGAGAACTGAGAAAGTGAGATGAAGCAAAAATTTCCAGATAATTTTAAGGCTTGCCCGGTCAAAAATGAGGCTTGTACCATTTTTTATAAAATTGTTGCAGAAATCAGTATGCCTGTTTTGCGCTGAACGGTCAGTCCTACCTTTGTAACAGGAAAAATGGCTCGGCTTGCAGCGTTCCACGGAGACTTCAAGGCAAAGGAAACTAAGCAGGGAAAATAGCCAAACCGCCCCGATGGTGAGCCCGGCCACGACTCCGTACTCATCGAGGCAAAAAGTACAACGCGGTACGTTCAAGGGCGAGGGGAAGGATAACGCGCTGTGGGTGTAGCCAAGAGCGGCGATGTATGTGCTTGCGCCCGGTACGGTAAGCGACTCCCGGAACGTCGGAGAATGTCGTAGGTCGCGGTAGCGTAGGCGGTGCCGGAGCGTTCTGCGGAAAGTCCAACCGATGAACGACTATACACACCGCTGTCTGACACAAACAAGGCTTTGGCGATATCCGACTGATGTATGCTCGGCGGCACACTATCTATTGGCGCGACAAGGAAGGCAAAGGTGGAAAGTGTCGGTAAGACCGGCTCCGTCTCGATAGACAAGACCAATACGATCCCTCCCGGAACAAGGTACGAAATGCTGTCGAACCTCTACGAAAGAACAGGACTTTGGAGCGTCGAGCGGTCAACTCGGATGTCGCGCGAGCGAACCTGCCCGGAACACGGAAGATGTGCAGGGCTTGACTGCGCCCCTCGGCATAGAGCCGGTGGCGGAGAGCCGATAGACCAATGAGAGCGCAGGTATGGCGATAAATGAGCGTGGGAAAGAGACTGTCTAACAAGTTTAGGCAGTCTCTTTTTATAGTTTCAATAGGCAAAAAAATAAGCTAAAAAAATAAGGCTTTTATGCTGAAATTCAGCGTAAAAGCCTTTGTTATGTCATAGATTTTTAGTATATTTGTGTTGCAATTAAATCACTAATAATCAAAACATAACATGGCAAAGTTAGCGATAAAATCTGACAATAGAAAACAAAATTTGCTCCTTCCTCCATCGCTGGATGAACTGGTGCCCGAAAACCATATGGTAAGGGTAGTCGATGCTGTCATAGACCGTCTTGATATCAGCGATATCCTGTCAACATATCGGGGAGGCGGCAATAGTGCTTTTAATCCCAAGATGATGCTCAAGGTGCTGGTCTTCGCATATCTGAGCAATGTATACTCATCTCGGCGCATCGAGGAACTTCTCAAGAGGGATATCTATTTTATGTGGCTTGCAGGCATGAAGCGTCCTGACTTCCGCACTATCAATTATTATCGTGGCAAACGGTTGAAGGAGGGCTTTGACGCAGTGTTTACCCAAGTGGTCAGGCTACTCCATGAAGAAGGCTTTGTGTCGTTGAAAGTGCAGTATATCGACGGGACAAAGATAGAATCGGTAGCCAACAAGTACACGTTTGTATGGCGTGGTTCGGTTGAGAAATACGATGCCCGACTCAAGGCGAAAACAGAGGCTTTGCTCAGACAGATAGAACAGAACCACGCTATTGAAAATCAGGAGAATCCAGTGCCTGAGGAACTTACGGCCGAAGAAGTTACCAAAAGGGTTGAACGCATCAAGGAAAAGGTTGATGCAGAAAACCTGGGTAAGGAAGAACGCAAGGCCCTGAAACAGATAGAGACGGACTCTGTGCCGAGGATGAACCGATATAGAGGGCAGCTCGAAACCATGGGTCCCCGCAACTCATACTCCAAGACCGACCCCGATGCCACGTTCATGCGCATGAAAGAGGACGCCATGCTCAACGGCCAGCTCAAACCCGGCTATAATGTACAGATATCCACTGAAAACCAATTCATAACCAACTTCGGTATCTATCAGCGTCCTACCGATACCCTTACGATGATCAGCTATCTGGAATCGTTCAAAGCCCGATACGGTATGCAAAGTGAGGAAATCGTTGCCGACAGCGGTTACGGCTCAGAGGAGAACTACGAGTACATGTTCAGCAACGGCATGACTCCGTATGTCAAATACAACATGTTCCATGTCGAGCAGCGGCGCGGCTACCGAAACAATCCTTTCAGAGTGTCAAACCTTTTCTACAATCCCGATGACGACTTCTACGTCTACCCGATGGGACAGAAGCTGAAATTTATCCGTCAGGAAAAACGTTATACTGCAAGTGGTTACCAACAGACGGTCAGCGTTTACAGAGCCAGCAGGTGCGAAGGTTGTCCGTTAAGAGGACAATGTCATAAATCCAAACGCGACCGGCAGATAGAATTGAACCACACACTTGACGATTATAAAGCCAGGGCAAGAGAGCTTCTTACAAGCGAACAGGGAATAAAACATAGGAGCAACCGCCCTATAGAACCGGAAGCAGTGTTCGGCCAGATAAAGGAATGCGGCAGGTTCAGACGACTCAGGCTCAAGGGGCTGACCGGAGCGAAAATCGACTTCGGTCTGAAAGCGCTTGCCCATAATCTGAGGAAACTTGCCCAATCTTGGGCAAAATCCTCTTTTTTTGACAAATTTTTGTCTTCAGGAACAGCGAAACAACTTTATACGAGCCCTTATATAAGCTTTTACCCAAAATTTATATCAGTAGTGGCAAATGCAGCCTAAATCTTCAGATTTTGTGTATAAAATAGAGACTGTCTAACTTTGGTTGTTAGACAGTCTCACCCTTTGAGGGAGATTGATTAGTAACCTGCGAAGCAGCCCTGAACCATTGTGTAATCGACGTCCTCGAACTGGGAAGCGGCGATTTCCTGAGCCTCGTCTTCGTCGCGGGCTTCGATTTCTACTGTGTTGCTGTCGCCGTCGAATGTGATTACTTCCACTGTGAAGTATTTGTTTTTGCGGTTGGAGTTGAGAGAGCTGCCGAAGATGTTTGTACTAACGTATGTCATGATTTTGAAGTTTTAGGAGGTTTTTAACTGTGCGCCGGGGCGCGTTTGATTTTTACACCGCAGAATATGCGGCTGACCAATCAGTGCCTCCCGGCACGTTAGCCGACAAGGGTTTGATGAAAAGGCGTAAGCCCTCGAATACTCTTTTTGTTAGGTACGAAGGAAAAAGGAAGATTTTTTAATCAAATTTACCTGCCCTTTTCGAGCGTAGATAAAGCCGCTAACTTCGCGAGTGTGAAATATCATCTGCGCTCAGGTGCGAATAATCAGTTAATCCCTCCTACAAACGTCTCGTCAACAATCGTGCAAATGAGAGCAGAGCCGAACTTGTTCGAGCTATGCCGAGTGCAGCCGATTGAAGGCATAGCCAAAATATGACCGATACGTTACATCTTTGGCGGTTCTCCCAACCGCAACAAATACGCAACTACAATGTGTAATCACTGACGGCAAAAGCGACAACCTATGCAGTGTCATCGCCTTTAGCGCTTGACAAAGTCAAGAACCCCGGAAGATGAGGTGCAGAAATAGAATTGCGAAGCAATCGCCGAATACCTATTGAAATAAAAGCGCAATGAGGCAAATCGCCCCAGTGAGAGGCGATGTAACAAATGTTAAGGGTCAAAGAGTTACTAAACTCCCCAAAGGGGCATATGCACGGTAAATTTCCTTATACGCGAAAGTTCGCCATATCGAAGCGAAGCACCGATTAATAAGCGAGCCTCGGATCCAACCACAAGTTGGTGCCGAAGCTCGCTGTATATCTGCTAATTTATAGTAAGGCTGATTTTGCAAATCAGAAACTTACCAAATTCCGAAATCGTCGTAAAGACTATGACTACAATATTGTTTGTACATACATTCATATGGAGTGTCGCATTGTGACCCGGTAGCGATAGATGGTTCACCTTTTTTGAGAATTGATTTGCAAACTTTTATATTCTCTGATATATATACTTGCAAAGGCAGAATCTTTGATAATACCGACTCTATCTTGAATAGACGTCTAATATCTATATTTGAAACATTTATCTTATCCAGTGGTATTTGTGCTTCTTCAAGATAATCTCTATTTAAATAAATCAAGCAGAAATCATCAAGTTTACAATTCTTACTGATTACATAATATTGTAAGGCACAATCTTTAAGAAATGTCTCAGTAATAGCATCGCTACATTTAACTTCGTAGGCAATATGGCCAAACCCTGTTTTGTTCAATATGTCAACAGCCGCAAAGACATCGTCATATACAAATGCGGCTTCATAGACAGTATTGTCTTTAAATAATTTTTGTGTCTGCGTAGTCCATAACTGTTGTTTCAGACTGAATGGTAGGCTTATTTTCGAACCATCGATAATTCTATCAGAGTCGAAAGCCGAAGCGTCAATGCCATTGGGAAATAGACTTTGAGCCAGATATCCTATATTATGTCCCGCATCAAATTTCCTTTGTGTATTTTCGGAGACCTTACGTAGGTTGTATTTATTTTTATAGAGCCATAAAAGTTTAGGGCAAATTGTTCCATATATGAATGTGGTTTTGGACAAAATGCTATTCCTGAATTTCTTGGAAGCTTTTATATATATTTTTCGAGCTTGATATTCAGAATTTCGTAATTCTTCGATGGAAATACCATAAGGCTCACCCTGCTCACAGTATTGAACACACCAATAAGCATTAATAGCTGCATTCAAATAGTCCTTGGACTCCCAAGCCTTTTTGCAAGCTTCAAGATGATATAATATGTTGCCGTAATCAGACATTGCTGAAGTTCTATTTTATAAAACTTATTCTTGCGAGTTTAATCTGCAAATTTAATATTATATTTGATTACCTATAAGACGTGATTCGCTATTTGCATATACTATGTGCCAAGATGAGTATCTCGTAGATGGCCATATCCTTGCTTGTCTAATCACAAACGACATGGATAGTTAATTATTCCTAGGATTTCAATTATAGAAATTGGAGGACATAAATCTGCAAAAAAACAAGTATTGCATTTAGATTTCATACGTCTAACGTAAAACCACAAATTGTCACTTGAGTAATACCACTTTACGAATTCTTTTTCAAAAGTTAACAAATTTGAGATTTTAACCGGACCTACAAAAACTCCATCGCCTTTGATTGAAATATTGCCCATAAAATTGGAGTTAAACATAGAATTGAACTCCAATCCGTTCATGTTGCGATTTATAGCCTTAACGTCATCCTCATCAAACAAAGCATTTTCAAACAACTGTGATTGTTTGGTTATATCGTAGATTACAGGTATAATACGAGTGTCAGGATATTCTATGATAGTCTTTAGATTTGTAGTCCAATGATATGGAATAACATTTTCAGGAAATGAGAAATTATGAAATTCTGATAGTTCTGCGGATATAAATATTTTGTATAAAATAGTAGGATTAGAATTTGCTGACTCGATTACAGCATTAACAGCGTGGTCGGTGTCAGCTACTATTCTAAATATAATGGGTAGACCATAATCTCTTAACTTTTCAATTATAGCTTGGGAATTATTCGTGAGAGAGGACACTATCTCGATTTCTTCTAAATTCGGGAAAATAATTGAATTTAAAAAGGTTAGAGTCTCATTAAAGTCAAGGCTTGAATCAAATGGAAAATCTAAAGCGGATGCTAACAGGTGATTATTTACACTTATAGTGACATTATCAATAAAAATGCTAATCTTTTTAATGAGATTAATAGCATTCTTACTGTCTTTATAAACGCTGCTTGTGGCTAGTTTATCTCTGGAGGTTGTGAAGTGAATACCTTGCAAAGATACGGGGGTAACTGCACAATCAACAATATAGCCGAAGTTATTAGAGATAAGAAGTTCCAATACACTTGAATTTATGTCATTAACAACTATTGGAAATTTTTCATTTTCTGACAATTTCTGCGAATCAATATCCCTTAAAATAACGGTTTTATTGGATAAGGTATCTCTAAAGAGATGCCCAAGTATAGTTCTCCTATTATAAACGTGAGGGAAAAGAAAGAACTGCTTCATTTTAATATGATATTTCGGTATATTGTTTCAGGTATAGAAGGGTTCTTTTCTAAATAGGAAAAGATTTCGGCAAATACTGGGATCGAATCTTTATATGATTTAAATTCGGGACATAGAGACGAGGACGTTGATGTGCACGCACAATGGTTGCATAATGACTTAAATGCACAATTAGAGCATTGGTTTTCAAATTTATAAACCATTGCATTGAAATCATCCGCAATTTTTGGATAATCAAATCCAAAATCGCCATCGCTATATTTACATAAAGGCGTCGAACGGTTTACTTTCTCGCAAGGAACGATAGTATTATTTACCGTCAAAAACAATCGTTTAGTAAATGGGACACATGTATGAGTCGGGAATCGTTCTATATCATCTTTATGGATATAGCTTGACTCATCATAATATAATGAACCTGTCATATACATGAGTAGCTGAATGACCTTTTTATTCATTGGTATCTCCAAGAAAGATTCAGGGAACAACCGATAAAAGTCTGCATCAACTGACTTTATGCTCTTTCTCATATACAAAACTTCAGGATGTTCGACCTCTCCATCACTAATATGAAGGGGAGAAAGTGTGGTCGCTTTATTGAAATTAGTGCTAAAAAAATCAAATATGTTTTCCGTATCAGATAAATTAGTATATACTGAGTTAAATCTAATCGACTGAAAATATTCAGGGTATTTACTTCGAACGGATTTTAAATTTGAAATAACGGTATCAAATGATTGACGACCATCAGAGAATACTCTATATGAATTGTTCTCCCTATCTCCATCGAGACTTACTAAAAGCGCAAAATTATTTTCTTGTAAGAAATCGATATTCTTGGCGAGCAACGAAGCATTAGTAGTTAGAGAGAAACGGAGTGGCCTTCCTCTAAAAGATAAAGATTTTGCATAATCTACAATATCTTTTATGAGTTTAACATTCAAAAGAGGTTCGCCACCGTAAAAACTTAGTACAAGAGGTGAGTTAAATGTAGAGCAATGCTTACTATGTGTAAGGGCAGATATTTTATCAAGAAGTGCTTTTGCTACCGGAAATGTTAGAAGGCCTTCTTTACGTTCAGCGAATGTTTCGTAATATTCTCCATAGCAACAATACTTACAGCGAAAATTGCAATGCGTTGTAACCTCAAAGACTATTTGCGGGATATTGGCAAGAGCGCATTTGATTTCATGCGCATTGACTTTTTTGGAGAAAAGAGATTCCCTATTGGTCAAATATCCACTTGTTTTGAACACGTTTAGAATAGGGTCATCACCTGAATTGGAAATGAAAGCATTATATGTATTCTCAGGAATGGGGATAAATTTCTTTAGTGACGGAGAATATAGGTAGTAATTGTTGTTATCCGTTTTGAATGCAAATGTTTTCATGGCCTTAGAGATGTGAGAATTGACGGTGAGTACTATCACCCACCGTCAATAATTCGAGTTTGTCGGAATTAGTCAATATTCCAACTTGCAGTACTTGCGATATCTTCGCAAACGATTTCTTCACCTTTACGGATGAATGCCCAGCAGGGGCAATCACATGCTCCAACATGATTTTGTTTTTTAGGCTTCAACAGTTTCTCTGCCTTAGCCTTTTCCTCGTTGAGCTGCTCATCGAGGATTGCTAATTTTAGAATGCCCATATGTTATGGTATTAAGTGGGTTATGAATGTGTTAGTCCTTCAGGTAATTCTTGCTCCTCGAATTTTCTGCTAATATTGCAGAATTGAGAAACGATATCATATATGGCGACCTCATTGACATTAATGTCACCATCCACAATTATCATTTTTGCCATTAACTCAGAGAAGTATTTTTTTTGCTCATCTGACATGTCATTGACCTGAACAAGAGCGAGAAGAGAATTTTTTTCTTCAACCATTGCTCGGTCTTCCTCGCTCATTGAGAATTCGACCAATAATTGGTTGAAAAAGAAAGTTTCGCGCACATCGACAACACCATCGGCGTTTACGATGTCGAGAAGGATGCGCATCATCGCGATCTTTTGTTGATACGTGAATTCCATATAATTAAATTTATTTTGTTAAAAAACCATATTTTGGCTCCGGTACATATCCCTGAGACAAAAGTTCATAGAACTCTTTTTCATCATGCACCTTTTTGGTGCCCTTGGTTCCTGTTGTTCCGGGCTTTCTTACCTTTTTGGTCGGTACATTCTTAGAAATATCTTCATGACCATCAAATAAGTTTCCGAGACTTTTTGGGCTGTCATTCTGACCAGTGTGGAGATGTTCTTCCGGAAAGGAGGGCACTTCCTTTTGGCCCTCCTCAACCATAGGTTCGTCTTTAGTCGGAGTTTCTATAGCCACAACCGGTTTGAAGATAGGCAAAGGCAAGGTGTCGTAGAGACATTCAAATGTATGCCCGTTCCCAAGATAGATACCTAAAAGATATAGGGCATAAAAAATCTCATCGGGAAATTTTTCCTGAGCATATTTTATGGTTTCACCGCCGTTGAGATTGAACCCATTACTGAACTCACTTCTTAGAACAAGGAAGAGTATGGCTATAATGAATGAATTTGTCTTTGTATTAGAGACATCATCTACCTTGTCAAAAAAGTTTCTTCCCTCCTGAGTTTCGGCAAGCCGTTCAATTAAAGGAACCATTTTGAGTTCTTGAAATTCAAGTATTTTTTGATAAATACCTGTTTTTTCGATAAACTCAGCCGGCTGCTCTTGTTTCATAATCGTATTGAGATATACGTTTACAAGATCCATGAAAAATCCGGCTGTATTCTTTGGGAAAAAGCCATGACGTTCATATCGCAGAAGATAAATCCAAAATGATAATTCATCTTTCGGACGTAAATCATTTTGAACCTCATATGCTATTTCCTTAAGCATGTCTAAGGAGCAGATGGATTCAACCGCTGACAGAGGTTGCTCTATTTTAAGAATCTTCCAAATATTTTGAGCTCCTTTTTTAGCATCCTCAATGAGGAATTGCTCCTGCAATTTGTTTACAGCATCCGGCCAAATAGGATTGTCGATTCTTATGCGTGCATCATAAGAAATTTCGATTTCTCTTTTAGCCTTGGCGTCAAGTGCAAAGATGTTTTGAACTTCTTCAATGTTAAGTTTACCATCCTTAAGGTCACTTATGAAGTAAACCAAAAGAACGGTAAAAGAGTAATCGAATTGATTTGTTCTTGCAAAGAGCTGATCACGCACCTCTGTATTTTGACTCAAGGAAGCGATATCACCGTTAAATGTAACGACGCTTCTTTCATCAATATATAGATACCCGAACTTGAAAAGATCGGTAAAATCAGACTTGCGAATTAGTGATAGATAATGCTTCATGATTATATACCAAACACGTTTCCTCCATTTTGAGGTCTGAAAGTCGTTGTCGATGCCAAAGCGTCATGGATATTTATGGCACTACATTGGGAGGAGAACGAATTAAGATAGTTATGTTTATATCCTGAATATGTGAGATAGAGGTTATTACGGCTTCGTGTCATAGCGACCATGAATAAAGTCTTACTTCTTGTTTCGTCGGGAACAATGAAGAGACTGGAGTTCATGAACGGAATGAACACATTGTCAAAGTCAAGACCCTTGGAACTATGATAAGTCATTATTACCACCTTTTTATCGTCTGCGCTGAAGGAACCTACTCCATTGCCAACATACTGAAGCTCCAAGCCTTTAGATGACAGATAGGAATTCATCGCTGAAAAATCCAGTTGTCCCCAACGATTAAGTTGTTCCGGCCATGCACTTTTCCCTTCTGCAGCCAATGCTGAATTGACAAATTTAACGATTTCTTTTTGGGTCGGGAGAAGTACAGCCGCAGTTTCACCGATTTTGGTTGCTTTATTAGCTTCTCTCATTATGTATTTCACTTCTTCACTTGTGCCGTTTGCCTCACATAAACGGACCTGAGTAGAAGTCTTGGTTTGATCTCTTTTGGCAGAGAAAACATTCATGTTAGGCATGAAACGTTGAATAACGTTGATTATTGAACTTGACAGTCGATGTATGATGGCAAGTTCAAAAGAGTTAGACGACAGAAGCGTTCTAATTTCAGAAGGAGAAACTGTTGCCTCCCGGAATTTAGGGTCGCGCTCGTAAATGGATTGGTTTTCATCACCTGATACCACTACATGGTTAGCTCGACTCTTCATTGCACGAAGAACGGATGGCACCATATCTTGTATTTCGTCACTCAATACGTAGTCATAATGATTTGACGAGTTCATGAATTCGTAGAATGTTTTCACATCAACATTGACCCTCATTTCTGCAAATGCCTCTTTAAACATTTGAACAAGGGCTCGTGTGAAAACTACTACCACAACGGACGCATGAGGGTTGCGGTTTTTTATTTGTTTTAAAGTATAGGCAAGAAGAACCGATTTGCCGGAACCGGGAAAACCTTTTATCCAAATGTTTTCTCGGTTATAGTCTTGCCTGTCGATAAACTCGCGTTGCTGCGGGTCTAACATATGTTCGGGAATTATCCAGGCCATAATATTAAAGTTTTTCTATTTGTGTGGAGCGAGTACGGGTTAGATTATTTTCATCAAAGTATTTATCTGTTTCAAGCTTAGGTTTAGACTCCCTTATACGACGGGCCTCATCCTTGTGTCCAAGTTCAGATGCTACATCCGCAAGCCAGCCGTATCCGTAGTCGCCGAGGGTGCCGGCTTTCCATTGGGATATCATCATATCATAGACTTTCTGCAGTTTCTCTCTTGCGGTCTCAGTCTTCCCATCAGCCATGTCAATATATGCTGCCTCTATAAGCGCGACATCATGATTAGGATCTGCCTCTAAAGATTTTTTAATATGCTCACGATATTTTGCATTATCCCGGTATTTCAGTTGAAGACCTAGATTGCAGTGTGCGTAGGTGTCATTGGGATTGGCTTCGAGAGCTCGCTCGTAAAATTCTATTGCTTTATCCTTGACACCCGCATTTGCATATAGAACGCCTATGTGATTATAGCTATTTGCATTTGGATATAGTTCCACTTGTAGTTCATATGTTTCTGCAGCTCTGAAGCTATTTCCTACTTTGTTATATGCTTCTCGTAAATTGATGAGAGCTTGTTTTGTCGGTTGCCCATTGTTATGTAGAGCCTCAAGGTTGGCCTGCCTTTCTGCAACAAAAACTATACGTTCTTCGGTGGTCATCTCTTTATTGGAGAAAGGATTCTGTGGTTCCACCATGCAAGTGACCCCCATACATTTAGCTGCGACAAGAAGCAACTTGTCGGCATTGATTTCAAGCGTTACACTTACGGGAGTATTTACAGGAAATCCCTTCATTGGAGGAGTAGGTTTTATTACAATGTTATGTAATAATTTCTGAGGCGAACCCAGGCAGATTGGGAGTTCGACCTGTGGCTGATTTTCAGTTGCTGTTACAAGGTCGTCTATTGTAATGGTGTCACACGGGATTGGAGAGCCTGCGGGAAATAATACCTTTGTAGTCGTATCCTTGGTAACAACTATAATCGGCTCACTTGTGATAGGCTGAATGATGCACTTACCTAAACCGTTCATCAGCAACGAGTGGAGAGCAGCCCCTTTCGAGACATGAGTTTGCAAGTCCCTTGGAACTAATAACTCACTTTCAGGGAATTTCTTTCTGAGGACTTCCTGTATGTAAGGACTTTGCGCACTTCCCCCGATAAAGAGGACATAATCAATCTCGTCATAATTAACCTTTGCCTTGTCAATTGCACTTGTGATAGGCATGGATATATTATTGTATTCATCCTCCCCTTTAATTGTCTTTGGCAGGCGGCTATTGTTGGTAAATACCGACATAGCTTCAGTAAGCTGTGCAGGGGTGAGTTGAAACTTATCCTGTCGAAGAAATCCACGGGTAGTTTCAATCTCTACCGGGTATTCAATAATTACCGGCTTGTCACTCATTTTAAGATTAGGCACAGTAAAGTCTGATGTTAAGATTGCAAGGTTTTTGTTAATCATAATCTTTAGCCGCTCTGCAATCTTATACAGTTGGCAAGCAATCATTTTGCGCTCCGGAGTCCTAAAGTCAGTCAATTTTTTATTATTGACTTTCAAGAACTCAGGAAGAATGTAATGGTAGGTCAAATATCTATCTATATCATTTCCCCCCAGTTGGGTAAATTTCGATATAGAGAGATTCTTTGAGTATACCCCATTCACGCTCTTGCCTATTTCTAGAATTGAGATATCGCAAGTTCCGCCACCAAAGTCAAAGACCAATACTTTAGGGTTGTATAGGTGGCTTATTGTTAATGGGTGCTCGCCATTTGAAGTTTCATGAACGTATGAGATAAATGCGGCATTAGGTTCATCAATCAGGGATTGGTGAACTACACGCATGCCGTTAGTCTCTAAAGCCTCTGACAGTTCTTTTCTTTGGTTGGCTTCAAATGATGCGGGGATGCTAATAGCATATTCAATATCTGTGCTTAGACCATTATTTTGGCAATATCTTTGGATGAGCATATTAAGATACATAAAGAAAACCCTAACCGCATCTTTGGGGTTTCGTATCTTAAATGGTTCAATGTCGGCCAAAACACTGTCAAAATATTTTGCCCCGAGATCTGTGCCCATCTCCATCTTGAATGAATACCATATCTCGCGGCCAAATTTCAATTGATACTTGAGGTTATAAGCGCCTTCACCAACTAAAATCTGATTGTTGAAATAAGCTATAATAGTTGGAATGCGTTCGCTTTCAAAACGGGTGCCATCCTCAAGTAATTGAGGCAGTTTGATAGATTTACATTCTATGGCGTTCCCATCTTCCATCATTGAAGCAATAGATACCACAGTGGTGGAGGTGCCAAAATCAATACCCACATAAGTCTTGCCGCGAGATACCGCAGTAATTCTCGCCGGTAACATTTGTTTTAGTGTGAGTTTATTATCTTCGTCTCCCATATCGGTTTTGAATTAGGGGTAATTGGAATGTAATGCAAAGTTACTAATTTTTTTTAGATTCTCAATATCATTTGGTTACACATGTATGTACTGTATGCCTTATTGTAAGAAAAGATAAACCACTAGTGTCTCTTAAAATCTGTTAATAAGAAATTGTTAAACTCTGTATTCATGCCGGTTACGCGATTTTTGGGTCTGAAAATCTTGTCGCACTTTTCAAATGATTATATTGGGGTCGGAGCCTCAAAACTCGGTTCCCCGATTTTTCATGAATACAGGACGATACATTTTCAGTCAGATTGTTGACTTTTTGCCAAAACGCAAATTTGAAAGAATCATGGAGCATCGTACCAAAAACAAGGTTGAGGACAGAACCCTCGGATGGCAGTTGTCTTATTGGGGACAGTTGCTTGTCCTTATATTCGGTCAACTGCTCGGATGTCGAAGTCTCCGTGAACTCACAGATATCACTACCGCGCATCGCAGGAAATCCTTTCATCTCGGCTTTGGCAAAGAAACGGTTGACCGTAATATTCTCTCCAGATGCAATACCAATCGTGACTGGCATGTGTTCGAAGAGTTCGCCAACCATATGATTATGCTGGCTCAGGAAGCCCGTATAGACCGGGAATTCTGTATAGGTGGCAAGTTCTATGCGTTCGATTCCTCTACGATTGACCTTTGCATGAGTGTTTATGACTGGGCAAAGTTCAGAAGCACCAAGTCCGGCATTAAGCTGCACACTCAGCTTGATATAGTGACACAGATTCCGGTTATGATAAACATCACCAATGCCTCGGTTCATGATGTGAATGCAATGGATGTCATTGAATATGAACCGTTGGCCGGATATATATTTGACCGAGGATACTGGGATCTTGAGAGACTTCATAAGATTGAGGAACTTGGAGCCTTCTTTGTCATAAGAGAGAAGGCCAAGCCGAAGTTCATGGTCGAGGACGGTCTGGACATGCCCGAGAATGGAAACATTCTTCAAGACTATACCGTAAGGTTTTCCGGTAGACGCAATGCTTCCAATTACCCATCCCGGATAAGACGTCTTGTGGCGTATATCCCCGACCTGAAGAGATGTTTTGTCTTTTACACAAATAATTTCTTCCTGTCTGCCGAACAGATTGTATTCCTTTACAAGAACCGATGGCAGGTGGAGCTTTTCTTCAAATGGATCAAACAGCACCTTAGGGTCACCACATTCTGGGGGAACTCCGAGACATCCGTCAGAATACAAATCTATGCGGCCATATGCACTTACTGCGTCGTCGCAATAATCGAACATAAAATGAAACTTGAAAGAAATATCTACGAGGTCATGAGAATCATCGGCAGCACCTTGCTTGTAAAGGAGCATATCAAGGACTTGCTGACTCCGGAACCAGAGCCAATCCAAATAGCAAATTGCCATCCAACTCTTGACCTCGAATTTGATTAACACTTTTTAAGAGACACTAGTGAAGATAAACAGCAATTAATAAATTAAATCCCACTCGTCATAATTTTTAATGTCGCCATAGAGGTCAACTTCGTTTAAGACTTCGGGAAGCTCTATAGTATTTATCTCGTAATCGGAGTCCATATACATATCATGTATGGTGTCTCCGTTGCAGGTATCTAAATCCTCAAAATCCATAGTTATTGAATTTCTTGTTCAAGAAAGTAACGAGGTCTGGAATTGAAGTCCACGAAGTGGATACCGATGCTATACAGGAAGTCTTGGGTGAGTAAATGGCCGTCTGATGGGTCATTCGGCTGCGATTTATTCAACAGAGTCAGCAACTCACCGTCTTGCAACAACACATCTCTGATGAGGTCGCACATCAACTGATAGCCGGATAGTTTGCTCTCAAAGTAGTTGAGAGATGGGAATTGCACGTCAGTCTGACTGACGAAATCCCACCAAAGCGACGGCTTGAAGATGTAGTAATGTGCCGGGTTGTGAAATGCAAGATATACCGACACGGCACGTTCGCTCTGTTTATCATAGCCTCCGGCTTTGATAGTGCCGGCGGCAGAGAGTTTATCGTAGAGAGTGGCAAATGTTTGAAGGAAGTCGTCAACACGATGTGCAAGATTTTCTTGATCATCGTAGAGGGCGCGAAATGCTTCACGTATTTCTTCGGGAGCATACTTTGCCAATTTAAGGATGCCTCCAAGCGGATTGTAGAACGAGCCGGTGGCGAGAAGATTTAAGTCGCGGTCGTATGAGCCGTAGAGCATAGCGTAGAAATCCTCGGCCTCGATGTCAAAGTTCTTTTGGAACTTTTCGAGAGCTGCCCACTTGTAATCTTCGAGCGACTGAAGCTGCTCCCAATATTTCTTGTACCATTCAATGTATGGTTTAAGTTTGGCAGCGAGGTTCGGGTCAGGTTCTACCGAAGTCAGCGCAATCTTCGGACGCTTGGAAGCTGACTTGCGAGCTGGTTTCGGCAAGTAAGGCTCTGTGCCATAACGCTCACGGTCGGGGTGTTCTGACGCTGTGAGATTTTGAAGCATTATCGGGTTCACTTCAATGAAACCATCTTCGGTTACGCCGGTAATAAACTTAATATCGGAGAGCAACCGCATTTTATCGTCTTCCTCCAGTCCGGGAAGCCATTCAAGGCGCAAGCCCTCAGCAATTCCGGCCTTCGTAAAAGTGCGGAATCGCGCATTGGATTTGAGAAAACGCTTCATCTCTTGCATGATGCGTATGAGTTCTGAGTCTTCGCTTTTGGCGAAGTCAAGAACAACGGCAGGGGTTGCTGCCATCACTACGGCATCATCAAGAGATACCTTGCCGTCCGTATCTTTATATGCGGCGGCGAGGTCAAAGACAATGCGCGAATATTTCCATTTAGCGTCTGATATAGCCATAAATAATAATATAACGGAATTTAAACTTCTTCGAGAGTCCAGCCGAATCTTTTTCTGATGTGCTCTTGAAATTTAGGGAACTGATTTCCCCATTGATGACACACTACAAATTCAACACCATCTTTAGCTTTGAGTATTTTATCTTTATCAAGAAAATAGCGTTTGTCATCGTCATAGCCTCGAGCTACCCGGGAGTTAACTTTAGCGAGTTTTGCTACTACACCGTAACGGCCTTGGAGTTCAGGTGGAAAATTGCGCTCAACAACTTCAAAAGGAACATTTGGATTGAGTGCCATAAAAAGTCTTACGCAAGCCAGGACTGACTGACGCTTGTTGAGCGGTGTGTGACCATTGAGAGAAAATAGAACCCTTCCATTAGATAAGACGGTACCTGAATGGTTCTCAACTATTGTGCTGTTTCCCAACTCGAAATTTACATTGATGTCTAGAATATTACAGATTGTCTTAATCTGCTCAATCTTTGTACGGGTACTGCTATTTGTATTTATCCAATATTCGTGATTAAGCTTTTTTGAAGCCCCTATATACTTAGGGTTTGGCGTTTTACTAACGAGTTCTCCACCTAAGTAATTGATATGCATATCCGCAACAAGCTCAGGACCGATTTCATTGATGAATTGCACAATCATTGAAGTCGGGTTTCCTTCAGCAATGTGTATATGCTCAGCAGTGATAGACAATATTTCAATTGGTTTGCTTTTGGTTGATGAATGTTTTATAGAAATACTTTGCTGTGAATCAACGATATGTTCATTTTGTATGTCCTGTGAATCATGTTCAGATGCGCGATAATCCACATACATTTTCACTGCTATTGCTACTGAACGGTTTGCCTTACCGTTTATTGAATCTGAATCAACTTTTTGCCAGATTTCTCTAAGGGTTTCAATGGAGGATATATCTTCAATATTTTCAGTCGGAGTATATTGAGACACAATACTCCGCACATAGGCTCCTCTCAATGAGTTAGCATACAACTTGATTGAGGAATCAGAATAAGGCCTGCCAGTTTGCGATGTTAAAGAGCCAAGGTAGCTCAAGAAACCAACGAAATTAGAAGCAATTTCCTTGTGTACGACGACTTCATATTGGGTTGGCTTCTGATTTGTCGCAAGGTAAGTCCTCAAAAGAGCATTCTCTGCTGTTAAGGCAAAAGATTTATTCCTAAATAGGATAAAAAGGGACTCATCTAAGATTCCATATTTAAAGTATCTAAGAACTTGGGTCCTATTCCATGATTGGTTAAAATCATATTTTGCACGTTGGCTAACAAGCTCTAGAGAATAAAATCTCTCACTTGATAAATGAACAAAAGGCTGATACATATTATCACCAAATGGCCATTCTGCTGGAACATATTTCTTCCAAAGACGTTTAAAAGAATCGGCAAGATTAACTGTGGGATAAATCCTTTTATCTTTAATAAAACCTTTTCTAATGTTGTCGATAATAGCTAATACGAAAACTGCCTTATGAGGAGCCTTTATACCTTTGTTAGAAGAACATTTCATATTGGATAAAAGCTTTATCCAATCATCTTCAGACAAAGGGAAGCCAATTTCCACTCCTGGATGAGTGAATAAATTTTCTTCTTTATCGAAGAAATCCCGAGAAATATCTCCATTCCCAAAAGGTGCAAGCAATTCTTCAACCTCTGCGCGGCGCTTCTTTGAGAATACCCATCCGGGGCCATCTTTAAGACGAGCATTGAAGTAGCCTCCGATACTACGAAATGTATCGGCTAATTGACGGGTATCTCCGTAAACGGCAATCGCTTTTTCGGAATAATCAACTATTCGTATATTTGAGGTGGTACGTGCATTGATTGGCTTCGGTTCCTCAATCTCTGATTCTATAGTATGTAACGGCAAGTGCGGTGCTTCTATACATGATTTCGCATCAATCGAATCCTTTATCATCAGCATCGAACCAGTGGTGCAAAAACTATAGTTGATTATCCCTTCTTCATCAAATTGAATACTACAATCTAATCCACACCGTAGATTTTTAATCTTAGCGCCTAATGAAGCCGCGACTTGTGGAAGCACTTCTTCTTTTAGATAGGCTAATTCTAGATTGTTAATCTCTTTGCGGAGGTCTGCAACGACGTCGTCACCGGCAGATGCCTGTGAGTCAAGTTGTTGATATAACGATTGTAGTTTTTCAATGGCTGTCATTTTACTTCAAGGTTATCTCGGGCATAGGTTTATGGAATGAACCCTCTCGATCCATTATCGCACATTGTTTACGGACAATGTCGCGACGATGAATGGCCGGTTTCAAACAGTATGTGTAAAAGTCATCCAAATCAAGATCTTCTTTTTTTGTGATGTGAGGGAACAATAATTTAAGGTAGGCGGTTGCAGTACGCTGAACGGCTTTGACATGACGCATATCCGAGCCCTTGGGAACGGATATGGACTCTGTCACGATATTTGCATACTCCGGTGCAGTGCGTAATTGATGCATAACTTCAGAGAAGAACTCGACGTTGAGGGTCCAGTCGCGCAGTGCCATATCAGTAGTAACGCGAGGCAATAACCAGCCCTCGATGAACCCTTGAAATCGGTCAATAAGTGCAGACTCCTTGAACGCTTCGGGTAGTTCATCAAGATAGTTGTCCGATAGAGGAAATCCATCTTCCGACAATGGTATATTTCCGAGTAACATAAGGCCACACTCTGACATGAATTCGTAATCATCTACCTTGGTCCGACCAAATTCAAGATAGTTCTTAAGGAAAGAGCGCATCTCCATATTGTCAGTAAATGATATGGATTGAATTTCATCAAGAGCAACAAGGTCATGATTATACATTATCCCCGGAGTCTTTCGGGCTTTGTCATAGAACAACTTAGCGCGTGATACCTTACCGCCTCCAATAAGCCACACGAATTTTGAGAGGTTGCCAAATACGTAGGATTTACCTGTACCCTTGGGGGCCAGCTCTACAAAATTCAGGCGAGGCTCTATGAATGGTAACAGACGAGCCAAAAATTCAAGTTTCTGTGTTTTATTCACAAATGAACTTGGTGTATACTCCATTCCGGAAATCAACACATCAATCCATTCTTCGGTATTGAACTGCTTCCGTCCCTCTCGAAAAGCTGCAAGGTCAAGTTTCTCCATCGGTCGGAATGGCTTGAACTTCGACATTTCGACATACCCACTCGAATGTTCCATTGGAGGCACATATACGAGCTTGATGATGCCCCATTTTACACCATCAACCAAATCATCGGGAAACATCTCTACGATATGAGGTGGAATGACAGTATCACGCAGTTTGATGCCCATTTCAGGTATCTGAAACTGTGTCTTATTTTGAGCGAGATTTGTGCTTACTTCAAAGCGAGTTAACAGCGTAAGCACTTCACCTTGCATGAGCCGGGCGCGAATTGAGTTGTGGTTAACCGGAATATGAGCGTCAAGAAATTCAACAAGGGCATCCCTGCGCAGGGTGCCGTCAAGCTCTGTGTGAACGGCTAACAGGTAATCCTTGACAAACGAAGGAAGATTGCGACCACTGAATATCTCATTGTTATCAGGATTCTTATATACTGTCGCATTCCCAAATACAGTTCTGATTTTCTTTCCAATCTCGCTCATAATTAAAAATCATCAAATTCGGATTTGTTTATACCAAGTCCAAATATGTTAACATCAAAATTTTGAAGTTTGCCCTTATTGGGAAGTACGGAAACTACCATGCGTCCCTCAACGACATTTGGAATTGTCGCAGACCATGTCGTATTATTGACAGTCATGTCAACTTTATGAGAGCCAACAATAAGTTGTGCCGACTTGGGTTGCGGAAGGATAACGCACTCAAATACAGGCGAAGATTTCGGAACATCGTTGGTTTTGACCTTGATGTCGTATTTGACCGGTTTGGAAGCATCATTATTTGTAATTACGATGAATGGCACAAGCACCTCCTCAGGGGTGCAGCCGCCATGGACTTCGTGACTCGGCTTGTTGCCGAGTGAAGCATGGGTTAAGGCCACTTTATAGTCTTGTTTGTCGTCCGGATTATTGACTGTTACATATTCGGGCATTGGCTCTGCGGCAATGTCAGCGGTAAATGGGATATAACGACCCTCATGGTGAGCCTTACCGGTGAGCTTTCGAGGTTCGCAAAGGCGGGAAAGGGCGCTCAGTCCATGATCTGATACAATAGCGATGGTGTTATTGCCAACGCTGTTGTCTCTTAATATTTTAGCTACAATATCGCGGAGTGTGCTAAGTTCTCCGATAAGTGTCTGGCGATTTTTATAATGCGAGCCATGCACATATGTATCTAAGTCACCAAACTTGAATACAAAATGATTATCTACAACGAATCGGTTAAGCGAAGTATTGGAAGGAAGACCTGTTGTAGCGACCTTTGCCTCAACAACCTCATAATTTGTATTCGATGTCTCTACGAGATATAAGATGTATGGTATAAACTCAGCACCTAATCCGTCAATCCAATATACTTTATCGGGACGGCGGGACAAATCGTTGGCATATTCATAGTACAGGTCATGACAAGATGTATGCTTGTAGTACCAGTCCCAGAACTCCTTCTCACTCGCGTTATGAGTATTGATAAACCCTTTGATGCGGTCGGTATAGCGGTCTTTGATTTTAGCCTCACGATATGCGTCAAAATAGTCAGCAAGCCATTGGGCGCCCGGCTGATAGAATGATTTGTCGGGAGCATAGAGATAGGCATAAAGGTCGGGGTAGAAGTCTTTCAAGTGCTTCATACCGAACTCTTCTTCGGAACGGTTCTGATACCATCCAAAGAACAGCTCTTTCTCAAAATCGAAAGTGCTTGTAGAAAGCTGTTTGACAAGGTTAAAGCCTTTATCGGATTGAGCAATTTCTATCAAGTGCTCCATTATCCACTGCTGATTACTCTGTGGAACGACGTTGCGGAAGTGTTTGCTTTCCTGACGCATAAGAGCTGCACGTTCTTCATAGAATTTGTCAATCTCGGCGGGAGAGCAATAAAATATGCGCTCGGCGAGTTTGACAAACAGAGCCGCAGGTACGAGATAATCGGTTGTCTCAACAAGACAAAGATTGGTATAGGGACGGCTAGTGAGTGAGCCTGTATGTATCAGATAATTTTTAAGCAACCAGCGGTCATATTCTGAATTTCGCTCATCCGACCAAATTTCCAATATCTTCTTGAAGCCGAATTTCGTCGTGGCGAAATGGTCTTCTACATATTTCTTCCATGTGAATCCGATGTAGAAGCTGTCAGATACTACTTCCTGCAGACGATCCCAATATTCATTTTCCGACTCGTTATACTCGAATGGTATATTTACTCCAAGAAAGTCGGTGATGTATTCATGGGGATTTGTAATTTCCTTGAATGTAAATATCGAGTCGGGGCGTGAGTTCTTCCATCCATAACGAATAGGGAAAGCAGAGCAGAGAATTTTATCACGCGGAGCTTGCTTGCGCCAAAAGTCGAGCCAGTCTTTCATCTTTTCAAGTGCGCAAAATTCCGAACTTTCGGGTAATTGTGGCACCTTGAATTTAGTTACAAAGACCTGGACTTTGTCATCCTTGGGAGAGTATAATTGCCAAATGGGAGCACTTTCTTCAATGCGTCCAAAGTTCTTCAGGAAGTCATTGAAGCGGTTATGCAAACCAATTATGGGAATGTATATTCGTTTTCCGGGGCGTTTCAAATCCTCCGTCAAAATTATTTCGTTGAAGAAGCCGATAAAATCGGTTTCTTTATAGAAACGTACCAACTCGGAGAACGGTGTAACAAGTGAACTCTCAGTGATGCCTTTTATGGCATCACTGAGCATGTCAATAGTGATTGATTTGTCATCACCCAGAGCAAGATGCTGTAGCTCAAACATCTTAACGTTCAGCTCCTTTGCGAGAAATGCCGTCAATTCTCTAAAGGTGGTGAAATCGTTAAGCATAATGAAACGAATGCAGTAACGTTGGGCATTGACATCACCGGTGGTAAGGTCTTGCCTGATTGCCGTTTTCAGCTCGTCGATATTGGCAAACTTGATGATTTTATCTTGTGGAGTAATCATAGGCTCAGGTTTGCAAAGAATTCTGCCAAATCAGGACGCTCCTGAAGCAGGTCAAGAACTAGTCGTTGCCACATCATGTTAGGCATATTGATGCTCTTGATTTTATTTTTAGCTTCCTTGACAAGATCAATATGGGAAGTGGGAGGCGTAGGCGGTTCGGAAACTACTGATTCCGGACCGGCAGGAGGTGGGGTCGGTACAACATACTTGTTGAATACAAACGCAACAATCCTCTGACGAACATCTGTCTCTTTACGGAAAGCTATCTCTGACTGAAGCGTATCGACGGCTTCCAACATTTCTTCCCACCATTCGGGTTTGAACTTGCCTTTGATTTCTTCAATGCCATTGACAAAGGCTTTGAAGCCATTTTGATAGTTGGAGGTATTTGTGAAAATGATATTCAGTGAAGTACTGTCGAGTTTCAGTTTCTTGTATGTTGTCTTTATTTTATCTACAGAAGGACTCTCTTGCGAAAATATGGCAATGAGGTCTTCGATTGCCTCCTTTTGGTCTGCCGAAACAACGGATTTGTCGAGATGTAATAGCGTCCACAGTGGCTGTTTTGAAACACTCTTACAGAACTCTTGAACAGCCCATTTGGCATTTTCAAGGCTTTTGATTTCCTTCACATTGATGCCTGGTACCTTGTGCAGGTCAAAGAGTTCTATAATGAGGTCTTTGAGCTGGGTTTCTTCAGGAGAGCCGAAACGAAGCAGGAATTTGTTGCCGTTATCAACTTTCCCATCTTTAGTCCATGCCTTAAATAGGTCAACGAGCATATCACACAGTTTATCATCGGAAATGGGCTGCGATACACCCGGGATAAAAAGGTCGGCTTTGTGCTTGCGGATTGCGAATGCAAGAGCCGCGCAGTTTGCAAACGATGTGAAGAAACCGTATGGTTCTGATACGAAAGGCGCAAGTACATCGCCAAGGCTGAAACGGTCGTGATATTTTACGCGAGCGTCAGCCATGCATTGATCCATAAGAGCGCATACGTGCTTAATCCAGTTGTCTGAATTTAATGCATAATCCGAGAGGTCTCCGTTGGGCTTCAGCAGTGTTGTGCCGTTTTCCTCAAAGATGTATTTGATCGGGTCGGGATTTCCTCCATGGGTGGTAATAGCTGACGCTGTCTGAGCCTCAATGATTTGCAGGATGACTTTAGGACAGTTTTTATCAACGAAGAAATTGTCCTTGATGCCTTTCTTGCCAAATTCCTTGACCGACTCAAAGCCATGACAATAAGCTTTGACACTCAACTTGAAGTTGAGCAGGTCGGGTATTTGCTCGAATGTTCCTTCGTTAAAGGCCTGCCCATTGAAGTACGTGGTGTATGTATTCTTCTTCAGTGCTGATATCCATTTCTTAACAAACTGATGAGCGTTGTTCTCATACTCCTTTGCTTCTGTTTTATTGAAATGCGATTCAGCCACCATACTGTGAGATATCGAGTCAATAAAGCGAGTATAGGTGTTCTCTGAGAATGACTCGTCAGGGAGTACGAGCACGAGATTCTCATACTCTTTGGAGAAGTTTTTGAGAATGGTGTTAAAGCTGTCGCGGTCTGCCTCCTTGATTGATAGGAAGATTGCGACATGCAAATAGTTTGGCTTGCCCTGGGTGAATTTATTTAGCTTACTGCGCACGAGTGCCTCGGTCTCTTCGCATGAGAAGAATTGAACGAGGGTTTCACGCCGCACGGTCTCACCAACTTTGAAGAGGTCTTTGACTTCTTCCAATGAAGCGATGTCGTATTGCAGCACGCTGTCTGCTACACGATAGTTACTCGTCACCTGCTGACGTTTGGCATTCATCTCAGCTTGGTTGTAAGAACTGCCGGTGATTTTAAAACGTCCGAAGGGGTCGCGTACAACGACCTTTTTCTCATCAAGCCAATTTAGAATGTCTATTACTTTATCGGCTACGCGGTCTCCAGCAAAGATATACTCGAACACTTTATCCTCGGGAGAAAGTTTTTCGGGGTCATTCTTAAATTTAGGAAGCAACGCGTTGAGCAGCAAGACGGTTTTGAATACGCGCAGATAATCTTCGCCCTCGGCTTCCACTTTACCTTTAAAGGATTTGAAAAGGTTTGTGAAGGTGGTGCTTGTCACATCTTCCTCAAACTCGGAATAGAAGAAATCCCAAAGGGCATCTGCAGTGAGCAGTGTGTTAGTATTGAAATTCTCTTCTTTTTCGAGAAATGCGTGGAAACCATCTTGTTCATCGTGCATGAACTTAATCACACTGCGGTTTGATGAACCGACGAAGTTAGAGATTGACGAGCAAAGATATGCGGTATAGGGATGCATCGGCAATAGCTTGCTAATGGTGCTTCGCTGCTCGGCATTCTTATCGGTTACGAAGTCGAGCGTGGCATCAATCTTTGCTGATATACCGCTGAAGATTTTATTGAACTCGGCATTACCGGCTGCTGACGGGATAATGTAGCTGTGGCGCATGATAACATATGTGCTCACTTCGTCCATAGAATACGAGATATGCACATAACGGTCGCTCATCTTTGAGATGTCGTCAGCTTTGTTCTCCGAACTGTTTGACGTCTCTATACGATGCGAGATAAGGAACAAGAAAACATTGTTCTTCTGAGACTTCTCGGCTATGTTTTGAAGGAGATTGATGCGGTCGCTCTTAAGCGTGTCCATCACCGAGGTAAACTCATCCCAAAAGATGATAAGACCATTCCCTATAGCTCGCTGCTCAATTTCTTTCTCTACTTCAACAAGCCAATCGCTGATCCCCTCGTGTTGGAACACCGTTCCAATCCCTTCAGCTACGGCACGCTCTACCATTAGGTAGGTCGTGGAGTCGCAGGCATCAAGGCGATTGAGTACCTGATCGACAGTGTCGAAGTTCGACATAAGTTCCTCGTCCTCTTTGAGGATGCTTTCAAAGATTGAGCGATGGCCGTTAATCCATTTAGAAGCTGTCAGAAAGTCTGACTGAACTGTAAAATCGGGATGCTGCTTTTGAATAGCTTCCTTTGTGGCGCGTTGAAGCGCGAGGGTAAAATGGGGAATATCGTAGGCCTTCTCCACACCTTTGAGCATGACAGCAAAATATTTGCGCCCTCCTTGGCGAAGATTGCGTATTTGAGCCTTCAGCGACTCATCGGGAATTGACTCGATGTAGTCAGCCACTTCTTCGTAGTCGTCGCAGAGTAAGTGCTTCACCACTGAACTTGCATGGCTCTTGCCGGTGCCGAATGTACCGCGTACCCATACACTCTTGCGCTTGTTTATTTCCTTACTGGTAATAGCGGTCAGCGAATCGCGCAGTAGAACACAAAATTGTTTGGTTGGAATAAAAGATTGCCAAGCTTTCGGATTCTCGTCCATGATGTCATAGACGGGAAGGAAGTCTTGCATCTTTATTATATCCGAATATTTAGTTGTCATGATTGATCATCAGATTTAGAAGATTATAAGGTAGTCGAAGCCTTATTATACTATAGCAGCAACCTAAGTATGTCGTCAGACGTTAGGTCTTCGCGGAGGATTATATTGTCAAGACCCATTTTTAACTCTGAGCGTAGCACATGGTTGCTATCGGCTTCGAGCGAGCGCAAATTTTGCTCAAAAGCATCGCGCTCAATTCCGAACTGTCGCACAATGCCCTCTTTTTGCTCCGGATTGTAAAACTCGGAAACAGTGAGCGAATAGCGACCGGCGCTTTCCGCATAACGGTAAAGTGAATAAGCCGTGGCTACGAGCGACAAGTCGTTGTGAGCATTGCGGATTATACCAGGTTTCCCTCCAATTTTAGTAGGCACACCAACCGGAACGTCCGAGCCCAGGGGACTCTCTTTGAATGTGTTTAATAGAGAGTTCAGAGGATTCTTGAGTGTACGGTCTTTCAGGTCAGGATATGAGTCTTGTATCATTATCTCAAGCTCTTGTTTTGTGTAATTGCGACCGTACTCAACTTCGGAGAAGTACCATTTAGCAATTTCGGAATTCTCAGTGAGATTAATGAATATAATTTCCCATACTGCATTGGGATCCTCTTCAAAATGTTCGCAAAGTAGTTTACCTGCTTCGGAGATATTCTTATCTTCGGCGTTGAGGATACGAGCTTCTCTAACCCAATTGATAAACGGGGGTATTTGATAGCGTGGATTAAGACCGTGGGAGTCATCGTTGAAGAATGTTTCGTAAGTTGAAAAGTATTTCTTCAACCAATTTTCGCGAAGGCCCATGCCATCATTGTAGCGGTTGATACCTGATTTTGTGGATTGCATTTTATTTTTATTATCGCCTGACGAAATATTTACCGAAGAAGCGGACATACATCCTTTACCATCAAAATCAATGCATTTAAGACAGTGAACACATTTTGATGTATCTATTGCAACATATGGTGAAACGCGAAGGGCTCCTGTGGGACATTCAACTTCACAGACTTCACAATGTATGCAATATGTGGATTTGTAAAGGACTTTTTTGAGGTGACTTAAGAATACCACATCATGATTTGTGCCTTTTACTTCAATTGATAAAGTATTATCGCCTATGTTTGATATTAGAAATTTATAAAGATTGTTTTTGTATTTTAGATTACCTGTGGTTAATTGTGAAGTGCTCTCAGCTCGAACATCTCCAAGTATATTAAACCATTGAAAAATATCCTCGCGAGGAGACTTTAAAATAGCTTTAAAATCAAGTCCTTCTTCTATGATTGTCAAACTTGACTCGCATTTTACAGTTCTTCCACCTGCTCTTTCTTTCCATTTACCAGTTTTAATATAATTATCAATGCCGGAGGTATTAGCCTCTTCTAGGCTAGTTTTTATAGCACTGACAAAGGGCAGTAATGAATTAGGATATATTTTAGAAGCGATGTTTTCGCTCCATTTGGATGAATACGGACAAATTACACACCCGACTCGAGAAAAGCCTTGCCTATAAGCCCTATTGAATGGGAGGGCTTTAAGCAAAATATACAAATATATTTCAGTCGCGTTCCAATCAAGAATGGGACTAATATTGATAATATTGTTATGTTTTGCGTTTTTACCAATCCTGCTTCTGTTTGCTCGGTTAACACTTTCTTCTGCGCGAACGCCATCAAACAATATTGCCGACGGCTGTTTCTTACCACCATTAAGTTCTTTTAGAAGCACTGCTAAAGGTGCAGATTTCATGATGCTACAACACCAACGTAGCACACGAGATGGTGCCCCCATTTTATCCCAATAATACATCAAAGGTTGCTTGTTCTTTGATGTATAGAAGCGTAAGTCGGGATATATAGCGTGGTAGTAATCTTGAACTTGTTGATATAGTTCCAACGATGGAGGCAACTCATATCCAGTATCAGAATATATAACAACTAAATCCTTCGGGGGAATGACACGAGTGACCAGGTCAAGAATCACTTGAGAGTCCTTGCCTCCCGAAAAAGAGCAAACGAAGAAATCTATTTTACTTTTGAGAATAGCTGATTTGCCCTTAGCTTTCATTTCATCAAGGGGCATCACATCGAAGCTGTCGCAATCTTCCTTTACAACAGCATATTCAGTTTTGCTTTTTTTAGAGAGATTCTCGGCCAACTGTTGAAAATCGATGTCCGGATTTACCTCTTTTGCTTTTGCAACTGCCTTATACTTCCTATACTCGTTATCAATGAACTCCATTGCCTCGTGCTCTAAAAGGAAAATAGAGTCCTCATTTACCTCCCGAAGATGTTCAATGTCAATAGGTTCGATTGCGTGATTATTATCAGAGCAGAAACTGATGATATGACTCTCGTAAAGGTCGCCTCCGGTAACTTCCATGACGAGTTCGCCTCTGTAGAAGTAACGACGATCGCAGGCCCAAAGGAGGGGCTCGGTGCTGTGTGGGTATTTCCAACCAATTTTGTCAAGGCCAAGGAAGTCGAGCTCTTCCCAAAACACAGGACGAGGGCACACGTTGAGAGCCTCACCCGATGGTGAGAGAGTCAAGCGAACGCCATTATTCTCTTTGTCCCATACGACCTTAAACATAACCCACTGTTATTTGGTAGAACATAATAACTCTCTAATATCCACGTCAAGGAAGTTTGCTATTTCTTGAAGTTGTGTCACAGATGGTTGAATCTTATTGTTACACCAGCGTGATACAGTTGTCTCATTTTTGCCTACAGCAACGCAAAGTTGCTTGGCCGACTTCTGTTTTTCTGCTAAAACAGCTTTGATCCTATTTACTGGTATCGGTTTATCTTCTTTAATCATGTTGTTACAACTTCTTGTAATATACTGCAAAGTTACAAATAATTATTGACATAACAAAAGGCTATAATCAAGACTTTACACACTTTATCTCGCATTCCAAGTCTCTATTTAATCCCTGATTCAATTGAACAATTGGTGTCATTATTGTTCCGCCATCGTTCCGGTTATCGTTCCATTGGTGCCACTATCGGTGCCAAATTCGTATTTATCGGTGCCACGATTGGTGCCATCAGGGTGATATTGGTGACATTATTGGTGACAACTTTGGATTTAATGGTGACATTTTCTATGACACAATGTTCTTTCTATGACATTTCTATGACATTGGTATCATTTTCTATGACATTCAATTTCCGTAAAGATATTTAATTATCAGAGCAATTTCTTTAATTCCTCTATATCAGGCAGAGCCTCACGTAATTTATCCGGCATATCTTTACTAAGACGATATGTTGCCACACCCATAGGTTTGGCATAGTCTTGAATAACATACTCCACAAAGTCTTTATTGGCACTCTTGCACAGTACAATACCTATAGATGGGTTCTCGTGGGGCTTCCTAACCTTATCATCCAAAATGCGAAGATAAGTCATCAGTTGCGCAAGATAGCCTGGTTTGAAATTTCCGGTTTTCAACTCCACAACGACAAGGCAATTCAATTCTCGATTGAAAAACAACAGGTCAGGAAAGAAATTCTCCGAAAATGCCTCAAGATGATATTGGTTGCCAACGAAAGCGAAGTCTCGTCCAAATGTCATGATGAACTTCTTGATATTGTGAATTATCTCCCTCTCTACAACTCGTTCATCAATGTCTGCAAGATCTCGAATGCCGATTTCCTCAGTATTGATAAAGTCAAGAAGATACTCGTCTTTGAACATGCTGAGAGCTTTTATCGCATCGCGACTATCCGAGATGGTTACATCAAAGTTTGAAGGCATCGTGCCATATTTATCAGCCGCATTGTCCTTTATCTGTTGTTGGAGATAGCGGGTGTCCCATTTGTTTTCAAGAGCCAGCTTTATGTATTTCCACCTTTTGTTTACATCTTTTTCTCCGTTGAGGATTCTGATGTGATGGGTAAAACTAAGATTTCCAAATAGTTCTAAATCGTCAGTCGTGATTGGCGATTTAGCCGACAGAAGGGTAGTCGTTTCTATTTCGCCAATCATGATTGGCGAAATAGGTGACGTAGCGTCTGAGGATTCCAGGACTGGAGACCATTCCTCATAAAACATTCTCATATTTTTTAAGCTACTTTCCGAAAAACCTTTCAGACCCGGCATTTCCTTGCTAAGTCGCTCTGAAATTGCCTTAACTGCTCCAGTCCCCCAGAAGCCGTCACGAGAGTTTGCAGAAATGTATCTGCCTATACCATAGTATAAAGACAGCATTTCACGATTGACCAACTTCGCAGCTTGATACTGGCTACGAAGAATAGCTTCTTTTATAGTCTGAACAGCGATATTGTAATCTGCTGTGTTATGCTGCATGAGAGTTTCTTTTGCCATGATAATGCAAATTTACTGATTATTTGTTGATGGCGGAAATGATGGACATGATTTGCTCAGGAGACATGCCTTTCAGCAACTCAATGGCTTGTTGCTCGCGTTCCTCATCGGTTAGGCCGTTGGCTCCGGTCTTTTTCTTGGCGAACAAGGAACGGAGGGTACTGTCTGTTTTTGATGTATCGAAGCTGCCCATGTAACGCTCGGTTGTGGCGAGATTGCTATGACCGAGTATGTTTTTTATGGCGGAACTTTCTGCGCCTGACTCCTGAGCGATGTGGGCGAAGGCATGACGACTGATGTGCATTGTGAGGTTTGTAGTTACCTCTGCCTTTTCAGCAATCTTCTTGAGATATTTGTTGATGAGCGCATTCTTTGCGGACACTTGCTGATAGAGAAGATGCCGGAGATCCGGTTTCATTCGGTCCTTGTCGGCTTGCGTAATATACTTTGCATATTCGGCGCTGTTGTCGAGCAAAGGGAAGATGTAGTCGTCAGGTTTAGCTTCATCGGTATGGTAATAACGAAGAATTTCCAAAGCTTGTTCTACAAGTACAAGGTCGCGGTCTTTGTGATTCTTGCCCATTTGATAATGCAGTCGTCCGGACTCAGTTATATTGCGCCAACGAAGTTGAATTAGGTCAGCAGCACGAATACCTGCGCAGTAGTAGCTGAACAAGAAGTAGTTCTTGCAGTGCCATATCAATGAGCCTTCTTCAAGTTCAAGAGCGATGATGCGACTCATTTCTTCTTCGCTCAACTTCTCCTTAATAGTTTTCACCCCCTTGTACTTGAACACAAGGAATGGGTCTTTGGATGCCTCCATTATCCCAACCTCAATTGCGCGATGCACCAACGTCCGAAGAATATTGAATTGCACCTCGATGGTGTTTGGGTGCAGCAGTTTCCCCGGCTCGCGCTCATTCTCCCACTTATGAAGAAAGTTGTCGAATCTCGTCAGCAAGTCTACCGTTAAATCCTCAACAGTAATATCAGGCATACGGCGTTTCTTGCGGAATGTGTCGAGCTTATTGATAAGGCCGCAATACTTACGCCAATTTCTCCGCCCTCCATTGTCGTAAATCATCTGCGCCCTCTCACGTGCAAATGCAAGGAACGAGGGCGAGACGTATTCTACATCCATTGCTTTCAACACATGTGAAGAAGTCACCTCGCCTTCCTTACCTAAATCATTGTAAGTGTCGTTAGCCTGAGCAAGCATTTGTCTCAACTGCTCATTCAGGGCTTTAGCATCCGGCACATTCGCACGTATCCAGTTGTTGCCTTTGCATTGAGGATTAAAATCGTCAATGCGCTTCAACTGAATACCGGTTTTCTTCTTGGTACGTTTGCTGCCGACCGTAACCATAAGATACAAATTGTAAGTCTTATTTCGGGTCGGTTTATGGTCAAGTTCAAATCGAAAAGTTGCCATGCGAAAATGGAGTTATTAAGTGATATGCAAAGGTACAAAATTATTCGATTTTTACGTGCAATTTTACGTGCAAATTTTCCACTTTTACGTGCAGTTAAATACTTTTTAACAAATTGACCTAATACGCAAATACCTGATTATAAGATATATTCCAAAGTATTTGAAAGTAATAGAATGTATTATTAGTGGTTCTGTTCTGGGCACCATCCGCAGTAAGGTCGACACCACCGTGTCGGCCTTAATTTTTTCTACCCCCCCTCCCGGTCTCTCCCGGTCTGTAAAATTCAAGAGCAAATGCAATACTACAAAAATGCCCGGTTGACCTTCTTGACTCTACATGAAGGTATTACAGACCCATAATTTGACTGATTTTTCGTAAATTTGCAGATTGGATATGGTCTCATGAAGAGATTCATCTCTCTAAATCTTAAAATCAGTCGAGCTATGGCTCAGTTTCGAACATATAAATGCAAAGGCTGTGGCGCGGAAGTCCATTCTGAGCCACAAGGCCATTATGCCTTGATGTCTGGGGAGTATTATCAATTCTCCTGTCACCAATGCAAAGATATTGTTTCCTTATCAGCCGGAGAACTCGCAGAAATGGGGTTTGGTATCTCCTGCCCAGAATGTGGTAGCAAAGAACTTTCGACATGGAATCCAATCGAGGGACGCTGTCCTAAATGTAGCTCCTCCTTCGAGGAAGTTCCCGGTGCTATATTGATGGCTGATTAGAGATTTGACTCTATATTGATACATCGTTTATTATATATCTCATGAACGAATTTGTTTATCCAATAAAAGAAGTTTTTAGAAAGTTGTTGACTGATAACAACACTATCGGATTTTATATAGCCCCATACCAGCGCGGATACAAGTGGGCATCTTATAATGTTTACGATCAGGTTCCCAGAATGCTGATTGATTTTTACGATGCCTTTAGAAAGAATAATAAGGAATATTATCTTCAGTATCTGACGTTGATGAGAAAAAAGAGCAATGGGAAATATGTCTTTGAGGTTATCGATGGGCAGCAACGCCTGACTACTCTTTCAATACTGTTGTATTGCTATGGAAAAATGTTCAACCGAGAGAACATCGCAGCGAATCTTCTGAATTACTCCCGATACAAAGACGGAAACATCTTTGACGAAATTATGACTTTTGTGAAAGATCAGCCTTCTGCCGAAGCCGATGAGGAGATTAAATCGCAAGACCGATTCTATATGACAAAGGCTGCACGCTGTATAACGAAGTTTTTCCAACTTCTTGAGGATGAAGGAGAACTGGAGGGATATTTGAGTTTTGTTCTCAATAATGTCAAACTTATTATCAATCTTGAAAGCGAGTTTGTCAAACCAGAGGAGGTTTTCTCAAACCTTAACGACAATAAGGTGGAATTGACCAATGCCGAACTCATCAAAGGGCTGTTACTAACACTTGCCTCGCGAACCGACAATGGCTTGAATGTTAAACGCAGCTATACCGACATCCTAAATCAAAGAGCCGTAATGGGGCGTGAATGGGACGAGATATCAGCGTGGATTGAAAAGCCTGCTATATGCCGTTATTTCTTCTGTCAAGAACCTGGCAAAGGAGAACGCGACCGCAATAAAGGTCTGGAACATCTTCTCGAACTTATTGAACTTCAGAAAGTTGATCGTGAATCTGCTCTGATGGAAAACTTTGTCAAATATTTAGACTCGTCTTTAGCTGATGACAATGTTCTGAAGTCCCGGACCGAACTCTTTGACAGGTTCAATGAAAGCATAGATACTCCGGAAAAAGCAAGGGAAGCATTGTCACAGCTAAAACACATCTACAATGTGCTTCATGACATCTATACAAATAAGGACTTCACTTTATATAATCTTCTTGGGTATTATTTCTTTGCCGAGCCTAAGAAAAAATTGTCAGAAAGAGAACAATTTATCAAGGAATTGCTGCAAATATCAGGAAATCGGCGAATTGAATTTTTGAAAGAGAAGATCCTATTATTCTATCCGGTCTTACCACAATTGGAAGAAACAGAAAAGGCTGAGGAGAAAGAGGCTTTGCAAAGAAAATATGATGAGGCGATGATGCAATTCCGTTACGCCTCGTACAATCCTAAGCTCACAAATCTACTCCTATCTTTTAGCGTCTTTCCGGAAGAGGGTAATGCGACATCGCGCTTTGATTTTTATTCCTATGACCGTGAGAAATGGAGTTTCGAGCACATTTTCCCACAGCATCCTTCCAAGGACGAGGTGGCGATTAAGGAAGATGTTCGAGAGATAGTATGTGCGGAGATTGTCCGAAAACAAACAAAAGATGGGAAGGAAAAGTCGGCTTCGACGGAGATAAAATCCATTTTGGAAGAAATCAGAAAAAAAGGTAAACTTAAGATTGATCCGAGGACGGAGTTTTTGTATTCCAGTGACATTGAGGATGTCCATGTGCTTGGCAATATGGCCTTGCTTTCTGGTGGAGTCAACTCAGCTTTGAGCAACAACCCATTTATTGCGAAGCGCCCCATCCTTTCAAATAAAAACAAGGCCGGGAAGTTTATCCCCTATCACACCGTGGGTATCTTTAACAAGTTGTTTGCATCTTCAAAGCATCCATTCAATATCGAATTGACCTTATGGGACACCAATGATGTGGAAGCCCATGCACAATGGATGATTGAGAGAAATCATAAAATTATTGAACTTTTAGCTCCGACAAAGAAATGAATACTGGCAGATATACACTCTCGGAATTGCTTTTTAGTTCGGAAATCGAGCGGATTATCATCCCCGAACTTCAGCGCGACTATGTATGGGGTACCCACAATGTGCGTGGCCTCATGATGTCAGTCCTGGAGAATTTCAACAACCGCAAAATGCTCAGTCTCGAAATCAAAACAGCCGGGTCTGGTCAGGAGATTGAAGATGAAATAAAGAAGTATCTGGTATTGGAATACAACAAATTACATTCCAACACCCGAATAGGATTCATTTATGCCTATCATGACAAAGAATATGCCGAACAGTTTTTCCTGATTGATGGACAGCAACGTCTGACCACAATGTATCTAGCATTGCTGGCCGCATACAAAATCGCCAATAAAACCGCAGACTTCAGAAAACGGTACTTTAATAACGATATTCCGAAGATTGATTACCAAGTACGAGAAATATCGCATGATTTTCTCATAGATTTCATAAACCATGAGCTCTCCTCGGATGACGACTTTACTGAAAACTGCCGGTTCTATTCGGCTTACACCTTCGACAAAACAGCCAAGACATTGCTGGCGAACTATAATTTCATAAAGAAGTTTCTTGAAGAAAGAAACGTAGATGCTACTATGTTTGCTGAATATTTGGAGAATTACGTGGAATTCAATTATTTCGATACCAATCTCAGTGAACAGGGTGAACGTCTATATCTTTTCATGAACAGTCGAGGCGAAGGACTCTCGGGGCAGGAGGTCATAAAGTCTACCGTCATTGGCCGTTGTGCTAAAGATGAAAAACTTAAGGCTGGAGAGGACTGGGAAGAATGGCAAGATTTCTTCTGGACGCATCGCAATCGTTTAACAAGAAGCAATGCCGACCCCGGTTTTGCTGAGTTTCTTAAGTGGGCTGTCATCCTTCAGATGAATACTGCTGACAACCTAAAATTAAAGGAGCGCAAAGACAAGCAGACACAAAGAGAACAATTGGCTGATTACATTCGTAAAGGTGTTGAGGATCAATCCTATTGGATTAATCTTTATATCCGCGAAAACGAATGCTTCGACATGTTCTGGCTTCGCAAAGTAATGGGTGCTGTGAAATCGATGCTTGCTATGCTCCAAAAGATGGAAGGTGAAGGAACACTGACCAGAAGCTTCCTTTATACAGTTGAACGAGCAATTGACTATCCCAAAATTCTCGGAACACTGCTTTTCGCCATATTCAATCCAGATTGTTCATTGGAAGAATTGTATCGCACGTGGATGTATCTGAAGAATTATAGTTTCGGATATGATGCACGAAGAAATCCTGACGATGCAACCATTACAGCCCTTCGATTCATTAAATGGTTGAATGATAACGACGTGTCGAAGGTATGGGATGCAAATAGTATCCAGTCGGAATTCGAGAATGACGAAATATTCAACAAAAAGGACGAGAGATTCAAGCTGATAAGTCAGACCGACAATGAGGATGCATCCAAGGCATGGGAAAAGTTTTTTTGGTCTGTGACTAACGACTCCATATTATGCCGATTCTTACGAGGCAACCTCAATTTTGTGGTATGCCTCGCGGATGAAAATCCGACAGTTGAAGACGTCGAGCATATTACACATCTTTTCAAAGATAAAATCGTATCCCATAAAAACGACACAGCACTGAGACGCGGGCTCCTGGAATATGGAGACATCTCCATCTACGACGATGGCGGAAGTGGCAATCTCGGAGGTCCTTGGATGGAGCGTTATAATCTCCTTGGCAATGACACCGACGACACCAATTGGCATGTGTTCATGTATGGGAAAACGAGAAGGCATGATATCGTCAGAAACTACTTGCTTAATTTAACTGAAAACAAGACAAATGACCAAGTGCTTTTGGCTATTTCAGAAGGTTTGGATTATATTACTAACTTCAAATATCTTTGGTATGACAAAGAAGATTGCCCAGTAAAGGAGAGATGTATACTCTTAAGTCAGTCTCAGGCAAAACCTAATCTTGCTCGCGAACTTCCCATTCATATGCTTCACCGCCGCATAGAAGGTAGTTGGTGCTGGCAACATAATTTCTGCGTCTTTGATTTCAATATAATTGACGGAGAAATTAAAGCGAATGAAAAAGAACATCGCAAGAATCTTTACCTTGACATATTCTATGATTACGCTACAACCGGTGGCTTTTGGAACTGCCGACTGGGCTATAGAGGCAAGAACCTTCCTCAATCACTAATTGAAGGGTTGCAGAAGTCAGAACTGGCTTTGACATGGGAGATTGAACAACAAAATCAGGAAGATCCCAAATCGTTCGTCAAAATCAAAGCATTATTACCCATTCGTGAGTATATCGACAAGGATCATTACCTGACTTTCCAAGAAACTGTAGAAGAAGCACTAAATTGGCATAAGAAAATACTTGAAGCGATTAAGAGGCTCTCAGTCTCCAAAATTTAAAAAATTCCTCTCTCATTTTTGTCTATGAGAGAGAGATTTAGGTTATTTCTTCACGCGGAACTGCTGGATTTCCTTGATCATGTCTTTGATGTCCTGGTTGACGCGGAGGAAGTTGGCGTAGAGGACTCGCTCGCGGGCTTCCTTGGAGGGGAAGCTGTAGAACTTCGGGAGTAGGACATACTCGGATTCCTCCTTGGAGATTTCGGCCATGTCGAAGGGTAGATTCCAGGGCAACCGCATCAAAAAAACGAGGAAGATTAACGACCTTGGAATTACCAGGGTCTTGGCATACGTGTATATTTAGGGAATTTCAGGAAATAGTCAACTAATTATCTATCAGAGTCATAGAAGTTTTGTAACTTTACACACCCCCCCGATAACCCCATCACGGGTTAATTCGGGGGTAAAGCTAAAAAAATGTGAAGTGAAGATACAAAAAATTTCTGAGATACAGCCAAGCTTACCCATAACAGAGTTCGATTTTCTGCAAAAATAAAGAGCAAGTTTTGATAAGAGTGAATTAGGGTATATCCATGCCAAGCTTCCACTGAAGGAAATGGCAGACAAGATTGCCTCTCACTTTCCCCGTAAAAAGCCTCAAGGCAACAAGCCGATGTTTCCACCTGAAGGCGAAGTGGCACTGATGTTTCTCAAGTCGTACACCGGGCTGTCGGACGATAGACTCGTTGAGAAGTTGGTTCACAAAACCATAGATCGCCTTACTGACTTGCGAATCCGCCAGAACCGTGAGTTCTTCAATGTCGCTCCTCAAATTGCACTTGATATTTTCAAGGACATAGCCCAAACCATTGATGACGCCATCGTTACCGAATACAGAGACAATAAACCTTTCAATCAGTATTCCATGAACGATGAAGACAATGACAACACCCACGACGAAGAAGGCGAAACTATACCATCTCCCGAACCGCCCAAGCCGCCAAAAAAAGGACGATTCAAATTCAGCATGGTCGGCATTAAGGTCGGCGAGATTCTTACTTTTATTCCAACCGGGATAAAAGTCAAGGTTTCTGGCGATGATTCCATCGAATATGAAGGTAGGATTTATAAGCTTTCGCCATTCGTAGGCACTTTTATGCCTGAAGATAAGCGCAATGAATCGGGGGCTTATCAAGGCGCCAAGTATTTCTTGTATAACGGTAAAATTCTTAACGACATACGGCAGGAGATGGAAAGGGAAGGCCACGGAATCCTTGAGAAATAGGGCCCGCAGAACACTCCAAATCTTCGCCTGATATAATAGTGATTTTGGCAAATCGGCTCAAACCGGGGCCGAATAAGTCATTTTACGGCTCAAGATGAGCCGTAAAACCATTTATTTTCGCTAAATTTGAGCCGTAAAACCAAAACGATCATGACTCCGGATGTAGAAATGCTCCAATACCTACACTATCACCCCGATAGTGCAAAGGCTGAAATAAAGGCCGGTATGAGCCTTGAAATGAGCGACGCTACCATAAAGCGGGTGCTCTCCAAAGCCGTAAAAGATGGCATGGTGCTCGTGATAGGGAAAGGCCGTGCCACCAAATACCGTCTCACTCCTCAGGCACATGTAACAATGGATCTAAATCTTGACACCTATTTCGATAAGGATGTTGACGAACGTGAGGTTCAGGAGGGCTTCAACTTTGAATTAATTAATGATATACTGCCGAATGTGGAGCTTTTCGCTCCCGAAGAACTCAAAATATTAAACAGTGCTCAGGAACAATTCAGACAGCATTTGTCTGAGATGAATGACACCGAATATCGTAAGGAGATGGAACGGCTCGGCATAGACCTTTCCTGGAAATCATCGCAGATAGAAGGGAATACGTACTCACTATTGGAGACTGAGAGGCTTCTTAGAGAAAAAGAGACAGCAAGCGGCAAAACTAAGGATGAGGCAATTATGTTGCTGAATCACAAAGATGCACTTGATTTTATTCTCGATGTGCCCGACTATTTGCAACCCCTTAAGGTAAACAGAATTGAAGATATCCATTCAATTCTCACAAAAGAATTGGGAGTGGAACGGAATATTCGGCATCGAAGGGTCGGCATCACCGGCACCAATTACCGGCCGCTCGACAATGAGTTTCAGATAAGAGAAGCATTGGAGGATAGTGTTCGCCTAATCAATAGCAAATCCATTGTTTTCGACAAAGCATTACTTGCTTTGGTTCTCTTGAGTTACATTCAAGCATTTACAGACGGCAACAAACGGACTGCCCGTATCGTAAGCAACGGCATATTAATTGCTAACGGCTACTGCCCGATATCCTTCCGAACGGTAGATTCCATAGATTATAAAAAAGCGATGCTTCTGTTTTACGAGCAGAACAATATCGCAGCTTTCAAACGAATCTTCATAGACCAGTTCCTGTTTGCCGTTAAGACTTATTTCTAAGGTTTAAGGGAGACGAGTAGTTTTTCAAGAAATGATTCACCGATTTTGCACTTGCCACTCGACTCTATACAACGGACAAATCTCCTTCAGAGAGCCGAGTTCTTCAAAAAGATTCACTATTTTTGCATTTGACACTTGATTCCACCATCAAAACAGCTGACAGATTGTTAAACCAAACGAAACGTAACGCCTTATGAAGAAAGTTTTTATATGTTTGCTGTCGTTATCCTGCATTAGTCTTTTATATGGATACACCGACAAGCAATCGATGCCAGCCTCAAAATCCGTCTTATGCGAGACAGATAATATTGAAATATTAAGGCAAGTAGTGGACCCCGCAAAAGACGAATATGATATTGACGTAGTCGCTCTTTGGTTGCGGGATAAAAACACCGGCAAAGAGACCAAGCTGCTTCAAACAACGCGTCCCGATTGGCGTTATTGGCATATGAGTGACAGCAAAAATTTTTATCCGGTATCGTATGATTCGCTTTTTGTTGCTTCAAGAGCTTATATCTACAATAGTGATCCGTTGCAGATTATTGTAGAAGGTAGCCCTGACTTTCGCAACGAGTTCTCATACTTCATTGATATCGCGAACAAAAAAGCCAGGCAAATTCCGGCGGACGGTGGATATATGGGTAGTACCGAAGAAGGATATATGGTCTTCAGGTCTTACCGATATGTTTCCGATCCGGACATTGCAGGAAGGTACACACTTCTGCAAGTTTTTGATGAAAACGGGGCATTGGTAGATAGCCTCGATTTAGAGCATGTAATCTTGCAGAAATATCGCGATAACGAGATGTAAAAAACTACCATCCTTTCGATTGGCCGATTTATCGCCTCTTAGATATCGTTATGGCTTATATGCGTTATGGCTATCCCTCCCAAAGCGGTAAATTTGCGGGGTCAAACAGAAGCAAGTACCGACATCGACAATTTCTCAAAAGGCAATATTTCACAAAGGCTGTGATTTACGGCTTTAACCCGATGCATTCAAAACAAAAAGCGACATGAAATTCCGTGCGGATTTCATATCGCTTTGTTTTTCTATGTTTTGTTCCGATGTTTTATCGAGGTCAATATTCGTCTTCGTTGAAGAAGAAGTCGTCGTTGCTGGGGTAATCGGGCCAGATGTCTTCGATGCTTTCGTAAGTCTCGCCTTCGTCTTCAATCTCTTGTAGGTTTTCAATTACTTCCATCGGGGCGCCGGAGCGTGTTGCGTAGTCTATGAGCTCGTCCTTGGTCGCGGGCCAAGGGGCGTCTTCAAGTTTGGTCGCGAGTTCAAGTGTCCAATACATAGCGTGTTATATATGCTTTGATTTGGTTGTGTGTGTAAATGTGTTTTGCGTTTCGGCGGTTGTGCGTGACGCGTTGCCGTCAAAAGGAGTGCAAAGATACATTATTTGCTTGAATTATCACTCTTGTTCCCAAAAAATTTCTTCGCATTCGGCAACAATGTTCAGATGTCGGGCAATCACGAAGAGATAATCGCTGAGCCGATTGATAAACTTGAGTGCCTCGGGAGCGATTTTTTCGTCACCGAGTGCATGGTCTAAGCGCAGCATGTCGCGTTCGGCGCGGCGAGCCACCGTGCGTGCGACGTGTGCCTGGGCCGCAGCCGTTGTTCCGCCGGGCAGTATGAAGCGGTTGTGGCGCGGCAGGGCTGTGTCTACTTCGTCTATGAGTGCCTCGAGTTGTGCTACATCGTCAGCCGTAATTGCTCGCGGCTGCCATTTGCTGTCTTCTTCGGTAGCCAGTTGGCATCCGAGGTCAAAGAGTCTGTTTTGCAGCCAATGCAGTGTTTTGCGGTCGGCTTCGGGGATGTCATACGATGCCAATAGTCCGAGGTGGCTATTGACTTCGTCCACGGTGCCGTAAGCTTCGAGGCGTGGATGCGTTTTGCTGACGCGAGTACCGCCCACCAGAGAGGTGGTGCCTGCATCGCCGGTACGTGTGTATATCTTCATATTGCAGGGTGTCTTTATGGTGTTTATGTGGCGCGGATGCCGTTCCCCCGGTCGGGAAGCGGCATCCGTGTCGTTGTCTTGTGGAAGTGGATTATTTGGCTTTCGCAAGCACCTTACGATTGATTTTAACCGGGAAGCGCTTGTGCAGTTTCTTGACCCATTCTTTTTCGAGTAGTGCCTGATAGTCGGTGGTGACTTGTCCGCGAACATCGAAGGCATCTTCGGGCTGATCTATGATTCGGCCTCGATACGCATAGTAGCTTTGCCAACGCATCTTCTGGTTTTCGGGTTTTGGGCCGTCAAAAGCCAGATAGTCGGTGATGGCGTTGTCGCCCTTGGCTGCAAGGACGCGTTCCACCTTGGCGTCACGGCCAAAGCGTTTGTCTATCATCTTAACCAAAGTCTCGCGTGTGAAGGTGGCGCCGGCGGCGTCAAGGCTGTCGGTGAATGCTTTGACTTCGGTCTGTACGCTGTCGTTGGTTGCAAAGATGATGTAGCCTTTGAACTTGGGAGCCTTCCATGTGTAGTCGGCACGATGTTCCGCAAAGTATTTTTCGAGTCCGGTGGTATCCTTGGCGGCACGTTCCCATACCTCCTGATTGGAGATGTTGTACAGCAGGATGCCATCGCGGTATTCATTGTAGATATTGCGGTAATCGGGGTCTATGTTTACCAAATCCTTGCGGTAAATCTCTGCAACTTTGTCACGCATGACGCGGTTGGTTGTATTGCGCAGCATCGTCATGGCGTCGTCCACTTCCATAGACGCGGTGACGGGCATGGCCGGCATCACGGATGCTATGGTATATTTTTTGTCGGCCACGGTGTATACGGGGATGGTGGAGGCTTTGAGTGCCTCTATGGCTGTCGAGTCGTAGCGGCCGCATTCTTCAATGATTTGGCGGACTTTTGCCAGGCCGTCGTCCGACACCTGTCCCTTGTATTGTTGTACCAAGGCATCGAGGCGGCGTTGTGCAGGCAGTTGTCCGCGTTCGTCGCCGTTGATTTGCTGCTCAAGCGATTGGCGCATATCTTCGAATGATGCCACGGGGCGTGCGCCGGTTTTGTGGATGATGTGGTATCCGTAGGCTGTGGCTACCGGGCGCGAAATCTCGCCCACTTGCATGGCGAAGGACGCCGAGTCGAAGGGGGCGACCATCATCCCCGAGCTGAACCATCCGAGCTTGCCGCCCTGCTTGGCGCTCCCCGGGTCTTCGCTTTCGCGGCGTGCAACGTCCTCAAAGTCCACTCCGGGTTGTGTCACCACGTTGTATATCGAGTCTATTGCCACGCGTGCATGTTCGGCCTCTTCGGGGGTCTTACCGTGCGTGAGCTTGAGAATGTGCTCGGCTTCAACCTCGCCGGGATTGGGTTTGATTTCGTCCACGCGTATGATGTGGAGGCCGAAGCCCGAATTGATTACAGGCGAGATACCACCCAATGGGGTGTCATAGGACGCCTTTTCGAAGGGCCAGGGGAAGCGGCCGGGCAGTACCCAGCCCATGCGTCCGCCGCGAGTGGCACTGGCACGATCTATGGATGCAGCGGCTGCGTCCTCAAAGGTGGTGGTGCCGGACAGGATGGCATTGCGTATCGAGTCGGCGTGGGCCATAGCAGCCTCCGTCGAGGTGGTGCCATCGGAGGGCGGCAGCATGATATGGCTGACATAGCGCAGCTCGCGTGCATGGTCGTAAGCCTCGTGCAGCAGCGAGTCGTAGACGGTGGAGTCCACCATACGCGCCTGAGCCAGCTCGGCGGCATATCCCTCGAATTCGTTGCGGAACGAAGCCGTGGTATCCATGCCGGCAGCCACGGCGGCAGCCACTTTCAACTTGTAGTTGACAAACATGTCCACATATTCGTCAAGTGTCTGAGGTTGCAATTGCTGTGAGTTGTTCTTGTTGTAAAGATACTCGAACTCGCTCAAGCGCACTGGCACCTTGTTGATTGTCATCAATACCGGATCGGATGCTGCGGCAGCCGTTATGGCCATAGCAGTAACCGCGATGGCGGCTGATAGATGGAGTTTTTTCATTTATAGAAATTTTAGGCGTTCGGTTTTATAGCTATTGTATAACGCAGAAGCATGCTTTTTATTGTTCCCGGCGTGCGCAAAAGTGCACACAATTGCCGCATCACCGCGCGGCCGAGCTGTAATTGGGGGCTTCGCTGGTGATGGAGACGTCGTGCGGATGGCTTTCGTTGACACCGGCGGCGGTGATGCGCGTGAAGCGTGCCTGATGCAGTGCCTCGATGTCTTTGGCTCCGCAATAGCCCATGCCGGCACGCAGCCCGCCAATCATCTGGTATACGACCTCGTAGAGCGAGCCTTTGTACGGGACACGTGCGGCTATGCCTTCGGGCACAAGTTTCTTGGCATCCGTTTCCGAGCCTTGGAAGTAGCGGTCCTTGCTGCCACGCTCCATGGCTTCGAGCGACCCCATGCCGCGGTACGACTTGTACTTGCGGCCGTTGAAGATGATGGTGTCGCCGGGAGACTCCTCTACGCCGGCCAGCATTCCGCCAAGCATCACCGAATTGCCGCCGGCAGCCAGAGCCTTGACGATGTCGCCGCTGTATCGTATGCCGCCATCGGCAATTAAGGGTATGTTGTACTCCTTGAGGGCCGTGGACACATCGTAGACTGCGCTGAGCTGTGGCACGCCCACTCCGGCAATGATTCGCGTGGTGCATATCGACCCCGGGCCTATGCCGACCTTGACGCCGTCGGCGCCGTTGTCGGCCAGGAAGCGAGCGGCCTCGCCGGTGGCTATATTGCCCACGACGACATCCACGCGGTCGCCGAAGGCGTCCTTGACCGAATGCAGGGTGTCAATGACGCCTCGGCTGTGCCCGTGCGCCGTATCGATGACCAGAGCATCCACTCCGGCATCCACCAGTGCCGAGGCGCGTTCGAGGCTGTCAGCAGTGACGCCTATACCGGCGGCCACGCGCAAACGTCCCAGGGCGTCTTTGCATGCATTGGGTTTGTCTTTGGCCTTGGTAATGTCCTTATAAGTCACCAACCCGACTAAGCGCCCTTCGGCATCCACCACCGGGAGCTTCTCAATTTTGTGGCGATGCAGTATGCGGGCGGCGTCTTCGAGCGTTGTGCCGGGGGCTGTGGTTACGAGCCGTTCCGAAGTCATTACGGCCTTGATGGGACGGCGTAGGTCGCTCTCGAAACGCAGGTCGCGATTGGTCACTATGCCTGCCAAAATTCCTCCGGCATCCACTACCGGAATGCCTCCTATGTGATATTCGGCCATCAGCGTCAAGGCGTCTCCCACGGTCTTGTCCGGAGCTATAGTCACCGGGTCGTAAATCATGCCGTTTTCGGCACGCTTGACCATGTGTACCTGGCGTGCCTGTTCGGCGATACCCATGTTCTTGTGTATGACGCCTATGCCACCTTCGCGTGCAATGGCAATGGCCATGGACGCTTCGGTGACAGTGTCCATAGCGGCAGAAACCACGGGAATGTTCAGGGTGATGTTGCGAGAAAAACGAGTCAGTAAGCTGACGTCACGCGGTAATACTTCCGAATATGCCGGCACAAGCAGCACATCGTCAAAGGTAAGGCCGTCCATGAGGACGCGGTCGGCAATAAATGACATAGCGGTATTGTTGCTGAAGGGGTTAGTATTTATTGCCCACAAAGGTAACACTTTTCGCCCGATTGCGCAAATACCCTGACCGCCGCATCGCCGAGCAAAGTACGACGGCCTATTTTCTCTTGTCGTATTTCGGCGGTTCGAGGTAATATACGCTTTCGCCGTGTTCGTCGTATTGCGAATTGTGTCCTACCACCCTAATCTCATACGGCTTATCGTGGGAGTATATATTCTGAGGTAGTTCTACTTGCAATAGGTAGCAGGTGTCATTTCCGGCGCTGTTGCCTTTGTCTATCATTGTAAGCGGTTGGACGGAGTATATTTCCAACGGTTCCCCGTCTACATACACGTCAAAAGACATATATTGAGGGTCTACCGTAACGATGGAGTTCTTCTCGGCGTCAGCCTTGTCTACAAAGTTTTGATAGGCGATGACCTTTGTGACGCTCATCGGGCGCGTATAGATGAGCATTTCTCGTCTGCCGCCATATTCCAAAAATGCGGTCGTACCGTACAACTCCAGCTTGCCGTATCGAATGTTTAGTGTGATGTCACGGTCTGCGATGACGTTCCATGCCCAAAATTCGAGTTTCATGTCCTCGGGTGCCACTTGCAGCATTCGTGGATATTCGTTGACACGCATGGCGGCAATAGCGGCATATTTCCCCTTGGGGATACTGTCAAGGCTGTAATGGCCCTGAGTATCGCTTGCTGTTTCGTAGGCTTCTGTAAAATCGGGGTTATATATAAGAACTGTGCAGGAGTCAACGGGGTTGCCGTTGTAGTCAGTGACCGTACCGGAGATTTTGACCGTGTCCGTTGCAAAAGCGGCAAGCGAAAATACACAAGCGCATATAGCACTCAAAAATTCTTTCTTTTTTCATAATGCAATTATGATTATATGATTATTTGTAGCCTCTAAGGCAGTATTACGGTCTTAGTTTTTGGCGGGGGTGATGGCGTAGCCGATTTTATCAAAGGCTTTGGTATAGTCCTGCGGGGTGGACTTACGGCTGTCGTAGACTATGGTCACGGTTTGGTCTTCGAGGTTGGTGGTAATGTGCTTTGTTCCTTTGACAAAACGGATGTTTTGCTTGATACGGTTTTCGCAGCTCGAGCAGTGCATCTGCGGGTCGGTGGTCACTACCAGGGTGTCTATGGGGTTGACTTTGGCCGGTTTGGCGGCCTGTTCGGGTTTTGCGGCTACCGAATCGGTGGCGTTGTTTACGGTCGAGGCTGCAGTGGCAGCGACAGCAGCCAATAATGCAGCGCCTAAAAGCATGGATTTCATTTCGATATGTATTTATTGTTGTATTGTATTCTATGTATATATGATGGCCATGCTCAGAATTTTTCGAGTTTGAAGCGTATGCCGATGTATGCCATTGCGCCGTCCGTGGGTCCCCAAACTTGCGTGGCATCGAAGCCGGGATTCCAAGGATTTGACGCTCCGATTATGGGGTCTTTCATCTTGTAGTTGGTGAGATTTTCTCCGCCGATGTAGAGGTCAAACAGGCGAAATTCGCGAGTGATTTGAGCCTGGAGATTGAAGTACGTCGGGTATTCCGAGCGGTCATACAATTCGCCTCGACCATTGAGCTGTCCGGTGACATCGAAGTGCCAGATGTCCATCGGCGTTTTGTACGACAGCGTCAGCAGTCCTTTGTAGCGCGATGTCAGCGGACGCAGACGCAGCTCGCCGTTGTATGTCGTGCGTGCATCGTTGAGGCGGAAGGCGGCGGTGGCGCTGAAGCCCTCGATGAACGGATATGTGGCATCTATCTGTGCCGTATGGCTGCGGCTGGTGCCGTCCAGATTGCTGAAATATATACTATTGGGTCCCATAGCTCCGTCTACGTCTATGACCATCTGGTCGGAGAAACGCGTGTAGTAGTATTCGGCATTTAGCTCGAGATTTTTCCCGGCAACGTGGACATTGAGCGAGGCGGACAGACCGTAATTCCACGCTTTTTCCTGTCTGAAACTGTCCGCGAAGTAGAAGGTGCGCCCGCACGCCAGCAACGGCGTATTCTCGGCCAAGGCGTGCGGCGTGCGGTAGCCTTTGCCTACGGCGGCACGCATCGTCAATACCTTTGTAGGCGTATACTTGATGTGCAGTCGCGGCGTGACAAAGCTGCCGTATACCGATGAGTGGTCCCAACGTATGCCGGGCATCACTGTCCAACGGTCGCCGTCCTTGAAGGTGTACTGGGCGTACACCCCTGCGGTGGTCTCGGTCGGGGTCTGCCCCATGGTCAAGTCGGGCGAATGTTCCTCTTTGAAGTAATCGTGATTGAGACTCGCGCCGACGCTGATGTTATGAGCCGGGGTGATATCACTCTCGAAAAGCAGTTGTGCATAGCCGTTTTTCTGGGTGACATCGTAATCGGTTGCCCCGAAGGTGTTGGACGCATCGTGCCACGAGCCGTGCAACATCAACGCCAGGCTGCTGTTGGACGCATCTTGGAACATATAGGCATTTTTCCACTGAGCTTCATAGCGGTTGGTGGTGACGCTGACGCCGTAATACGGGATAGAGGCGTCCGTATGGCCGTGGCGGCTCATACCGCTTGTGCGCTCGTCGCGCAGTACGCGTACGCTCAGTTGCGATATCCAACTGTCCGAGACGTATGCCCAGCGATTCATGGCGTTGTACTGACGTATGCGCGGCATATCCATGAATCCGTCGCCGTTGCCGTCATGCTCGCGTTGGCGATTCTCGAAGTGCAGCAACAGGGAGGCGGACAGTTTGTCATTGAGGTGGATGCTGCCGTCGACATTGGCTTCGACCTTCAACTGCGAGTCAAAATACGCATTGGCACGCACCCCGTCGGTACCCTGCGGCTTAAGGAATTCGACATTAATCTGTCCGGTAATGCTCTCGTATCCGTTTTTGACACTCGCCGCACCTTTGGAGACCTGTATTGACTGCATCCACGGCCCGGGCACATATCCGAGACTATATGGTATGGACGCGCCGCGCAGGTTGGGAATATTTTCGATGAGCATCTGGACATAAGTTCCACTGAGTCCTAACAACTTGATTTGCTTGGCGCCGGTGGCGGCGTCCGAGTAGCTGACATCTACCGAGGGATTGGAGATAAACGACTCGCTGAGGTTACAGCAAGCGGCGCGGCGCAATTGCCCTAAGCCAATGATATCCGTATTGGTGGTGCGCACACGCGACTTTACGCCTTGACCGGCGCTGACAACGACGCCGTGCAGCATTGTCACGCTGTCCGTATCCGCCACCTCGGCGCCCATGGCTGTCGCCATAGTGGATGCGGCCGCCGCCATAGTCATGTATCGTAATATCATCTTCATGTCGTTCAGTTACTTGTAGCTTTACGAGGACAATAACTGCCCCTAATTCTCGGCCGCAAAGTTAGACAAAAAGCATAATACGAACAATACTAAATTTCAGGTATATCAGCGCATGTGCCGGCGATGGCGACACGTGACCACATATCGCAGCCACGGACAACGGAGCATCCACAGTACGCGGCGATGACGCCGACTGTGCAACGGCGTGTGTCGCGCCAAGCGAACGATATCGCGCAGTGGCTCGTAATCTTGCGGTATCCATACTCCGCGTCCTATAAGGTACAGGTGCATCAGCCCGAGACCCCAGCGCACCAAGGCGGCTCGAGGCATCGAGGGCAATGCCGACACGGCCCTCCAAACACGTGCAATGCCTTCGGGCGTTACCTTGGACATCGACGACAATGTCCCGGGGCGCTGACGATACTCGTAGGCGACAACATCGGGGAGCAGCACCACCGCGCCCGTGGCGGCCGAGGCGAGCAGCAACTGCAACATCGCGTCTTCGGCATTGGTCATCGACGGATGCGTGTCCCAATCGATACGACCGAAGAGGCTTCGCCGAACCACCATGCCATGCGTAAAATTCGGAATGTCATTGTTCAGCATTCGTTCTAACGTCTCAGCCGGTGTCAGCCGCAAGACCGGCCCGGACGATGTTTTTTCGTAGGACTTGCCCTCGGCCACAGCCTCGGCGTCCATATACAAAGCAGGTACATTCGCCTCCGCCGTATACTTTGCCACGTTGGCGATAACCATGTCTATATCAGGCAAAAAGCGTGCGGCCATCTGCGACAACGACTGCCGCGGAATTGTGTCATCGGCATCGACAATCATCACCCGGTCGACCTGCGCAGGCAAAGCCGCGATAGCCGCCGCGCGTGCCGCCGCCTGTCCGCCATGAGTCAGCTTCAGTAGCTGTACCCTTCCGTCCGTCTCCGCATAGCGCTGCGCAATAGCCGCCGTGCCGTCCGTACTGCCGTCATCCGCCACCACGATACACACGTCCGCCGCATCTACATCCGCAGCCGCCAGCACGCTATCCAGGCAACGCACGAGCCATGCCGCCGCATTATACGCCGCGACAACAACTCCTATGCCATTGCCTCCCTTCTGCTTCATCCCGCAAAGTTACCGTTTTTTCGTCCAACCTGAAAACCTCAACAATAGTTGCTCGTTGGATTCTTCATCGGATTTTACCAAAGAGTCATTGTGCGAGCACCCTTTGACGCTGTTTCAAAAAGCATGTCCTTTCTCAGACACACTTTTTGAAACAGTATCTTTGTTCGGGGTATTACCGCCCTATGCGGTAGCCTTGTTGAGTCCAATAGGATGTGTCTGCGTAGTCAAATACAGGCCACCATTCGGTGTTGTCGTCATAGACGACTTCGAATTCGTCGAGAATCACCTTCCGGGCTGAGGGGTCGACGGAGGTCTGCAGATAGGGGTCGTCATACCAAAGGGTAACTTTTGCCTTATCAATCACAGTCTCGATGCGGTGATTGATAAGATAGATGGCTTTAATCTTACCTCCTTTAGATGTCCCGATTGCATACTGAAAATCTTTTGACATCACATTTCTGCCGTCTGAATCGAAGAATTCGACCTTCACATTAACATTCGCCGGAGAGGAACCATTAAAAAGGCAGTCGGCATCCATGGCTATACCGTCGAGGCAGTAGCCGGGTTTGCAGTATTTGTCATCGTTCTCTACCCATAAGGTCTCCACTCCATTAATCTGGCCCGAATTTAAACGGGTGGTGTACTTCAAGGGTTTCGAAAATAGAGCCTTCTGTTCATCATAATGAACATAACAAAAACGTGCCCTATAAGCGGGCACCACATAGAAATATTTGCTGAGGGGGGGCAATTCAGTGTTATCAAGAGTGAAGTCAAAACCGTATTCGCGATTATATACTATGTCTATATAATCACGATAATTATTTGTACCCGCCCCCGTAGAGCATTTAGCTCTCTTAATGAAATTAAAATTTTCGTCGTAAATAAGGAGTTCCAAACCAACAAAATCTTGACAAATATCCTCTTTTGTGCTAAACCATCCTATCTTTCCAGGATGCGGCACCGTGACAGTGCCGTGATATGTATTGTTTGAAGGGGTATAGGTCTGTTGATATTCAATGACCGGATAGGCACTGTCGGCTATACGCCACAGGACCATCGAGCCTTCAATCCACTTCAAGGAAACAGCAGCGTGCTTAAACCAGTCATAATAGTCAGCTAAATCACCTAAATCAGCTCCGCCTTTCATGTCTGTCGATAATCCCACAGCAAGAGTACCCTTCCATTCATCCAGGCTTTTATCGGTGGCTTCAAGCGAATATTCCCGTCTACCACTACCATCGTATAGGGCTTTGAGCGTTGACGGTTTGGATTTGCTTCCGTCATTTGTCATTTTATGAGTACAGGAAACGTCAAGATTGACTCTAAGAGGAGAGATATCCAATGTGGCCGCACCTAAGGTAAAACCAATATCAATATGAAGAAAGCCTCTTGTCGCATACTGGAATACGGTATTCGAGAGATCTTTCCGAAGACGGGGATCAGTGACGTCCAGAGATTTGGAGCGATTGACTGTGGTTTCATAATTTTTGTCCGTCTTCATGTTCCATTTAAAAAACTGAGTCTTTTGCGCGCCTTCATAACGGAAAACTTTATCGCCTGTGATTTTGCTTGCCTCGTCATAAGCAAAAGCAAAATTGAAATCAACGCACAATTTTGCCACATAAGCATCAAGTCCTATTGATGGCAACACGGGAAGAGGAATCCCATAGTCATACTTAGTCCATCTGTTTTCATGGAGAATCCCATCTTTGGGCACCGTCATTCCTGTGGATCCAACCACGGGAAATGCCTCCCACCGGTCGCATGCCTCCGAACGAAAAGAATAAGTCTGCACGAGATCATTGCTCAATTCAAGGTCAAAACCGTTTTTCAGGCTAAACTTCAGTTTGACATTTTGATAACTTGCGAGTCCAACCCTTGTTGCAGAGTGAGTTGCTGAACCGCCTGATCTTACTGACGCAAATAAGATTGATAACGGCGGATCAAAATCATCCGTCCAATCATGATAATCTGCCGGATCAGTTTCGAACTCCTTGAGTTTGCTCTCATCACCATCCCAGAATGCCAAGGAAAAGAGGGATTCTGAGAATTCACCGTCAACCTCTTCCCCTCTTGAATATGAGTTATGTCTGGGAACAAGACGGAAACCTTTCAGTTTCGGGATATTTCCTCCCGAGCGAGATTGTTCCGAACTATCCTCATAGTCTCCGGCAATTCTTGCGTCAATCGAAAAGTCAAGTTCTTTGAATACTTTTATAAGCGGCACGGGATGGGATATCAGCAGATATCCTCCCCCGGTTTCCTCGATATTGTCAACCTCGTCGCAAAGTGTCTGCTGGAATAGCTGACTCATGGTGGTGGCGATATAATCGCCGCGCTGCGGAAGAAGGTCGGAGGGAATATTCTTGGTAAATAGGATTTCGGTATGACCCAATGTGGAGTCGTTACGGCAGGAAATGATATAGGGCACATACTTCTCGTTGATGAGCCGGACGCCATCCTGAAATTGATAGGTCACATCGCCGAATTCGGTCTGCTCGGTACGCGGAGCTGTGAAACCGTCGCCGTTAGGCGTATCATCGTTGCCATCAGCGGGCGGTTCATCAAGCATGAGAGTGCAGCCTGATGCAAATATCAAGATGCCGATTATTGCCAATATATTTTTTATGGTTTTCATCGTTCAAATTTTATTGGATAAAGATTGGAAAGGGTTCCGAGGGTTTGATATGCGTCATACTCTATGTCGTCCCTTAGGACATAGAGACGGAAATTTTCTCTATCATAGCAGCGAAGGTCTATTTTGCCCTGCCCCTGATTTGTGGGAGCCCATATTCGGAGCTCGGCATAGGGAATGCCGAAAGCCTCGCGGGGCACCGCCAACCCGGTGAGTTCGCCTCCAACGAAAGCTCCGATCATCATTGTCGAACTGTTCCAAGGCTTACCGTCAATGCTTATGTCGGCATAAATCACCATATCGGATGGGTGCCACCTATGGAAATCTCCGGCTTCCCACCTCTCTATGACCCTCACCCGGCATGTGTCGGTCAAAAGGCCGTTTCCGCTGATGGCTATAATATCGACCGCTCCGGGGTATACGGCATGGAGAGTGTCATTGTGCAATTTGGCGATATTGGGGTCGGACAACATCCAAAAGACAGGGCTGCCGATTTTAGACGTATCCGAAAACTCAATTCCCAGCGGCATGGAATCTCCCACCATCACGCAGGACTCCGCGTTGGTTATACGCATGCTGACGCCGTCCCAGTCATCGGGTTCTTCCCCAAACTGGTAAAAATCGCCGCATGAAATCATCAGCAGGCTTGCTGTAAGGGTCCATAAGAGATGCTTCATAATTCAGTCAACGTTAGGGTTGTGTAACTGGAGGGGTAGCCTCCTTTCGGGGAGCAGACACTGTCATTATGTTCGATTGTCCGGACTGGCGTCCATCCTCAAACTGTATGCAGATATAGTATTCGGCCGTCTCGCCGGGATTGAGCCGCGGGTCAACGTAATACTTCCGTTCGGAGGGGATGTCGGTGATATACTCGAAGGTATCATCACCGGGGAGCTTGCGATAGAGACAGAAGTAATATGGGGCACCGGATGGGACATCGGAAATCTCCCACGCCAGCTTTACACAAGCATCATTTTTGCTGTAATCCCCCAAAAGTTTGACAGGAATGTCCAAAAATCTGTCATAGTTAACTTTTGCCGAGAAAACAGGGGTCAATCCGGAACCGATATCCCAGAGGCTTACAGTCTCCACGGCATACTCGTATCGCTGATTTACGGGACCATCGGGAGCATCATCGACCTGCATTACATGGCCGTTGGCACGTACCGAGTCGCCATCGAAAGTCCTAAGCAATTGCCAGTCGCGGCTTCCGGCCTTGCGACGATAGCAATTGTAATGTCCGATGATCTCATCGCCGCCGCCAATCCAGCGGGTATGAATCATCTTATTGTCAACCCATGCCGAATCAAGGTGCGCTTTGGAGGGAGGAGCGGTATTGGGTCGAAGCACAGCGATGGTGTCTGAGAATGCGCCGGAATTGCCGGCCCAGTCGACAGCACGCACGGCATAGTAGATGTATCTTTCGTTAGCGTCCACAGCTATAGTGTCCGTGTATGAACGTGGAATTATATGGCTGTGGTTTGCCATCTGGAAGAGGTGGTCGCGTGCATTGGCATAGAATACGTCGTAATAATGCACATCGAGAGTGTCGGTCATGTCCCACATCATGGCTACGGTTCCGTCAAGCGCGGGGAAAGCCTTGAAATTGGTCGGCGCCACAGGTGGCTTGGCATCATGGACACGCAGAAGTCGGGGCATGGAATATCCAATATTTTCGGCAGTATCGACAGCCGCCATAACAATCAGACCGGTGGAAATTTTGGTCACATCGATACGCACGGTGGTGTCGGTGGGTGCAATATACTGGTCGGTCAGAAGACGCCATTGCTTGAGGGAGTCGCGCTCGTTGTGATACATAGGGATATAACGCACGAAGTCGTTCTCTATGGTGTCTTTGCGGAAATGGATAGTAGCATATATCTCATCCCAAAGGTTTTCGCCGGGGCGGTCGATTTCTATCAATGTGATTTCGGGACCGCGCGGAGGCTCCATGTCCGGGAAATGAACTTTTATGGGGGCGCTCATGGCCGTGAGGTCGCCGAAAGCATCGTGAGCCTGAATGGCATATTCAAAATCGCCGGTAAGGCCATGAGAATGTTCAAAGATAATGTCCTCGTTATTGAGCCCGGCGGAGATAGGCGGCGCATAAGGTCTTTTGTTCACCTTCTCCCATTCGGTAGAGCCTACCGGACGGGTGTATATCTCAAAAGTACCGTTGATAGTGTCATTCCAGGAGAGTGTCACGCTGCCATGTCCGGTAATTGAGTCGGTAATCTGAATGTCGTAGGGCTGCGGTTTGTATTTGCTGTTGGAAACATGTTCCACCTGAGCCGGCATAATGAAGAAACGTCCGGTGGTATCGGTAACCGAGGGTAGAACATAGTAGGAATATGTCTTGCCCTTCTTGGCGGTGCGGTCCACGAACCTCAAGCCCATAGCCTGCGCCACGTCGGGACGCCACTCGGCCGCCAGATAGGCTGCCATGAGGCGCGTCTTCTGGTCCTGCTCCATTTCGGAGAATGCTCCTATGGTGCCGGGCTCGTAGGTTGTCATTTCGGGATACATATCTCCGCTGCCGTAAATCGCGCCCATGCCCATATATGCTATAGAGTCGACAGTGTCGGGATAGCATTTCTTGAACTGCTCGAGCGACAGCGGCCTGATGCGTTGCGCAAGAGTGTCGAGCTTGAATCCGTCAGCGTCATCGTTTACTCGGTAGACGTCATAGCCGAAATGGTTGAGATATTCCCATTCGGGATACTCTGAAATGGCCCAGCGAAGCACCACACTGTCGCCGTAAGCGCGAGCTGTTGCCTTGATGTATACATACATGTCCTCTATGCGAGAGGTGGTATCCGGCTTTATCGTCCCGAGAGGATAGGTACCCGGCAATTGGTCGCGATAGATTACACCGTCGTCAGCGGAGACCGAATCGGCGGAGGCAGACTCCATGGCATCGCCAAGATCTTGCGTTTGCACCATTCCGAAAACCAAGGGAGCGGCCGCCGTGACAGCCACGGCCCAAAGCAACGTACGCATATGTTTTGTTTTATTATGTTTCATTGTCTTTATATTCTTACAATTTCTTTATCAGCTCTTTATAAGTCCTCGTATATGTCTTGAAGAAGTAGTCGCAGTTGTCCTTGATTTCCTTGTAGGATGCCGGTCTGAAGAGCGTCCACCTCATAGCCTTGTAGTTCCAGGCATTGACGCGGTAACGGGTGAAAGTGAATTTCATATTACTGTATTCAGAGGCCTTACTCGATGAGAAGTCGGCATCCGTCGAAGTGGCTGTGGATAGATAAAGCCTTCTACCAAGATAGCTACTCGGAGATCCGACAGCCGGATGGGCAAGAATACGGAAATGTCTTGAGTTCCAAGGATCCTCAAAAGTCTTGTTGGGGTTAAGCCCACCGTAGGATGCCGAATTCCAGATGACACCATATTGATATGCCGGAATATTCAGGCGGATACGATTGTAACGCCCGGATGTGGTGAATATACGTCCGGCATTAGTTGCCATCCAGTCTTTCATATTACCTCTCTTATACTTGTTATGATAATAAACTGTTGCCCCTATCTCATCCGAGACTTTCGCACATACATCAAACAGGTCATAGAAAACCTCGGCCTGAGCCCTTTCGGTCAACGGCAATTCAGTAATCAAACCGTCGGTATCCTCGCCAAGCAGGTTGTTGTGATAAACAGTGCCACGGCTATAGAGAGGCCATAGGGTTCTGACGTGTGTTTTGAAAATCTTAGTTCTGTCCATCGTGACTTTCTCTCTGATAGAGACCTGACCATCCGATATGAGATAATTCCCGACCTGAAGTAAACCGAAGTTCCACGTTCCAAGGGGCGTATCTATATACATTGACTCCGTGGACCTACATGTGAAGTTTAGTCTGTTCTTTGAGGAGGAGAAATAACGACCTCCGATGAAGAACATATTGCTCAGATAGCTCATGTAGGTGAAGGGATTTGACGTAATAGTGTACAAACCGGGGGAAGCCAAGCTGAATTTGGAATCACTTTTTTGAAAGTCGCCAAGCAGATACTGATCGCTCTGTCGAGAGATATTCAAAGTCATGTGGTCGAGCCGCACTCCAAGGAATGCCTCAAAGTAAGGCTCTGTATTATTTGTGGGGGTATCGAATATCTTATCTCCATCCGGCGGATTTCCGTAAAGATATACGTTGCTAAGATCCATCAGATCCTTGGATTGGTGAGCATCGACCATGGCACTTTCTTTCTTGTATATGGTCACACGATAGCGGGTTCCTCCGCCGGATGCATCAGTGGATTCTCCCAAATTTGTCGTAGTGGCATAATCGATTTTGTTCACTTCTATGCGGTAATTACTTAAAGGGACATTCTTTGTGCCTGCGCTGCCGCTGCTGCTACTGCTGCTACTGCTGCCGGTTCTTCCGGTTCTTCCGGTATTCTTCTGTGGTGGTGTACTCGGAGTCCTTGTAACACCCGGCAAATTCGAAGTATTCGGAGCCTTTGTGGCACCCGGCGTAGTCGGAGTACTCGGAGTTCTCGTCGGAACACCCGGCGTAGTCGGGGTACTTGGAGTCCTTGGAGTACTTGGGGTACTTGGGGTACTTGGGGTACTCGGAGTCCTTGGGGTACTCGGGGCCCTTGGAGTACTCGGTTTACCTGGTGTTCTTGTTGGTGTTCTTTTTTGTGAACTTGTTGTATTTGTAGTACTTGTTGCTGTATTTGTATTACTTGTCAAACTCTTCAGCAGATTACGTTGTTCTCTCTTATATACTTCCTCGGGAGAATTTCCGTAGACTACATAGTTCTTATATTCGGTCCATGTTGCCGGACTCCTCAAGCGTTCAACCCATTCGTAACGCAGAACAAGTCTGCAATGGCCATATTGACGTGTAACATTAAACAGTTCAAGTCCGCCATCGGGAGTCATTATGGACACTGAGTCGTTCTCGATCCATTTATTGTTGGCACTGGACACAATCTGAGTCCCTTTATATAGGTACCATTTAAGATTTCCCTTATTATAAGCTTTTCCCTTCATCCTATATTTAAGGGAGATTATAGGATGCTTGAGGTCAATGGGAAGGACATGCACATCCTTGCTGGAAATCAGGATACCGTTTTTGTCCTTATAGCCATCCGTGTTGGCGGGGAAGGCAAGGGCTACGTGTTGTTCAAGGTCTTCCGCATCTTCGAAAGTGCGTTCTGCGGTGTTATTGGTTACGAAGAAGAAGTCCTTGGTCTGGGTCCAGGGCCGGAATTTCCATTTATTGTCGATTGTATCGAAAGTCTCGGGATGATTCCATTTTCCTTTGACAAATTCCCTGGCACGTCCTTTGATGCGCAGACGGTAATATTTGTTAGGATTAAGTGCTGTAACGCTCAGCGTCACCTTGTCTCCATTGACAAAATACTCCATTTCGCTCGTTTTGCCATTTTTACCGGCCTTTGCATCTTTAAGGTTCGAGTACTCGGTCAGAGTAGGCACGGAGTCGGCCATAATCTCGAACTTGAATTTACGGCTTGCAAGACGCTCGATAGCCTTCTCGTCGTAGTTGTCGGCAGCACTCGATTCCTTGAGTTTTGCAACTTCGTTGGGGTCAGCCACATTGATAATGCTGTTGATATCAGACTGAGTGGTTACCTTGGGGCGGCTCTGAATCTGCCAGTCGATAGGATTCTCGACTGCCTTGTCCCAGTCTTCGGAACCGATGTTGCACGTTTCGAAGAGCTTATAGTTGTCGAGAGCATTTCCTAAGAACATCTCGCAGACGTTACCACATTCAAAGGAGAATTTCTTGTTGATCTTGACAAGGCCGCCAAGCAGACGGAGTTTCACACGGGCTTTGCCGGTGAAATAGTTGGGATTGGGCATACCACATCTGAGGACGCCACCCATACCTGCGTCAAGGAGGTCAATCTTCTTGTTGAAGAATCCAAGGAAGACACGTATGCCGAACTTTGCATAAATATAGGCATAGAGCTGGCCTTCGCCATACCATCCGTTACGGCCCGGCGTACCATCCTTGAGGTTGATGCATCGCTCCGTGCCAAGTTTGCGGATGGATAGGTCAAATCCGGCTTCTGCGCCCATATCACCGTAGAAAAGTCCGAGGTCAACTTTGATGTAACCCCATACGGCAGCACCCATCATCACGCCGCCACCGGTGGCCGCGTTGGACATAAACCGAGTCTTGGCTTCATTCCTGGCTTCGTCGGCTTTGGATACGTCATCGCTTTCATAAGTACCGGAGGAGGATCCGTTGAGGAAGTTGCGGATCTTCACGGGAATGGGCGGAAGGTTTCCGTTGTTGGGCAGCTCGTTTCCGACGCACAGATATGCATTGGCTCCCACGGCCACAGTAACGATTTTGGTTTCGAAGTCAATAAGTGTGAATGTGCAACGCTTGTCCGGATCGGGTTGACCGAGATAGACATGCCATTTCAATGAAGTATCACGACCGGTTTTCTTATGTCCGATATAGAAGTCGAGCTCTACATGGGCTCCGGGACCTTGGGCTTTGATACCGGAGTCTGACTTGTCAGAGTCTTTCTTTTTCTTCTCTTCATACTTCTTCATCGTATTATCGTAGTCTCCGGTCTTGGAGTCGTTGCTATCCTTGACAGAGCCGGTGAAGTTACCTGCGTAATCTCCAAGGTCTTCACTATAACCCTCGAAAGTAGAGTCAAGAGCCTTGAGCTTTTTGGTAAGTTCTTCCGTTCCGCCATCCATTTTGGCATCGACGGTGACATTGAGTTGGAAATACTGTTCCTGATCATTGTTCTCATAGACCATATTGACCTTGCTCTTGACCATACCGCCAACAGCATCGACATTCCCTTTGAAGATGAAGGTTGTCAAGTCTTTTTTCTTGGTGTCGAAAACAACCGTGAGGTCGAGGTTTCCTTTGAGTGTTACATTATCGACGGTTGAAAGGCCCATGCCGGCAATGATGCCGATGACACCCTTGGCCGGTTTTGGAACGGCTTTGCCGGATTGCGAATTGGCGAAGTCTTTTGCGCAGTTGAAATAGAACCCGCCGTGGATACCGTTGATGGTAAGAGGACCGGCGGGGATGCCGCATTTGCCTCCTGCCATGATATCGAAGTAGCCCCAGCTGAAGTTGTTGTTTTCTTCCTTATGGTCATAGTATCCGCCGTCAATGGTCACCTCAAAGAGGCCGCCTTTGACGCTGGCTTTAATCTGACCGGCGTATCCCGAATCCTTACCCGGGTCTTCGGCACAGCTCAGGCTTCCTTCCAACTTGAATATCTTGCCGTCAACGGCAAAGGAGGCATCCCTAAATTTCGTCTCCTTATAGTCAAGCGAGATTTTGGAGAGGTCGTCGATGTTCTTTACCCATGACTGGAACTCTATTGTAGTGCCGGCACTGATTTCAAGTTCTTCGCAAAGGGTTATATCGCCGCCAAGGGTTATGCCTATGTAGGGGTCTTTTTCGTCTCTATGCAAATCAAAGCCCCACTTCTTGAGTGTGAATTTAAATGGCCCGATCTTCTTCTGTGGCGATGCGCAGCCCCATTGTCCCATGCTGAGGTAGAGGCCGCTGTTTTCTCCAAAATCAATCTTCGAAGCTTCATTCCACCACCCGGCGCCGATAGCGCTGCTGCTCTCTACGTCAGCCAACATCTTTTGGGTAGCCGCTGCCGCCGAAGTCTGCAACCCGCTCTCATATACCGACTCGAAGCCGTCATTGTTGGCAAGGCGCATCTTGCAGAACTTAATCTGGGGCAATTGAAGTTTGAAGGGCAGTTTGGCCAGCTTCTTGTTTAAGGTTTCCTCGCCGGCGATAGTGACCTCGCCGCCGACAAGAAGCTCGACGTTCGTTTTTGTCTGTCCGTACTCGTTGTCTATGGCTTCAACGAGGAAATATGTCAGGTCCTTGTCAAGAGTGAGGTCGCCAAGCATGAAGTCAAAGTTGAGATCCTCAATCTGCGAAGTTTTGAATACGTATGCAAAACCTTTGCCGCCACCCTTTCCGGTGAAGGACTGATTGTAAATATTGCAGGCGTAGTCAATCTCTCCCTTGAACAGGGGTATTTCGAGCTTGCCGTTAAATCCGAATTTCTTAAAGTCGTTCTGGACTATCGACACCATAACTTTGTCAAGGCTGAACTTGAAACCTCCGATGGTTCCGCTCTCGCCGGCCTTGTAGTTGATGGCGTTGACAACGCCGCAGTCGAGGGTAAATCCGGACTTATCAATGAAGAGGTTCTCCACGGCAACCTTCATCGGTTCTTTGCCGTTGCCTATCTTGATTGACGAAGGGAATGCCATTGACAGTTCCTTGAAATAAAGGCCTGTCCATTCTTTTTCCTTACCTTTTGCCAAACCGAGGCTCTCAAGTTTATATCCCTCGGGGAAGGATCCCATCTTAGTGTGATTGCTTCCGGAAGCAAGGTCGATAATAGCCTCATCTGCCGTAAACACATAACCGGGGAGATCTACATGTTCGAACGGGTCGATAGATACCTCAGCCGTGAAATCTTCCCACTTCTGTATCTTGGTGCCTACGTGGAGTATGGGCGATTCCTCTGTACGTTTACCATTGACCACCTTTTTAAGGTCGGAGGGCATGGTCATGTCGATGTCGAGGTTGAGCCATTCGAATTTATTACCGCTCCAAGATACAAAGCATCCGTCTTCCGGCTCTATAACGTCCTTGGGCGCAAGGAATTTGCATTTGAAACCGCTCTTGGGTTCCTGTACTTCAAAATCCTTAAGGAGCGCCACGGTGCCGCCTTCGGGTATGAGCGACTTGGGACTGATACACATCCTCGGTGCGCCGAAGACCAAAATCTGTCCCTGAGTTGCCTTGGTATTGGGCACAACGAAGGTGCCGAACAAGTCCATGGTGGCATAGGTCGGCGCAAACTTCATTTTCGAGATTGTCAAGTTCACCGGCGAGGGATTGATTTCTTTCGGAATCTCAAGCGGGAAGGTGACATTCTCCACATTGCCCTGGAGAAGTCCGGCCACAAAGGCTTTTCCCTCCTGGAATTGCTGATAGTATTCGCCTATGGGGAGTTGCTCGGCAAGGCTTTTAATCTTGTCGTCGGCCTTGCCCTGAAGTTTGTCTGCATAGGGGATGCCGGTGTCACCGATGAGGTTATCGATACCCCAGTCGGAGAACAACTTGTCAACTACTTCCGAGCTGCTCATCTTGTTGTTTTCTCCGCCGTAGGTCTCCACATTGCCGGCAAATACCTGATTGTCGGTATTAATGGCTATGTCGTCAAATTTGACGGCAAGTTTCCATGTCAGCAGTAGCGGTTCCCATATCACATGGCCGGTGCCTTTGAAGTGTCCCGGCTTGTCTGTTATGGCTTCCAGCTTGCCGTCGAGCACAAGCTCGTACTCACCGATTCTTACGCTTTTGCCTTTCAATGCGTCTACACCGGATGTCGTGGGTCTCTCATTGGTAATCTCCACCTGATTGGCGCACTGGAAGTAGCGACTTGAGAAGACCTCCGACATTGCGAAATCGACGATGTTGATGCTGTCATTGAGGAATGCAACGGATTTATCGTTCACTGCCGTGGGCTTGACACGAAGCATCAGGTAGTCGCCTTTTTCCACCTTCCCGTCGAGTTTGTCCCAACGGATGGTGTCGGTCTGTGCCTTAAGTGCCTTATTGGCATAGATCGGGACAGTCCTGAGCATCTCTTCCCTGGAAATGTAATCCTTTGCGGCAAACAGCTCTACATCATACACGAATTGTATCGTGTCAGGCTGTGCTCCGGCACCTCCTTCGAAAGTCGGCCTGTTCCATTTGACAGCAATGTCTGAATTGAGGAACTCTTTCCTTGCGCCTTCATCGGGGTGGAAACGGGGAAGTACTATTTCAGGATTGACGAAATTATATAGTGAATCTGTCAGGTTCATGCCTCCGAGGCCGATTATATCGGCATCATCGCCGGAGCCCGACTTGAATCCGACAAGCGCGGGGGCTGAATAGCCGTCATTCTCAAGACGAATATTGTGCTTTTGGCAATAGTCTTCATCGGCCACGGCGCGGACACGCAGCAGGAGCATGGAGGCTGTATCAATCTGCGCATCAAAAGCCCTCTTGTCCATCTTAAAGGATGTGGAGGATATGCCCTTTTGCTCATAAACAACTTCGCCGTCGATAGCTTCGCCGAGAATGGTGGCAAGAGAGGCATCGTACCCGCCTGTAGGCTGCAAGATGGAGATGTCGTAAGTGAAATCCACAGGATCTTGCGCTTTGCCCGAAGCCACAGGGGCGCTCCACTTGATGATGCAGTTGTTGGGATTGAGAACCTCAAATTTTTTGTTGCCTATTTCGGTGTAAGGTTTGGGCACTGTAAGGCGTGGGGCAGAATACTGGGTTATGTCCGTTGTTTTGCGGAGGACAATGAGGCCCGGATAGCTCTTGCCTTTGTTGAGGAATACATAGGATTGGTCGCCCGAAGCAGCATTTTCCACACGGGCAGTAACCTGCACCAGGAACAGTTGTTTGGGGTCTACAATGTCAAATAAGTCGATGGGCACCTTGAACTCGGTGGATGTGAGGCCTTTTTTCTCATAGAACGGATTTTCGTTGTCGAGAGCCTCCTCCATACCGGCAGCTGATGCCGGGTATTTCTTATTTGGCTGAGTAATCTTAATGTCATAGGTCACATTGGGTAGCGTCCGGCCATCGTCAACGGATGAAACCTCACAGGGCTTCCACTTGATGACGGGATTGTCCCTCATGAGGATATGCACACCCTTGGAGATGTCTTCATTTTCGTAGGCAAACTGGTCGAAACTCTGATAGGGGCTTGGCGTAACCAATACGGGCCGCGAGAACACGGTCTGGGCGCGTGCAAATGCCACGGGTATGCCCTTGCCTTCGCCTTCGAAGGTTAGAGCCTTGTAATCACCTGCAACAGTGTCGGGGTGAGCCACAACTTGCATCAGGTAGACGGACTTGGGGTCAAGAGCGTCCGCCATGGATGCGGGGATGCGGTATGAGGTGGTTCGGATGCCCTTCTGCTCAAAGATGGGCTCCAATTCATTGGCGGCTTTTAAACATTCGCTCTGTTGATAAATGTAATAGCCGCTTGTGGGTTTGATGATTCGTACATCATAGGTGAATGATACTTGCTTCCCTCCGGCATTGTCGAGGCGGGGTGCCGACCAGGTGACCTCGTCTTTGGCGGGGTCGAACTGTGCATACCACAACCCGGCGGGCAGATTTGGCCGCATCAGCTTGGGACGAGAGTATGTCGCAGGCTGTGCCGGTGTCTCGGAATAATCCTTGACACGGAACATCTTGATATCGCTTTTCCCCTCGTTGACGATATTGATGTAGTCAAGCGAGCCTATCTGGGTGGCATTGGAATGAGCGGTGATTTGCGCAATATATGTCTCGTAAGGCGAGAAGTCTTTTATTACATTGGTCGGTATGATGCATTGCGGCATCTGAAGATTATTGGCCTGATAGACCACGGGATTGCGGTCCATAGCATCATCGATGGCCTGCAAAGGCATCTGCTGTACTATCTTAATATCATAGTTGTAATGGCGCGGCTTTGGATCACAATTCACCACCGGTGCCATCCATGTCAGCAGCGGAGTTTGCTTCGACAGCGTGGCTATATTTTTGTCGTCATATTCGCCTGTTGCCACCGGCATGATCCATTCGGGTGCCTTGGCCTGATAGCACACAGTGAAAATTGTGCGGCTCAGTGACGGGTTGTTGAGCAAAACAGGTGAGGAAAGATACGGATCCCACTTATATGCGGAAAGTATTATCTCATAGGTGCCTTCCGGAATATTTCCGAAGCTGCCGGAGGTAACATTATCAAATAATCCCGCGGGCATAGAGATATCCTCCATGCGGACATGATTGAACATATCACGCATTTCCACCGCATTGAATACCTTGGTCCCGTTGGCGGGAATTTCAAAAGGCTTCACGGGCATTGTTTTGCCCGGGACTATTATTTCAATGTCGGACGAAGGAGTCAATTGACGCAATTCAACGCCAAAGTACATAAGTACTGCTTCATTCTCCGTGTTTTGGGCAGAAATATTGAAATACTGCCCGGGATTGGACAGATAATACATCACCTGGGGAGGCAAAACCTGCCTCACCGGGGTTATTGTCACGGTGAGATTCTCGCTAAATGCCGCTATGGTGCAGCAAAGGGTTAAGCCCAGCAGAGTAATATATCGTTGAAGTCGTCTCATTGTGGTTCTTTTTTTTCGTTATGAAGTTTCACTTCGACTTTGGCAAGTCTGAAAAGTAGCAATTCGCCGGCGCCGTCATTGGCAAGCCTATTATGAGGTACATTGGTCTTAATTTGAGCCGCATACTCGGCCTCGGGACGTAAGGCTTCGACTATTGTGCGGGGAAGCAGGCATTGGGGTGTAATCAATCCCGGCGCACGATATACGACCGGGTTTCGTTCAATGGCCTGGTCCGGACTTTGACCGGGCATTATCTCCACTATGGTGAAGTCGTAGGTTGTGCCCATAGGTACGGGGCTGCCATTGAGAACGGGTGGAATCCACTGAAACATAGGAAGCTCGGTCGAAAGCTCGACAAATTCTCCGGTTTCCGCCCGGGGCTGAACCCACTGAGGCGCCTTGAACTGCGTCATGACATCAGGTGAGATGCCCTGAGGCGGAAATGCCCGGGCGCAAACTGCGGCGCCAAGGGTTAGCGTAAAAAGCATATGTGTGATAAAGCGTCTCATTTCTTCTTTTTGTCTTTGTGCTTGATACTAAGCAAAGTGAAAGTGTAGAGATAATTGAGGGAGAGGCGTATGTCGGTGGCGTCGAGATTGGACCTCGTTTTTGAAATGTTCACGTCGCCATATTTGGTAAAAGAAGCAGAGAGGCTGAACGTATGATATTTCTTCAGCGTATATCCGGCATTCAGGTCAAGACCCATGGAGAGGCTCTTGGACTGGTGCTTTACGTTGTTGTAACACCATGACACCGTGGCCGAGGCGCTGAGATTCTTTTCTTTAAGGAATGACCGACCTGCAGAGAGCGAGGCCACATCCGAAATGTATTCCGTGTTGAAGCCTTTAGTGCCCTGATGGCTGATCGAAAGAGTGAAGTTGGTTTCCCATGGCTTTACATTCATATTGTATGAGGCGCCGAGGGCAAGGGTATTAACATCCGTCTGCCCTATGGAAAACTTATTAAGGTCTTTGTTTATGGTATAATTACCCGAAAGTGAAATGGTATGGTCGAGATTGTCACCCGGCAGACTATAGGTCGGCAGCAAGCTTATACTGTGAAGAATTCTCTTGACTTGCGTGGTGTCGTTCACAACGGCTGTGCCATCGCTCTGTCGCTGGAGGTATCCGTTATACATAGCCGATAAGCTGAAATTATTGCCCAGTCGCAGCGAGGCCATTGCGTTGTAGACATAACCCTCAGTGGTGTACAACTGCTGGTCGGACAAGTTGTCGGCCTGACCGGAGAAGGATGCCGACAGCGAAAGACGTCTGAACAAGGTTGTTCCGAGGTTCACTCCCAGGCTATGATAGTTGTTGGATGTATAATATGTACCCAAAGAGACATAATCGGGCTGGATGATTTTATAGAAAACAGAGGCGTTCATCCACGGGAAAGAGAAGTTTAGGGCTGCATCGCCTGCAAATCGCACCCTCGAAGTATACCGAGGTTCAAAGATTTTGTCAAAACGGGTAGCCTCTCCTGTCGTCACTTTTTGTGATTCGGTGTCGGCGGTAAACGCCGAGGTGGCCATATTGGCGGAAAGCGACACTCTATTCCAGAGGCTTACCTGACCCTTTAACCCTACTACAAGGTTTTCCTGCGGACGGTAATATTGTCTCCAGTATTCATCTATAGACCCTTCGGAGTCATACGCGCGAAGGAAATATATATCGATGCTGTTTCCGTTCTTGCCGTATCCGGCCGAAAAGCCCCAGCCATATCTTTTGTACTGGGCACGTCGAGGATTCGGGCTCTCGGGGTCATCATTGACGGCGCGGCGCAACACTCCATAGAACGCCGACGCTCGGAATTTCGGCCCCTTGTATTCAAGGCCCACTCCGTTGAACGACATATTGAGAATGTAGTTGGAAAAAGGCATTGATGACTGGCCGAAATGAGCCGTAAAGTTCTTATAGCTCGGACTCAGATTGAACGAAAATTGGGGATAGTTAAAATTCAGATTGTCGTTGGAAAAATATATGGAGAAAGGCAACGAGAATCCGTATACGTTTATATTTAGGTTGGCAAATACAGAGTTGCTGAGAGGAGACATATAGTTGTTCCCTGCCGAACTATGAAAATAGGTATTGTTAGTGCCTATCGATCCGGTAATGAGCAAAGGGTCATTTTTTGCTATCTGAGAGATATCCTGTGCCGATACAGACACAATGCCTATTGAACAAGCCATGACTATGGCTGCTGTCAATCGTTTCAGCATACTTATTCTACGCCTTGGCGTGTTCGGTATCATTGCGTGATAATGTTAGATGAGGATAATGTTAGATAAGGTTGGTCAATTAGAAAATGCCGCCTCCTTGCCTCCCGCTATAGGGAGGCAAGGAGATGGCTTGTTGCTTAGATTATTTCTTAATCAGCTTGCGAGTTGCTGTCTTGGTACGGACAATGTATATGCCCTTGGCAAGATTCTGCGAATTTACGCGCTGACCTGAAATTGTATAGATTTCGGCTTCCGGATCTATTTCGCTATCGGATATTACATCCTGAATGCCCTGTGCGCTACCGTCTGTATCGAAATGCATCGGCGATTTGAATGTGCCGCGCATGTCTGCAAAATCAACACGCTCGGCAAGGTCGCGGTATTCACCGGTGAGGTTGTCATGGAGTTTGAAGTTTACTTTCTCGCCGTTCTCTCCATGAACTGTGATGAAGATTCGACCGTCAATAATTTTGCCTTCGCCGCGGCATTCGCCGGCGACAAACGCTCCGATCGAATAACGGTCGGCATCAAGTTCCTCATCGCTCCGTGCGATGATAGTCATATTGTCGGCAAAGCGTGAGGCGTCATAGTTCCATATGTTTTGTGCCGGTGCACGCTTTATTGACGGAACGTTGTTGACTCTCTTCAATAAACCTTCTGCAGGCAAGGTTACACTAACGTTACTGCTACCGGGGTAGTAGACGAGATATCCTTCTCCGGCTTTTATGGTTTCGAGTGTACCTGCCCACTTGCCGGAATTTAGCTCGGTGAATCCGTCGTTCTTGGAAACTATTCGTGTCCCATCCGCAAGGTCGGAATTAGCAAATATCTGACTTACACTATGATTGAAGCAATAGGGGAAGCCACTCCAATTCCAGCCGGGGCCATAGTATTTAGTGACCTCATCTTGCCTATAATTGTCTATGCCGGGGATGAGATAATTGATTGTCTGTCCTGTTTTGACGTTGAACTTGTATGTATCGAGCCAGCTCATACCTTTCAGCTCGCCGAAGAATCCGTAGTTCGGGTCGTTGTATAAGAGTTGGGTCTGAGAACGGATTTCCTGTACTTCACCAAAACCTACACTTATGCCTTCCAGAGTAATGTCGCCTTGTCCGGCAAAGAGCGTAAACCAGTGCCATCCTTCGTCAATATTGACGCGCTGTTGTATCGACACCCCTGTACTGGCTTTCAACTGGTTATAGTACACGTTGAGGACTACGCCCTGGGCAAGCCCCAGAACATTGATCTTCCATTCATTAGTACCTGCTATACGCTCGCCTATTGTGAAGGCGTTCGTCTCAATGCTCCACCTGATGGCAGATTCGTCAAGAAGGAGATTCTCGGGAACTGTTTCAATCTTAATCGTCGGATTCGCGTCACCGACGCCTATCTCAACCATCTCCGGGAGACTGATTGAGGTGAGACCCCGGGCGATGTTTACATCAAATCCGAAAGTGACTGAGTACTCTTTTCGTGGATTGAAGGATCCGTCGCTGTTGAAACCGGCTGCGTCTATACGATAGGTCCACTCCACTCGGGTCGATCCGTATTCCTTGGCCCGGACTTCAGTGGCTTTGTTTGTATCTGCATCGTAGGAGAATGTAAGTATCTTTTTGGCGACATTCGGTCCTTCGACCATGTTGAATTGGTCGGGGAAAACCGGATTCTTTAGGGTGGTGGTTACATTGTCGTTAAGCCGGCTAAGAATATTTACCTTATCGAGTTCATAATCTGCAAGCTCAATTGTCAAAGGATTGCTGGCAATCACGTATTTGTCTGCGGTAGGTACGGGATCAACTACAATGACTGTTATTTCGTTGGAGACGGGATTAATACCTTCATAACGTATGTTAACGACTCCGGACCCGGTTTGTCCGGCGGTGATGGTGCCATCGTCATGCGTGGCTAATGCCGTTTCATCCTGGCTGGTATAAAAAATGAGGGCTTCTTCCTTGAAGGTTGCATCCTGTGGAGAGGGAGAAACCATATGTCTGAGGTATTGCGTCACCTCTTCACCTACCTGTACGGTTAAGGACTCATTATTAATATCAAGTCCGGTGACAGGAACGAAAGTGAGATTGAAAGGATTTGACGGTGTGCCGCCGATGGTCTCATCGCCACCGCTGACGGTGAGCGTCTCGGCAAGCTCGAAATCTATTTGAGCATTGGATTGCTTGAGGTAGAACTTCACCGTCTTGCCGGCATCTTCATCCTTCACGCCGATGCGGAAGGTATAGACGACACTTGTGGAATTGACGCCTTGCACCGTGCTCTTCGTGGCAATAGCCCGGCATTGGTCATCTATGAATGCGCCGACCATGCAGTCACGGACTTCAACGGGTTTGCCTTGCTTGTCTACAAACGCGGCATATACCACAGCATGACTGGCATAAGCTGATGGTGAGGGCTCCACCCAAGTGCGCTGAGCCCGGATTCCGAGAACCCCGGCTAACACCATGATGGATAGTAAAACTGCTTTTCTCATTGGTTGAAATTTTTAGTTTATAATAATGTATTATTTTGAATCGTTGTATTACTGTGAATCGTTTTTTGCCGCCTCCACCTCACCTTTTACAAAGAGTGAATTATGCCCGGAAGGGCCGCTTAGGAGGACTGTCACTCTTTGCTTGAACGCTCCCGAGCGTTTTGCGGGATCAAATCTCACAACCACCGAGGCCGTATCCCCCGGCGCAACTTCAGCCTCGGAATACGTGGCTGTTGTGCATCCGCATCGCCCGACGGCCCCAAGAACGACAAACGGTTCGCCTCCGGTATTTCTGAAAACAAACCTGTGGGTCGCGGCTCCGTCAGCTTCTTTTATCTTGCCGAAATCATATACCGTCCCTCCCATCCATGAAATCTCGGATTCGCCATAGCTGTTTGGAAAACCCAAAACAAGGGCAATCGCAAAAAGAGTGGTCATTCTTAGGGTTCGGTGTTTCATGACATGATATGCGTTTCGTTCATTCAAAAAGAGACAGCATCTCCTCACACAGCAAAATTAACCTCGAAACCGACAAAAGCACATGTAAAAATCTGCCAATCGCTTGTATATATCAGACAAATTAGTATAAATCAGACAAAAGCTGATAAAGACAGGTTATTTAACGTTTTTCTACTTTTGCAAAATGTCTACTCCTCCGTTTTTCCGGTAGACGGTCGGATAACATCCGAATGCCCTATGGAAAGCATGGGACAGACCGCTCGCCTCCTCGAAACCGCACATTAAGGCGATTTTGCCGAGTGGCTTGTCGGGATGTTCCAACAGCAGCCTGGCACACCGGTTCATCTGAATGTCCGAGATGACCGCCTTGGGTGTTACCCCTGTCAGTTCTCTCACACGCCTGTAGAAGGTTCGCTCGCTCGTATGAAGGGAGGCGGCAATCTTCGGGATGCTGTATTCGCCGCCGGTAATAGCGTCTTCGACGGCTGCCTGCACGTCTTCTAAGGTAAAATGTTTTGCCATTTTATCTAATTTTATAAAAACCAAATATAGTCGCTTATTAAAAAGTCCAAATATAGTCGCATGCGCTCCTTCGGGATGTGTAAATATCAGACAAAAGCATGACGGAATCAGACAAAAACATTAAGAAATCGGACAAAGACATTAAGAAATCGGACAAAAAAAGAATCCCTTCGGCCTAAGACCGAAGGGATTTGAAAGTTAATATATTTCGACAGCTATTTATTCTGCTCCCTATAGGCGGTCGGCGAACATCCGTAGACCCTTTTGAACGCATGGGAAAAACAGCTTGCCTCCTCAAAACCGCAGAGATAGGCAATCTCTCCGATGGATTTGGTCGGATTCTTGAGCAGCAGCTTGGCGCACCGTTCCATCTGAATTGCCGAAATAAATATCTTGGGAGACTGGTCCGTGACCTCTTTCAGGCGTCGCCTGAAAGTCCTTTCGGTCATATTCATCATGGAGGCGATTTTTGCAACGCCATAATCTTTGTTGTCAAGGGCCGTATCAACCACTTCGAACAACTGCGCGAGAAATGCCCGACCTTCGTCATCATCTATTTCAGAAGCTTTTTCCTCACAGGAGTTGTCCGGCCGGCTATCGGCAATATTTTTCTCTGCCTCATCACATTTTCGCTCGAGTTCCCCCACTTTTTTTATGTATCTGAGTACCCGAAGACGATGGCGCAAATATCTTGCACGTATAACGAAAGCGGCGATGGCTGCGATGACTATAAATATGATTATCCCTATAATTATATCACGCATCCTCGCTTTATTGGTCTGTCGTATCTCATCTTGCAACATGTCCCGCCCGAATTCGGCATAATATCTGGCCAAAGCTTCGGCAGATGCTTGATGATACAATGAGTCCTTTAATGCGTTGTAATGATTGAGCGCGATTTTGGCCGAATCGGGACTCAAAGACCAGTAGCTTTCGTACAATCCTTTGTGCGAGCACACATCATTATATAGATCGCCCATCTTGGAGAAAATACCGGAAGCCTCCTTGAAGCAGTCTATGGCCTCACGAGTCCTATTTTGCTCGATATAAACAAATCCCAATTGGTTGAGATCAATTCCGACGGAATGAATATTGCCCACTTCTTTCAGCATGGCAATTGCACGCAGATAGGCAGCTTCGGCTTCATCATATCGTTGAAGTCCGGCCAAAGCCGATGCCATCTGAGAAAGACGCATCGCCATTTTGGGCTTGCGTCCGTTGATTGAATCAAGCTCATACGCATCACGAGCATAGTCAAGCGACTTTTTGTTTTTACCGAGTTTGTGATATACCTCCGAAGCCATTCCCAAAAGTATGGCTTTGCGAGATGTATTATTGGCCTTGTCGGCATATTCAAGTCCTTGAAGAATAAACTTCTCAGCCTCCTTGACTTGATTAGCGGCCATATATGTACCCGCCAGAGTGTTCAGCCCTGAAGAAATTCTATCAGGGTCTCCGAGCTTCATATCAATGTCAACGCACTGCTTGGCATAAGACGCAGCGGGAGCAAACTCGCCAAGCCTTACATGGATAATACCCAGCAAATTCAGGCAATCGGACCTGCCCATATTGGGATATTTGAACAATGGGAGAGCCTTCAAGGCATACTTCTTAGCCGTGGGATAATCCTGCACATCATTGTACCATTCAGCCACCCAATACCATAATTGTTGCCGCAGAGAATCTTTAGGAGTATTCTCGGCAAACACAATCTTCGAATCGGTTATTTCCTCCTTGTTTAGGAAATCAAATATCTTATTGGCATCATCTACACGACAACCCTTGGTTTCATATATTTCTATAAGCTTGTCTATATTCTGTGGCATGGCCTGCGCATAGTCCATACCCACATAAATGGCAACCACAATCATAAGCCACTTTATAGAGAAAGACTCCAAAAAACGGCCAAGATGCTTGTGGTTAAATCTCCCATGTTCCATTACTCTGAGTTGTTTATTGCAAAGTTACATAAAATCGGGGAAATATACGGGTGTTCACATCACGGCTCATACCGGTTTTTATTCCAGCCCTTAAACTTTCCGGATGATAGTGCAGATATTGAAGCATTTCTACTTCTTGAGTCATAGCTGTTTTTGGGTTTTACGGTTCAAAGTGAGCGGAAATATGTGGGATTGCGGCTCAAAGTGAGCCGTCAAATGGCCAAATTAGCTGTGTTTGAGCCGATTTCACCGATTGTAAAGAAGACGAGGGCGGCGAAGCAGCGCTTCGTCGCCCCGTCTTAGGTTGTATGACGTTCGGGCTTATTAGCCGTTGATCTTAACCATATTGGCGATAAGGTCAAGCACCTTGTTGGAGTAGCCAATCTCGTTGTCGTACCACGAAACAACCTTTACGAAGGTGTCGGTGAGGTATACGCCGGCATTGGCATCGAAGATGGAAGTGCGAGTGTCACCGAGGAAGTCGGAGCTGACAACGGAGTCTTCGGTGTAACCGAGTACGCCTTTGAGTTCGCCTTCGGAAGCTTCCTTCATAGCTTTGCAGATATCCTCTTTGGTGGCGGGCTTGGCGAGGTTGACGGTAAGGTCAACTACAGACACGTCAAGAGTGGGGACACGCATGGAGATGCCGGTGAGTTTGCCGTTGAGTTCGGGGATAACTTTGCCTACAGCCTTGGCGGCGCCTGTGCTGGAGGGGATGATGTTGCCGGAAGCGGCACGACCTCCGCGCCAGTCCTTCATCGAGGGACCGTCGACGGTCTTCTGTGTTGCGGTGGTGGAGTGTACCGTGGTCATCAAGCCGGTAACAATGCCGAATTTGTCGTTGAGGACCTTGGCGATGGGGGCAAGGCAGTTGGTGGTGCAAGAAGCATTGGAGACAAACTGTGTGCCTTTCTTGTAGGTGTCAGCGTTTACGCCGCATACAAACATTGGGGTGTCGTCCTTGGAGGGAGCGGACATCACAACGTACTTGGCGCCGGCTTCGATGTGACCCTGAGCTTTTTCCTTGGTCAGGAACAGACCGGTGGATTCTACGACGTACTCTGCGCCGACTGCGCCCCAGTTGATTTCTTTGGGGTCACGGCATGCGGTAACGCGGATGGCTTTACCATTGACGATAAGGAGGGATTTTTCGAGGTCGAAGTCTACGGAGCCTTCGAAAGCGCCGTGCATTGTGTCATACTTGAGCATGTAAGCCATGTAGTCAACGGGGAGGAGGTCGTTGATGGCGACTACTTCGATGTCGTTACGTTTGGTGGAAGCGCGGAAGACAAAGCGACCGATGCGTCCAAAGCCATTGATACCAATCTTAGTCATAGTGGTTTGTTGTTTTGAAATTAATCGTATATGTTGTTTGTGTATATTCTTTCAAAGATTGTGTGGCCGAGAAGAGTCTCGCCGCCCTATTGGGACCAAATGCGGCGACCTTTGAGCGGCCCCTCCGCTTTTAGCGCCACAAAATTACACATTTTTTTCCGTAATTGGATGATTAGGATATTATTTTTATGTGAAATTTTGTATTTAAGGCTTTAGACGTTACCGTAGGGGTTGTTTTGGTGGCATTCGACCGTATTATTTCGCTTCTCCTTGATCGTTGTCGTGATTATTTTCGAGATTGCTCTTGCGCACCCTTTCGGATACTTCAAGCATCTTTTCAAAAAGGTCATCGCCGCCGAAGATTCGATCAAATGCTTCCATTTCGTCTAATACTTCGTCAGATGATTCGTCCGAGTCATCGTCATACGATTCGTCATCGTCGGCATATTCATAGTCATCTATATCATCATACTCGTCTACGCTCGGGCCTATGCCAACAATGTAATCAAAGTTGTCACCCAAGCGCTCTTTGAGCATCTTGACATACTTACGCTCGGTATGTGTCGGCCCTTCGATGAGCAGATACTTGCCGTTATAACCCATGGGATAATGCTTTAGCGGTATGTCATCCGTATCTTCCTCGAGGATATACTCTCCTACTTCATCGAAGTCCCGAGCGGGATTTAGACCGGCATCGTCGGCAAATTCGATAGCCGAATATATCAGATTGTGCGCATCGCTGTAAGGACACTCGACAAAGCCCTCAAAAGACGCCGACAACTTTTCGACCAATTCTTCAAAGTCCTCAACATCATAATCATAGTGATACATCACGTCTTTGACACCCAAACAATAGGTATCAATCAGGTATACGCCGAAAAGAATTTTTCCGTTCGGCCTTTTACGAGACACTATGACTTCGCTCATGCCATGATTGGAAACTTCCTGCGGCATATAGCATTTGTATATAGGCAGTTCGCGCGCCCGAAGTCGTATGTATTTTTCAGGCGAGATTGACCCTTTGGGGGACGCTTTCATTTTTTTCTGTGCCATTCTCATATTAATGTTTATGTGTGATATCTTATTTTATGTGTAGTGAGATGGCCATACTACCGAGGTAGTATTCCAAAGGGCTGACTATCGGGCGAAAAGGAGCCTTGTCTTTTTCGACAAAAAGCCGCAATCCGCCGTGGACGCATTGCACGTCCAGGCGCGTGCCCAAGTCGCCTGTCGGCTCGCCGTCGAGGTGCGCCGGACCGGGGTCGCGTATGATGGACAGACGCGGCACGCGCAAAGTCTCCACCAGACGATTGTTCCTCAGCAGCCCGGTCATCATGTCCATCCCCAGCATCATGGTACGCAGCGCGTCAGCCTTGTGTATGATTACCACATCCAACAGCCCGTCCGTAATCGAGGCCTGCGGCGCGATGAAAGCGTTATTGCCATACTGCGAGGCGTTGCATATAGCCACCAGAAAGGCATCGCGGTGCAACGTCGCCTCCGGAGTTTCAAGGACGTAGTGCTCGGGCTTATAATGTGCAAACTCGACAATGGTGCTGCGCACATAGGACATGCGCCCGCGCTTGCCCGAAGCCGCAAAGCGATCCGATACGGCGGCATCAAAGCCCATGCCGCAGGTGCAGAAAAAGGGGCGACCATTGACAGTGGCGTAATCACACTCGCACACCTGCCCGGCGATGACGGCATCCAAAGCCAGCACCGGATCCACAGGGATAACGATATGTCGTGCCAAACCATTGCCGCTGCCCGCCGGGATTATACCCATAGGTATAGGCGCGTGGCACATGGCGCGTGCCACCTCATTGACCGTACCGTCGCCGCCGCAAGCCAGCACCGCATCATACTCGCCCGCATCGACGGCCTGACGCACACGACGTGTCGCATCGCCCGGGCCCGTGGTGACGTAGGTATCCACATCAATACCGGCCTCGGCCAGACGCGCACTGATGCGCTCGGGAAGTCCGTGTTTGCTTTGTGTTCCCGATATTGGATTGACTATGAGCAGATGCCTTGGCATATTAAGTGCAAAGATACACCTTTTTCGCCGAATAGCATCAAATTCGCTCGTGATTATCAGCAATCAGCAATTCATTTCCGGGCGAGACAGGGGGTAGTGTCCAAAGGCAAATGCAATATTACGAAAAATGTCTGAAGAATTCGGCAACTAATGATTCCTTTCATAGATAATTCTGAGAAATTGATTAACTTTACAACGGCATTATTGCACTTGTGATTCTGCTTAATCCGAGAACAATAAGGCTGCTTTCTGTGGCGTTCATTTGCCGCTTTTGTTCTGACATTGTGAAACGTAGGAACTTTCAAACCGGTTCAGGCAAAGGCAACGGTGAGCGTTCTGTGACGTGTCGATGTGTCGGCGCATATATATTATGCCCGAAACCATATCAGCGCACGACGTTGAACCTTCCGTTGCTCGGTTCAACCGGCAAGGTTTCCTGCGACCGCACAATGTGGAACGAGCAATAATTGGCAGGCTCCACGTTTTTTATAAAGGTATATCATAACGACAAAGTAATGGATTCAAATCCGTTTATCATATTACTCTTAGGCATGTGCATCATGTTTTTCGGCATGATGACATGGTTGTTTTGGCGAAAAGGAGACCAACTGAGAAGAATCATCTCCGTTCTTATGTGCGTCGTCGCTACATGTTATGCAAAAGATTTCATAACGATTTTACTTTTGGACGAGAAACTGCATTTGCAATGGACTTTTTTCATGGCGACTGACATGTTGGCAATCCCTTTATATACTTGTGTCCTTAGAGAACTCATCAAACCCGGTACGGCTTCAGTGAAGCAACTGGTTCTCAATGAAATACCTTTCTTGATTTTACCGATTCTTTTATTAGCCACAGGCCATTATGTTTTTTTCTGGATAAACGTTGGATGGGGCACTTTGTTTGGGTGCTACTATATGATATGGGGGTTGGTAATGATTCCTCGGTATGACGCAAGTTTACGAGAGCACTTTTCCTATACTGAAAACATCAATCTTGGATGGCTAAGGGTGACACTTTGGACGTTTGTCGTGCTACTTTGCCTGTGGATGTTAGATTATATGCTATTTGGTGTTGAGATAGAGTGCATCTATATGGTGCTTCATCTGATAATCTGGGTGTTTATCTGCTTTCTCATTTACCGACACGAGTCGGTAATTGGCGAATTAGGAGGTGAAGCTCAACCCATAGCTGACATTCTGCCTGACCAAACATTAGATGCTCGCATTAAAGATTTATTTTATAAGAAAAAGGCATATCTCAATCCTCGGTTAAAGCTTTCTGACGTTGCGCGAGATGTAGGCACTAATAGAACCTATGTTAGTAATTATTTCAACCAAACGCTCAATGTCACTTTCTATGATTACGTCAATAAGCTCCGCATTGAGTATGCTTGTCAGTTATTGAAAACCACTTCTGATTCTCTAAATATTATCGCTGAAGAATCCGGTTTTAGATCTCGTTCAACTTTTCATCGAGCCTTTTTTCAATTAAAAGGGCTGACGCCGGCTCAGTTCAGACAAGAGCAATAAGCTTATTGAACATTAAGGCTTTGTATCTTTTAGGACAAAGAATTTTACGCATTAAGACTTGACATGTCTTAATGCGTAAACAAGATTATTCTGTTTAGGACTGACCCCGAATGAGCAACATTTAATTTTGCTCCCATAAACCGGTCATGAACAGATTCCTTTCACATCTTTTCTGCGGAACAGAGAATTACATAAAGAAAAAGCTAATAATTAAACACCATAAAAAATAAACAATCATGAAAGTGTTAAAATTGACAGCAATGGTTGCTATAGCAATGGCAACCTTGACCCTCTCATCTTGTGGAGGAGGAGCCGGCTCTTCCGGTTCCAAGTTCTTCGGAAACGTGCCCGGCATCTATTCCGAAATGACGGCCAAAAAGGAAGCTATGCAAGAAAAGTTCAAAACATGCGAATCACAGGACGAAGCCATGAAGCTTATGGCTGATGCCGAGAAAGCAGAAAAAGAGTATGAAAGCAAGCTCGAGGAAGCCGGCAAAGCGTTAGACGGAAAGACAATCGAAATCGAGTCAACACCCGAAATAACCGTCAACTCGCCAATCACACTCACATTCGACGGATTTTGGTCAAAAAGCGGTCTGGAACCAAAATTCAAAATGGAGGGGGATGTAGTTGCAGCCCAAAATTACCAAAGTGAAGACAGCAAGACGTTATCTACCGGGAATCCATCGCGATACGTTGGTATGGCCCAACAGGTGTTTCTCGTAGGTTATGACGATGCCGGCACCCGGGTATTCTCACAAAAAGTAGCTTATTTCCCTATGGATTTGATTAGTGAGAATGCACTCGGCGTGAAAGCCGGAACTCCACTCAAATTTGAGACCTTTCAAATCACTGAAAAGAATGTGGAGGGATGCCTTAAGGCCACTTCATTAAAGCTCTCTTACGAATCGGGGAAATAATATGAAAGGACCCAATCATCATATGTCAGCAGCTCTGTTTCTTGGGCTGCTGGCATTGTTTGCATCAGCCCCTCCGGCCGAAGCTCAGTTCTTGAAAAAACTTTCCAAAGGACTTGAGAAAGTAAACAATGCTCTGGATAAAGTGGAAAAAGTAGTCACAACCCCATCTGCAACTACTAAAAAAGAGCGATCTCCCAATCAACCGGTTAATGCGGCTTCAGTCTCATCGGCATCTGATATGTCCGGCGAGAGCGCTTCCATAAAGACTGACTTTTCTGAAAGTCCTGACCCGCATATGCCGCATTTTACCGATTCAACAAAGTTTGTCTTATTAGACAAAACCGAAGTAGGTTCTTATTTCTACCATCCAACAGCTTTGACGCCTGTCTCCGAAGGCTTCTTCGCAGTGCGCAACCAGCGAGGTCAATGGTCGTTTTATAATGCTGAAACCGGCGAGTGCCTATTTAAAAACATAGGTTACCAAGCCAACAACAATCCTCCGAGATTTAACGGCGGTGTGGCTTTGGTAAAATCCGGCAAAGGACGCAAGGACGGATATAAGATTCTTTATACGGATGGTCGCATAAGGGAACTTGACGCGAGCCATGCAACAATAGAGGATTTCGTTGATGGCGTGGCTATGGCAAAGTCTTTTGATGCCAAATACATTCCTTCCTCTTTTTACATCGACATCAACGGAAAGAAAATTTGGCCCAACCTGACCACCATAGGCAGAAAGATGGGAGATTTGGTGCCCACTATCCCTATGCGAAAAGTAGGCAATGGACTTCGGGCAATCCGCAAAGATGGCAAATGGGGCTTTGTCGACTCAAGGGGAGTTTTCAAAATCCCGGCCCAGTACGTGTCTGTTCGTGATTTCTCAGACGGTTATGCATGGGTTACCACTCAAATTGGCAATGATTATAAGATAGGGCTTATCAATGCCAAAGGAAACTGGGCTATAGAACCTCGTTTTAAGGGATATAATATGGAGATTTCCCAAAACTACGGAGACTTCCATAACGGAATCGCCCGCGTAGTCGAGGATGAGGCAATTGTTTATTACGACCCGAAAGGCGTAGAGTTGAAGCGGTTTCCGGAGGCCAAAGGGACCGGTTTTACTGATGGTTATGCATTTGTCACTATGCCCGGTGGAACCTATAGAATAAATGAGGATTTCGATTTATCAAAAATAGGAGACCGTTACGAAGGCTTTTATGATGTTGACAACTTCAAGCCGAGTTTTCCTTTCTATCCTGTTTCCATTGTCCATTACAACCGAACGGCAATCAGGCCCGACGGACTTGCTTTAGTCTATTTCTCACCCGGTGAAAACCTTGAACTACGCCCGTTTAGCGCCGATGGTTACGCTTACGCGGAGACCAAGTACCGGGGAGGTACTGTTCGGGGATATATTAGACCTGACGGCTCTTATACGGTGATTTTGGGAGTCAATGCCAACGATAATCATGCGTGGGGAGGAGGTCCCGGTGGTCCGTGGCCTGAAGAACCTCCGATTATCGGTGATATTCCTCCTGTGCCCCCGGCACCTCCTAAAGAACGGGAACACACTACCACCCCAACAGCCAAATATACTGTTACCACTGTGGCATCTCCGGCTGAAGGAGGATCGGTAAACCCCGGTGTGCCAACCTCTTACGGAGAAGCTTTTAAGGTTAGCGCTATTGCCAACCCGGAATGGAAACTGGCCTCGATAACATCTTCTTCGCCTCGCAGTCGCACGATGGATCCTAAAACATTTACGGTTTATGAAGATGTGACGCTGACGGCTAATTTCATAAAGAAGGACAAACGTTCAGCACCTGAGGCTGGAGTTTGGGAAGGCATAATTCCTTATACTTACAACATTCCCGAAGGAGGCAGGGCTACCGAAGAAGTTCCACTATATCTTGAACTGCAATCCACCAAATCGGTAAAAACTCCTTACGGTGACAAATACGGCGTTTTGACTTTGGTGTTCGACCCCGAAAAACGCTATCGGTCGGGACGAAGTGTAACTAACACTCATGGAGGACAGCAATACAACATTATGTACATCCCAATGGTGGTAGAAGGAGTAGTGGAACTTGACGGCAAGAAGTATCTTCAAATCGAAGGTGGCCAGCTCAAATTAGGCAATCTCTTTGTTGAGCCAGGCGCAAACGATGGAGGTGCAAACGCTCTAATGGCAAATATGCTGCTTACGATTTTCGGAGATGACCTCACGCTTGGCGAAGGCTCATATCTCGTTGAATTTAACCAGTCCGATGGCAAAATCAACCTTGGAGCTTTGAAACGTTTCCATACGGATTATGGATGGCTGCCAGCCGGCGACGAACGCTTCATGAAGGTTCGAACGCAAGGTTGGTTGTGGGGATTGGATGCAGGATTTCCTGCCGATTTCTTCGCCGGTTCTTCGGCTCTCACTCCATCAGCAAAACGCGATAACCTTACATGGTATGCTCCATTGTCGTGGTATGACGGCAATGATGAAGCATTTAAAGCGGCCCGAGTGACGTTCGATAAATATTACAAACGATTTATCAGCGACTATCTTCGTTTATGGCAATACGAATAGACTTTTCAATTTAATTTCGACCGCTCACTCTGCCGATGCAGAATGAGCGGTCGGACTTTATGAAGATTGCAAAGCGGAAATCCCGTGCAAGCGAGAGCCGAGTGTCAAGCTTGCTTGACCTATGCCGAGCGCAGCCGGATTGTCGTAAAACGAAACCAGAAGTCGGAAGGCGTTGTCGCCCGGCTGAGGCTGTGCCTCGTTCCGAATCCTTTGGTCTCGGGGCAGTCAAGCCACCATAAACCCGAGGGCATTGTAGTTAGGCAGGGTATGGGAGGTGACGTAAAGGCTTTATAAGCGGACGGAAAAGGGCAAAAAAACGGGATAAAGGGTTAAAAATAGGGCTTTTTGGCGTAAAATTATTTGATATTGTGGGAATTGTTGTATATTTGCAGCGTAAAAATGATATCCCTAACCCTCAAAACATCATTACAATGAAAGAAATCATCGAAAAAGTAGCAGCTGCTTACGCTGTATTTTCAAAAGACGCAGGTCTTCAGGCTGAACAAGGAAACAAGGCTGCCGGCGCACGCGCACGCAAGGCTTCCCTCGAAATCGAGAAAGCCATGAAGGAATTCCGCAAAGCTTCTATCGCCGCTGCCAAGAAATAAGCCTAAGGCAGACAACGAAAAAAACACCCTTTAACCGGGACGCATCCGCACGGCGGGTGCGTCCCGTTGTTTTTATCGGAGGAGAAGGATATAATAGCATTCATAACCAAATCAGGTAGTGTCATAAGTGTTTATAGAGTATTTATGTAATGGTGCAACGTGTTTTGACGCACCCTCTACACGAGCCCGCCAAGCAAAGGGGTTGGACGCGGCAGCGGACTATACCGATGATTGGCGCAACATGTTCGTCATCGGCAGTACCGACAGAACAAATGCGGCGTAACTTTGCCGCATCAAACACGTGAAACCACCGAGCCGGCTCCGGCCGACATCAACTATGGCGTGTCATCTGACACCACGCGCCCCGGTGCATACGACCATATCGAAAAACACACCATACCAAAATCTTACATACCATGACTATGCTTATCGAAAATCCAAAGAACAAAGGCAAGGCTCAAGCCTTGCAAGTCGTCCAATGCCACAACCTGTGCCCTGCCGACACCACCGGCGAAATTCTGTGCCCCACCGGCGTTCCTCGCACCATACTTTCCGGCGGATGGCGTCCATTGGCCTGCGTGGATACAGCCACAGGCAAGCGTATGGCACTGCACCGCGACACCGAGGTTGCCGTGGCCACCGTCAATCCGGATGCCGATACAGCGGCAGTCACTCCCGTTGGCAACACCGCCGGGACGCCGCTGTGCGCCGTCTTCGATGATGGCGGCGACAGCCTCACGGTGATGTCCGCCTCCGGGGCATACGTTGCACAATACGCCGACAGCGGCTGGGAAATGGCGCGTGCCGACAGCAGCGCATGGCCCGCCATCTCGGTCACCGCCGAGAGCGCCGGGGACATCTCCGTAACCCTGCCCATGCGCGTGCTGTCCCGGGAGTATACCTCGGGGATGCCATTGGCTGCCGCAGACCGCAAGGCCCTGGCCGGAGATATCGGACGTGCCTACAGCGATGTCCTCGACAGCGCCCAAGCCGCCGGCGCATCCATAGCACCATGCCTTGCCCGATGCCGCATCCTCGATGCCGAGGGCAACACCCTGCACACGACTCCGCCCGTGCTGCTGGCCGCCGATACGGCAGACCCCTTCGCGGCGGCCATATCCTACGATTGCGATGACAGCAAAACACTTGCCTCCAAGACGTTGACGCTGCGGAGTTTTCGTCCGCGCGTGACCGTCGGCGGCAGCGCCGACACACTGTGGGCACGCCGCGCGGCGCGGATGGTACTCGAAATGACTACACCTATGCCACCGATAGATACGTCAGCCGTGGACGTACGCGCATCCTTCGGGCGTACACCCGGCATCGGGTATGTGCGCGTCAGTATTTGCGGCACCGCGGGAGTGGCCGCAACACGCCCGGCGGCCTCGCGCAGACATATAGCCGAGGCATTGGCCCGATTTGACGAGTGTGCACGTGCCATAGCTGCCGTCAGTCGGCCCTTGAGCCAAGGACGATGGAGCCGCACCTTCGACATAGGTGACGGAACGATATGCGCCCCACCCTATGCACCGGCCGCCACCCTGTCCGGCGGCTTCGTGGCCGAGATATGTGCCAAAGCCGCCGGAGCAACACTCTGGGGAGGCATACACGCCGTGCGCCCCGGGGCTTACAGCCCTGTGACTTACGCCGCCGCTCTTGCCGACAAAGCTTGGAGCGGCCGTGTGCGCGTGTCCTTTGCCGACGGCCACCGCGATGTGGTGTGGCGCGGCAGTGGCACCACGGATGCGCCGACACAGCTATCGCCACTGCTGGTATATCCGCATCCAAGTGCCACTCTAATCCAAATAGACCTCGACATCGACGGCACCCATTACCGCCACACAGCCACGACGGAAGCCGCCGGCGTTGGCGGTTACGCCTTTGCCGTCGACAGCACCATGCAGCCCGTCACTCCCCCGAAAGCCCCCGACCCGGGCGACGACTCCACTGCCGCCGGCGATGCCGTGGGCATGGTGGTACGCGGACTGATGGCGGCCACACGCCCCGGGACGCTGACGCCGTGCTGTGCCATGGCCCTCCCGGCCGACATACGCACCATGACGGCGGCCCCATGTTCGGGCGGTGCTTGGGACTATGGACGCAGCCGCTTCTACTGCGGCAGCGGTGACGGCATACGCATGGTCACCGTCGGCGTAGAGGCCAAGTCCATGTCTGCCGCCCTAATCAACAATTCAGTACCCGTCGGACTGCGGAGCATGTGCGCAGGCGATGATGCAGTATATGTTCTGTGTCATGGCCACATAGATATCCTGCGCGGCACACGTGCCGAGACCGTCACCACCGATGTACCCATCGGCGATGCAATGTTGCTTTGGCTGTCGCGGCGGCGCGAATTGGCCGTCTTTGCCGACAGCCGGGACATCAATGTCTACAGCAGCCGTCACGGCTGGGCACGATACAGTATGGACAATCCCGGCGTTATCGCAACACTCGGCAGCTCCGGCTGCACTATGGCAGCCACTGCCGAGGGAAAAGTCCTGGACTACGATGACACGACAACACCGACCGGAAACACGGATGTGCGCTGGAACGCACGCACACCCTTCGGTGTCCGCTCCACCCTGCGCACCTTGACATGGAATATCGATGCCGCCGATGTAGACGGCAACCTTACAGCCGAGCGCATGTACCTGTCGCCACGGCGCTTATACGTCAGTCGCACCGCCTACACCGGAGCCATGCGCACTCCCTTGACCGTTGTCGTCGGGGCACGCCGTATTACTTCGCTATGGCTGGGTATCGATGCCGGCGTCAGCGCCGATGCACATATAGCCGCACCTACCTACACGGCTGTCAAAAGATGAAACACAATCTTTATATGATAATGGGAAACACCGATTACAAGGCAATATTGGCCGAGGATCTGACACGTCGTCAGTTGCGCCTACAAGCCGAGGACTTCGACCCCCTGTCCGGTCGCGGCAGCAGCGGACAGCGCAAGCGCGTAGTAGCGCCCGCCGGAGCCATAGACAAACGCGCCCGCCACGCATACGTTCCCTGCGAGATGGACACAGCCACCACCAAGGGTAATGCCGAGGCATGGATCGAGGCGCGATGTCGCTGCGACTTCGAGTACTGGTGCGCACGCTGTGTCACCATACGCCACAAGACCACCGGAATGCTCGAGCCCTTCGTGCTCAACCGCCCCCAACGACGCGTCGCTGCTATTCTCGAAGGCGATCGGCGCGCCGGCCGTCCGCTGCGTATGATTCTGCTCAAGGCACGCCAATGGGGCGGCAGCACCTTGGTGCAGATATATATGGCATGGATACAGATATGCCACCGCCGCGGATGGAACTCGCTGATAGCGGCACATGTCAAGGACACATCCAAGCTCATACTGGGCATGTACAGCCTATTGGCCGAGCATTATCCCGATGACTTGTGGCACGAGGACAAGCCTCTGCGCTTCCTACCCTACGAGCGCAGCGTCAATACCCGGCGCATAGCCGGACGCGACTGCTATGTGGTGGTCACCAGCGCCGAAAAGCCGGACGCCATGCGCGGTAGCGACATCAAAATGGCCCACCTCTCCGAGATGGCCTACTGGCCCGACAGCGCCAAGCGGTCGCCCGTGGCACTGATGTGCTCGGTGTGCGGCACCATACCCATCGAACCGCTGACCCTGGTGGTGGTCGAATCAACGGCCAACGGCACGGGCAATTACTTCTACCATGAATGGCATCGCTGTGCCGCCGGCCGTGGTGACAAGCGTGCCGTCTTTGTGCCGTGGTACGAAATCGGCATCTACCGCGACAGCAGGCCCTTGGACACCGAGGCACAGGTGACCGAACTATGGAAATCGTTGACCGATGATGAACGCAACCTCTGGCTCACGCCTCAGGGAGATGACGACATCCGACTATGCCTCGACCAAGTAGCCTGGTATCACGCCAAGGCCCTGGAGATGCAGGACGCCCGGGCACTCAAGGCCGAGTATCCGACCACAGCAGACGAAGCCTTCCGCAATACCGGCGCCAACGTCTTTGACGTCCGATGGACCGAGCGCCTGCGCCGCCGCTGCCGTGCGCCACTGCGCACCTGCGCCGTCGATTGGCATTCCGGGCTATGGGTAGATGACAGCCGCGGGGCATTGCGCCTGTGGGAAGAACCCACGGCAGAGCACTCATATGTGGCCGCCGTCGATGTGGGCGGGCGCAGCCCGGGCGCGGATTTCTCGGTTGTGACCGTGCTGCGACATTCCGATGTCGGCACCCGTGTATGCGCCCGGTGGCGCGGGCATATCGACCACGACCGGCTGGCAGTCATAGCCATGCATCTGGCCAAGGCCTACAATTACGCCCTATTGGTGGTCGAGAGCAACACGCTGGAGAGCAGCGACAGCTTTCCCGTGCTCGAGCGTTTGGCACGCGACTACCCGGTACTGTATCGACGCCGTGCCGTAGGCACTATAGACGATGCGCCCGGGCGACGCGTAGGGTTTCACACCAACCGCAACACCAAGCCATTGGTGATAGACACCCTTGTGGCCGCCGTACGCGATGGTACGCTGGACGAACCGGATACCGAAGCCGTGGACGAATTGGCCTCGTACATGCGGCGCGATGACGGCAGCTATGGTGCAGTGCGCGGACGCCATGACGACATTCTGATGACCGATGCACTGGCGCTGTACGTCCTCGAAAGCGAAAGCGGCGACATTGTGGACGATGCCGCCGCCGAAGACTTGCACAAAATGATGGAACGTCGCGACTACTTGTAATCGGGCGTGGACACAAACTGCGGCTCATTGCCAAACCACATGTCGATATATAGCTTTACACGCGCCAGCGTCTCGCGCAGCGTATTGCGCACGACGTTGCCGGCCTCCGGGCTGGGCGCGGCATTATATCCCACGGCATACAGGCCGTACCGGTCGGCCTGACGGATGGCTCGGCGATTGTGGTAGTCTTGCGAAACAATCACCACCGAATCAAGACCGTAGACCTTGCAAGCCTTCGCCACGGAATAAAGCGTACGCGTGCCCTCGTAGTCGAGTATGATGTGTGTCGAATCCACACCGGCGGCTATGAGGGCGCGTTGCATCTGCCGCGGCTCGTCACAGCCATAAAGCACGGCATTGCCTTCCGCATCACGACGGTAGTCCCCACCGGAGGCAATGATATACCGTACCTTGCACGCATGATACAGCTCGGCAGCAGCCTTGATACGGTTGTCGAAATTGACATTGTGTGTGCCCCTCGGCGTCACCGGCGATGTGCCGAGCAACAGCCCGTAGCGCATGGCCGGAACTTGGCGGATGTCATCGTAGACTCGTCCCGAAGCATTGGTGTCCACCGCCACCCAGCACGCGCCGATAACCGACAGCACCGCCGCCACCGCGATGCCGGCGTACAAGGATATACGTTTGATCTTATGAGACATCATCGGACACTAAAAATCTGATAGTACCATTTATTCGATTATATATTACAGCATTTATTGCCATAAGTCAGCGGCCGAGAATCCATTTCCACGCCGGGACGACACGGATAGTTTTGCCGGATTCCATCATGAACTCTTCTGCCGCATCAGCGGTAATTATCAAGAGATTGTCACACCCGGTCGCTGCCGACGCTTCAAGCAGTCCGTTGATTTCGCGTTGCCGCGTATCTGCATCATCCAAAGTCCAAGTCACCTGTATCAGATGAGTAACATCCAACCCGGATTGGAGGACAAAGTCACATTCGCCGCGTCCTTGATAATAGTATATTTGCTGCACAGGTGTTCGATGCCGATAAAGATGAAGAAAGACCGTATTCTCGAGTTTCTTCCCGTCATCGTTGCTCTGAGGCAGAAGAACTGCGCTGCGCAATCCGTTGTCTATGCAGTAATACTTAGGCTGCGAACTCTCGACTTTTTGCAACGAACGGCTGTAATTTGAGATTCTCAAGAACATAAAGATACTGCAAGCGTAGTTGGCCCATTCGTATAGGCAGTCTTTGCTGACTTTCAACCCTTGCGACTTGATGTCGTTGTGCAACGACCTGACGGATGTCGGTTTGGTGAGATTTGACATTATTCTCTTCAAGAAGTACCTCAATACCTGCAGATTTGCTATCTCGTAATGTTCGCCGAGATCCTTGAGAAGCATTGTGTCAAAATATGTCTGAAGGATTCTTGTCTTCTCAAGCATATTATCCGTCAGCACTATTTCCGGGAATCCGCCTTCGTTGTTGTAAGCAAAAAAAGCGTTTCGGACCTTAGCTATATCTTGTTCCAGCCAACTATCCGTACTTATATTCTTGAACAAACAATACTCCCTGAATGACAGCGGCAATGTTTCTTCCTCTAAAGGCCAACCTCGTAGCGCGGTCTTCAATTCCGAGCCAAACAAAGTTGCATTACTTCCACTTATATAAATATTCTTTGTGTAGTGTTTATATAGGCGCATAACGAAGAATTCCCATCCTTCTATAAGCTGGATTTCGTCAAAAAAAACATACACATCCTTGAAATCCTGCATAGGAAACATCTCGCGATATGCCTCGATTATGGTTTCGAGGTCATCGGAAGACATCTTCACAAGACGCTCATCATCAAAGCCTATCCACAAAATTTGATTGCGAGACACCCCTTCTTGCAGCAAACGATTTGCCACAAGTTCCATACGGGAAGACTTGCCACAACGCCGCACACCCGGTACTGTTATTATTTTCCCGGAATGCATCTGCAACTCGTTTTCGCGAGAAATCAACGTAGCCGGGAACTCGGCCTGACGCATCGCTATTTGCGTTTTTAGATACTGCTTATCCATACTGTCCTAAATTTTGGGACAAAGATAGTAATTCTTGTCCTAAAATAAAGGACATAAGAAAGTTTTTTTCAAAGCACACCCGCAGCAAACAGGGCGTGTCCTTTATTTTAGGACAGAATTAATTGTTTCCGCCCTAAAATAAAGGACACAGTGGATTATTTTTCTCTGAGTATGCTTTCGTACAGTGTCTTGAATTCATCAGGCGAGATTTCCATGGTAGCGGTATATTTGCCGTTTTCGGAAGTGAAAATCATTCGGAATCCATAGTCGGCAGATATGATTGCTTTGAATAATCTTGACGCAATTGGTTCTGACATAAGACCCTCAACAAACTCATGTTTGTTTTCTCGTTGTGCATAAGCAGCCTTGAGCGCCTCCCATACATCATTGTGCTCAGGTGCAATTGAAGAATCATACTTTATCACACAAACATACATATTGTCCTCTGTCTTTTCAGATAACATCGTGGTTTGAGAGTCAATATCATACGGGCAAAACTCATTATCCTTATATGTCATAACTTCGATCAACCGGGCGCTTAATTCCTTCTCGCTCAGCTCGCTGCCGACTATTGAATCGAAATCTTTCGGAGTTAGCTTTATCATTATGCTTTGATTGTTATTTGAACTTGTCACTGTAATACGCAGAGAAGCTCTTGCATCTGAAAAAGTTTTTGCGAAAGTCTTATCTTTTAAGGCATCATAAGTATACGCCAGCACAACACTCTCTTTTACTAATTCCTTGATTCTTTTTGTGTTTTTGATAGGTTCCGGTGTACTAATCCGTATCAGAGCTATATTATTGTCCTCATTATAGTCCACCGACATTATATCCATAATGCCCATGCTCATCGGGCATTGCTTCTTCATCTTCGCGATTTCAGACTTGAGCTTTTTCACAGCCTTGGCATCGGGCGTTTTTTCGACGTTTTCGATGGTATCGGTCGTTCGGTAAGACTGGATGGCTATAGCTACAAAGGGAACGACAAAGACCACGAGTATCGCGAGCCAGTCCCAGACGAATGCACGGCGCATATTGCGCGGGAAACGTGCCTCGACGGCGTGGCTCTTATATAGATAGAACAGCCATGCGGCGGAGATGACGGCACCCACGGCGATGGACGTTTTCAGACCGGCGCCAACAGGCATGACAAGAGCCCCTTGCAAAATCAAACAGACATTGGTCAGCAGCGAAACCCATATGTACGTCTTGGCCAGGAATATCGCGTTGCGCATACGCTTGTACGCAGCCACAATGGTATAGACGGCAAAGGCCAGGTTGATCCAAACGTTATAACGAATGATCGGTGTAACACCGGGCTCTTTGAGGCTGAACAAACTCAAAAGCGCGCCCAATCCGATGCAAACGTACATAAACAGCATCCAGCCCGAGATGCTGTCATCCTCCAACGACTCCGGGTCGCGTTCGGCCAGCGGCGGAATAGTAAACAGATTGTTCTCGGTTTCGGCGGCCTTGCCTTGCGGTTCGGTCGCAGGTTGTTCTAAGTCAGAATTGTAATCTTCCATAATGATTGATGTTTATTATTAGTGATTTACCATATAGTCAACGTTTACGCTATCCACGAGAGGACGAGGTAGACTATCCATAGAAAGACGAGAAGTCCGCCGACGATGTCGAGACTTCAGAACTTCTTAACCGATATAGGGATCATCTTCACAATCAGGAGCCGGTGAAAGTCGGTATTCCATATCCGGAACTTCATCAATTACCTTTCTCGCATAAGCTTCGGCAATATCGCTTGGAGAAAGTACAATTTCTACCGAATATTTCTCGTTTTCCGATTTATCAATGAAACGTATCGTTATTGATAACCTCGGTATATTCATTATAAAATCTTCGTTGTTCTTGTCGCAAACATATTCATAAGCCAATTTGTTTTTACCTTCTTGCGAGGTATATAGTTTCTTATACGCGTCCCACGCCCATTTTTCCTCGGGTATGACCGCCCCATTTACTGCTCTTGTGTATGTTATAGTATCATTTTCCATTTTCGCAGACAAAACCATTGTTTTGTTATTAAAGAATGGATCAAAACCGCTCCCCTTACAGTTCTCATTTAGCATTTCAACCTTAAGCTTGATATACTCGTAGTTGTATTGATCTTCTGTCAATCTCTTATTTAGCATTTTTACTATTTCTTCGAGGCTAAAAACCTGACTCAAAAGCGATCCGGTTTTATCAAATCTCGATATGGCATATATAGGGGCTTTGGCTTCTACTATCGCAGCAAGGCACTGTTTGTATTTACCACGAGAGAACTCCAACTCCATAGCCTTGCGCGTCATCTCATCTTCAAACTTTCTATCACTCAGACAAAGAAGATTATCATACTTGAAAAATACGATATTGTGTGTTTTATCATATCCAAGACATGATATTTCTCCCGTCAGAGTTTTGACCGAACGCCCTTTACCAACCTTAGCAATCTCTTTTTTTACCTTATTCATAATTTCTGTTTTGGGTAGCCTTTTCGCAAGCTCGGCAGCCCGCTCAACAGAGTCTATATGCCGCTGGACAACATTGGCCGCAACAGGGAGGACAAAAACGATAAATATCACAAACCAATCCCATATAAAAGCCTTACGCTTATTGTATTGGTAGTTGTTCTTGTCATTTGTTTCACCGAACACAATAATTAACATAGAAAACGAAACAATGGCCGATATGACCATTAATGTCGTGGCGCCCTCGGCAAACTCCACTAACAACCCTCTTGCTATATAAAAAGCATTAGTCGTAAACGTGACTATAATCCAAGTTTTGAGAAGAAAGATTGCATTACGCATATACGTCACTGCCGCAATAGTAGCATAAGCCACAAAGACAGCATTAAGCACGATTGCACATTTCGTCCATATTGTAGCGTCCGGGGCATTAAAGTCGAAAAATCCGACTATCGTACCAAGTCCCATAAACAAGTACAATCCCTGCAAGGATTTAAAAATGTTATCACGATATCGCTCGGAATCCTTTTTTAGGAAGTAACGACTTTCGTGTTGCTTATTAGTTTCTGATGCGTTTTGTTCTTGTACGGTCGAATGGTCTTTATAATCTTTCATCTCATTAAGTTTTTTGGTCATTATTTCTCCAAATTGGATTATTACTCAAGTTTGATTTACTTCATCTTTGCCGTTTACACTATCCACGAGAGGACGAGGTAGACTATCCATAGAAAGACGAGAAATCCGCCCGCGATGTCGATATTGCGGCGAAGGCGCTCCGAAGGAGCGCGACGCGTGACTATCTCGGCAAAGTTGAGAAGCATACGCGAGCCGTCCAGCCCCGGGATGGGCAGCGCATTACCTACGGCAAGGATTATAGACAGGAGTCCGGTGAAGTACACTATGCCGTGCATCTTGCTTACAATCAACGGTGCGGCCTCAAAACCGCCGCCCACGCCGAAGATAGACAACGGATGCGCCACAAAGAACGATAGTGCGTCCCAACATTGGGTCAGACCTCCGCCTATGGCTGCAAACAAATGTGTCGGGTCGGAATTGTATATCCAAATGTAATTGGCCACAACAAAAGCCAATAGTCCGAATAAAACATTGGCCATCACTCCGCCACTATGAACCAACAGCCGCTGCCAGGCAGGCTTGGATCGCAATTCCCAAGGCAAAGGCTCGTGCCCGTCCACGCCATAGCTGTCTGCCATGCGCACGTATGCCATCACCGGCAACCATCCGAGACCAAAGGCCGTATTACGCCACGAAGTGGGCGAGACTTCGCCCTTAGGACGCGGCAACGGAATTCGCATCAAGCAACTGCTGCGCTGCTCGACCCGGTTTTCGTTTACGGCGGCATCTCCCTCGGTGTCATTACTGTCGTCAGACGTAGCCTCAACATCGAGTATACACAAACATCCCTGCTTGGGATAATAACGCAACAGCGCCGCTATAGGGGCCATAAACACCTGAAACGAATATACAAGTACGCCGAAAGCTTTGGCAAAACAGAAGTGGCCGCACTCGTGTACAGCCATACAAAAACCGAGTATTATAAGATATTCAATCATTGATCTCGGATGTTATTTGGAGAGGTAAATTACTGAAAATATTTATATTAGTGTCGCTCCGAACTACTTCAGTGCTACATAACAGAAAGTAACGGCGTAAAACAAGATTGTGGCGCCGATAATACCCAATCCGACATAAAATAATATTCAGCCTAACCTGTGTTTCCTATCCTCATATTTGGCCCCGTTCCGAATGCTACAGCCGGAAATCATCAGCAACCGAGACGAACATATCAGCATCGCAGTCCATAGCAACGGAATGAGGATATACAATACGATGCACATTGTGCCATAAGTTATGCCAAGAGTGTCAGACATGACAGACGTATACCGGATGCAAGCATCGTTCAATAGGTCAAAAGTATTGATTGCGTTGTATATCATTATATCATAACATATGTACGTTTTGGGGAATAGCTATTGCCCTCTTTGTATATATACCACAAAGCATGCAAACGTAAATATGAAAAACAAAAATTATTTCTCATGCTTTTTTTGGCGTCCTTCCGGTGTGTCATACGACCTGCCACCACATCGTTTGGCACTATTTTTGTATCAATATATGCCGTGTCACACAATGACACACAGACAACAACAGAAACAAAAACAAACAACTAAAATACAAAAGATTATGAAAAAGATGCTTTATGTAGCCGCTGCTTTTGCAGCGCTGAGTCTCGCCGCTTGCGGCAATGGTAAAACCGATGCTAACGCTGCCGACAGCACTGCAACTGACAGCGCAGCAGCCGTAGAGGCCGCTCCCGAAGCAGCCGTAGAAGCCGCCACCACTGTAGACACCAATGTTGCCGCAGCCGAACAGGAAGTCTCCAACAAGGCCTCCGAAGCCATCAACAATGCCGCCGAAAAGGTTCAGAAAGCTTCCAAGGATGTCAAGGCCGTCAAGGACGCTGCCGAGAACCTGAAGAACGCTGCCGAATCCTTTGGTAAATAATGCCATCCGGCACACACGCATAAGCGCCGCCCACCGGTACAAGCCGGCAGGCGGCGCTTTTTGTTCGTGCGGCAGTGGCAGTGCAACATATACCCTCCGGCAGCGCGTAATGACATTCTGACACGTCACGCGACGGGTTTTTGGCAAGCAGTCAATATTCTTAACTTATTTTTTACTGCCGACACGGAAAAAGTTTGTATATTTGCCGTGCAAATGCGACAGCCGCAGCCAACGACGGCAGCGTCTGACGTACAGGTCTGAAGACCACATACATGCACAAGCACAAACATATTACCCAATATTAAACTTACAATTATGTCAAAAGTAACAGTCATCGGCGCCGGCAATGTAGGTGCCACATGTGCCAACGTACTTGTAACCAACCAGGTAGCCGACGAGGTCGTACTCCTCGACATCAAAGAGGGCGTAGCCGAAGGCAAAGCCATGGATATCATGCAGACCGCCAGCATCCTGGGTCTCAACACCCGTCTGCGCGGCGTAACCAACGACTACACAGCCACCGAAGGCTCCGACATGGTAGTCATCACCAGCGGTATTCCCCGCAAACCCGGTATGACTCGCGAAGAACTTATCGGTGTTAACGCCAAGATTGTAAAATCCGTAATGGACAACGTGCTCAAGCACTCGCCCGAAGCAGTCATCCTGTGCATCTCCAACCCGATGGACACCATGACTTACCTGATCCACAAAACCAGCGGTCTGCCCAAAAACCGCATCATCGGCATGGGTGGCGCACTCGACAGCGCACGCTTCCGCTTCAATCTGGCCAACGCCCTCAATGCCAACCCCAACGAAGTTGAAGGCATGGTTATCGGCGGCCACGGTGACACCACAATGATTCCTCTGACACGCTATGCAGCATATCGCGGCGTACCCGCTTCAACACTGCTGGCCAAAGAAGAACTCGAGAAAGTTGCAGCCGACACTATGGTAGGCGGCGCAACCCTCACCAAGCTGCTCGGCACTTCCGCATGGTACGCTCCCGGTGCAGCCGGAGCAAGCGTAGTCGCTGCCGTCCTCCACGACCAGAAGCGCATCATCACCTGCTCGGCTCTGCTCGAAGGCGAATATGGCGAAAAAGACCTCTGCATCGGCGTTCCTTGCCTGCTGGGTCGCAACGGCATCGAGAAAATCGTTGACCTCAACCTCAACGACGAAGAAAAAGCCCTCTTTGCCAAGAGCGCTGCTGCCGTACACCACACCAACGAGGCCCTCAAAGAAGCCCTCGCTTGATAGCTCGGCATCCTAACGCATAACCTACATCGGCGACCGCCACGCACCCCGCGTACACACACAGGGCGCGGCTGTCGCCGATTTGATTTTTTATAACGACTTTTAGTTCAACACCTATGAAGAAAATTTTTATCGCCATGATGCTGTGCGCCGCACTCGTGTCATGCAAAAAGGACAACACTTCCAATGTCGAAAAAGAAAATGAGAAGATTGAAAAAGAAAACGATGAAATCACCGACAACACATTGAAAGAGCTTGATGACATCACCGTAGGCCACACCGAAGCCGTACAAATCGTTAGCGACGAAGACGGGCTCTCCCCCAACACAAGAGTAAACGCTCCCGCTTTCTTGGACTTCAACGCTACCTGGTGCGGACCTTGCCAAAAATTCAAACCGATATTCCACGCCGTTGCCGAAAAATACGGTCATTTGGCACACTTCTTAAGCATCGATGCTGACGACTGTCCCCAAACCAACGCCGCTTTCGGCATCGAAGCACTGCCCACGCTTATCGTAATGCTCCCCGACGGCACGCAAAAGAAATATGTGGGGCTCGAAGACTTTATGGCTGACGAAGACCTGTTCGGAGCCTACGTACAAGAACTCGTCGAATAATACAGCAAAGTTCACAAAACACTATGGCATGCGCAGATGCGGCAAGCCGGGTCTGCGCATACCATTGGTGGTCACCCCAACATCCGTTATCTCTTTCGGACAAGGTAAGCCGCCACACTACAAGCGCACCGACAAATAAAGCTCTCGACACACTAAGGCTGAAACTTCGTAAAACACTGTTAGAAGATTAGCTACAAATGTTTTAGGCTTAAACTTTTTCGCAATGCTTGCGGGTGCTACTATCACCCGTACTAAAAACGACTCCTCGAAAACAATTAGAACCGCAAGGTCGGCGGCTCACAAGACAGCAGACCACAAAGTATTATGAAACGATTAGCAACGACACTGTTAGGCATATTCCTCATCGCCGCTTTTGCCTGCGCAAAGGTTAATGTCCCGAAGAACGACAAGGTTCTGCGCCCTACCGCCAAGGTCACCAAAACCACCATAATCGACTTCACGGCATCATGGTGCGCACCTTGCCTGCGTTTCGCCCCGGCTTTTGAAAAAGCCGCCAAGAACCTCTCCGGACAGCTGAACTTCATCAAAGTAGACATAGACCGCTTCCCCAAGACCGCAAAAGCTTTCGGAGTAAAAGCCGTGCCCACCATCTACTTCCTATACCCCGGAGGAGGCTCTTTCTTCATGGAAGGCACTGACGCTGTGATGTTCGACGGAGAAGACACCGAGACTTTCACGCACTTTCTCCGCGAACACTGCCTGGGAGGTCGCGGCGACGAATGAAAAATTGCGGTTCAAGCTACGAAGAAAACCGCAGTCGAAGCGACTAACCGAAAACCGATTTTTATACAACCGACAACAAAACTTTCCATCCGCGTGATGACCGAATTATCTGCCCCCCTCGCCGAGAAACTTGCCCGAATGGGCATCGCCGAACTCAACGACATACAACGCCGTGTCCTCGCCACCGACAAAAACACCGAGAGCATAGTGCTGATAGCACCCACAGGCTCGGGCAAAACCGTAGCTTACGCTTTGGCATTATTGCGAAATATGAAGCCGTCGACGCCGGGACGCGCCCCTCAAGCACTGGTACTGGCTCCGGCACGCGAACTCGCAAGGCAGATTTTTGACGTCCTCCGCCCTCTTGCCGCTCCCGAACTGAAAACGGTGGTGCTGAGCGGAGGCCGCTCCGTGGACTCGGAAATCCCCTCACTGACGGCATCTACGCCCCCGGACATCATCGTAGCCACTCCGGGACGTCTTCTCGACCATATCAGCCGCGGAAGTATTCTGCCGGCAAACATCCGCCGCATTGTCATCGACGAGTACGACAAGCTGCTCGAACTGGGCTTCGAGCGCCAACTCTCTGAGATCTTGCAGCGCATCTCCAAACATCGTTCTCTGACAATGCTCACCTCGGCAACCACCCCCGAGAGCCTGCCGAAAGCCCTCGAAGCTGAGGAAAAAGACACTCCCCCGGTCACCATCGATGGGAATGCCGCCTCCAAGCTCATCGTCATGGACGTTCCGGCGGCACAGCGCGACAAGCTGGACACGCTGGCCGTATTGGTACGCGAACTGCTGGCTGCCGGACAAACTTCCATGGTATTTGTCAATCACCGCGATGCCGCCGAACGCGTAGTCTCTGGCTTGGGACGCCGCGGTGTCACCGCCGTATTGTACCACGGAGGTCTGGAACAACACCAACGCGAGATTGCAGTGGCAGCCTTTGTTTCGCACGCCGCAGACGTAATGGTGTCCACCGATTTGGGAGCACGCGGCCTTGACATCCCGGGCGTGGGTGCCGTCATCCATTACCACTTGCCGGTGGACGAAGCGGCATACACCCACCGCAACGGACGCACGGCGCGCGCCGGCGCCGACGGCACTGCATACGTCATCCTCGGCCCTTCGGAAAATATGCCTCCATATATTGATACGGACCACACGCATTATCCTGCCGAGCCATCCGACGGCGCCACCATGCGCGAGCCATACACGCTGATGTACATCGACGGCGGACGACGACGCAAGATTTCGCGCGGCGACATCCTGGGCTTTGCCGTCAAAGACGCCGGCATCCCGGGCGACAAGGTGGGACACATCTCCATAGCCCCGGACTACGCGCTTGTGGCCGTGGCCGCCGAATACGCGTCGGCATTACGTCAAGCAGCGCGCCTCCATCGCCTCAAAGGCCAAAAAGTGCGCATCACTCCCATATAATCACGAGACAAACCGCCGTTTAAGCATCACTCACACCGACACATTAGCCGTACCCACAATACATTCTATGTCCGAATTCACCGTGCAATACCTCGGCTGCGGATCAGCCACCCCCTCGCTACGCCACATGCCGTCCTGCCAGATTGTCGATTACCGCAACAGCCTGATGATGGTTGACTGCGGCGAAGGAGCCCAGCTGACCATGCGACGCATGCGCATACACTTTGCACGGCTGAGACACGTCTTTATATCACACCTGCATGGTGACCATTTCCTGGGGCTGCCCGGACTATTGTCCACACTGTCGCTCCAAGACAAAGGCGGCAACCTGCACGTCCATGTCTTCGAGCAGGGCGAAGAGCTATTGCGCCACTTCATGCGAGTGACTACGGGCGAGCCGACCTTCGAGATCATCTACGACCGTCTGTACGATGACGAGCCGCGCATAGTACTCGATACCAAGGCTTTGACCGTAACTTCATTTCCCCTGCATCATCGCGTGCCCTGCGTCGGATTTCGCTTTGACGAGAAACCCAAGGCACGGCATTTGCGCGGCGACATGGCGGCCTATCTGGGCATACCCGTATGCGACATCCCGGCCATCAAGGAAGGAGCTGACTGGACAACCCCGGACGGACGGACAATAGACAACGAACGCCTGACCCTGCCGCCTTCGCCATCGTACTCGTACGCATATTGCTCGGACACGTCATATCACCGAGACACGGTGGAGGCCGTGCACGGCGTCAATGTACTGTACCACGAAGCCACCTATGCCGATGACAAGAAAAGCTGCGCACGCCTGCACGGGCACAGCACCGCCCGACAGGCCGCCATGGTGGCACGCGAGGCCGAAGTGGGATGTCTGGTGCTGGGACATTACTCCAAGTCTTACTGTAACGAGGATTCCATGCTGGCCGAGGCTCGCGAGATTTTCCCGAATACCATAGCGGCCACGGAAGGCATGCGTATGGACATCGAAGATACAGTCCAAACACAAGACGCACAAGCATGACGGACGAGTACTACATGAGCATGGCGCTTTTTCAGGCGCAAGAAGCTGCCGCCGAAGGCGAGGTGCCCATAGGCGCCGTTATCGTCGGCGCGGACGGCAGCATCCTTGCCGCCGAGCACAACCGCACCGAGGCACTGCACGATGTCACGGCACATGCCGAAATGCTCGCCATAGGCGCCGCCGCCTCGGCCATAGGCGCCAAATACCTGACCGACTGCACACTATACGTCACCGTTGAGCCGTGTCCCATGTGCGCTGCCGCCATCGGATGGGCGCAGATACGACGCATAGTCATAGGCGCCGCCGACCCCAAGCGCGGATACACAACCATGTATGCACACTCGCCGTTTCATCCGCGAGCTGTGGTCCTACAAGGCATACTTGCGGACGAATGTGCCGCCGTAATCACGGACTTTTTCCGCCGCCGTCGCTGACACGATTAGGTCTGCAAGACTTTTTTTGTACTTTTACTCCTCTCACCTTCCACCATTTGCGAACCCTATGTTCGCTCGCCTTGTCGTGCCATTGCATATCTCGAACAGACGCACTAATTTTGCAGCGCAATCCGACAGACACCTCCAAAAGTCCGACCACGGATAGCGCTTATCAGATATTATCAATCTATCTCAAACATTATCAATCAAATTCCATCATTATGGAAGACTGCTGCACAATCTTTGAAAATTGGAGAGCCGCCCGAGCCGCCGAAGAAGCTCGCGACTATGCCATAGCTGCACGATTATACCGAATATGCGATGTGGTATACGAATGTGGCGAGTTGAACTACTACGACGATAATTTAGCCTATATGGCACGCCACGCGGGCACAAAGTATCGTAAAATGCTGCGAAAGCTGCCCAAAGCCGAAGCTAAGGCCATTTGGGATGAAGCTAAGGACTTCTACGACTCTATGGACATGGACTTGGACAGCTATGATTCCGAATACTTTTTCTTCGATTACAAGTCTTTTGTCCACGAGCAAAACGAAATCATCGAGAAGTACATCAAGGATAGGCAAAATCAATCTTGATCAACGGCCTTATACGGTCGAAAACTCGACCGCTTTTCGTGTATTATACTAACCAACCAAACTTACACACGACTTTTATACCCTCTCCTCATTGGTTTTTTTGTTAGACATACTCCTCCTCTGAAAAGCAGACGGGCATCCGATGTCGATATCGGGTGCCCGTCTATATCTTGCGCGCCTTATGCGCAGCCTATATTATAGGTAGTAACCTATCGAGACAGCGAAGCAGCCTTGTTTCCAAGAACCGTCGTCATCCTTGTAGCGGTCATTAAGACCGAAAGTGTAGTCTGCGCCAATGTAGAAACGGCTGACCACAACGCCGGCGCCGAGATTCCATCCCATATTGAAACGGGTTATTTCTTCGTCGTAAGGATCCGAGTCAATCCCGAATTCTTTGGCATTCTTCCAGCTACCTGAAAGCCCGATGCCGAAGCTGGGACCGGTAAACAATTTGAGGTCACAAACGCCTAAATTGAAGTTGTAGCCCAGACGCACGGGGATCTGTAGACCGAACTGGCGCAGCGCTATGTCTGCCTTAACCGTGGAAATTACGCCCGCAATGTCGGCTTGAATGTCCGTACCCGTATTATGGTAAACCAAGTACATACCCGGTTCAAGAAAAAGATTGGATACCAAGTCGATGTCAGCCACGACTCCGGCATGAAAACCACAGCCGGCCTTGAACATGTCCACAGAAGCGCCGTTAGACTTTATGCTACCGGGGACGGTGACATCCAGTCCGGCCCGGATGCCGAAATCGATGGCTTGCGAACTGACGGGAGCAAGCGCTGCAATGGCTACGACAAGCGATGCTGCAATAGTCTTAATGGATTTTTTCATTGTTTGAATAAGTATTTAAGTGAATAATTCAGTCGTTACAAAGTGAGACTGCACATCACACGAGTTTTAATATCGGCGCGAGATAATATAGCCGAACAAATCGATGAGAGCCTTCTTGGCCTCGCTTTCATCGAAGCAATCAAGTAATGCGACAGCACGTGTGCGCATATCGTCCATAACTGCGTAGGCATAATCGATACCCCCGCCGTCAATGGCGTAAGCCGTCAAACGTGCAATATCGTTCTCCCCAAGTGACGGGCTCTTGCTCAATTTCACCATCTCGGCATTGGTCGCATCGGTGCCGGCACGTAACACATGTAGCAGCGGCAGCGTAATCTTGCCTTCGCGTAAGTCGTTGGCCGTAGGCTTGCCCACCGTGTCTTGCTGAGCCGGGAAATAATCAAAGATGTCGTCACGTATCTGGAAGCACAGACCCAGCAATCGCGCAAACTCGCTGAGGCGTTCCTTGCGCTCATCATCTATGCCCTGAGCATAGCATCCCATCTGCGAACATGCCACAAAAAGAGACGCGGTCTTGTACTCGATAATCTTGAAGTACGCATCTTCATCCAAGTTGTGATATCGCGCACTATATATCTGGTCCAGCTCACCGAGACTCAACAATTTGCCCAAATGGCACAAAGACTCGATGATACGTGTATCGCCCGTAACGATGGCCTGCTGCATCGATGTGGAAACAAAAAAGTCGCCCACAAGTACCGCTATATGATTATCCCACATGGCGTTGACCGTCGGACGACCACGACGTATCGTCGAACCGTCAACAACATCATCGTGTATAAGCGAAGCATTGTGCAGCAGTTCGACAGATGCCGCAGCACGCAACACCTTGTCCGTCACCGGCCCGAAAAGCCGGGCACTCAACATCACTATAATGGGACGGATAAGTTTGCCCTTGCTTTTCAGATAATTAGCAATCACGTTATCCATCAATGGATTAGACGTGGCCAACTGGTCTGCTATGAGCGCGTTGAGCCGGTCAATGTCGGGAGCTATTTCCTGTCGTATTTTTTCGAGGATGTCCATATTGCGCCGCAAATTTACGAATTTTTCGCGGCATTACAGACGTTTTCCGCCCAAACTTTCGGCCCTTCTACGCACATAGCACCCTCATGGCATCCCTCATCGACCTTCACCGGCTCTCCACTGCTACATATCACCACTTCGATACACTATTCTCTCGCCCCATATCATTATCCGAGACAATGCCGTAGCCCCCTACTCTATCCTCCGTATGACGGTCCAAAATCCTCGCCACAGCCTTCCACTTCTTCCGCTTTGAAACAAACAACTCGCTCCATTCGTTACCAATCTATACAACAGTTAATTAGCCATTCCATAATACAAATTGAGGAATCTTCATTATACAAATTGAGTAATTAGACGGCAAGAACAAGGTCGTAGACAGGCGTAAAGTCGGCGACACAACGGACTATGGAGAAATCTTAAACACCTCCGAAGTAAGAGATGGCAAAATCACCTTCAGCGAAGCAATATACGATGACAGACCCCACCTGTACCGTCGACGAAATTCGGTGGAGCTCATCTCGATATTGCGCTTGAAAAAAGTGTCGGAAAGTGTTCAGAGGAATCCAAGTACACGGGATGATTCAAGACCACCGATACCGCATTTTCGCAGAAAATGCGTAACTTCGCATGCGATATGGAGATGCTGATGCAACATATCTGGCAACACAAGATGTGGAGCGGTGCTCCCGGTCTGCACACTGTCGATGGTCGCGAAATCGAGGTCATCGACCAAGGTATGCTCAACACCGGACCGGGGCCGGATTTCTTCAATGCCAAGATACGCATCGGACATGCCGTATGGGCCGGAAATGTCGAGGTACACGTACGCGCCTCGGACTGGCACGCGCACGGACATGATAGTGATGCTGCCTACCGCAACGTGGTGTTGCACGTGGTGAGCGAAGACGACTGCCGCATCAGCATTGACGGACGCGAATTGCCGCAAGCGCTGCTGCCTTTGGCCCCGGAAGTAATTGAAAGATACGAAAGTATTACACGGCCGCGCGTAGGTGATGCCTACCCGTGCCGCGATCGTTTGCCCGAAATACCACGCCTATGGATAGACGACTGGATGACAGCGCTGGGATACGAACGCCTGCAGACCAAGGCGGACGCTGCATTGGACCTGCTGGACCGCAACCACGGCGACTGGCTGGAAACGGCATACCAATTTCTGGCACGAGGATTGGGTTTCGGCGCCAATGGAGAAGCCATGGAACGCACGGCACGCAGTGTGCCTCTGCGCATACTCTTCAAACACGCTGCCGACCCACTATCAGCTCCGGCGCTGTTGCTGGGACAAGCCGGGTTGCTGCCGTCGCCCGAAGATGCCGCTGACGAGGTGACCCTCAGACTGATAAGCGACTACAACTTCCTCAGCGCCAAATTCGAGCTGTCACGCCCCACTGACATACGCTGGCGCACAGGTGGCATACGCCCGGCCAATGCTCCCTGCCGACGCTTGGCAACGCTCGCTGCCATGGTCGACAACGGATTTACTACAGCCACAGCCGCATGGAACGCCACATCTGCCGATGAGGCCGTCGCAGTGCTACGCAACGCTCCGCCTATGCACACCTACTTCACCTCACATCACCGTCCCGCCGTCCTGTCGGCACGCCCTGTCAGTGCCTCCTTAAGCATCAACGCTGCAAATATCCTTATAATCAATGTCATAGCGCCGCTTATATATGCCCGCGGTTACCTTGCCGATGATACTGCTGCCATGGAACGCGCCGTGTATATGCTCCAAGGCCTGCCGCCTGAAGACACCGCAGAGGTTCGGACCTTCGCCGCTATGGGACTTGAGTGCCACGATGCATTTGCCACACAAGCACTACACCGCCTGCACACCGCTTACTGCGACACGCGCAAGTGCATATACTGCCGATGGGGCCACCGCCTGCTTGCCAAGTAAAAGGCTTATCGGTAACGTAAGTTGCCAGACATCCAATTAGTTCTCTTCTTTGGATCCGTTCCATTCGCCATCCCTGCCCATAAGCCTGAATTTATATCCATCCTGCGTCCTGATGATTTTTACCTCATAAGGATCAAATTCACCCCAATATAATTTTGTAATATCATTGGTAATTTTTACCACGATAGTATCCCCCTTTGTTCTCATTTTTAAGTATGACTCGGCATCCTCACCAAAAAAAACAGTTTTAGAGCCAACGCGGCAAAAGCCTCTCAACCTGGAGTCAAGCCCTTGATTGTCAATTTTGAGGTTTTTAATAGCCCAAACAGCTCCCACTAAATTAGTCGTAGTGTCACACGCATACATTGATTTAGTGGAGAAAACCATCCATGTAAACGGCTTAGAATTGTGCGCTTCAAGTGCCGGAATAGCTCTATGTATTGCCTCATATATTGTAGAGTCTAAAATAACCTCCGGAATTCGTCGTATTCTATATTTATGTTTGGACTTAGGTCGAGACGTTGCCATAGCCGACATACTAAATATCAGCACAATAGCAACAGCAAAATAGTGCCATACGGTTTTATTTCGGCAATATGCCGTACTCGTTAATTGCATCCTGTGTCGGTTGCTTGTCTTTTGGTGAATATTCATAATATTTGGGTGTTATGTTTGAATTTGCGTCTTTTATTCTTCATCACCATTAAAAAATCTAATCTTGTACCCATTTTGTGTACGAATGATCTTCCCCTCATCAGGATCGTATGCCCCACGAATAAAATTATCTTTAAGATATCTGAGAACAATAGTACTCCCATTCCCTTCCATTTTAATATTTGGAAGTGAGTCACTAAAAAAAACTATTTTACTTCCTATTTTGCAAAAAAACCTTGGTATTCTGTAATACAAGGCAATATTTTCAGTATCTTCGCATTCAATAGGCCAGACGGCTCCGACCAAATTCGCAGTAGTATCACGCGCATATGCAGATTTGGTTGAAAAAAACATCCAGCAAAAAGAATCATCAGTGTGCTTTTCAAGCGCAGGAATAGCCTTATGCAGCAGCATATCATACATTGTAGAATCCACCATAGCCTCATGGATTTGATATGTATCATATTTAGACTTGGAGGGGCACTTTGCAATAGCGGACAAGTCTAATATTAATATTATTACGGTTATATACACATAATACAGCCTATTATTTCGGCAAGATTCCATATTTATCAATTGCCTCTTGTGTCGGTGGCTCGTCCGTTGGTGAATACTCATAATATGTAGGGGTTATATTTGAATTAGCGTCTTTTTCAATGAATAATAAACAGACCGGCTCTTTCTTCCCCGACTTCATTGGATGTCGTTATGAAATTTGAGGAGTTTTTGCCATCTCCGACAAGTATGCGTCCCCATTCCACTTTGGTGTGGGATGCGAGGAACTCGTGTATGATTCTGCCGTTTTCATCGCCTTTGACTTTCATTACATTATACCAACCATCTTTACCATCACTATATTTTCTTGTAGATTGGATTGTCCCGTATTGCCGTCCGTCAATAATTTCGGATATAATAGTACGAACACTATCTCCGTCGTGCACGGATGTTGCGACATATCGCGGAGCAAGATTTAACCCGGCCTTGTCCAAGGTCGACACATCAGACAAATTCCACAATGAAGAACGTTCAGGTTCGGTCAACCCCACTCCACGGCATACAAACTGACTTGTGGCGACACTCGGTGATGCCCACCCATAAAACATCGTGAGTGTCAGCAAAATAGTGAACAAGTATCGCAAATATGACATAGATTTGAAAGGTGGCGTTAAGGCATTATCAAAACAATCACAAGGTGCTGATTGATGCGCTACTAATACATATATTGCAAATGTACCAACACTTTTTAATCACAGCAACCGCTTACTGTTAAAAATGTTTAACAAAAAGGGCGCAAGCAATTAGTCGGTGCATATATTTCTATTGCTGTCACTCATCACCGGCAGGCATCACCCCGACAGCGGCAAGGACGTTCTCGGGAGCATCGGGAACGTGGGGCGAAATAATGCGGCGATTGGCCGGCAGGAGGGTATTGGCGCGGTTGCCGAGATTTTTTGCAAAGCCCAGAGGACGACCTTGATATGTAAGTAGAACTATGCCGCGCGGCGTATCTTCCGGCAATATCGGGGCGTTGCGCTGCAAGTACGACACGGCTTCGCGCCAGTCTATCGGCACTTTAGCAAAGGCATCACAATCAATAACTTGACTCATAGCCAAAGCGTGCGCAGGAATAACATCGCGACCCTTAATTGTGCCTACTTCCACGCCCTCAAGGATGACACGCAACCCGGCATCGGCGAGACGTGCAGCCATAGCTGCCACCGCCGGCGGAGCAGCCGTAATTATCCCTGCGGCATCGGTACTCCACGACATATCGCCGCGCACCATACGGCGTACGGCTTCCGGAACGGGCTGTGTCTTGGCAGCGCTTTTGCGTTTGAAAGACTTGGGACGACGCATATCATCATCTTGTACCGTCGGTACGCTGTCGCCGTCCTTGCGCAAAGCGGCCACAAAAAGGCCTTCGCCACGTGCAATACCCGGATAAAAATGTGTACAGGGAAACGGCATCAGTCCTTCGTCAAAACACCCCGGAGACACTCCCGGCATATTTTCCAATCCGGTGGATAGCGGCGTAGCGCCCAATTCGTCAATGACATAGCGAACATTATCCTCATCCTCGGCGGTATTAAAGGTGCACGTACTGTATATCAGCACCCCGCCGGGGCGTAAGGCATCCCACAGACCGAGTAATATGCGGCGCTGCAGCGCAGCGCAGTCGCGTACCAATGCCGGCGACCATTGGGCCACAGCGTCCCGATCTTTACGCATCATTCCTTCGCCGGAGCACGGCACATCGGCGCAAATAACATCGAAGGCATCGTGAAGCGCCCCAAAGGACGCAGCATCCGCCCATGTCGCAATGATGCGTGGATCGCCCCAGCGCTGCAAATTTTCAACCAGCACGCTCGCACGCGTACGATCGTATTCGTTAGCTACCACTACCGTACTTTCGCTGCCAAGTGCATCCGCCACGGCCGTAGTCTTGCCTCCGGGAGCAGCACACGCATCGAGTACACGCAATTTGCCGTCCGGATTTATATCCGCCTGTATCAAGGCATGGCGCAGCACCGTTGGCAGTGCCGCGCTCGAGGCGTCTTGTACATAATAAAGGCCCTGATGCAGCGACGGGTCAAAGGTAAAGCGCGGACGTCCCGACAGATATGCCAAACGCGCATTCCACGGTGCGGTATCGACAAGTTGCGGCATTCCGAGGCCTCGATGTGCGGCGATGCGCACAGACACCTCCGGCTCGCTCATCGACAACGCCTCTACAAGGGCACGCCCTTGCGGTCGAGAGAGCAACATCTGCACAAAAGCTTCGGGCAGACAACGCGGCTCAGGACTTGCCGGTGATGATGGAGCGAATGTCATTGAGCTTATTGAGCGCCTCCAAAGGCGACAAGTTATTGATATCAAGGCCTATGATTTCGTCTCGTATTTGGCTGAGCACCGGGTCGTCCAATTGGAAGAAGCTCAGCTGCATACCGCCTTCCTTCAATGGCTTGGGGGGCTCGGCTCCCGTCATATCCACAGCACCGGCAGCATCACGGTTGGTCTCGAGACGGTGCAATATAGCATTGGCGCGATTGACTATCACCGACGGCATCCCGGCCAATTTTGCCACATGTATACCGAAGGAATGCTCGCTGCCGCCGCGCTCCAGCCGTCGCAGAAATACCACTTTCCCGTCAATTTCCTTGACTGACACGTGGAAATTGTGTATGCGCGGATAAGATTGTTCCAACTCGTTGAGCTCGTGGTAGTGCGTGGCAAAGAGCGTCTTGGGCCTCATGTTGTCGGGGGTGTCGTGTATGTACTCGACTATGGCTCGGGCTATCGAGATGCCGTCATAAGTGGACGTTCCACGTCCCAATTCGTCAAAGAGTATCAGCGAACGTTGGCTCAAGTTGTTGATGATGGATGCGGCTTCGTTCATCTCAACCATGAAGGTGGACTCGCCCAGCGAGATGTTGTCACTTGCACCTACACGCGTAAAAATCTTGTCAACCACACCTATACGGGCGCTGTCGGCCGCCACAAAGCAGCCTATCTGCGCCATCAGGACATTGAGCGCCGTCTGTCGCAGCAATGCCGACTTACCGGACATATTGGGCCCGGTAATCATCAAAATTTGCGCATCGTCGTTGTTCATACGCACGCTATTGGCGATATATGGCACACCTACGGGCAAGCGCCTTTCGATGACGGGATGTCGAGCCTGAACAAGGTCAAGTTCAAGGCTGTCGTCCACCACCGGGCGTGCGTAGCGGTAAGCCGTGGCCGCCGCATTGAACGACAGCAGGCAGTCCAACCGCGCCACCAGCATCGCATCGGCCTGCATAGCCGGAATATACGATGACAGCGCGGCCACCAAGTCGTTGTACAATGATGTCTCCAAGGAGGCTATGCGGTCTTGCGCACCAAGTATTTTCTCCTCGTATTCCTTGAGTTCGGGGCTTATATATCGCTCGGCATTGACAAGTGTCTGCTTGCGTATCCATTCCTGAGGCACCTTGTCACGGTGCGTATTGGTGACTTCGAAGTAGTATCCGAAGACGTTGTTAAAACCTATTTTGAGCGATGATATGCCGGTAGCTTCGACTTCACGGTCGCGTATCTGCGCCAAGTACTGCTTGCCGCCGGTGGCTATATGTCGCAATTCGTCCAAGGTGGCGTTGACACCTTCGCGTATGACGTCTCCGCTCCCCGGCTTGTTGGGGCAGTTGTCCCAAATTTCGCGTTTGATACGCGAGGCAATATCGGTGCAAGGATTGATTTGCTCGCCTATGGCACGCAACTGCGGCTGGTCGGCGCCGAGGCACAAGGCCTTGACGGGCTCGAGGGCCTCGAGTGCGGCACGCACCTGTACCACCTCGCGCGGCGTGATGCGCAGTGTGGCTATTTTGGCTACCAGTCGGCCCAGGTCGCCTATGCGGTCCAGGAAATTGCCGACAGCTTCGGCGGCCTCGCGGTCGCGGAAGAAGTATTCCACGACATCCAGGCGGTTGTTGATTTCGCGAGGGTCGCGCAACGGCATCAGTATCCACTGGTGCAGCAGACGCGCTCCCATGGGTGTGCGCGTACGATCAAGCACGTCCAGCAAGCTCATGCCTTCTTCGCTCAGCGGCGATACCAATTCGAGATTGCGCACCGTGAAACGGTCGAGACGCACATAGCGATCTTCTTCTATGCGTGCTATGGTGTTGATGTGCCCTATATGCGTATGATTGGTAACATCGAGATAGTGCAATATGGCGCCGGCGGCGATGATACCGGCGTTCATGCGCTCAAGACCAAAGCCCTTGAGCGACGAAGTCTCAAATTGCTTGAGCAGTCGTTCCATGGCCGCATCACGCGTAAATACCCAGTCGTCAAGTTCGAAAGTCAGATAGTGTCCCGACAATTCATCATCGAGTCGGCGCTTGAGACCGCGTTCGACCAAGACTTCCTTGGGCGCGAACTGCGCCATAAGTTTGTCGGCATAGTCGGCATTGCCCTCGGCGGCAAGGAACTCTCCGGTGCTGATATCCAAAAATGCTATACCCAGGGTCTTGTCGCGCCCGTGGTGTATGGACGCCAGGAAGTTGTTGAGTTTGCCGTCCAATACATTATCACTCAGCGATACGCCGGGCGTCACCAGCTCGGTGATGCCGCGCTTGACCAGCGTCTTGGCCGTCTTGGGATCTTCGAGTTGTTCGCAAATGGCCACGCGCTTGCCCGCCCTCACCAATTTGGGCAGATAGGTATCCAAGGCATGGTGCGGGAAACCCGCCAATTCGACGTATGCCGCCGCCCCGTTGGCTCGACGGGTCAGAGTGATGCCCAAAATCTCGGAAGCGGCCAGGGCGTCATCGCTGAATGTCTCGTAGAAGTCGCCTACACGGAAAAGCATTATCGCATCGGGATGCTTGCGTTTCATCTCGATGTACTGTTTCATCAGCGGCGTCTCGGCTATTTTTTTGGCCATGGTATAATTGTCTTGTTATTTTCCGGGGTACAAAAGGACGGCGCTTGTACATCCGCCCGTGGTCGTATGTTGCAAATATCCGGATTTTAGCTTTTTGCCAAGTCCGAGGGCATTCCTCGGCTTGTCGCAATCATCGACTTATCGCAAAAATTCGCGTGCTTTCTCAATGTCTCCGGCATGATCCACATCCAGGATTTTGCCCATATCGAAGGCACGAAGACGCTGTCCGGCAGCCACAAGAGCGCGTTGGTAGTTGCGCATACGGCTGACGCCCTCATCGATGCAGCGGCGCAGGATGTCCACAGCAACGGGGCGCAATCCGTATATGCCGCCCGAGACATACCGCACGCCATCCCACGGCGCATCGCGGAAGGCGGTGATGATGCCGTCGGCTGCGGTGTCCACATATAAAGGCTTTTCGTCATCTATGTATGTGGTGACAGCCATACATCCGTCTATATCGTCAGGCGCCTCAGCAAAGGCCTGCACATAACGGGCAAAGTCTTCCTCGCGGAAAATGGTGTCTACCGTGGTAAGTATAAACCGTCCGTCGCCACCATCGGCATTGTCTTCGCCGAAAGTGCGCGATACTTCGTAGAAGCTGTGCATCGAGCTTGGCGTGGTTTTAACCACCAGCTTCAGAGGCACATCCAACTGCGGCTGCAAGGCTTCGACATACCGACGCACATCGGTCATATGCTCGTTGACGATGACGCTGATGCGTTGGGCGGCGTTGGCCATGAAAATATCTATGAGACGGCGTATCATAGGACGGCCGTCAATATCTACCAACGGCTTGGGCATTGGGATGCCTTCTTGTACCAGTCGGCTGCCTTCTCCGGCAGCTATAATTGCGTAATTCATTGATGCGTAAGATTCTGCTTTTGATATGGAATGCGCTGTCTGCCGACTGTTGCGCGTATTTGCGCCATCGTCGGCACGGCTCGTACCACCGCCGATGCGGATGGTTATTCGTCTTTGGTCAGGTCAAGCACCACATTGTCCGACCCTTTGTCATAATACTGGCGACGTAGAGGATTGCGGAGGGCCTCGGCATCATTGGCACGGGCGCGGAAGATGTCCAAGGCTGCATATATTGCATGCATCATGCTCTGCGGGTCGGCCTCACCCTTGCCGGCAATGTCGTAGGCGGTACCATGGTCAGGCGAGGTGCGTACATAAGGCAGTCCGGCGGTGAAATTGACACCATCGTCCATGGACATAGCCTTGAACGGTGCCAAACCCTGGTCGTGGTACATGGCCAGTACTGCGTCAAAGTGTGTGTATGCAGCCGTGCCGAAGAAACCGTCAGCTGCATACGGTCCGAAGGCCATAATGCGGCCTTCGCGTGCCTTAGCTATGGCCGGGGTTATGATGTCGCGCTCCTCAGCACCCAGCAGCCCGTCGTCGCCGGCATGAGGATTGAGGGCGAGTACCGCTATACGGGGATTGTATATCGCGAAATCGCGGCGCAACGAGGCATCCAGCAGTACTATTTTTTCAAGTACGCTGTCGGTAGTGATGGCAGCAGCCACATCGGCAAGAGGCAGATGTGTCGTGGCCAAAGCCACGCGCATGCGGTCGTTGAAAAGTATCATCAGTGCCTTGACGGGCACGGGCAGGCGCTCGGGCAGGCGTTCGCGGCTACGACCGCGACGTTTCGATTTGCCATCGGCGGCCTCGGGTGCGGCCTGCGTCACAGACGTTTCCTCAGTCCCGGCAAGCGTTGTCTCGGCAGTCACGGCCTCGGCTACAATTTCCGTGCCGTTGTCTGCGGCCACTATTTCTGCCTGAGCCTCAATCGCAATGTCCGCATCGGGCTCGGACGGGGCAAATTTGTGCTCCAAGTACTCCGTATGTCCGGCAAAATGAAAGTCCTCACCTTGGATGTTGTGCTTGTTGATGGGAGCAGTGACCAATACGTCCACATCTCCGGCGGCAAGGGCGGCGGTGGCGGCCTCGAGTGCTTCGAAAGCAGCACGACCGGCTGCTGCTGTACTCTCTCCCGGTTCGATGGCGAGGTTATCCGCACCTACATTGACCATGTTGACGACTCCGTCGCGCAATTGCTTGGTGTCATTGGCATGTGCAATCTGTATTTGTGTCATTTGCAGTCCCTTGCGGTAGAAGGACACGGCCTTTGCATTGGCAAAAACTACCGGAGTGCATAATTCAAGTATCCGATTGTCTTCCATGGCCTTGAGGATCACCTCGAGGCCTATGCCGTTGGTGTCGCCCTGAGTGATGGCGACTCTGATTTTATTCTTCATCTTGGTATGGTGGTTGCTGTTTCTTGGCCGCCCCGGCAAGCATACCGCAGGCAGCCATAATGTCCTGTCCGCGCGAGGCGCGTATCGTGGCGGTGATACCCAAGTCGTTGAGTCCGTCGCGGAAGTTCTCCTGAACGCGTCGCGACGATGGACGCAGGCTGTCTCCGCCTATGGGATGATAGGGGATGATATTGACCCGTGCATCGGTGCCGCGCAACAGGCGTGCAAGGGCACGCATGCTTTGCGCCGTGTCGTTGACGCCGTCCCAAAGGATGTATTCCACTGACAGGCGGCGCTGATGCGCAAAGTCGTAGTCCCGCAACAGCGCCATGACTTCGCGTATAGGAAAAGCTTTTTGCACCGGCATCAGCGCTTGACGCTGCTCGGCATCGGCCGAATGGACGCTGATGGCTATATGCACCGAGGTCTTGTCAAGCAGTCGCCGCAACCCGGGGATATTGCCCACGGTGGACACGGTAATGCGTTTGGGACTCCAAGCCAAACCCCACGGGGCGGTAAGAATCTCGATGGTGTTGAGCACGGCGTCGAGGTTGTCTGTAGGCTCGCCCATGCCCATGAATACGACATTCGTAAGGTCGCGGCTCTGCGGTATGGATAGTATCTGGTTAATAATCTGCGCAGTAGTCAGATTTCCGTGGAAGCCCTGACGTCCGGTCATACAAAAAGCGCAATGCATCTTGCATCCGGCCTGCGAGGACACGCACAGGGTGGCGCGGCCGTCTTTCTCGGGGATGTACACCGACTCGACATCGCGTCCGCCACAACCGCGAAAGAGGTACTTGACCGTGCCGTCGCACGATGCCGTGGACGCCAAGGGTTCTTCGCGTCCGACGACATACCCGGCCTGCGCCAAACGGATGCGTCCCTGCTTGGACAGATCGGTCATCTCGTCTACGGACGTGGCACGTCCTACATAGAGCCACCGCGCCATCTGCTTTCCGGCAAAACGCGGCAACCCCACGGACACGGCCACCTCGGACAACTGCTCCGGTGTCAGCCCTATCAGCGGACGGCGCACATGTTCATCGATGACGGCAGCCTCGGAATCAGAAGCCTTGGCTTCTACAGCCTCGGTAACGGCTTCGACCCGGATGTCTCGGTTAGCCGGCATCGTTTATTCGCCGGGCACTACCTTGTCAAGATACCACTTGCCGCCGATGCGTTTAAACTCGAAAGTGTGTGTCACGTACGAGTCCACCCATCCACAGTCAAGGTATACCTGCGTGTACTGGATTTCGCCCCAAGCCTGATAGTATTCGTCATCGTCCTTGGCAAAGGGCCGCTTGGCCGTGAAATTGTCGGGCACAAGCAGCGAAGCATATTTCTCGCGCTGGTCGTCGGTAAGACGCACACGCGATTCCATAAATGCGGAATCCGTGGAGAATTTGCCGATGAAGGTCTTGAAGGCTTCGGGTCCCTGGTTGCAGGGAGCCTTGGCGGACATAACTTTGGCCACGGTGGCATCCACTTCGGCAGCGGTCTGTCCCTTTGCATCCATGGCGGTGCACATTAGCGCCGCAAGAGCAGCTATAAATAAAAACTTGCGCATAATCAAATTGGTTTTTATTTGATTGTTATATAACGTACTATAAATCTTTCATCATCCAACGGCACATGCCCGGCATGCAACACGTCAGAGGGTTTCGAGTATATGGAGTCCGACAAACAAGGTGACAAACACCAGTGCCAAAGTCCCGGCAGCAATAACCGAAGTAATGGCGAGGTTGCGCATATTGCCGGGCCGCAGACGGCAGCCTATGGCTGACAGCACTATGGCCACCACATCAAAGGACATCGAAGCCCATTCGCTGAACACCAGAAAGGCCCAGGCCAAGAGCGTGCATACCGCACCGCCTATGGCCATATGGCGCAACGCAGGAGACCGGAATACGGGGGTGGTCTCTGTCGCCTCGGCCTGCGGCATTTCTTCTGTCTCCGACATTACCTCAGCCTGCGGCATATCCTCGGTAGGTGCAGCTGGTGCTTCCGGCATTTCGGTCTCGGAGGCCTGTAAGGACTCGGTCGACGTGAGTTGGTCCACGGTCTTGGGTGTGTCGTTATCGGTAGTCATGCGTTCCTATGTTTGTTTTGTACAATTATCTGCGTTTTGTCAGATGGTCGGAAATGTCGCAACCGCGGCGGTCAAAGGGCTGCACGTAGCGGCGGCATTGGCATCCGGACGTTTTATCTTGCGAAGTTACGAAATTCTCGCCATATACGCTCCTTTCAACCCGATATTTCTTTTGCTGCAACAAAAGGAAAGTGTGTGGAAAGTGTGTGCTTGCCGCCAAATCGTATGTATCGAGGGAAGCCGTGACGGATTATGACGGACAGCAATCAGACTGTGGCGGAGGCAACGGCATTGACGATGACGCCGGCGAGGGCGAGGCCGAAGGCGGCAGTGGCAAAGACTACCGTACCGTTGGGACGCTTGGCGCCGTTGACGGTGATTTCGCTCTCGGCGAGGCGGACGTTGGGCACTTGCTGCGGCGAGTAGGCGCAGCTGAATTTGCGCTTGGGAAAGATGCCGCTGCGGCGAAAGCGTTGTCGCAAAGCACGGGCCAGCGGGTCGCCCTCTACTTTCCAAAATTCGGCAATGCGTATCTGCGTGAGGTCTGTCTTGCAGGCGGCACCCATGCTCGAGACGAGACGGGCCGAAGATGCCGTGGCATTGCATATCAGCAGGGCTTTGTCTGCAACCGAGTCGATGGCATCGACCACCCAGTCATATGCTTCGAGGTCGAAATCAGCAGCAGTGTCGGCGGTGTATATGCCATGCACCGGCCGGACATCGATATCGGGATTTATGGAACGCAGGCGCTCGGCGGCGACATCCACTTTGGGACGTCCTATGGTCTCGGAGGTGGCTATAAGCTGGCGATTGATGTTGCCGGGCGCCACAATATCGCTGTCCACAAGTGTTATATGGCCTACGCCACTGCGTGCCAGTGCTTCGGCGCACCACGACCCTACGCCTCCTATGCCGAAGACGATGACACGAAGGCGACCGAGCCGCTCGAGGGCCGTTTGGCCCAAGAGCAGCTCGGTGCGATCGAAGTATTGAGATGTGTCTGTGTTCACTTGACAAGTACGCGGCGGCTGAAGTCGTCAACAACAACGATGTACAGACCTTTGGCAAGGTCGAGAGCATTGTCTCCGGCGTTCAGCGTACCATTGAAATATGTAATGCCGTCGATGCCGTATACTTGCACTTCGGCCTGCTCGCTAAGGCTGACAACGAGTTGACCGTTGAGACTGTATGCCGTCCAAGCGTGATAGTCGCTTTCGACGCCTGCGATACCGCCACGATAGTGGGATATGGCGATATTGTCGAAGTGTGCACGGGCGCCTGCGGTCTGCACAAAGCGCACGCGGACATCTCCGCTGACATTGGCGGTGACGGTGTACTTCTTGTAGGCTTCGCCCTTGGGCAGAGTGATGGTCGCTACTGTCTTCCAGTTGTTACCGCCATCGCCGGAGCATTCCACCTTGAATTCGCATGCAGCATCTCCGGTCCATGCCCTGGCGTAGAAGGTGATTTCGCCTACGCCGCCGGCAATGTCCTCGGCCGTCTCGAAGGACGAAGAAGAGGTCTTGCCAAAACGCATATAGTTTTTACCGGCATAGGCATTCTTGCTTTCATCGAATACACCTGCATCATGGAGATTCCAGACGCACATTGTGCCTTGAACCGTAGCGTCATCGTAGCCGCTTTTTGTTTTTGCAGCCTCGAAGTCCTCGAAGAAGTCGATGGCTTCGGTGACCTTGGCCGATACTTCAGCCTCATCGGTGGTATAAGTCTCGCCTTTGGCTGTCGTGGCGGTGGCTATGATGGAGCTGGCGAAGGTGCCGGCTTTGGCGCTGTTGACGCGGATGTATATGCGGTCTTCCTCTGGTTTGATGACGATTTTCTGCGACCATTCGGCCTTATCGGAGGACAGTTCGAACGGAGCTTTAACCTCAATAGTAATGTCGGAGGTGATATTCTCGACCCCTACGAGTAGCTCCTCGGCCTCGGAAGGTATGCCCGGCTCGGCCACCAGCGACAACTCGCCGTCGTGCATGAAATCGATAGATGGTATCGGGGCTGCAGTGGTGACGTTGATTTTACCGGAAGTCAACGTCTTGGATTTTACGTAATATGTGTAGGCCGTTTCGGGTGATAGGTCGCTGCAGATGTATTGCTCGTCTTTAGCCTTGACCGTACGCGGATAGGAAGCAACGGCATTGCCTTCGGCATCGAGTACATAAATTGTATATGTGCCGTCAGCTGCTTCGTCGCCTACGTAAGTCCAGTGTGCGATGAAGCTTTCGTCGCTAATGTCGGTAGCAGCTCCCACGGGCAGTCCGGTCATGGCGTTGGCGGTCAACTTGACCGTAGTCTTGGCCGTTCCGGAAGTGAGGGTGAGCGTTCCGACTGCGACACCGGCTGCAGGTGCCGTATAATTCAGGGTGAGTATGGCGCCGTCAGTAGTCATGGACGCATCGGCGGCTATGGAGGTCGTGCCGGCGGCAAATCCGGCACCGCTGACGCTGACGCTGATGGCTTCCTTGAGGCCTTCGGCCTTGACGGTCACCGCCTTGGTGCGTGCCAAGCCTACGGCCGTAACGCCGAAGTCAACAGTACTGCCATCCGTGGGAAGCAGGAAGGCCGGGTCGGCGCTGATATTGGTAGACCAGTTTTGGCCCTTCTTGTTGCCCCAGATGTATTCGGCCAATTCGGGGTGGTCGATGAAGGGGTTGCGGTTGTGCTGTGCGCCGTATACGACTTCCTGACGGTCAAGTTCCTTTTGGCTGACCGGATCTTCGCGATGCCATTTCAGCAGCAGGTTGATGGCCCATGACGAGAAGGCGGGGTAGTTGTTGCCGGACAGCATCGGGGATTTCCATCCGGCGATTTTGTCATTATAGGCCGCCGCCATATAAAAATACGAGCGGGCAAAGTCACCTTTATACTGATCGTCCGGCTCGAATACCGTGCCCGAATACCCGGGGAAGGTGCAGCTGCCGAGGCGTCCGAGAGCCTTCACACTGCCGTTTGAAGGCAAGGTCGTACCGTTGGCACATTCGCCGTAAGGGAAGTTGGAGCGCTGTCCGTTGACTTTCCCATCGGTGGGATAGATGTGGAAAGCCTCGCTGTACATAGGCTGAGCATCATTGAACCAGCTCTTGGGGAACGAGTGCTCGCGATTATAGCAATCACCTACTTTTTTGTAATTGCCGCAATGTTTATCACTTGTCTTCCAGTGCTTGGTCGAATACATATCCCAGATGTCAGCGGTGCCGGGATACACATCGGAAGTTTTATATAGGTTCCACAGGCCGTCGTAGCCCACGTTGGTGTGGGGCCCGACCTTTTTGCAGAGAGCCGACAGCAGTGCGGCCCCCGAGTTGTTTTCGCAAGTGGAGTAGTAGCCCGCCGGCTCAGCGGCGAAAGCCACGGCTGTCGACGCTAAAGCCAGCGCCAGGACAGCACCTTTTAAGTACCGTAAAATCATGATACGATTGGTTTGTTGTTTTATGTGTTTCGGTTTCTTTTTAGTAATGCTCGGTTGCTCTAAGCGTATCGAATTCCGTACCCAATATGGCGTCCTACTTTACGGCGTCCTATTGCATCTATTTTGGGTAGGCGTGAACTCCTCGGTTTTTTAGGGCAATGGACTGCAAAGGTACGCAAAATCTCCGACCCGCCAAGCTCTTTGCCAAAAAAATCGCGCCGGCATCGAAATAACGGCTCGTCAGGGACGCAATACATTGCCCTCGCGCAGCAGGAAGCTAATACGCGGAAGAGCTTCGCCCGTGGTGACTCCAAAAAACAGCCAAACTTATAGGTGGTAAAGCAATGGCAATCAGACAAATAGCACAAATAAGCAGTAAGCAAATCGGGAATGGAGAGCGAATTACGGAAATTTTTCTTTGATAATTGGAGGGGAAGTCGTAACTTTGCGGCGCAAACAGGTGCACGGCCATCGGCCGTGCTTAAAAGGGAATCGGGTGTGAATCCCGAACAGTCCCGCTGCTGTGAGCCTCACGCCACTGTGCGTCAGCACATTGGCACGACCTCGGGCATACGTCACTATATCGCTGCAGGCGGTACGGGAAGGCGTCCGAAGCCGGTCGGAGGCGAGTCAGAAGACCTGCCTGAGAGCAAAAATGCCGATGCTCTGCCAAGGGCGTTATAGCGACGCCGGCTTGCGAGGACGAGCTCAGAGTCTCATCAGACCCGAAATTCCTGCCGGGAATATGGGCGCATTGCGCGCCGCACGTTCCGGAGGATGCGGCAACAGCATCTGCGACATGTTTCACCCACGCCCTTGTCCGCCACTGCGGAAGGAGCACAACACATTCGTCAGATGCCACAAACATCTAAGACATTTTTGAAAGAACACCGCGTATGCCGCCGAGTATGCGTGGCGGCCGTCCTCGCATTTGCAGCCGTCACCGCCGTGTATGCACAACCCCCCGAAGGGGCTTCATCGGTCTTGGCCGAGCGCGACAGCGCCGCCACCATTGCACGCTCGATGGCATGGAGCGACAGCATCCAGTCGCTGCACGAGCTGATAGTGACCACGCGCCGCCCGTGGGAACCCACCGAGATTATTCCGGTGCAGACACTTGCCGGCGAGGAGTTGCGCCGTCTGTCCAGCAATAGCGTGGCCGACGCCTTGCGCTATTTTTCGGGCGTACAGGTCAAGGATTACGGAGGCGTTGGCGGCATAAAGACCGTCAACATCCGCTCGATGGGCACCAATCATACCGGCGTAGTGTACGATGGCGTAGCCTTGGGCAATGCCCAAAACGGGCAGATAGATCTCGGGCAGTTCTCGCTGGATAATATGGAGGCGCTGTCGCTGTACAACGGACAAAAAAGCCAGATACTGCAGCCGGCACGCGACTTCGGCAACGCCGGTACAATATATATGCGCACCGCCGTGCCACAATTTAAGGGCGACGAGACATACCACGCCCGCGCGGCAGTACGCACCGGCAGTTTTGACCTCATCAATCCCTCGGCTTTGGTTCAGCTCAAGTTGTCTCGCCGCGTAAGCGCCTCGCTCAGTGCCGAATGGCTCAATTCGTCCGGTAAATACAAATTCCGCTATCGCCGTGTCAATCCCGCCGGCGAAGTAGCCTATGACACCACGGCCACGCGTCAAAACGGCGATATCAACGCCACGCGCCTCGAGGCTTCGGTCTTCGGCAAGACATCGCACGGCAATTGGATGGCCAAGGCATACAACTATAATAGCGAACGAGGCATACCCGGTGCCATCGTCAACAACGTATGGCGGCGCGGCGAACGCATTTGGGATACCAACAGCTTTATCCAAGGACATTGGCGTGCCACATACGGGCGCTGGACCACTTTGGCCAATGCCAAGTATGCTTTCTACCGCACGCATTACGTCAACAACGATGACAAGCAAATCAAGGTGGACAACCTCTACCGCCAGCGTGAGGTCTACGTGTCCACAGCCAACCAATACGACATCATTCCCGGCAAATGGGAAGTGTCGGCCAGCTATGACTTCATGTTCAACAGCCTCGATGCAGATGTATACGACTTTGTACGCCCCGAGCGCTATTCCAATCTGTTGTCCGCCGCCACTGCCATCACACTCGGCCGCTTCAAGGGTCAGGCCTCGGCCTTGGCCACTTTTGTCCGCGACATGCTCGAAGAGGTTCAGGACCCGCCTACGAAGCACGTTTTCACTCCGGCCGTGTACGCTTCATATGCCTTTGTAGATTGTAAAACCGAGCGCGGTTCCGATATGCTGTCTCTGCGTGCATTCTACAAGCGTTCATTTCGTATGCCCACTTTCAACGACCTATATTACGCCGATATGGGCAACTCCAAGCTCAATCCCGAGCGCGTCACCCAGTACAACGTCGGCATCGTGTACGACCATGTACGCCGCCACTCGCTGCTATCGTCCATCAAATTCAGTGCCGACGGATATTACAACAAGGTACACGATAAGATTGTGGCCTACCCCAAGGGACAGCAATTCCGTTGGACGATGCTCAATCTGGGACTTGTGGACATCCGCGGTGTCGACATCAGCGCCGCCGCCACCGTTACCCCGCGCCGCGATATGGACATCACCCTGCGCCTGCAATACACTTGGCAACGCGCTATAGACATTACCAATCCCGAGGACAACTACTATCGTGACCAAATCCCATACATACCGCACCACAGCGGAAGTGCCATAGCCAACATTGCATGGCGGCGCTGGAACCTCAACTACAGTTTCATATACGTAGGCGAGCGCTACAACCAGCAGGAAAACATCCGCTACAACTACACACAGCCCTGGTACACCAGCGATGTATCGCTGACGCGCGACTTCACCCTCGGCAAAGTCGGCCTTCGCGCCACCGTCGAAGTCAACAACCTGTTGTCCCAGGACTACGATGTTATCATCAACTACCCCATGCCCAAGCGCAACTATCGTTTTACCCTAACCGTAACGATATGACAAATCGCGACATGGACACAAAGACGATGATACCACGTGCCGCCTCTGCGGTACGCAACTGCGGCTATAATGACACAATAATATATAGACCTATGATTCATCCCCATACGTCATTCCGACTAACGGGATGTATGATTTGTTTTCTGCTACTCATGCTATGTGCCACGAGCTGTCGAGAGGACGAGCTCGTGGTGCCGGCAGAGTATGACCCCGTGCCGGCGGTGCCGGACAGCGAGGGCCGCATACGCGGGATGTATCTGCTCAACGAAGGCAATATGGGCAGCAACAAATGCACTCTGGACTATCTTGACTACGTCACCGGGCTGTATGCCCGCAACATATACCCCGAGCGAAACCCCAATGTCATCAAGGAACTCGGCGATGTCGGCAACGATATCGCCATCTACGGCAGCAAACTCTATATCGTGGTAAATTGCAGCCATAAAGTCGAAGTGCTGGATGCGAAAACAGCCGTACGCATCGCGCAAATCGACATTCCCAATTGTCGATATATCAAATTCCACCGCGGCAAGGCCTACGTCAGCAGCTACGTCGGTCCGGTACTAATCGATCCCGATTCGCCCAAAGGTGCGGTCTACGAGGTGGACACCACCAGCCTCAAAGTCACCGGGCGTTGCATCGTCGGATACCAGCCTGAAGAAATGGAGATTATCGATGACTACATGTACGTCGCCAATAGCGGTGGGTATCGAGTGCCCAATTACGACAACACCGTATCCGTGATCCAGCTTATAGACTTCAAACAAGTGCGTCAGATACCCGTAGCTATCAACCTGCACCGCATACGCAAGGACCGGTACGGACGCCTATGGGTGACCTCGCGCGGCGACTACAACAGCGTGCCGCCACGCCTGTACTACCTTGAGCGCGACGAAGGCTCCGGCGAAATGCGCGTGGCCGGATGTCTGGACATCGCCGTGAGCGACATGGCCATACGCGACGATAGCATGTACTACATAGGTGTCGCATGGAGCAATTTCACCGGTACCAACACTATATCCTACGGCATAATCAACGTGCGCGACCGACAGCGCGTGGCCGACAACTTCATCACCGACGGCACCGAACAGAACATCAAAATGCCTTACGGCATAAGCGTCCACCCCGTCACGGGAGACATCTACGTCACCGATGCCAAGAATTACGTATCCTCGGGTACGCTCTATTGCTTCAGCCCCGACGGCAAACGCCAATGGAGTGTCCGCACAGGCGACATTCCGGCCCATATATGCTTTTACGAAAAACGATGATGCGAACACCGAATAAAGGCATATTATTCATTCTGACAGCAGCGATGGCCGTCATTGTCTGCGGCTGTAACGGCGGCGACACGCCCATCGTCAGCCTCGGGCTGGACGATTACTACCGCGTGGCACGCATGACCAAGCTCGACCTTGACCCGGCACTCACCGGACAGGACTACCGCTGGACCATCACGCGCCCCGACGGCACCGACAGCATCATCGAAGGACAACGACGTCTGGTATTCCTCACCGCCGAAGAAGGACGCTACACGCTGCGTTTCGACATCAAAGACCCCTCCGTGCCCATGAGCCATACGATGACCGTAGACGTACTTCACGAAGAAGTCGAATTCAGTCCCTACATAGCCACCGTGACCGAGTATTGCCCCGCCCCGGGACAGTTTGTCAACGAGATGCCGCGCTACGATGAGGGCGATACAGCCGAGGACATGGCACGCAAGGCCGGCGAGTGCATCAGCGGCACCAACGATGTGATGATTTCGCTCGGCGCCTACGGCGGTTACGTGACCTTTGCCTTTGACCACACCGTGGTCAACCTTCCCGGCAACGACTTCCGCATCTGGGGCAACTGCTTCTATGAAGCCACCCACCCCGAAGACCGCGGCGGCAGCGCCGAGCCGGGCATAGTGATGGTGAGCTACGACGCCAATTGCAACGGCATCGCCGATGACCCATGGTACGAACTGGCCGGCAGCGAATACTATTCGTCCAAGACACATCACAACTACACAATTACATACAGCCGGCCCGACCCCAACGCCGAGCCGGTAGAAGACGGCGCACTCGACAATTTGTACTACATCCCATGGAAGGACAATACCGGAGCAACGGGATACGTCGCCCACAACATATTCCACGACGGCGAGTACTGGCCCAAATGGATGCCGCAGCAGACGCTGACATTCCAAGGCAGTTGCCTGGCGCCCAACGCCATAGACCGCAGCGGAGTCGGCTCCTACTACATCCTGTACAGCTACGACTGGGGCTATGTAGACAATCATCCCAACGACTATCCCGAGCTCAACAGCTTCGACATCTCCAACGCCGTAGACTCCGAAGGACGTCCCGTCAAGCTGCCCGGCGCCGACTGGATACGCGTATACACCGCCGTCAACCAATACTGCGGATGGATTGGCGAGACTTCCACCGAGTTGAGTCGCGCCGCCGACCTCCACGTCATCGCTACTATGGTACCTACCGCCGCCCGTCGACGCTGAAATATAACGGCCGATATCGTAAGCATACCGATATATATTATAATCCTAAGTAAAATGAAAAAATTCTACAACAAGAGCCTGTTGGCTGCCTTTACCCTTGCCATGGTAGCCGCACCTGCTGTTTGGGCCGAAGAAGACCTCTCGGGAGGTTTCTTCTACCTCAACGAAGACTGGTACGGACACAACAACTCCACTATCAACTACTTGCGCCCGGACGACCCGGACGGCAACTACTGGGAGTATCGCGTATTTCAGACCCGCAATCCGGGCAAGGAACTCGGATGTACCGCACAAGACGGTATCGCCTGGGGCGGCCGCCTGTACCTCATCTCCAAGCAGGAGAAAGACCCCGGAGCATCCGTCACCGGCGCCCGTATCACCGTATGCGATTACACTACAATGAAATGTATAGCCCAACTGACCAATATCGACCCATCCGGTGCACGTTGTGACGGCCGCGGTGTCGTAGGTGTTTCGGCCGACAAGGTGTACATATCTTCGACCAACGGTGTATGGGTATTCGACACCCACACCAATACCGTAATCAAGCAGATTGCCGGAACCGAAAACCCCAATGGCAATAGCGATCAGGATGCCACCAACCCCTCCGGCTCGCTGTATCACGGACAATGCGGCGCTATGGTCCTGAGCGGTAAATACGTATTCATCGCTCACCAAACCTACGGCGTGCAAGTCGTGGATGCAGCCACCGACCAAATAGTCAAGACCATCGACTTCAAACAACTCGGCGATGACATAGGCGTAGGTTCGCTTATAAAGGATCGCAACGGTGTCATCTGGGCCGGCGTCAACGGCAGCATTTCGTCCAGCTATGGCGAGACAATGTCATACGTCGTACGCATCGACCCGGTAGCTCTCGAGCCCGAATTCATCGAGCTTGACGCATCCGTACCCCAGCCCACCAACTCGTGGTACGCTTGGACACCCGATTGTATGTGCGCCAGCATGAAAAACGACTACATCTACTGGAAAGGCGATGCAGGATACTTCATGTGGTACCAGTCCTCTCAGGTAGTACGCTTCAACACCGTCACCCGCCAAGCCGAAACCATCATCGAAACCGGCGGAACATACACCAGCAAGGACCGTTACATCTACGGTTCGTCGATGCGCATCCATCCCGTGACGGACGAAATATACATAGCCGTCAATCAGGACACCGGCGTCAACAAATATTGGACACGCCGTTACAGTTCCTCGGGCGAACTTCTCAAAGAGTACAATATGGTCAAGAGCTACTGGTTCCCCTCGCTGCCCATCTTCACCGAAAATGACGATAAGAGCACTACCGGCATAGGCGACATCACCATCCCCAACACCGACATCAACGCCGCACCCGAATACTTCGACCTGCAAGGCCGTCGTATCAATCCGGAGAACGCACCCGCAGGCATATACATCGAACGCCGCGGTGCAAAAACTCAAAAAATACTACTGCGCTAATCAGATATTCTACGGGAAGACGGTCCACTGACACAACCCGGGTCGTCTTCCCGATATATTCACATATACCCGATCTATATGGTTAAACAGCTACTCCTTACAGCAATCTGCTCCATAGCACTGTCGTGCGGAGCTACCACTCTCGATTTTGACAAAATCACCCATTGGGCCGGCGAGGGCGATGCACGCGCCGCACTTGTTATGCTCTTCGACGGACAGAAAACCGCACAAGTATGGGGCTTCCGCTGGAATAGCTCCGCGTCCAAGCCCTCCGGGTCCGATATGGTGAAAGCCATAGCCGGAGCCTCCACCGACTTTGACGCAATGATCCAATGGACCAACTTCGGCTATACTCTCTCCGGCGCCGGCTTCAGCTTTGACCACGCGGTGATGAACTACCTGCGCTACGACTTCGAAGGTGCCGTCGATGACGGCAACATCTCCTTCGGCTACTATACACCCAACACGGGCATGGGTCAGACGGGCGCCCCCGGCGCTGCCACACAGGAAATATGTGACCGTGCCATAGAAGAGGCCAAGGTTACCCACATCATCGAACATCCCCTGAGCCACCGCGAGTACGGATATAGCGCCTACGACTACGACCACTGGCAGTTGGATGCCAATGCACCCCAAAACATACTATGGCGTGCCGGATGGTACAAAGGATACTGGAGCTACTGGGTGGGAGACAAAACCCTTGACGAAATGGGCTACTCCGGTCTGGGAATGTCTTCTGTCGAGCTGCAGGACGGGGCGGTCAACGGCTGGGCCTACTACAACTTCCAAGACGATGATTACGGATCGACAGAAATCGACTGGAACGTTGAATTGGACTACGACCACCTAAGCGTCAATGCCATACAGGAGCTGAAACCGGTGATAGAAAACTCCGATGATGCGGTCGCGACAGTATATACACTCTCCGGCGTATGCTTGGGCCGATATGCCGACCGCCGCGACAACCTCCCCGCCGGCATATACATCGTGCGTACGTCCTCGGGCGCTGCATACAAGGTGCGTCTCTAAACAAAAACGCACACACATCTTAAAATAGCATCATATTATGGACCCGGTTTTGGGTATGAATCTGAATCATACTCAGGCCAATCACTAAAACAAATTTCAAACCTTTATGAATTACAAATCATTACTCATCGGAGCATTAGGCTGCTTCATTGCGTTGACAGCCAATGCCCGCGACATCGAGGTAGACGGCTTGTACTACTCGACCAAGAGCGATGGCACCGCCACGGTGCGCGCCCCTCTGTCATCCGAGACAAAGCCCTCGGGCGACATCGTAATTCCGGCATCTATCTCCTATGACGGCAAAGACTACAAAGTAATAGGCATCGATGACAACGCATTCGCCTATGGTTATCAAATCACCGGCCTCGAAATTGAGGAAGGCATCGAGACCATCGGCAAAAACGCCTTCTTCAACTGCTCGGGATTGACCGAACTGTCGTTCCCGGCATCAGTAACAGAGATTGGTGATTATGCGTTCAACTCGTGTACAAAAGTGACTTACATCGACTTCCCTACCGGTCTTAAGGTCGCAGGCCCGATATTCCAATCGTGCATCAATCTTACAAATGTAAGATTCAACTGGAAGTGCGTCGTAACCGAACTCAACGGCACCTTCCAAGACTGCCGCGTACTTCCGCGCATATCCATCCCATCAACTGTCGTTTCGATCGGAGACAACACATTCGATGGCTGCAAAAGCCTTGCAGAAGTCAGCTTCTCAGGCAGCAACCTGAAGACTATCGGCGACTGGGCTTTCAACGGCAACAAGTTCACGACTCTTGAAATACCCGAAGGCGTCGAAGAAATCGGCGATATGGCTCTCGGCGCAATGAACGGCGACAGGAACACCAACAAGACAATGACGTCTGTCATACTGCCTTCGACACTGAAAAAAATAGCTTACAATGCCTTCAATAACTGCGGCGCCCTGACCGACCTGACCATCAAGCCCGCCGACGAACCCCTGAAGATTGTCAGCTTTAGCGACTACTACGTTAAGATGTTCCTCTCGTGTCCGGAAGACCTGTCTTCAACGACCTGCCCGCTGAAGACCCTTGTACTGGGTCGTCAGCTTGTAACGGAGTCATCCGGCACCGATATCACCGACGATGTCTTTTCGGTAAAGAGCGCTTTGGAAGACCTGTTCTTCTGCGGCAGCGTCACAAAGACTCCAAACATCTCCAATGCAAGCAACGTAAAGTATATTACCGTTGCCACTACAGCCATACCCACTGCCGGGAACTTCAATGACGGCATCAAGGCCACGGCATTGGTGACAGTTCCTGCCGGCGGTCGCGAAGCATATTCGGCTGTCGACGGCTGGAAAGACTTCACATCGCTCGCCAATCCTTCCGGCGTCGAACTCTCCATCGCGGATCTCACCCCTGACGCCAACGGCGTGTACGCAATCGGCCTGAAAAAATCCTACGCATTGACAGCCACAATCAACGATGAGGATACCTCCGCCAAAAACCTGACATACACGGCAGGTGTCAACAGCGTCTTGAGCTATAGCACGTATAACGGCAAAGTCTCCTCCGGGACCAAGGGCGACGCATACATCTACGTCGAAAGCAGCGAGAACCCTGCCGTACGCGGCGTCCTCGTAGCCAAAGTAGCTCCTATCAAACCCGTGACCTCCATCACCCTCGATGGCGTCGTTGACGGCGTACTGCGCGTACCCTACAACTCGATGATTGCCGCCAACCCCGTCATCGAGCCTGCCGATGCCGACCTCACCGACTTTACAATCTCCATCGAAGACCCCACCATGTGCACCATCTATGCAGCCAAGGCCTTCAACCCCAATCGCAACTTCTACGAGCTGACGACCTTCAAGCTCGGCGAAACCAACGTCACCTACACCGCAGCCGATGGCAGCGGCACACAACTCACCTTCAAACTCGTTGTCGAAGACCGAGAGCGCGAGACCCCCATCGACTACACCAAGGGTATGTTCTGGCTCAACGAGGAGTGGCTCGGCCACTGCAGCGGCTCCATCAACTTCGTGGGCGATGACTATACCTTCACAGGCAAAGTTTACGAGCGCGAGAACCCCTTCCAAGCCTTCGGCGCAACTTCGCAATTTGCTACCGTATATGCCGACCGCCTCGTCGTAATGTCTAAGCAGGCACGTGACGGCGGCGACCCACGCGGCACCGAAGCAGGCGGTGGACGCGTCGTTATCGCTGACGCCAAGACCCTCAAGAAAATCGCCGCTTTCGACGAAATCGGCGGTGACGGACGTGCTGCCTGCGGTGTCGCTCCCGACAAGTTCTACCTGACCCACGCCTCCGGCGTGCGCGTATGCCGCGCTCAGGGTGACACATACGTCCTCGATGCTGCCGACATCGCCGGTATCGGCGGAGGCACCAACCTCTATGCCAATCAGATGGGCGACATCATTGCCGCAGGCAAATATGCCTTCGTTGTACAGCAGGACAAGGGCCTCCACGTAATTGACACAGCCTCTGACACCTACGTCAAGACCATCGAAGAGTCCAACGCTCAAGGCGTAGTCCTCGCTGCCGATGGCAACGTATGGTTCATGGCCACAAAGAAACTCTACTGCATCGACCCGCAGACTGCCGATGTACTCAAGGAAGTCGCTATCAACCAAAGCGTAGCCTGCCAATGGGGCTCGTGGCGTCACACCAACTTCCTGGCTGCCAAGAAAAAGAACGTTCTCTACTGGATGGACGGCGGGGATTGGTCCGGTTCGGGTAACATCTATGCTTGGGATATGACCGGCGATGTACCCACCGAACCGCTCTTCACCCTCGGCAAACGCGAAGGCATGAACGGCAACACCCAAAGCCAATACGGCACTATCGGCTATGATGATGCCAACGACCGCCTGATGCTGGCCACAACTCACGGAGCATCTTCCAACTATCGCTACAATTGGTACTACTTCGTAGACGGCTCCACCGGCGAAGAGCTCAAGAGCTTCGCACTGACACCCTACTACTGGTTCCCCGCTATGCCCGTCAACCCCGACCGTGCCGAAGTAACAACTGACCTCGAGAAAATCGACCTTGACAACTACGACGACCCCAAGACCATGGACCTGACCGACCACTTTACCGATGCCGATGACATCGACTCCGAAATCACGCTGTCCATCGTTCCGGCCAATGACACTCAGCTCGAAAACATCGCCGATGTCACCATCGAAGGCAAACAGCTGACCATCACGCCTAAAACCTTTGGCGATGCCACACTGCGTCTGCGCTCGGTATCGCGCGGCCACGTGGCCTACCACGATATCGCCGTCAAGATAGCCAAAGTCGGCGTGGACGACGTAGCTGTTGACACCAACGACTCGGCCATCGAGTACTACAACCTGCAAGGCGTGCGCGTCGATGCCGACAACCTGACACCCGGCGTATATGTACGCCGTCAGGGCAATAAGGCCGTCAAAGTCATCATCAAATAACACCTGCAATACACAATTCCGAATGATCCTCAGACATTTATTGTCTGCCACAATCCTTACAGCCACTGTCGCCGCTATGTCGGCGACGGTGGCTGCCGAGGACTTGCACGGCGGCTTCTTCATCCTCAACGAAGACTGGTACGGACACCAAAATTCGACCATCAACTACCTGCGTCCGGACGATCCTGACGGAGTATACTGGGATTACCGTGTATTCCAAAGCCGCAATCCGGGCAAGGAACTCGGATGCACCGCCCAGCACGGCATCGCTTGGGGCGGACGCCTGTATCTCATAGCCAAACAAGAAAAGGACCCCGGAGCATCTATCGTCGGCGCACGTATCACCGTGTGCGATGCCAAGACAATGGAGTGCTTAGCCCAGCTCACCGAGATTGACCCCTCGGGCAAGCGTTGCGACGGACGCGGCGCTTGCGGCGTATCGCTCGAAAAGGTGTACATATCCTCGTCCAACGGCATTTGGATTTTCGATACTCGAAGCCTGACGATTACCGGGCAGATACCCGGCACGGAGAACCCCAACGGCACCGGCGGAGCCACTACGGACCCCTCGGGAGCTCTTTACAAAGGACAATGCGGAACTATGGTGCCGGCTGACGGCCTCGTATTTGCCGCACACCAGCAGTCCGGACTTCTGATAATAGACCCGAACACGGATAGAGTCATCAAGACAATATCGATGGATGTCGTCCAAGACGGCGCCGGCATAGGCTCGATAGTCAAGGATCGCACCGGCATCCTGTGGATTTCGACAGACAAGAACATCCGCGGCACCGGCAATCCGCTGCGCAAGCTGGTACGTCTCAATCCCAAGACGCTGGAGTATACCATCGTCACCCTCCCCGATGACGTACTGCCGCCCAACAACTCGTGGTACGCCTGGACACCCGATGCCTTCTGCGCAAGTGCCAAGCAAGACTACCTCTACTGGCGTGCAAATTCCGGCAAAGGGCAAGCCGCTTGGTTCAACGGAGTATACCTGTATCGCTTCAACACCGTCACCCAAAAAGCCGAAGTCATACGCAACTTCAAGGAAGAAGGCGCCGGATGGAGCATCTACGGCTGCTCGCTGCGCGTACATCCCGTCACCGACGAAATATATATGTCCCTGTATCAGGGCAACCAAAAGACAACGTACATCACGCGTCGCTGCGATGCCGATGGCAATACCATAAAGGATTACCCGATGATAGCCAACTATTGGTTTCCCTCGCTGCCGATATTCACCGAGGATGACCCCTATCCGCTGTCTGTAAGCGACATCACTATTGACGACACCACCTCGGCGCCCATTGAGTACTACAACTTCCAAGGCATACGCGTGGCCTCTGAAGACGGCACATCACTCCCCGCAGGCGTGTACATCCGCCGCCAAGGCACACATACATCAAAGATTCTCGTCCGCTAAGCGCATACAGTATTTTATTCGCTTGTCATCATTTTCGTAATGGCGTTCTCGTTTGTGTACGCCATTACGTTTATTTTTCCCAAAGGACATTCAGGAATGTCATATAAGAGAAATTTTGTTATCTTTGCAGTATCCTTGCGCAACTTCATCAGCGCATACACAAGTCAAATCCACAAGCACACAAGCAATTATGAGAGACTATAAGCTGGGGTTCATTTCAAACGAAAACATTTTCAACCATGTTAAAACCACGGTTGAAAGCTATCGCAGGGAGATAACCCTTGACCAGTTTAACCACAACATAGTAGACCCGATAAAGCTCACTTTTGACTCAAAGATTTATGGGAAGAGCTTACATCAAGCAATCGAGGATGAATGCTTCAGACAGATTGATAAGAGCAACACTAATAACATCGGCTATTTCCACCAAAATCTATTTAAGTATGCCGGCAATGGATGGTCTGTTCCAAAGCAAGGCTTTGATGTAGAAAATAAAGAATTGCATATTTTTGCCGAGTTAAAGAATAAACATAATACGATGAACTCCGCTTCTTCGCAAAAGACATACATGAAGATGCAGGCAAAATTACTTGATGACGATGAGGCCACGTGTTATCTTGTCGAAGTGATTTCTAAATGCTCTCGCGATGATGTATGGAGAATATCTCTTGATAACCAACAGCGTGCGCATAAGCATATCAGAAGGATATCTATGGACAAGTTCTACGAACTAGTCTTTGGCGACTCACAGGCATTCTATAACCTGTGTATGTCATTGCCCTCTATAATTGAGGATGTAGTGGGTGACAATAAGAATCTTATGTATAAAAACACTGTTTACACGGAACTGTCAAAAACGCATAAAGATTTGCTTACATCATTATACCTGCTTGCATTCAGAACCTACGAAGGATTCCAAGTTTTACAATAAATAACTGTATTTATGCAATTAACAGACGAGTTGTCTTTAAACGTATTTGCGGATATATTAGGCGTGTCTCGTGCTACTGTTGAGTCTTGGATACGAACAAGGAAGTATACAGCACACTACTCATCAAACGGACACAAGTGTTTTTACGTAAAGGACATATGCAATGTGCCCGAAATTGAGTCAATGTTAAAGACGAAATGGTATCGGGAACTTGATTCTACACCATTGCGAGAATATACTTCAGTTGAACTTTTCGCCGGAGCAGGAGGCTTAGCGTTAGGCCTGGAAAAAGCCGGGTTTAAGCATATCCTATTAAACGAATACGACCATAACGCATGTGAAACATTGCGGACAAATCGCCCACAATGGAATGTTGTAGAAAGTGATATACATGACCTTGATTTTAGGTCTTATACCGGGGAGGTTGACTTCCTTTCCGGAGGATTTCCTTGTCAAGCATTTTCTTATGCGGGGAAACGCTTAGGATTTGAAGAAACGCGTGGTACATTGTTCTTTGAACTTGCAAGAGCTGTAAAAGAGATAGAACCTAAGGTTTTTATGTGTGAAAACGTTAGGGGACTTGTAGAACATGATGGAGGACGTACATTGCAGACTATCCGCAATGTAATTTCAGACTTGGGATACAAGCTAATTGAGCCACGTGTCCTTCATGCCATTCAATACAACGTTCCTCAGAAAAGAGAAAGGCTAATACTTATCGCTGTGCGTAACGACATTATGCCATATGTGCATTATTGTTGGCCCGATGTCTGTGATTATGTGCCAACACTTCGCGATGCATTTTACAAAGGCCGTTTATATAAAACAGATGTTCCTTTGTCGTCAGGACAGCTATATCCTGAGTCAAAACGTATAGTTATGGAGAAAGTGCCGGAAGGAGGCGATTGGCGTAATTTGCCTGAGGACGTGGCACGTCAATATATGAAAGGAAGCTATTTGTTGGGCGGAGGGAAAACTGGTATGGCTAGACGTCTTTCGATGGACGAACCATCTCTCACCCTGACGTGTGCCCCGGCGCAGAAACAAACCGAACGCTGTCATCCGTATGAGACGAGACCTCTGACAGTTCGTGAATACGCAAGAATACAAACCTTTCCTGATGATTGGTCCTTTGCAGGGCCATTGTCAGCACAGTATAAACAAATAGGCAATGCAGTCCCCGTTAACTTAGCTTGGGCTGTGGGGCGTTCGCTTATACGGCTTTTTAATGAGATAACAGAAAGTGGACTTATGGAGGAGCGACCCAAGGTAAATAAGATTAGACATAATTACAGACTTGATGGCATTTTTGATGGCATAGTCTGCGAAAAAGGGGATGAATACAAATCGTAAAGATGTCCGGGCAACCATAGAAGACTAATCTCTACGCATATCAATTACGACATAAACTTTTCACTGAATTATTCCTTGGGGGCGACGTAGACATAGGCGCCGAGGTCGGGGGCAGCACCGGCTGTGGCCTGTCGCGGCAGTCCGTAGGCGTCGCGTGCGGCGGCCGGCAGCATCAGCGAGGCATCACCCGCACCGATGGCCGGCGATTCGGGCTTCAGGCGGTAGTCAAAGATGTAATCCTCTCGCACGGTGTAATAGAGAGGATCTTTGTCCCATAGGCAGGCTATGAAGTTGGCATCGTCGCTACCATTCTCTTTGATCAAGACGCGACGCAAGAATACCTTGGTGCCGGTCAAGTCGCCGTGAGAGAGCATGGAGCCGTTGCCGTAAAGAATACTGTTAGTGATATCGGCTGCCGTGTACGGAAGTTTGGAGCTGTCATCATTGTCGGCATTGAGATGCTCGAAGGCCAGCGCCGGACCATATATAGCACTGAATAAGTAGCAGTTGGCAAAGGTACAATGGTTGAATACGTGTTGCCCGCCGTGCAGCAGCACCAGACCGTTGGAAGCCTCGGCAAATTCGCAGCCTATGGCGGTAATGTTGGCGTGGTACGCTTCGAGGACACGGTCGCCGGAGTTGCGCAGCCGACTGTTGACAATGGTCAGCATCGGAGTGTCGCCATCGTTGCGCGGCGAGCTGCCGCCATTGACGATAACCCCGTAGTCGGTGTTGCGTATACATGTGTGGCTAATAACATTGGCACGCGATGAGGGCGCAAACTGCACGCCGCGCCACTGCCGCGACATGAGGTCGAAGGTGATGTCGGTGATGACATTGCCGGTGCGGTCGCCGGCGATATTGACGGGATTGTCGACCGTGCCTTGGCTCAACAGGGTGCCGCGCACTATCAGCGACGCACCGTCATGGAAACGCAAGTCGGTACCCGGTTCAAGAGTAAGCGTCGCCCCTTCGGCCACTACCAGCGAGTCATACACCTGATAGGGGCGTCCGGCGGTAAGTCGGGTGTCGCTGTTGTAGGTGACAGCACGCAGACGCTTGACATCCTGACCGGTCGCATTGAGCACCACGGTAGAGCGCACGCCGTTGACGGTGAAGCAGAGGTCGGCATTGACATCTTGGGGTTGATCCTGGTCGCGTACCGGCAGGGTGGCCTCAACCATCACGAATATCGAGTCTTTGGCACGCACTTCGATGCCTTGGAAGGTCTCGCCGCTGGCGCCGTCAACATTTATGCGAAAATCCCGAGCCCCCTCGCCTTCGAGATGTATATCGCTGATAAGCATACCTTTGCTATGGCGATTGTATACCGTCAGACGGTGCGTCATTGTCACCTCGTCCGTAAAGACTACGCCCATTTTGAGCGTATCGGTGGAAAAAGCCGGCTGGTCTGCCGCCGAAGTCGAAATGCCGTCCTCGATGCAGGCGTTGAGGCCTATCATGGCGGCTATCACTGCTATGGTGTATAGGATGTGTCGTTGCATAAATCCGTGGTGTGCAAGGCATGTATGCCTCTATATACTAACGGCACAATGGCGCGTTTATTGTCCTGCACGATCAGGCACGAACTCAGCGGCGCGGAACTATGATATACCGAACTCCATCGGCATAACAGCCGTTTTGATATGGCTGGTATGTAACGATGATGCCGCTGCGTGTATATACCGGGCGCGGATACCACTTGTCTTCGAGTCTCTCAGCCCCGAAAGGCAACGACCATGAGGGATCGTCCAGATCACGGACGTCCGCCGGTATACCGTCAGGGAATATGTCACGGATGCCTAAGAGCTTTCCGGAAGCAACATCCATAGTCAGGTACAGGCGCATATTCACCGGGTGTGCGCCGCCCGTGTAATACTCGCAGAATATCATCACAGTCAACAGTTTGCCATCGTCGCTACGCCATACAGGAGCCATCTCCAGATGCAGCGAGGCACGGGGACTGCTGTTGGCGCGGTCAAAGCATCGTTTGATCGACCCGAAAGCATCGGCGGCATCCTCGGCAGGCATCGCCGACTCTATGCCATCGGACGGAACGCCCGAATATGCGTACACCGGCATCTGTGCCTCGGCAAAGAGGTTGGCGATATTCATCCCGAAGACTTCGAAAAGCCGCGCCATGTGCAATGCCCCGGAATCTGTGCCTGTGGGCAGCGTCAACATCAAGTCCAGATACACCGTTTCATTGCCGGGCGAGTAAAGCGTCTTATAATATGTACGTGTCGGCATAGGCGCCAACTCCGCACCGGAGCGTATATCACGAGACAGTGCCTCATTAAGACTAATTCTTACTGTATCGACACCCACAACAAGACCCAAGCGAGAGGTCGCCGTGTCCACAAGTATGTCGTCAAAAGTGCCGAGCAGGCGCGCCGTGTCGCTGCGCGAGGGGCTGCGGCGACACAACAGGTGATCAGCCACCGGGCTACCGTCGGCGGCAGCCCGCCACGCCTGCGTAACCAGCAGTGTGTCATTGCAGAAAATAGTGTCAGCATACAGCTCGGGGACTGTCTGTGTCGCTGTTGTTGCGGCCTGTGTCTGTGCCGTCGCCGTAACAGCTTGCGCCCATACAACGGCAACAGCCGCCACGCACAGTGCAATCAGGGGCATCTTCTTTAATTCCATATCAACGTCTTTTGTCGTTTTTATCTTTTGTCGTAACATCCGAGAGCTGCAAAGTGTTCGCAGCCCCTTCCATTCCGCAAATTTAGACAAAACTCCCGAGACAACCACCATCCCGGATACGCCAATCCTATCACTAATCGGCAAGTTACTCATCATTCGGCCAATTTTAAGGTTGGACTTTAAATTTGTCCGCATTTTAAGGCTTGCGTATAGAATTTTTCTCTAATTCTCCGACCGAGATAAAAGTAATTTCAATTATTGCTCCTCAATCAAGATCTTCCCCCGCAAGGGTTTATGCCACAGATAATGCAAACTTAAAGTTCGTACACAAGACGGACAATCGTTATTCGAGTTGCAAATTACGAAAGTTGCAATAGCCGTCTATAAGCTGCTGATTTTCTTGGTCGCCGTCATATATCACAGCTGTACGTTTCATTCGTTCGCCTATAATTGACTGTAAATAATGCAGATTTTTGAAGTATTCTGTATGGAACGTCATCCCGGCTTTGATTTCATAGGCTTCAAGCGTGTCGTCCTGCCTCAGTCTAAGGATATCCACCTCGCGTTGTGACTTATCGCGATAAAAGAACAAGCTTTCCTGCCGTCCACGGTTTAAGCCATTCTTAAGCATATCATTCACGACCATATTCTCAAACAGGCTACCTCGCAGCGGATGAGTGTCCAGCTGTTCTACAGTGTTTATACCCAATAAGAAACAGGCCAATCCGGTATCATAAAAATACAATTTAGGCGTCTTCGTGAGTCTTTTCCCTATATTGGAGTAATATGGTTGTAGCAGGTATACGACATACGATGCCGAGAGCACACCAAGCCAACTTTTTATGGTAGGCACACTCACTCCGACCTCAACAGATAATGCCGATGTATTAAACTCCTGGCCGATGCGACCGGCTGCAAGACGTATGAATTTTTGAAACGCATACAAGTCCTTGATATTGATCAGTGAGCGCACATCCCTTTCTACATATGTTGAGTAGTAACTACTTAATAGTATTTGTCGTCCCTCCATTCCGCCTCTCCAAATCGCCGGATAACCTCCGCACAAAATCAATTGGGATGTCGTAGCGTCCGGATATATAGTCAAAATTTCCTCTGTGGAAAGGGGCAATAGAGACATCACGGCTGTACGTCCGGCCATAGACTGTGTGATATGTTGCATTAGAGCAAAATTGTTGCTCCCGGTTACAATAAATCGACGATCCTTGCCTTTTATACGGTCATCATCTACAAGAACCTGCAAATAAGAAAAAATCTTCGGGAAATTCTGTGCTTCATCTATAATTGCTCCTTGCGGGAATTTTGCGAGAAATGCTTTTGAATCCATTTGAGCCTCTTCGAGCGTAGCCATGTCCTCCAAATTGGCATAAGGAAGGTCAGCAAATAAGTTGCGGCACAAGGTAGTTTTGCCCGACTGTCGTGGTCCTGTAAGGGTAATTACGGGCAAATATTTGAAATACTCTTTGATGGTAGAGGCCATCGCCCTATTTATCAGCGTGTTGTTTGTCATTCGGCCAATTTTAAGGTTGGACTTTAAATTTGTCCGCAAATTTAGCGCTTTATTTTTGATTATGCTACCTATCACGGTTATTTTCGGGTAATTTCTTCGGCGTCATGCGTCTGCATAGCAGGTTGTTTTTCCCGACTTCGTGGCTGACAGCAGGGTCGTTTCGCGAAACGAGCGCGAGACGAGCGGATATTCGTGTTCCCTTATGTCGCGAAAAAAGCTTAACTTTGTAGTGTGATTTAACTTATCGGCTTTGGCCGGGTCTAAGAATGTAAGCACTGGATATACAAAATTTTTAATGGGGACTAACTTATGCTGCTAAGTATTGCCGACGGCTTTGATACGATGAACAATGCCTGCATAGAGCTGACCTCGATGCTTGCACAGGAACTGGGCATCGGCATCTTAGTTTTGATGGTGTTGTACTTCGGCATCGGATGCGCCAGGATGGCGGCGGCATAAGCAATCAAAGGGATAAAACATACTGAAGCACAAACGCTAAAGATTTAAATGACCAAAACAACTTATAACGAAACAACTTAAAAACGAAAGGATATAACGATGAAAAAGAAATTTATGCTGGCTGTTGCAGCCGTACTTGTAGGCGTATTTGCAATCACCGCAGGCGTCAACATCACCAAGGTGGACAAGGTCTCGCCAAATGACGAAATGTTCATGGACATGGCCGTATCCGTAGCCAAAACAGCCAAGAAGCCTATAGGAGCTGTGGTAGTGCTCAACGGCGCCCTACGCTCGCAAGGCACAGCCACCGCCACCGCCACTGCCGAGGAGAATGCCATCAAATCGTCGCGCCGTAAGAGCCTCTATGGCGGCAGCATCTATACCATCATCCAGCCCACCACCGAGGCTTACAACGCCATCTGCCGCAGCGGTGCCGACGCGGTATATTTTGCCGTACCCGCAGCCGATGCCGTCAGCGCCGGGGTGTACAGCATAGAGGATTATGATACATCCAAAGCAGACACAACCCTGACGCAGGTGCCCTTGAAACATCTGCCTTATGCCGATGCCACGCTTCTGGTGGTCAAATACAAAAAGTAACTTCTGAAATAACAAGTAACATCCGACACGGCACTCGGGGTGTAAGGACGCGGCCGCCGGTGAGACTTCACCGACGCCCACTCTTTGGCATCCCGATGCAATACGCATCATGGACAAAGCCGCGCACATAGCCATTATCACCGGAACGCGCGCCGATTGGGGACTGCTGTCTCCGGCGGCGCGACTGCTGCGTGACACCCCGGGGGTACGCCTCTCGGTGGTGGCCACCAATATGCACCTATCTCATCGTCACGGCTATACGGTGGACGGCATTATTGCCGAGGGCTTCGATGTTACGCACCGCGTAGCCGTGCCCGAGGATTTGGGCGACAGCGGTGCCGGACGTGCACATGCCGCGGCTGTCTGTCTGGCCGGAGTGGCCGATGCCTTAGCCGAACTTCGACCCGATACGGCTGTTATTCTCGGCGATCGTTTCGAAGCTTTGGCAGCGGCTCAGGCTGCCGTACTCACGGCAGTCCCGGTGACACACCTGCATGGCGGAGAGACGTCTCGCGGCGCCGTGGACGACAGTATGCGCCACGCTATCACCAAGTTGGCCTCGCTGCACCTGTGCGCTACCGAAGAGGCACGCCGATGCATCATTCAGATGGGCGAACAGCCCGACAGTGTAATCACTGTGGGCGCCCCGGGCGTGTATAACGCCCTGAAAATGCCCAAAATGTCGTCAGACGAGCTACGCCAAAACCTCGACGGATTCGACATCGACCCCGAGCGCACGCTCTTGGTGACCTACCACCCGGAAACCAACGACTACGCATCCACCCCGGCACAGCGCTTCGAGGCACTACTGCAAGCCCTCGACCGCTTTCCCAACTGCAATGTCATCCTGACAGGCACCAACAACGATGCCGGCGCCGAAGGAATACGCTCTCTGGCAGCCGAATACGCCGCCGCCAACGACGGGCGCGTGCTGACTGTCGAAAGCCTTGGAGCACGCCGCTACCTCTCGGCGATGGCCCGATGCGCCGCCGTCGTGGGCAACAGCTCCAGCGGCATAATCGAGGCGCCGAGTATGCATATCCCCACCGTCGATATAGGCGGACGGCAAGCCGGGCGCCAATGCGCCGCCTCCGTGATACACTGCGGTGCCGGAGCGGACGACATCGCCGCAGCCATCGCCCTGGCACTCACTCCCGAGGCTCGAAATCGCGCCGCCACCGCCGCCAACCCATACTACCGTGATGACACACCGCGCATTATCGCCGAGGCCATACTCTCGCACCTGCCGCTAAGCATCGCCAAGACATTCCACGACATCCCAAACCCATAATCGGGAACACCTTATGGACACCAATCCGATATACATCATCCCCGCACGCGGAGGCAGCAAAGGCATTCCACACAAGAATATCAAAATTCTTGGGGGAAAGCCACTAATACACTACGCCATAGCCAACGCCCTGACGCTCACAGATGACGACACCCACCGGCGCATCATCGTCAGCACCGATGATGCCCGCATCGCCGAGGTGGCCCTCGCCGCTGCCGCCGACATCACCATACGTCGGCGTCCCGAAGCTTTGGCCACGGACACCGCCGCCACACAAGACGTCATCATCGATGCCATGGACTACGCCGACAGCCTCGGCATGGTCTACGACTGCGTGGTGCTGCTCCAACCTACTTCGCCGTTACGCCGCCCGGAGGACATACGCCGAGGCCTGGCGATGTACGCCGCGGCCCGAAGCACTTGCGATATGGTGGTATCCGTATGCCACGCCGCTGCCAACCCCTATTACGACCTCATGGAAAGTGACAGCAACGGCTACCTGCACGTCAGCAAGGGAGACGGCCGATACACGCGCCGACAAGACGCCCCCGCAGTATGGCAATACAACGGCGCCGTGTACGTCATCAACCCCGAGGCCGTGCGCACCACACCCATGCTGAAAATGCGCCGCCGACTGCCACTGGAAATGGAAGCTGCACGAAGCATCGACTTAGACACTCCGCGCGATTGGGCGATAGCCGAAACCCTCATCAACGAATTACGCCAATGAATACGCCAACATCCCCGGCCGATATACAGCGCCACACCATAGACGCTCAGGCATCAATACTTACGGCTTTGCAACGCCTCAATAGGCTCTCCGGCGAGGCTATGACCCTTTTTGTGGTCAGCGACAGCGGCGCCGTCATCGGAACACTCACCGACGGCGACATCCGCCGCGCCCTGTGCGAAGGCATAGACACCGACGCCCCGGTCTCCGAAGCCGCGCACACCGGATTTGCATACATCGATGCCGAGGCACGCCCCGACGTGCGCCGCATAGCCGGGATGCGAAGTCACGGCATCACACTGGTGCCGGTGCTGGACCGCGACAAGCGCCTGCTACGTATTATAAACCTGCACCATACTTCCACTTGTCTGCCCGTCAGCGCCATACTTATGGCCGGAGGTAAAGGCGAGCGGCTGCGCCCTCTCACCAACGACACGCCCAAGCCGCTGCTGCACGTGGGCGACAGAGCCATCATCGACTACAACATTGACGCACTGGCCGCCGCCGGCATCACCGACATCACCATCACAACGGGATACTTGGCCGAAAAACTGGACGCCCATTTTGCCGACGGAGCCAATACGCCCGAAGGCGTCCGCGTACGATGCGTCCGCGAAACCTTCCCCATGGGTACAATAGGAGCTGCCGCACTTATGAACCATGCCCCCGGCGGAACGACATTGGTCATGAACAGCGACCTGCTCACCACCATATCCTTCGAGCAGATGTACCTGCGACACATAGACACCGATGCCGACATCACCATCGCCGCAATATCCTACCAAGTGTCCGTGCCTTTCGCCATACTTGCCACCGACGATGCCGGCATGGTGCACGGTATCGAAGAAAAGCCCTCGTACACCCATTACGCCAACGCCGGAATATATCTCATCTCCAACGACATACTCGACACACTCGAAACCACGCATCGCACCGATGCCACCGACCTCGTGGCCAATGCCATAGCCGCAGGCCGCCGCGTCACCTACTATCCCGTGGACGGCATTTGGATGGATATAGGCACTCCCGCCGACTTTGCACAAGCCTGCCGCCTGATGGAAAACCACCAACGGCTCAACGACAGCCGTATGAGATGACACGCGCCTTCCAAAGACACGCACAACGACACAATCAAGACACGATATGCCCGAATCAAACTTCATAGACTACGTAAAAATACAATGCCGCTCCGGCAAAGGCGGAGCCGGCTCACTGCACTTCCACCGCGCCAAATACGTCCCCAAGGGCGGTCCCGACGGCGGCGACGGCGGACGCGGCGGACACATCATACTGCGCGGCGACAGACACATGTGGACACTGCTGCCGCTCAAATTCAAACGTCACATATTTGCCGGCGACGGCCAACGCGGTTCCGAAAACCGTAGTAGCGGTTGCGACGGCGAAGACATAGTAATCAACGTCCCCTGCGGCACCGTTGTCTACGACGCCGACACCGGCCAATACCTGGCCGAAGTGCGCGACGACGGTCAACAAGTCAAACTGCTACGCGGCGGCCGCGGCGGTCTGGGAAACTGGCACTTCAAGAGTGCCACCAACCGCACACCGCGATATGCCCAACCCGGCGAACCGGGCATCGAAAAAAACATCGTGCTCGAACTCAAATTGTTGGCCGATGTGGGCCTCGTAGGCTTCCCGAATGCCGGCAAATCGACACTACTCAGTTCGGTCAGCGCCGCTCGTCCCAAGATTGCCGACTATCCGTTTACCACAATGGAGCCCCAGTTGGGAATAGTCGAATACCGCGACGGACGCTCCTTTGTCATGGCCGACATTCCCGGCATCATCGAAGGTGCCAGCGAAGGCCGCGGTCTGGGGCTGCGCTTCCTGCGGCACATCGAGCGCAATGCCGTATTACTATTTATGGTTCCGGCGGACGCCGATGACATCACCGAGCAATACAACATCCTATTACGCGAGTTACAGCATTTCAATCCCCAATTGATAGACAAGCACCGCGTACTGGCCATAAGCAAAAGCGACATGCTGGACGACGAATTGATACAAGCTTTGTCCGAGACACTGCCCGCGGACGTGCCGCACGTATTTATCAGCGCCGTCACCGGCCAAGGCATCACCGAACTCAAAGATATGCTGTGGCGTGCCGTCACCGATGATGCCAACCGCCTGGCCACGCCCGACATCGCCACTCGCGACCTCGATGAGAGCCATCGCGACCCGCAGGAAGACGCATTCATATTCGCCAACAACGCCGACTACGTAGATCCGGAATACCGCTACTACTTTGCCGACGAATACGAAGACGAGGGCGAAGACCTGCGCACCATCAGTCCCGAAGCGTGGAACGAAGCTGCCGCCATGGACGACAATTTCGTGCCCGACACCGACGACAAGGACTGATTACACATCGTTCTCCGCATTCGCCCCCGGCATCCGAGGCGAGAGACAGCCCGCCGCCACATCCACCCGAAATGTTCCCGGCGCACAAATACAGATATGACTACCGATACAAAAGAAACCAATACCACGACTGAGGCCGCCAAAGGCTATGTCGGCACACAACGTCGCCCGGCCATAGCGTGCTGGGTGGAAGCCATGCGCCTGCGCACACTGCCGGTATCCGTGGCCGGAGTATGTGCGGCCTGTGCACACGCGATACTTCGCGGCACCTTCGGCACGGCACAAGCGCTACTATGTCTGGCCTTTGCAGTATTGGCGCAAGTGGCATCCAATTTTGCCAACGAGTATTACGATTTTCGTGCGGGTCTTGACCGCCGCGGACGCCAAGGCCCGCGCCGCGGAGTCACAGAAGGCGACATTTCGCCCAAAGCCATGGCCGTGGCCACGTATGCCGTACTGGCTTGCGCCTGTGCCGTCGGTCTATGTCTGGTCCATTGGGGCGGATGGTGGCTTGTGCCGGCCGGAATAGGCATAGCCGTAGCAGCCTTGGCTTACAGCGCCGGACCTTGGCCGTTGTCCCGACATTGTCTGGGCGAAGCGGCCGTCATTGCGTTTTTCGGCATCATTCCCGTCAACCTGACATACTACGTCCAAGCCGGAACTTTTGACGCGGAGGTCTTCCGCAGTTCGATTGCTCTCGGACTTATGGGTGCCAACGTTCTTATCGTCAACAACTACCGCGATCGTGACGATGACAGTGCCGTAGGCAAACGCACCCTGGCCGTAGTCTTAGGACGCCGGGTAACATCAAGATTATATCTTCTGTGCGGATGGGTGGCAGTACTGCTTATGTCGCCACTATGGGCCGCCATAGGCGAAGCCGCCTGGGTCGTCCCGGTGGCCTACGCCGCCCTGCACACTCTGCTCTGGGCTCTTCTGAGCGTACGCCGTGGCGCACGGCTCAACCCCCTGCTGGGTGCCACGGCTGCGCTGATGCTGGCCTACGCCTTGGGATTTGTGGTCGTGGCTGTTGCCGTCAGCTGTTAGGCAATACTATGCAGTGTACCGAATTAGGGAAAGCGGCCATCATCGGGCCGTCATCCTTGCCGTCAGTGTAAATAATGCAGACCCCGGCATCGCGTTCGGCGACATACTTGCGCACACGACGAGCCTTTTCGTCTCCGCGACATTCCACGTAATCCCCGTATTTGGCCACTGCAGCCGTCTCGGTAGCCACCGCGCCGTCTATAAGGTCTCGCAGCGGCTCAAGCACCTCGGCATACGCCGCCGTGGCGACCAAGACATGATGCCCGTCACGGTGCGACCGTTCCAAGGCCTTCAGTATCGACGGACGCAGCATCTCCATGAAGCGGCGTGCATACTCATCACGGAATTCGGTGGCGACAGCCGGCGACAGCCCGGTGGCGGCATGCCACAACAGCCACTTGTAACGCCTATGGCTTACGATACGCAAGAGGCGCAGCCCGGCAGCCGTGGCCGTGCGCAACCACGCGATCGCCTGCCAACGTCGGCGTGACACGCAAAGCAGCGTATCAAGGTACAGACGAGTGCTATTGCCGCGCAACAGCGTCTCGTCCAGGTCGTAAATGTCTATTTCTTCTTTTTTTGCCATTGCATATATCGTGGCGTGAGCTGGCGACGACGTGCATCCGAAGACCACGGAAAGCGCACTAATGTTCCCGGCTGGAAGATATGGTAATACGGGAACGCCACCGGATCGGGCCGCGTCAACGCTATGGATGCGCCGCGCACCTCAGCCCCGCAATCCTTCAGAGCATCGAAAACGGCACGAAGCGTAGCCCCGGAGTCAACAGCATCGTCCACCACCAGAATACGCGTGGCATACTCCGCAGCATCAAGCATTTCCTTCACCGCCTCCGGTGTCGCTACTATGGCTCGCGGCTTGTGCTTGGCCAGTCGCTTGGCCTCGGATATGCGCAACTCATCGCCTATCCATCGAGGCAGAAAACGCGTCAAACGCATTATCGAACGCATCTTGCGCTTCCATCCCGTCGACGGACGATGTATGTCTACGTCTAAGTGAGGGACGTCCTCAAACATGTACTTGGCCAGCGTGACGCCGCCGCGTGCTATGGCTACAACCAGTTCCGGGTCAAACTCCCGGGCCTTCATTTCAAGCTCGCGGCCGCACCATTCCACTACACCCATGTCGAGGGTCAAAACCCGCATTTCCAATTCGAAATCCATTTTGCCTTATTATATTTGTGCAAAGTAACATATTTTTTTGCGAAAATCACAGCCAACTACACAAAAAAATGCGTAACTTTGTACCGTATGCGGCCCACTGTCTTCGATGACGGTCGGCTTATGGTGCAGTCCCGAGCGCAATACATTGTGCATCAAGCGTCTGTGCCAAGCATTCTATGTCATTCACAATTTATTGTTGTGACAAACCTCCTGTTACTTCCGGCAGTTGTTATTGCCCGCACCGCCATGAAACAACCGTGAAGCCACAGCCTCTTCCGTCGGCGACTTTGCCGAACAAAAGGACTATACAACCATCCTAAGGACCATAGCCTTATGACGTCCGGAGAACGCCAATTCCCGAACGCCCGTAAATATCAAACACATTAACCAAATATACAACCAATCCTAACAACCAGCATCATATGGATCTGAAAACTACCTTCAGCCTCCGTGTACTCGGCTTGGCCGCAATTCTGGCAGCAACTGTCAGTGCCGGCGCTACTGTCACCGAGACACAAAAAGGCATTTCATTCTACGATGCCGCTTCGCACGGTTACGTCAGCACCATGCTGAACACCCGCGCAGGCATCGTGGTCGCCACCGAGCGTGGCAAGGACATCTCCGTGATACGTAACGGCAAGATGGTTCCCATGGTATCCGGTCCGGGCGTCGGCATGTACATACATGCAAGCAAGGACGGCCAATATATCGGATACAAGAGCATCAACAACAACACCGACCAGGCCCCCATGGTACTCGACGTCACCACCGGCCGAAGCATCATCCTCGAGAGCTACACCGACCAGTGCGGCCAACCCTCCTTCGCCGATGACAACACCGTGTGCTACACCGTCGGCAATAAACTCGTAGTGCGCAAAATCGACGGCAGCCAACGCCGCGAGTACAACATGCCATTCTACGTAAACATCGTCAATATCAGCCCTGACGGCACCCGTGCCGCCTTCGGCAGCATCGATGGCGACTTCTACATGATGAACCTCGCCGACGGCGACATCGTCACCGTCCCCGGAGGCGAAGGCGCATACAACCCCGTATGGAGCCCCGACGGAACTCGCCTGGCTGTACAACGTGTCAACGGCAACCTCTTCACCATAGACGCCGCCACCAAAGTACGCCACAACATTGGCGAAGTTTCGTCCTTCAACTGGACAGAAGACTCAAAGAGCATCGTCTACACACAGGTTAACCGCATCAACGACATGCTCTCCAGCGGCGCATCGGTATGCCGCGTCGCTTGGGACGGTTCGTCCAACACCAAAATCATCGACAATGACGCATCATGTCCCGTGGCCGTACTCGCCGATGGCAACGCTCTGATTGTGTCTTACGCCGTAGGCACACAACGCGGCCTGAGCAAGCGAGTATACCGCACCGTCTCCGACTTTGTCGGAGCACCGGCACGCACAGTGTCCCTGGTATCCTTCGGCAAAGACGAGCAAGTGGGCAACTCCCGAATCACCAACTTCAAGGGCTTCTCGCGTACAGACGCCCCCATGGCCTCCTTCGAGGACATTATGGCCGACAACGCCAAGGCACGGAAGCTTTCTCCCGAGCAACGCGCACAATACAGCAGCGGAACACGCAAAGGCAACGACATAGGTCTGACCGCCATCCCTTACATCAATCAGGTATGGGATACCCCCGGATCGTATAGCGGCGACTACAGCGTCGGCTACGTATGCTGCGCACCCTCATCCTGCTGTATGAACCTCGGCTGGCGCGGCAAACTGAGCAAAGTAGCCGTAACATCGCGCGCCTCCGGCGTTGGCACAGTATACTACTCCTGGCAAGTACTGCGCGACTACACATCCTCCACCGGATATGCCTTCACCCAGCGCGCAAGCTACAACGGCTCGGTAGGCGGCGGCTACGGATATATGTGGGGCTTAGGTTCGCCCGCCACAATGATGGCCAGCTTCTACCAAAAAAACGGCCTTAACTCCTCTTTCGCCTCATCGTGGAGCACTTTCTGCACCCAGACCAACAATAACGACCCGTACACCATCTGTCTGGCCAACGGCACAGGCGGACACGTCGTCCTCGGCTTCCGCACCAATCAGGCAGCTGCCTCCAACGGCTCCAGCACCTGGGCAAAGACCGGCTCGTTCATCTGCCACGACCCCTATGGCGACTACAACGGTGCCAGCTACCCTAACTGGGACGGCCGCTATTCGACATACGACTGGCCCGGATACAGCAACGGATACAAAAACATCGGAACGTTCCACTGGGGATGCATTGCCACCGGCTCCAAGCCCACACCCAGCAACCCCACGCTCACAGTCAGCCCCGCGTCCGTAAACTTCACCTGCGAACTCAACCAGCATCCCTCCGCGACTATTAAAGTCACCGGCAAAGACCTTAGCAGCGATATCACCATTGCTTCCTACACCCCGGGACGTTTCACCCCAAGCGTTACATCACTTCCCAAAACCGGCGGCACTTTCAAAATCACCTTCAATATCTCCGACAAAATCGGCACATACGGCGAAGGTGGTTCGGCCGTTAACTCCAAATTTTATGTCAAAGTCAAGAGCGGAAGCCTTGAAAAAATCATCAACATCACTGCTACCGTAACCGCTCCGCCGCTGGGCAAACTCTCCGAAAAATGGAACCTCTCCGAAAAGAAAGGCAACAAGGACTCCAAGGGCTATGACGCCTCCAATATCCGCAACTTTGTATACAACGACGGTAAACTCTATTGCGTATACAACCACAGCGACATACTGGTACTAAACGCCCAAACCGGCGCCAAACTCGGCTTCCTGCCCAAGAACGACATCGTCAAGGGCGGCACTCTGACACTCTGCGATGTCAAATGTATCAACGGCAAGATTCTCGCCTGCAACATCGCAAAACAAGGCGAAGAATTCCGTGTATACGCATGGGACAACGACAACAGCTACCCCACACTGGCACTATCTACCACAGACATCCAAGGCGCCGCTCGTGTGGGTGACTGTATGGAGCTTACCGGTACATATCCCTCGGATTACTGGTTAGCATTCTGCAACGACAACGGCACCGACACCCGCATCGTCGAATACCATATGAACGGCACCAAAATTGCTCAGGCCAAGAACACTAAAGTTCTGAAAGACGGCAAACAATGGAAGACGGGAGCCACCTCGCGCGCATATCCCAAAGGCAGCGGATGGTGGGTAGACGGTTCTCAGAGTATGCCCGCATGGACCAATAACCCCAACAACGGCACTTGCACCGTACAATGCATCAACACCTGCGCCGACGGCAAAAAACCTTGGGGCGCCAGCCATCACGAATTCAATTGGAAGGGCGGCAAATATGCCATCAACCTCATCTTCGAAGGCACGACGAACTACACCGGAGCCAAGATGCGCATCGTCAAGGACAACGCAGGCGACTACTCCAACACCACCGAAAACGGCAAGTACCCCGCCGATGGACTTGGAGACGCCACAAAGAACACCAACAGCACAGGCGATTGCATGATCAACACCGACGGCGACTCATACTTGGAAGCCTGGGTGCTCTCCACCAAGCACGGCATGGCATACTACGCCTACGGCAACCCGCCGGCCAAAAATCCCTCGGCCATCGTCGGCCCGGGCGAACCTAACCCGACAATAAGCGCCAACCCCACCTCGTTGTCCTTCACCTCCAAGAAGAATGCGGCAGTGGACAAAGATCTCAAGATTGAAGGCGCCAACCTCAAAGGCAACATCACCGCCACTCTCAGCGGCACAAATGCCAACATGTTCAAGCTTTCCAATACAAGTCTCAGCAACTCCGGCACAATCAAGGTGACATATACCCCCACCGCCGAAGGCACTCACAAGGCCACCATCACGCTGTCAAGCCAGGGCGCAACCAACGTCACCGTAGCCCTCAACGGCACATGCGAAGCCACCATAACCCTGCTCGAAGACATTGCAGCCCATCAGGACAAACTCTCCGAGGAATGGATATACTCCACCAACAAGAACAACTCCCCGAGCTGGACAACATTTGACGCCAAACAGTCGGCCAACCGTGATATCGCTCTGATTGGTGACAAGCTTTATGTACTCAACGGCAAAAACTGGGGTGATGTCGCAGTGAACATCATCAACGCCAAGGACGGCAAGCACAAAGGCTCGCTCTCCGTGGCCGACCTCGGAAGTGCTCTCGGCAAACTCGGCGGTCTCGCCGTAGCCGACGGCAAACTCATCGCCTCCAACATCGTAACAGACGCCCAAAACCTCCGCGTATACATTTGGGACAACGATGCAGCCGCACCGCGCGTACTCGTCCAGAAAGACGGCGCAGGCATCATCACCGGTGCTTCCGTAGCTTTCAGCGGAACGCTCAACAACGGCCGTGTATGGCTCACCAAAGACGGCTCCAACGAAGTCGTATACTTCGAAATCAAAAACGGCAGCTGCGACAACAATATGCACACCATAGCGCTGAAAAACGCTAAAGGCGAAGCATATGCATACGGTAGCGACGGCCGTGGTGCTTCCAAGATCTATCCCAACACCGACGGCAGCTTCTGGATGGCCCAGAAAGACAACCAGATAGCCAAGTTCGACGCTTCCGGCAAGATTACAGACGAAATCCTGCCCAAAGAAGCGCTCGGCGGATCCTCCTACGGCACAGCTTTCGCCCAATTCTCCATAGGCAACAAGCGATACATCGCCGCTATCACCTACAAGACCGGCAACCTGCAAGACGGACAAGTAGCTATCATTGATGTAACCAGCGGCGTGGCCAAAGCCACGGCTCCCATCAAACGCCTGCCCGAAAACGGCTTCGGATCAAACGTGAACAGCCAATACATGTCCACAGTTGTCGTAAGCGCCGAAGGATCGCGCAAGGGCATCGTCAACATCTACGCCAACGTCTTCGGACAAGGTCTGGGATACTTCAAGTATGCCGGCGAAATGGCTGACGCCATCTCCGACATCACCGTCGATGGCGACAACGCCGACGTCGAGTACTTCAACCTCCAAGGCATACGCGTAGACGCCGACAACCTCACCCCCGGCATCTATGTACGCCGTCAAGGCAATAAAGCCACCAAGGTCGTCATCAAATAACCACTGACCAACATCATCCTCAATAAAGGGAGGCGGGCCGCGCGGCTCGCCTCCCTTTCTATTTTTCAAACATCATCCACCGCCGCATTTAACAATCTTGCCAAAACAAATAGTTATGCCTAACTTTGGAGTATGAAAATGAGATACGCCACAACGGCAGACATCGAGCAAATACTGGCAATCACCGACAGCGCTCGACGGTTCCAGCGCCAATGCGGATTTCGCCAATGGGAAGACGGCTACCCGGCATATGACGACATTGCCGCAGACATCGCCGCCCAAGGCGCATACGTATTCGAAAACGAAGGCACCTCCGCCAAAGCCGCAGACATTACCATCGAAGGCTCGAACATCGTTGAACGTGAGAATATTGTCGCTTATGCCTACCTGACCGAAGGCGATGCCGAGTACGACCGTCTATCCGGGATATGGCACTACCCCGGGCCCTACGGCGTCATCCATCGACTGGCCATAGCCCCGAACTTTCGCGGTCAAGGTCTGGCCGTCCAAATCCTTGCCATGTCCGAAGCGCACCTTGCCGCACAAGGCATACGCGCCATGCGCATAGACACCGGCCAAGACAACATTGTGATGCAGCGCATCCTCAGCCGCGCCGACTACACCTGCCGCGGCCTCCACCACTTCTCCTGGGGCCCCCGCCTCGCCTACGAAAAGCCCCTGACCTAACCATCTGCGGTCCGGAGATAGAGAACAGTAAATCACTAATTATTTGGCGTATATGGCATGAATTCGCATCTTTACGCCGAAAAAAGCAGGCGTATTTGCGACCATTTTTGCAGTCGCAATGTCTACGAGCAAGAGTTTTGCACACACAAATAGATTTACGTTAATTATATGCTCGCCAAAGCAAATTTATGTTTGTGAATTTTGCTTGATGGATAATTATTGATACCTTTGCACCCAATATGACCTCCCACGCTTCTCGTAAGATCAGCGCACCCGGGGAGGTCTTCGAGTTTTCTATATGGACTATACTAAACAACCTCTCACGTTGCAACAGCAAGTTGCAAAATTAAAAAGCCGTGGATTGCAGATTGATGATGAGCAGCTTGCGGCACGATACCTGTCAAATATCAGCTACTATCGTCTAAGGGCGTACACATTCCCTTTCCAAGACAATGTAAATCCTGATGCCGACCATAAGTTTGTCCGAGACGACATCCATTTCTCGGATATAATAGACTTATATTGTTTTGACAGGCGAATACGCTCGTTGGTGTTTAATGCCATTGAAAAAATCGAGGTCGCAGTCAGGGCAAAGATTGTGCAAACGTATTGCGAATCAACTGGAAACAGTCATTGGTTTACAGACCGAGACCTATATAAAGATGAAACGACTTACGACAGATGCAGAAACCGCATACCGGTTTTTGATGTCTTGATGAAAGATATTGACGGCGAAATCAGAAGGAGTAATGAGGATTTCATCAAACATTATAATAGCAAGTACGACAATCCACCTATTCCGCCGGCATGGATGACGCTCGAAGTCCTTTCATTGGGAACATTGAGCAAGATGTATCAGTCGTTGAAAAAATCGCCGCAGAAAAAGGGTATAGCCAAATCGTTCGGGCTTAACGATGACAGGGTATTAGCCAATTGGCTTCATGCGATTGCCGTATGGCGTAATTGTTGTGCGCATCATAGCCGTATTTGGAACAGACGGTGTATCATAAACATAATTTTGCCTACAAAAGTAGACAATCCATTCCTTGATAGACAGTCGCTGCGCACTCTTCATCCCAACAAAATCTTTACTGTGCTTTGTTGCATCAAATATATCAGCAATATTATAAGTCCTGATAGTGACTTGAAACGAAACATCCTCTCTATAATAGGAGATGGCGGCAATCTCCTGAACCTTCAGGAAATGGGATTTCCTCGTAACTGGAAATTCCTTGACGTTTGGAAATAACGGCTACAATATCCCCGGTTGCAATATTCCCTTAAAAGTGGTATGGCATCAGGCAGGGAGGCCACGTATCAGATAGTTCCGTACTGTATCGGGGACAGCATAGCCTCGCGCGCTATCTTCGAGTTGCGGAAATCCTCGTCCAACATTCCCTTCTTTGCCAAGTCAAATGAACTGTCGGTGCACTCGAAACTCACCATCTCTAACAATTCATCCAACCCCACTGGCGAAACACATTTATACTGCATCTACAGTTTTCTATGTCAAATTTAACGCTTTCTCACAAACGAATACACCGATTATTTGGCTTGAGTTTAATCCATAAAAAAACACAGAAAGATGTAATCCCATCAGGCGAATTTTGATTTTTAACAAAGCGCCTGATTTTTAGGTAATTTTATTTTGCGGACTCAAAATGTTGCTGTATCTTTGCATTCAGCTTAATAACTAAACAAAAAACATACATGAATAAACTTCAAGTACTGATTTGCATAGCTGTAAATACATTGCTCCTTTCATCTTGCGGAGCAGGTAGCGTTGCAAATTATTCTGTTGGACTAAAAACAGTTGAAAGTCCAGCTAATGCCAAACAGCAGTTTGGAGAAACAAAGGTTATAAATTTTCAAGATGGCACGACCGACAAGTATCGATATGAAGATGATTACATTAATATCGTATGGCATGTTGGTTCAAAACAGTTCTATTTTGATTTATTAAACAAGTCTGGCCATACTCTAAAAATAAATTGGGATGACATCAGCTTTGTGGATGTTAACGGAAAAACAGGCCGCGTGATGCACTCTGGAGTTAAATATATAGAACGCAATAATAGTCAACCATCTACAACAGTGCCAAAGGGTGCAACCCTTTCGGACATCCTTCTCCCGACGGACAATGTTTATTATACATCGGGGACATGGAATGAAAGATATCTCATTCCGTGTGTCTATAAAAATAATGCTGCAAAACAAGCCGGAGCTCCTCTATATGTAGGCAAAACTATGACAATTATGATGCCAATTATAATTGAGAATATTCAGAATGACTACACATTTACGTTTAGCATCGATAAACTATTAGATGACACCAAGAAATAAGAAACAAGCCGCCTAAAAAACAGGCGGCTTGTTTTTTGCCACAACAAACACAATCAAGGCAACCTCTTTAACCAACCGAGGCGGTACTTAAGGCGGCAGCAATAGTCGACAAGTCCATGTCTACATACCTTTGAGACACGCGCTTGGCTTTTTCACTCAAAAATCGTCGAGCCCGCTTTTGCTCCAATAATCAGCGATTAGACTATCTTGTCGAGGGTAAGTCGGGTATCCCGGTGTGAAAATATGATAAATTTGGATTTATCAGCCTAAAAATCAATATTGGCATTCGGTTACTCTTAGTCCCAAGGGTCGGGATAGCTGCTGTGATGGAAGAAGGAACGCGTTCTTAGGGATTCTTTTTGCTTTTCATCGTTGTAGTGAGCGAGGCCTTCCGAGAATCCGGACTCGTAACCGGCTTCGTATCCGGCACAAAAGCGCGTAGCATCCTCGCCCGAAAATTCGTTTGCATCATCATAGCCGACGCCGAACGAATTGTTTGCCACTCCGGCGGCATAGCCATCCTCGTATCCGGCATCATATCCGGCATCGTAGGAATCTCCGGATGGCGATGATTGACTTACGTAGCTGCTGCGGCTGCCGCTCGTCGGACAAGCAATGGTCGGGTCGATAAAAGTATCAACTTTATGATTCAACATCAAATCGTACCATGTGGTTTGGGGCGTGTCCGGCTCTGACGCTACAGTCTTTTCGGTGTCTTTGCTATCGTGTACGTGCGCGCCTATGGCGATGATACCGATAATAATCACCGCCCAAAAGATTCGAGTTATCATTTTGTTACCATCCATATTTGTCCGGCATGACGTCATTTGCACGCATATGCAGCTATTGCGATGTCACGCGGGGCGTCCGGCGAGGAGGGTCGTGCGAGTGAGGTTGTCGCCGAAGGAGTATGGCAGGAAGGCGAGCGAGGGGACGGAATCGGTGATGCGGAGGTCGGCACGGAGGCCGACAGCGATGGCGCCGGTGGTCTCGGACAGGCCCATGGCATAGGCGCCGTTGATGGTGGTGGCGGCGAGCGCTTCGGCCGGAGTGAGCCGCATCTGTATGCACAGCAGCGAATTGACCAGCGACATATTGCCCGAGGGTGTCGAGCCGGGATTATAGTCGGAGGCGGCTGCAACACCCAGCCCGGCGTCAATCATTCGGCGTGCCGGGGCGTAAGGCAGGCGCGAGAAAAGCGAGCAGCCCGGCAGTACCGTCGGCATCGTCTGTGTGTCTTTGAGGACGCGTATTTGGTCGTCGGAGGTGTGTTCGAGATGGTCTACGGAGAGGGCATTGTGCGCCACGCCCACTTCCACGCCGCCGGAGTAGTCCAGCTCGTTGGCGTGAATCTTGGGCCGCAAGCCGTGGCGGTACCCACATTCGAGTATCTGCGCCGTATGCTGCGGCGTAAAGAATCCGCGGTCGCAGAACACATCGATGTATTGGGCAAGGCCTTCGTGCGCCACGGCGGGAATCATCTCGCGACATACAACATCGACATATCCCTGATAGTCACCGGCAAAATTGCGCGGCAATGCGTGCGCTCCCAGAAATGTGGACACAATATTGGCCGGCAAGTCTTGGCGCAAACGAGCAATGACACGCAGCATTTTCAATTCGTCATGGAGGTTGAGCCCGTATCCACTCTTGATTTCGATGCTTCCGGTGCCGTACTCAATCATACGGCGTGCACGCGGCAGTGCTTGGCGGTAAAGTTCGTCCTCGGAGGTGTTGTGCAGCAGGTCGGCCGAATTGAGTATTCCGCCGCCGCGACGCGCAATGTCTTCGTAGGAGAGTCCGCGTATTTTATCCTCGAATTCCTGCTCGCGCGATCCGGCATATACGATATGTGTGTGCGCATCGCAGAACGCCGGGAGGACGGCGCCGCCACGGACATCCGTCTCGGTGTCGTAGCGGCGGTCACGCGGCATCGAGGCCATGGGGCCGAAGTCGGCGATAAGCCCTTCTTTGATTACGAGATATGCATCGAGCATCGAGCGATCTTCGCCCATTTCCGTTCCTTGTAGGCGTGTGCGGCCTTGTGTTTCGATGCCGGCAAGCAGCCCGATATTGTATAATAGAGTGTCCATAGCGCGTAGTGGGTAAAGGGGCGTGCCCATAATGGCCTGCTTTATAGCCATTATGGGCGTGTACTGTCAGATGCGCGGTGCTTCGCGCTGTATGAATTTGATAGAGTTGGCAATATGCGGATACATCGGTTGGTCGTTGTCTATATAGGGGACAATGGCGCGGTATTCGGCCACAAGAGCCTCTATGGCCGGTGACGACTTGAGCGGACGGCGGAAGTCGAGGGCTTGTACGGCATTGAAAAGCTCAATACCGAGTACGCGTTCGGTATTGAGTACCACGCGGTATAACTTTGTAGCCGCATTGGCACCCATGCTGACATGGTCTTCCTGGTCCTGCGAGGACGAAATCGAGTCTACCGAGGCGGGCATACACAGGCCCTTGCTTTGGCTGACGATGGATGCGGCAGTGTATTGCGGAATCATAAATCCGCTATTGAGGCCCGGATTGGCCACGAGGAAGCGCGGCAGATCGCGCAGGCCCGAGATGAGGCGGTAGATGCGGCGCTCTGAGATGCTTCCCAGCTCGGCGACGGCTATGGACAAGGCATCCATGGCGATGGCCAACGGCTGGCCGTGGAAGTTGCCGGCCGAAACGACGAGGTCTTCGTCCGGGAACACCGTCGGGTTATCTGTCACCGAGTTGCTTTCGGCTTCGAAGACGCTGTCCACGTACCGTATTGTGTCCTTGGACGCCCCGTGTACCTGCGGTATGCAGCGAAACGAGTACGGGTCTTGGACATCCTTCTTCGGACGAGCCACTATCTCACTACCTTCCATAAACTTGCGGAAGAATGTAGCCGTGTCCGACTGGCCGCGGTGTGCGCGGATGCGGTTGACCGAGTCATTGAAGGGCTCGATGTGGCCGTCGAAGGCATCCAGCGAAATGGCGCCTATGACATCGGCCCATGCCGAAATTCGATGTGCCATGTGCAGCGCCCACGTGCCGTAGGCATTCATAAACTGTGTGCCGTTGAGCAACGCCAGACCTTCCTTGGACTGCAAGTCGATAGGCTCCCAGCCCATCTTGTGCATCACTTCGCCGGCATCCACCACCCTGCCCATGTATTCCACTTCGCCCATTCCGATGAGCGGTAACGACATGTGCGCCAATGGCGCCAAGTCACCCGAAGCACCCAGCGAACCCTGCTGATAGATGACGGGGATGATGTCGTGGTTGTACATATCGATAAGTCGCTGAACGGTAGCTGCTTGCACACCGGAGTGGCCGTAAGCAAGCGATTGAACCTTAAGCAGCATCATCAACTTGACAATCTCGGAGGGCACGCGTTCGCCGGTGCCGCAAGCGTGTGACATAATCAGATTACGCTGCAATGTGGACAAGTCTTTACGGTCTATAGAGACATTGCACAGCGAACCGAAGCCCGTTGTGACACCGTAAATGGGCGTGCCGCCGACGGCTTTTTTGTCCAAGTACTCGCGGCACTTGTGTATGCGCTCCACGGCTTGCTCCGATAGACGCAGCGCCTTGCCCGAGGCAACGATTTCGTATATTTTGGCAGGCGTAATATGCCTTTCGCTAATGGTATGATACATATTCGAGGTAGAATTTGTGGTTTGTAAATTTTTGAGAAGGCGGACAATATTTCCCATGAGCCAAAGTCACGCGAGCGCATCGCGCACCACGTCATCATCGGCGATGTTGGGCATGGTGATGATCATGTCCGGATGAAGAGCCATGGCGCGACGCGCAGCCGACATGGCTCCGTCGTTGCGAGCCCAGCTGCGGCGAGCGATGCCGTTGTTGACGTCCCACAGCATCATCTCGTCTATATGCCGGCGCGCCTCGGCGCTGCCGTCGATAACCATACCGAATCCGCCGTTGACGACTTCGCCCCATCCGACGCCGCCGCCGTTGTGCAGCGACACCCAGGTGGCTCCGCGAAATCCGTCGCCGATGACATTCTGCACGGCCATATCCGCGGTAAAGGCCGAGCCGTCATAAATATTGGACGTCTCACGATAGGGCGAATCGGTGCCCGAGACATCATGGTGGTCACGGCCCAGGACTATGGGCGCCGAGATGCGCCCGTCGGCTATGGCTTCGTTGAAGGCACGAGCTATAGCCATACGGCCCTCTGCATCAGCATATAGGATACGTGCCTGCGATCCGACCACCAAGTTGTTGGCGCCGGCTTCGGCTATCCAATGAATGTTATCTTCGAGCTGTCCGGCAATTTCGGCGGGAGCATCGCGGCGCATATCTTCGAGTACGCGGCGTGCGATGTCGTCACTCTGCGCCAAATCCTCAGGCAGGCCCGAGGTGCACACCCAGCGGAACGGCCCGAAGCCGTAATCGAAAAACAGCGGACCCATAATGTCCTGCACGTATGACGGGTATATAAACTTGCCTTCGGAGTCCACAATGTCAGCTCCGGCACGCGAGGCCTCCAGCATAAAGGCGTTGCCGTAGTCAAAGAAATACATACCTCGTGCCGTAAGCTTATTTATGGCGGCCACCTGTCGGCGCAAAGACATCTGCACCTGCTGCTTGAATTGTTCCGGATCTTCGGCCATCATCATGCGCGACTGCTCGTAGGTAAGTCCTGCCGGATAATATCCGCCGGCCCACGGGTTGTGCAGCGAGGTCTGGTCGCTGCCCAGGTCTACACGGATGTTCTCATCGGCCAAACGTTCCCAGAGGTCTACAATATTGCCTTGATAAGCCATAGACACCACCTCGGCATCGGCCAAAGCACGTCGTATACGCGGAATCAGCTCATCCAACGAGGTATGCACCTCGTCCACCCATCCCTGGCTGTGACGCTTCTCGACGGCCGCCGGATTGATTTCGGCGACAACGCTTACCACGCCGGCTATATTTCCGGCCTTGGGCTGTGCTCCCGACATTCCGCCCAGTCCGGAAGACACAAACAGCATACGGCGTGTGTCGCCCGGCGCGCGTCGCTTACGAGCCGCATTGAGCACCGTAATTGTGGTACCGTGGACTATGCCCTGCGGACCTATATACATGTACGATCCGGCTGTCATCTGGCCGTACTGCGACACGCCCATGGCGTTGAAGCGCTCCCAGTCGTCCGGCTTGGAGTAATTGGGTATGACCATACCATTGGTGACCACAACACGTGGCGCGTCCTTGTGCGACGGGAACAGCCCCAACGGATGTCCCGAGTACATTACCAAGGTCTGACACTCGGTCATCTGCGACAAGTATTGCATCGTCAGGCGGTATTGCGCCCAGTTTTGGAACACGGCACCGTTGCCGCCATAAGTGATAAGTTCGTGCGGATGCTGAGCCACGCGCGGGTCCAAATTGTTCTGTATCATCAGCATTATGGCCGCAGCCTGCCGACACTTGGCCGGGTACTCCTCGATGGGCCGGGCGTACATCGGATAATGCGGGCGCAACCGATACATGTATATGCGGCCATAGCGGCGCAGCTCCTCGGCAAATTCCGGGGCCAAGACGGCGTGCTGTTCCTTAGGGAAATAGCGCAACGCATTTTTCAGAGCCAAGACCTTTTGTGCGGGCGTGAGGATATCCTTGCGCCGCGGAGCGTGGTTGACAGAAGTGTCATATTCCTGCGGTTCGGGCAGTCGGGCCGGAATACCGCCCACGATGTCCTGTTGGAATTGGTTGAGGGTCATAGTCTTTCTTCGATTTCGGATATTAGAGTCTGTTCGCGGCCGTCCGCCTCGGCAGCCAAGGCCTGAGCCTCACCTTTGAGTGCCTTGGCCTTGTCCGTGTCCTTGAGTCCGGCAGCATTTATCATCACGTTGAGCGCCGCACCGCGCACGGCGGCACGAGCGGCAAGTATGGCTACGCCGGCGTCCGATAGCGAATTGGGATTGCCATCCACAGCCATAACATGCGCCACGTCAAATACTTCCATGGCGGCTTTCATAGTCTTCAGCGGCACTTGGGCGGCATATAGTGTAGCCTCCTCGAGGGCGGCGGCACGTGCGGACTTTTCCTCATCCGTGCCCTTGGGCATGGCAAATACGGCCATAATGCGGTTGAAAGCTTCGGTATCCTCGTCCACCAAAGCGAGCAGACGCTGCATCAGCGCATGCCCCTTCACGGCCCAGTCGGAGAAAAATTCCCAGCGGTCGTCCCATCCGGGCTTATGCGCCGACAGGTTGGCGACCATGGTGGCCAAAGCGGCACCCATGGCACCCATATACGCCGATACGGAGCCGCCGCCGGGCGCCGGCGATTCGCAGGCCGTCTCCTCGGCAAAGCCTTGGCAAGTAAAGTCGACGAGTTTCTTGCCGCCCTTGGGTGCCAAGAGGTCTTCAATGACTTTTTCGTGAACCTTGAAAGGTGCCAAATCCTCAAGACCGAGCGACTTGACAGCTATCTTGATAATCTCGTCATCGCTGATACCCAGCGAACGGCATTGCTTGCGCAGAAAATATTTGCCGGCATCCAGCAGACACGAACGCGGCACCAGACCCACGATTTCGGTTCCGGTGACACGCAATCCGCGGCGGTCGGCGGCGCGGCACACCTCCTCGAAAGCCACGTGCAGCGGCGTGGCGCGTATGTCCGTAATATTCATCGACACCTGGGCGATGCCGTATTCTTCGATGTACCATCCTATGGCCTTGCAACCCTTGAGCGTGCCCGGAATCATTACCGGATTACCCTCGGCATCGCGTACAATCTTCCCCGTGATGGGATTACCCTCGCGGCGCGGACGTCCTTTTTCGCGGACATCAAAGGCGATGGCATTGGCGCGGCGAGTGCTGGTCGAATTGAGGTTGAAATTGACAGCAACCAAAAAGTCGCGAGCACCGACGACGGTAGCCCCGCTGCGTGCTGCCTGCCCGGTGAACTCTCCGCCACCGAAGTCCGGCATCTCCGCCGGGTCGGTGATACGCTGAGCCAGAGCCTCGTACTCACCCTTGCGGCATACAGCCAAGTTACGGCGCTCGGGACGCAAAGCCGCCGCCTCATAGCAATACGTCGGTATCGCCAGCTCATCAGCTATACGTTTGGCAAGAGCACGAGCCATCTCGGCGCACTCCTCAAGGGTGACGCCGCTCACCGGCACCAAAGGCAAAACATCTGTGGCGCCTATGCGCGGATGCTCGCCGTGGTGCGTACGCATATCGATAAGTTCGGAAGCCTTCTTGACACTGCGAAAGGCCGCATCGACCACCGCCTCCGGCGTACCGGCAAAGGTCACGACCGTGCGATTGGTCGCCTTTCCGGGGTCCACGTCCAGCAGTCGGACGCCCTCGACGTCCTCGATGCTCTTGACTATCTCTTGTATAACTTCAGGGCGGCGTCCTTCGCTGAAATTGGGGACGCACTCAATGATACGTTTCATGTTCGGGTCTGGCACTTATGTGTTTATTTGTGTTTGGTTTCGATATAGTCTGTTGTATATTCGGTATCGTATGTTCGGTCTTGATATTACCCCCGTCGCTTACGGGAGTTTGGTTTCTCGGGTTCGGTATTTTGCCGCCATCCTCCGCGCCGAAGCCTCACGATGACATTCGGAGCACTCGGATTGCAACATCAAAGCAACAGAAGCCGTACCATAGGCGTCAATATGCTACCATAGCCGCTTTCGGTTCATAGCTTGCTCGCCGCTTTCACTGGCAAATATAGCACTTTTCCGCCAATAATCCCGCATCATCGCCGAAAACACTGCCACGGACAAAACACCCCCCCAAAAAAAAGTTTTTTAAGCCTGTATCGCAAAATGATACATGGTGCGGCTACCTTTGCGGTGTAATTCGCTAATAAACAAAAAGATTATGGCATTATTCAAAGTAACCACAAAACGCCTCATTCTCAGCGGAGGCAAGCGTCTCGAAGCCGGCATGACGGCCGAAGTCCCGTTCAATGACTTTACCCTTCCCCTGTACAATTCATCGGTAAAGGAAACAATACGTCATCAATTCGCTATAAAGTATGCCGTAGATTTCCCCGCTTCTCAGATTAACCTCTCCAACCTGACGGTTGAAAAGATCTGATTGCAGCGCGAAGCACAACACATTATGGCCGTAATTTTTTATCGAAAGTTGCGGCCATTTTTTTAGCCGCGCCTGCTGATTTTCTCGAAATTAAGCGGTATCTTTGCAGCCGCCGATGTATAGTACGGGCACTCGGATGACAACTGCCTCGAATTATTTGACTACAAACAAATCAGCACATACTTTTTACTATTAATGATATGGGAAGACACTACGCTAATGACAATTGGCTGAATGAAATGGCCAAGACGGACGAGTACGCCTGCCGCGATCTCGCAACCGAAGTGAACGAGATGACTGACGGGCGGCAGACCTATAATGCCGTCTTCGGATTCTTGCCGGGCGGCACTTCGACCCGGCCTCGTAACGTCTCGATTGCTTCGTTAATGAGGCTGTACTGCGCCGAACGAAGCGGACACAAGGAGGACGCACGGCGTGAAATAAAACTCCGTTTTCATTACCTGGATTATACGATTCAGAAAAAGATTTTGCGGCTGTTTCTGGACGGCTCGAAGCAAGACAGATTGTTCTGTTTCAAGCAAATAAGGCATAGTTGGGATAAAGTGTTCGAACCGAAACTTATTGAGCTGTGGGAGATGCACTGCGAGCCGGAGTGTGCTAATCTTTTGGTCAAGTACGGCAATATCGACTATGTACGCCGGCATCAAGAGGAGTTGGCTAAATCGGCAGGGTATTATCCTACCGGCAAAAGGCTGGCGCTCGAGGACAGAAATTTTGTCATCGAAAAGGAAAAGTTAGAGGGTCCGGCTATGTATGTCCGGCTGTTGTATGAAACCAAACGCACTATCGGAACGGACGAAGCGACGGACATCTTATGGTGGGCGATTGATCGGTCGCTGCTGCAAGGCATACGTCACCAATGCAATATTGCGCCGTACTTTCTTGTATACGATGGTCGTTTGGACAGCGATGGATTGCCGCTCGAAACAATTGTGCCGTCCATTGTATGGGACGACAATGTAATGGAGTGCATGCGCTACCTGTATCACATTGCGCCGAAGGCTGTTGTGGCCGAAGCATTGCGCCGGGACATGGAAGTGCGCAAATTGTTTTATCGTCTTGTCGGCGGAAAGTGCTACAACAATTCAAGTGACCCGAGTGCGGATAGGCGGCATGATATGCAGATGTTTTGCAAATTGGCTTACGCGATGTTTCCCGAAGATAAGCGAAAGTATGCTGCCGAAAACGACTGCCGGACAGATACATCCGGTCCTTCTGCAGCGTCTTGGGATAATTGTGGTTGCCACGAAGATGAATCAAGCTTATTGGATTGGAGAGTTTATGCCAACCGTTCGAGCACAAATCTACTTGAGACCATCCGGGAATATCGTCTGACCGAAGAAATGACGCCGGAGGAATGGAAAACACTATACATCGAAAAAAATATACCGAATAACTCGGCATTCACGTTACTTTCCAAACGATTAAGCCTCGAACCTGACTGCCCAAGCCGGGAGGAGTTTATCGCAAAGTTGCTGAGCTGATGGTCGTGTTTTAGTCGTGGTGTCTGATGTAAGTTTGTTCAAACTTGTAGACCTTGGATAATGGTGCAAAATTAGTCGTTTTCGACATATAGGTCGGATTTTGCTGATTTTGACGGGAAGTTGATTATTAAGCGGCAGTATAATAAGATTATAGCATATAGACCGAAAAGTGCGACGTTCCAAGTCGTTTTGATGACGGAACGCCGCATATTTTGGACTAATTGGAGGCAGATGCCGCTTAGGGCTCGTTGTTGCAGGTGATGGTGAGGGTGGTGATTTTGCCGGCGGCGATGATGTCGTTCTCGTTGTAGCCGCTGCGGAAGGCTTCGACAAGGGAGTAGGTCTTGTTGCCGTTGATGCGGATGTATTCTACATTGGAAAGGTGGACAATCTTTCCCGAGGCGGAGACGTTGGAGAGTTCGTCGGGCACCACGGCTGCCTGCCAGAATGTGCCTGTGGGGGTCACGTGTTTCTTGGTCCTGATATATCCGTAGCCACCGAAGGGGCGCACATGGAAGCCTCGTTCTTTGGTGATGCGGACGCCGGCCTGTTTTTTGCTGTCAAATTCGATGGTTTCGACTTTGTCGGCGTATGGGCCGGTGACGTATACGCGCAGGCCGCGAGTAGCGCAGCCGGCAGTATGCCGCCGAGTATGGCATAGATATATTTCTTGATGCTTTTGTTCATGTCCGTATGTATGTCCGTTGTTGGATGTGTGTGTTGTTCGGTGCGGGCTTGGCTGTTATTGCTCGGCAAAGTACTCGCCGCCGTCATTCCAATCCTTTATAGTTGCGGTGACGCTTAGCTCGGAAGGTTTGATGGTGACGGTGTATGTATAGACGTTGCCGCGATATAGATAGCCGAACAACGGGCCGTTGCTTTGATATGATTTGCCGTTGATTGTCAGCGTGAGATAGGTGCCGGAAGTCGGTTGTGTGGCTACGATTGCCGTATAGACTACGGCTTGTTCTGTCTCGTTGTCGATGATTTGTTGTATGGTGTTGTCCTTGAGCGACCAGTCGTTGATGGGTGTCCAGTTGTCAAAGTTAAACGAATTCCACGTCGTGCTGAAATTGATGCCGTTGTGTACTATGCCGCCCAAGGTACATTCGGCATTGGCTATGTCGTCGAGGGTGATGCCGGTTGCCGGGTCTGCCTTGATTTTCACGACAATTTTCGACATTTGGTGTTCGAAGACGAGACCGTCGATTTTGCCGCTGCTTATCCAGTCGGCCTGTATTCCTTTTTGTACACGCACAATGTCAATCTTGCGTTGTAGCTCGCGAGTGTTTTGCTTGCGGGTGTTGATTGCAATTCCAACGCTTGAATTGTCTATTCTACTCGGATCATTGGGGGTATATGGCGCATACGCGATAATAGAATTAGACCCGGCTGTCAAGTCAGAAACGGCGATGGCTTTGCCAATTTTGGTAAAAAATGCCGTTGTTCCGGTAGACGTGGTGTAATAGGGAAGGTTTTGGTAGTCTTTGACTATGGCGTAGTAGAACGGCGCTGTGATGTACACGCCTATTGTGTCGGCTTCCCATAGAGAGCCGTTTACGCGGGACTGCGGGGCACGCTCCCCGACAAATGTGCCGGAAATCTGAAGCTCCCTGCTATCTGTGAAGTCCGGGCCGTCTTCCCCGGCGCAGGAACATAAGTATAGCGTTGAGAGTGCTATGGCGGACGAAAATGTGAGAATATGCTTTAACGTCATATTGGCGGTGTTATAGTGTTTTGTTGTATCCCTTGACGAGAAGCCGGACAAAGCGTGCTTGATGTACGCATGTCGGCTGATAAAGGATATGGCGTTTGTTTTCCCTTAGTGTGGAATGGCTGTATCAGAACGATATTCCCACACTAAGGCAATCTTTTGTCGTGATGATGTTTATTGCATCACGGCTTCGCCGGAGCCGCTGCCGCCGTATTCCCAATCAGTGACGGTACAGCCTTCGATTTTGAGGCCCGTCTTATGGATGGTAATGGTGTAGGTATAGGTCTTGCCGGGCTCGAGAGCGGGCTGCATGGCGGTATCGTTGACGTACGCCTGTGCAGCAATTACGGACTTGAATTTCAGCGGAGCTGTCAACATCTGGGGGATGACGAGGGCGTCATAAGTGACGACATTATTGGTCATATCGGTAGTGTGCGTCGAGTATACCAGCGACCATTCGATGGGACTGCCGGAGGGAGTAACTGCGCCGGTGGCGAGGTCGAAGGTGCCGTCATGGATGAGGCCGTCGATGTAATGGCCGCCGATAGCGATGTCAGGGGTTGTGAGACCGTCGCCGGGCTTGAGCTTGACCACCAGACGCGACATTACGTGGCGGAAGGCGGCGGAGCCGGTGAAAGACAGTACGGGGCTATTCTTGGAGGCTACGGCGCCGGTAGCGTAGATGAAGTCTATGCGTTTTTGCTGCTCGCGAGTCACCTGGTCGCGGGTATTGACCTGGGGATTGTTCCAGGTCGCACCGCTTTCGTAGGGAGCATATGCACAGAATGTTATATCCTCGGTGCCTTCGAAGTATATCGGGGCGGCGTCGGCAGTGAACTCGGCAACATCACTTGTCGAGGTAGTGGAATAGGATATGTTTTTGTACTTATCCTGCATCTTGGTGTTGCCGGCGATGGCGAATACGCCGATGTTATCGGCTTCCCATGTCGAGCCTAAGGCGCGAGAGTTGGTCTCGAATCCGGCGGTGATTTTGAGGGCTGTCGGAGTGTTGTCGGGCTCGTTGTCTGAGGAGCAGGATGCCAGAGCAAAGATTGCGAGAGTGGGCAGAAGGATGTTATATAGTTTCATTTTGTGATATTTTTATCGTGTGATTTGATTGTTTGTCAGTGGTTTGTGTTGTATCTGTCGGGCGGTGTTACTTGGCGTCAAAGTTGCCGCCGTCGGCTTCGGTCCAAGCTGTGATGGTGCAGCCTTGTATCGACACTCCGGTCTTGTGGATGGTGACAGCGATGTCGTACTGGTATCCGGCGAGCCATTCGTTGCGCGGGTCGGCGATGCCGGCGTTGCGGTTGGCGGCAGTGAAGTCTATTGCGGCGGTGTATGTCTGAGCACCGGGCTGTGTGGCGGTGAATGTCAGTGCGCTGCCGAAGGATTGCGGGGCAACTATCAGCGTATAGGCTACGGTCTTGGCGGCGTCATCGGCTATGGCCGGGGCATTTTGTTCGGCTGTGGCGTTGTTTGCAAATGTCAGCGTAGCTGCATCCTTGGAGGTCACGATGCCGGTTGCACGGTCAAATGCGGCGGATGTATTGAATTCGCCGAGCGCCAATACTGCTTTCTTGACTTCATCATAGGTTACATCGCTGCCGCAACGTGCGGTGATGACCACCTTAGACATTTTGTGCGCTAAATTGAAGGCTACATCGGGACTTGCTTTGCTGCCCGTGGCTTGCGCCCATAGGTAGTCAAAGGTCTTCTGCGAAGCCTGCAGACGCGTATCAGCTGTTGCGGCTGCATCGCTCCACGGATAGTAAGCTGTGAAAATCACTTCGGCATTATTCTGGAAATAGATATGGTCACCGGCGGCTGCAAATGCTCCGGTGCCATCGGTGGTATACTTGAGATTGGAATATGTCTTATCGCCGCTTTGGCCCGAAATGCCTATGGCGTCTCCGGATTCCCATGTATTGTCATAGGCGCGCGCTGCGGTGGCTATGCTTGCGGTGAAATTAGGTTCGTCAGCACCTGTGCCGGGCGTGGGGTTGTCGTTGTTACAAGCCGTCAAGGTAGCGGCCTCTAAAGTAATCGTAAGTAGCGTTGTTTTTTTCATAATCGGGTGTTATACTTTTTGTGTTTTCTGTTTGTTGTATTGTAGTGGATGCCGACAGATGTCAATGAGCATCGTATCCGCCGCCGTCGGCAGTCTTCCATCCTTCGATAGAGCCTTCAAAGCCACCTTTGACCGGAAGTTTCAGGTCACCGCATATAGCCAGAGGACTTACGCTTTTGCCGAAATCTTTGGTCATAGCGGAGATATCGGAGGTGATGGTGCACGTATCGCCGTTGTCGAAGGCTATGTCCACCTTCAGCGACATATTGCTGTAGTCTGCATCCTGTATTGCAAAGAATCGGAAGGTCGCGGTCAATAGCTTTTCCGATTGTTTGAGTCGCTCGGCGGTGGTGCGTGTTCGATCAGCCGGGTCGGCGCTGTGAGTGATGAAGTCGATAGCACCATATACGCCGTCAATGCTCGCGGTGGCGGATGCTATGCGGTCGTAATCGCCCTCGACAATGGTTAGAACGAGGTCGACGCTGCGCATCAGCTGCACCATGTTGACGGTGGCATAATATGTCGCGGCGGGAGCAACGTGTATCGTGCTTGTGTAGTCGTGGTAGTCACCGGCGAACATTATGCCCGGATAAGCGATAAGCCCGCCATCTGCGGCTTTGGCGACTGCGGCGCGTGTGCCGTTGAGTGTCACGCCTGCCGGAGTGTTGAATGCCGACAGTCGGTAGTCGCCGATGGCTATATCCGTAAAGATGTATTTGTCGCCGGAAGCTGTGGCGGTGCGATCGCCGCCGTCAACGCGCACATCCGGAGTGACCCATTGCAGGTGCATAGTGTATTCGGACGGCTTCACAGCGTCTGCCGAGATATTGTTCCACGCGGTGGTAACTTCGATATTTCCTTTGGCATCATAGAGTGTATCCTTGACGCACGAGGATAATGCAGTTGCGGCAATGCCTGCGAATATGCTGAGTTTGAAGATGTTCATCGTTTCAGGGCATTAAAATATGTTCCACACCAAGGTGACGCCTGCATGGGTGACGCCCCAATAATTTTTATTGTCATGTTCGAGGCGTACGCGAGTGCCGTCGTATAGATAGTATTTATCGTAATCGACATTGAGGCCTCCGATGCCGATGGACAGGTCAAGAGAGAGTGCTTTATTGAGCCGGAATACATATCCGCCTTTGATGCCGCCGCCCTTGACAGTGCCTTGACGTCCGGTGTCGGTGAATTTGTAGTTGAAATCGCCGTAGTGACCGTAAGCACCGATGTATCCGCGGTTATTCTTACCCAAATATAGGCGCCCCTCGGGCAATACTTCCCATAATGCATAGCGGCGGTCTTTGTCGTTCCACGACCAGGATGTCCATGACCCGTGTGCCAGAATGCTGAAGCGCTCGGCTATGTGCCATTCGATGCCGAGGTCCGGCGTGAGTGTGGCCCAGCGCAGCAGGTTGGCACGCAGGTCTATATGCGGGCGATGAGCGACCTGAGCAGTCACGACGGGACGCCGATCGGCGGTGTCGGCGGGCAGAGTTACGGGCGTCGACTCCGGTTCGGGCTCGGCTGTCACTACAGGTCGCGAAGGCTCGGGCATAGGCAGGGGCACCGCCTCGGAGGTCGGCAGGGTTATGCGTACTTCTACGTAGTTCCCACCATCAGAGTGATTGGTGGTACGGAAGCACTGTTCGGTGAGCCCGCAACGTGTAATCATCTCGGACTTGACACGGTTGCTGCGTGTACGAGCTGTCGCAAGATTGGCTTCGGTACTGCCGCACGAATCGCAATACCCGAATACGGCTACCGGAACGTCGCCGGCACGGATTGCATCCTTGTGCATATTGACGCACTCAATCATTGCCGCTATCTGGTTGTGATTGTCCAGATATCCGTCGTAGAATCTATCGGAGGCGGCGGCGAAGCGGAACGTGAGGACGCGGCTCTCGCCTTGCTTCTGCGCCGTGACGGCAATGCCGGCTGTAAGCAGTATAGCACACAGAGTGCATATTATTCGTCGTATAGTCATATCGTATAAGATTGGATGTTTCGTCGGACAAAGTGCATACGATTAGCCATCTTTTGTGCGCACAAATATGTTTGCAAATTTATCCATAAAGACACTCGGCACTTAGCCGAATCGACAATTTCATTTTCCGCTAAGAGGGCACGCGGCATATTTTAACTTTCCGCTAAGCGCAAGCAGTGCCGGCTATTTCCGAAGCTGAGCGGCAAAAACCCACAGCGTGAAGAGATATATTTTCTGCTGAGTTATATTTTGGTCAGGTATTATTTCTGTTGATGCGTCTGTACAGCCCGACTCGTTTAGCATTATTGATAAAAAGTGTTATTATGAAAAAAAGTACGAGCTTATTCGGCTCATACTTTTCTTGAATGGTCGCGAGGAATGATGTGCAAGATTACAGCTTGACTCCGCTGACGATTTCGGGGTCAACTTGCGGCACGCTGCGTTTGGCCTTGCTGAAACTCGAGCCGGAGGCAAATCCGGCGGCCTCGGCGATTTCGCTCTGTTTGGCTTCGGGGTGCGCCAGTCCGTACAGGCGTGCGTGTTCCAGGCGGAACATATTGATAAGGTTGTAGTACCCCACTTGAATGATAAAGCGGTTGGCCCCGCTTTTCTTGCCCGAGCCTATGAGCGCGAGTATGTCCGACTTTTGCAGGTGCGGCTCGCGATATTTTTGCAAAATGATTTCGAGTACTTGTCGGCGTGCTTCGTTTGATTCGGGTTCGGACGCCTCCGCTTCTTTGACTTCTTCCTCCTTGGCGGCAATGATATCTTCTTCCATGAATTTAACCTTACGACACCCTATTCGGTCAAGCTGTTCTTCGATATACTTGGGCCGCAGCAGCCTTTGCGGATGAAGTATCAAGCACAGAAACAGTACCATCCATATGGACATGATGATTTCCGCCACCATGTTCAGGACGCGACTGTCGGCAAGCAGCACAGCCCAGACTATGGCGGTCCATACAACAGGAAGGTATATGACTTTGCCGGCAAATTTGTGCGGAAAATCGCTATCATCCGAGAAGTTACCCTTGTTATAAGCCGAAATCCGGCTTTTGAGCCAAATCAAGGTCTTGAGCATATATGCCGTCAGAATTATGCCTATGCCGGAGGCTATGCCAAGCACCACAGAACTGTGTACCTCAATCCATACGCCGACCGGAGCATAAAGCACGGAGCATGTCATAATAAAAAGCAAACTCATAGGTACGTAGAAGAGCAGAATTGCGCTCGAGCCGCGCAATTTATGCCATTTGAAATACTGCAGGAACATGGCAGCAAAAACAGCCGGATAAAACACCACGCCGAAGACACGCACAAAGACCCATGTTCCCGGGGCTTCCGGATGCAAATAATATGGCATCAACATCGCTACGGCCATGAATACAAAGGCGGTAAGCGAACTTGCCGGATAGAAGTACCGAATTTCTTTGTCGTAAGGGCGGCAATGATGTATCAGCCGGACAATGCCGCATATTATGCCTGTGACGATGAATATAAGGCAGATATCGGAATAGTATGTATAGCCGTGGGACATGTCGTGTCGTATATGTGTGGCTGGGCTTGTTTTTTCAGCGCAAAATTAACGATTTTTTGCACAACAACCTAAGTTTGGCCGCAAAAATTTCCTGACTTTATCATTGGGACACCCAATTTGGTAAGAGGTCTAAAAGTAGGC
>ERZ1673698.82-NODE-82-length-169860-cov-15.411849_pt1 | contig 169860 bp, 140 predicted proteins | sample MGYA00580228_ERZ1673698 | MGnify/ENA primary metagenome ERZ1673698 (study PRJEB41218, sample SAMN15661768) | gut metagenome | host: Homo sapiens | place: Canada: London | collected 2015-08-20/2019-03-30 | study: EMG produced TPA metagenomics assembly of... | reverse complement strand
CACAACGAGACTTTTTGTGCACGTTTTTCTTCCATTTGGCTTTTTCGACAAGCTGCAAAAACACCGCCCAGTGCACTCGCATTGGGCGGTATTTTTTTTGCTGTGAAACGGTTAAGCCGTTTCACAGCGTTTTCTTTTTTCCTGGAAGGCTGCACGCCGGAACACACCGCGTTAGAACTGAATGGTCACCCTGTGGGGGCCAATTCCCGTTTCCAGCAGCAATTCCGCCGCTTTCCCATCTAATCGTGCTTCTACGTGATAGCTGCCATCCGCCTCCACGCTTTGGAATGGGCGCGGCAGGTAGATGACAGTCGGAGCGGAATATGCTCTATCCTGCTCATACTCCAGTGTGAACAGGCGCTTCTCCCGATCATAGCAAAAAGACCGGATGTGGCCTGTGACCGCTTGCGGATAGGGGCGCGAAAGCAAATCCATAAGCGGGCGGTCGAGCTTCTCCGTTGCATAAGCCCAATATGTTTGGCTCCATAGATTACGGTCGAATAGATCCAGCAGATGCGCTAGGTGTGGAATTTCTTCTAACTTGCCGTCGCCTGCGCCCCATTCGCCCACCAGCACCGGGCAGTCCAGTCGTTCCTGTGTGCGCATGTGCTCTTCAAAAATCACATCGACCCGGTTGTTACTGGCTGTCTGATAAGCGTCTGTGTCCACCGTCAGGTCATAGCCATGCGGCGTAAAGGCGAATAGAGGCTCCTCCCTGCCTTCCGCATCGGTTAAACGCGGCGTTGCACATGGGATGCCCAAGTTGGAATAATAGCAATTTTCCATCAGCATGATTCCACGCGGCGTGACCTCGCGGATCGCAGCTGCTACCTTTTGGAAAAAGGGCGCATACACCTGCGTATCAAATTGTCGGATCAGTTCCGCGCCGCTCATAACAACTTCTCGAAACAGGGCCTTATCCTCTGCCACTTCCAACAGTTTCGTCAGTTGCGCCGGCTCCCCCAACGCCCCGGCAAGGTCCAAAACCTGAACGGTTTTGCCCATTTTTTTGCCCAGCACCTCGCACATTTTATTGATGATCGTCCAGAATACCGTTCCGCCTGGAGATCCCGGAAACGGCTCGTTGAGCAGATCAAATCCAAACAGATTCGGGCAATCGGCAAAAAAGGCGGCAACGTGCTGCCACATAGCGGTGAAATGATCCATTAAGCCGATTCCATCCGGCGCCTTGGCATTGGCCCAGAAGTTATCATAGGCTTTGTGAACGGCTTCCCCAGTGAAATATCCCTCCGCCCAAACAAAAATCTTCTCTTCAAACTCTGCCCCCTCCGCCAGCGTCGCCCAGCCGGGCGCGCCGTCTCCATACAGATCGCTATAAAGATCCTGATGCATATCCAAATAGATATAAATCCCATTGCGCGCACATAGATCTGCATATTCTCTGATTTTGCGGAGATAATTGTCATCATATACGCCGGGCTGTGGCTCCACTGCGGCCCAAATCAGGCCGAGTCGTACGATATTGACGCCGCGTCGTGCCAGTGTTTCGATTTCGTAAGGGGCCCAGGTGGGAATATAGCTGCGCACCGGCTTGCGCCCTGTATCCGGATCATCATCGTTTTTATGCACCAGATTAACCCCATTAAAAATACGTTCGCGGCCGAAATCATCTATGAAACAGCGCCCTTGCACCATAATTTTTTCCATAAAAAAGGCTTCCTCTCTCTGTTTTTTCATATTTTATTACCATTCAGTATAGAAGAGAAGGCCGCTTTTGTCCATGTACATTTCGGCACAAAAAAAGATTGTTGCAAATCGGTACCAACCGGCTTGCAACAATCTTTTTTGTTGTTTTGATCCGTCAAATGAAAATCTTCGCGATCAGCTTTGCGATATGTAGAAACGCCTTCGTAATCCAAGCTGCCATGAAAAGGGCACCTCCTTCTCTCTCATGCAGTTGTTGCAATTGCATGGAAGTTGTTATTTGCTTGTCTTTATTATAGCAGAAGGATTTCACAAGTCAAGGCTTATTAAATATTTTTTAAATTTTTTATTGACACTTTTCGTGTATAATAACGATTCTCCAATCGATTTTGACGGTTTGTTTTTTTGAATAATGATTCTACTGCAAAATCGACTGCAAACCCGAGGATTCGTAAAAATCAATCTCCATTTTTTGTGTATTGATACAATTGACAGAATCGTTAGATTCAAATAGAATATACATGTAAACAATGGGAATAAAAATATAATTCACAGCTTTGATTCCATGTAAAAAATTTATTTTGGGGAAAGGAGAGGATAACCACAACGTATCGTTAAAAAGCAGTATTTATGAAATGGAAAGGAGAAAACGCAAAATGAAAACCCTGAAAAAATTGTTGATTCAGCTCGTGGCAGTCGCAATGGTTGTTTTGTGTATCTCGGCAATCCCCGCGTTGGCAGACTATTCCTTTGGATCCTTTTATACGGATTATATCAGTACAACGAGTTCCCAAAAACTTGGCCCACATCAATACGAAAAGCGTGATATTGGTTGCTCAAACATTCGGGCAACTGCACCGAACGGACAAGATCAAGATTATCATTTAAAATTATACACAAGGAATTGGGGATCCTACGAGCCTTTTGGCGCAACTTTCCTGGCCGGCACAAAAGTTTTAGGTGGATCTTGTTGGTGGGATAATGCAAACCCCAATAATTATGCCAATAGTCATGCATATATTCTGTTGGCTAAAAAATCAAATAATAGTGTCTCGCTTGGCGGATATATTGAGAGCAAATCCAGGGTTTGGTTATAATACATGAATTTTTAAAATGACTGGTGAAAGACCTTTTCGCCAGTCATTTTAAGCACAACAAATAAGGAGTTTTGATATGACATCTCGGATGATTCCCGCAGGCACAACCTTGATGTTTCTGGCCATCCTCTATTTTATATTGATCGCGGTGCAGGGAATCCGGCGTAAGCTCCGGCTGAAGCAATTGATCGCCTCCCTGTTTCTATTTGCCGCCGGAGCGGCTTGGATTGCGGTTTGCCTCCACGAGTATTATTTGTTCACCGATCACTATCCCTTGACCTCGATATTTTCCAAAGTTCCGTTTGGGAACCTGATCTATCATACCATTCCGGAAATTTCCGTGCGTTATCAGCCGCTCTTTACCCGATATTTCATTGTCACATTCCTGTTTGCTGTTGTGTGGGGCGTATGCCTCCCCTATTTGATCAAACAGGCTTCCTACCGGAAGCTGCTCCAGATTAGCGCAATCGTGCTCATCCCTTGTGAGTTGTTATTCATGGTGCTTTGCTATACCGGAATCAGCTATGATACGGTTTTTGATTTTGGCTGCTTTTTCCTGCTCTTCCTTGGCATCACGATTGGGTGGAAAATTTACGCTATCCTACAGGAACGGTCTAAAACAGCTGCTAAAAAGAAAAAAGGCGCGGAGGAGATGATTTCCAGATGATTGCTACACATGAGCTCACAAAGATATATGGCCGGGAGGACTCCGCAAAAGTGTATGCGCTCAACGGCGTTTCCATCCAGATTGAGGAAGGCGAGGCTGTGTGCATCATGGGGAAAAGCGGCTCCGGGAAATCCACCCTGCTCCATATGCTTGGCGGATTGGACACGCCTACCTCCGGCACGGTGCGCTACCAAGAGCTTTGCCTGACGGACATGCCGGAAAAAAAGCTCTCTCAATTCCGCAGGGAACACATTGGTTTTGTTTTTCAGGAGTACAATCTGATCCCCGAGCTCAGCGTTCAGGAAAACATCCTGTTCCCTGCGATGCTGCTCAAAAAGCAGGTGCCGAAGGCATACTGGGAGCAATTGGTGGAGGCGCTTGCGTTAGGTGACCGGCTCAGCCATCTTCCCTCGCAGCTCTCCGGCGGCCAGCAGCAGCGCACAGCCATCGCTCGTGCGCTCATCAATCAGCCAGAGGTGATCCTCTGCGACGAGCCCACCGGGAACCTGGATTCTGAATCCGGTGAAGCGGTCAAAAATATCCTCTTCCAGCTGCATCAAGAGCTGCAGCAAACAATGGTCATCGTAACGCACGATCCGGAATTTGCAAAATCGGCCGGACGGACGCTCCATATCAAAGACGGAAAAATCGGATAAAGGAGGCTTCGTCATGCATTCCACCATACGACTCGCCCTCCGTTCCCTGCGTTACCATGCGGGAAAAACTGCTAAAATGATGCTGCTTTATGGATTGTGCGCCTTTTTTCTGCTTGCAGAAGGTTTTCTTTTATACAGCTATATTGCCTCTTCCCAGCAGGAGCGTGAAAACACCTTCGGCATCCAGGACGGCATCATCCTTTGCAGCACAGAGCAGGCCGTGAAGGCGCTGCAATCCCAGGCAGAAGCGACAGGCGTGATCCAATGCTACGCGCAGGGTTATCCGGAAAAACACGCCCATGATCGCCAGCTACTGCTGGGTTGCATCGACCGCGGCGCAGCCAAGCTAAATCGCATCCACGCCACAGACGGCCGCCTTCCACAGCGGCAGGATGAAATTGCCATCGAAAAATCCTTGTTGGCCGTCGCCTATCCGAAAGCAAAAATGGGCGATCCAGTCTCCATCATATGCAAGCTGACAAATCACTCCGGCCAGAGTGTGGAGGTCAAACGCAATTTTACCCTGGTGGGGGCGCTTCAAAATTTTTCCCAACTACAATGGAAACCGGAAAATAGCCAAGGGCAGATGATTAATGCAGTTGTCACGCCGGAAATGGCAAAAACACTCTCCGGCAAGCCGCTCTATTCCTTTTGCAGCGTAAAGCTGCGTGAGGATACCCTGCCCGGCGCTCTTCTGAACGATCAGTTATTAGAGCAGCAAGGCATAGAAGCCTTCTCCCTGAATCAAGCGGAGCAATACTCTCTTTTTTCCTTCCTAAACCTGAGCAACAGCAGTCTTTTTCTCATCCTTTTGGCGTTGTTGAGCTTTTTGCTCGTTTTTCTTCTCTATTGCGTATCCGTGTTCCACAAACGGGACCGCCTACAGAGAATCGGTCTGCTCAAAATTGCGGGGCTTTCCAACCGGGAGCTATCCGCCTATTTTTTCATGCAGGCATTCATGCAGATTTTACCCGGGATCCTGATCGGTGCCGCAGGAGGGATTTTATCTACCTATGGATTTTTATCCCTTGAAAAAAGCTTTGTCACATTTCATTGGAGCGGCAGGCTGTTCGGCGGCCTGCTTGCTGGAATCCTTCTGCTCTCCCTCCTGCTCTCCACCACCGGCCTGCATCGTGCGGCCGCCCAACCTGTTATGCAGGTTTTAAAGCCCTATCCTTCCCATAAAACACAAAGCAAGAGCATTCAATTTTCAAGCAAAAATCCGGTGCGGCTCTATGCGGTCAAAGCATTTCTGCTAAACCCTAATCAAATTCTTTCCTCCTGCCTGCTGGTGTTTTTCGCCATTCTAATCCCCGTATGTGGAACATTCGTCGCTAGGGGGATCCGGCAGCAAGCTGAGCAAAAAATCCCCGTCGATATCAGCGTTTTGGTATATGATGGGAGCGGATATACGCCTATCGGCATCCCGAACGATCCGGCAAAAGGCATGTCCGCGCAAGATTATATAGCCTTACAGGATAATCCGGACGTATCGCAAAGCATCGGCGTAAAGCGGCTGCATGCCCTACAGGTCACTAAAACGCAACCGCAATATTATTCCAGTCAAAATTGGCAGGATTACCATAACGCTTTGCAGAGCTTTGATCTGCCGGAGGATTTATATCTCTCGGATTGCATCCTGGCCAGCGCCGGCGCAGAAAACCTCCAGAACCTTGCGCCTTTTATCACGCGCGGGAAGCTGGACCTCAAAGCATTATCCAATGCGCAGGAGATCATTATATGTGAAACGAAGGAGCATCCTACCGCACATCAGGTGGGGGATGAAATTCGTATCACACAGTTGTTGAACCAAACGCCTGGCGATTACACCCTGAGCAACACGCAAAAAATGGATGTTACTGTGCGTGTGGGAGCTATTGCCACATTGCAGCAAACCGGCGCCTGGTCCACAATGGAGGATTATGCCTTTGAAGGACTATATCTATGGGAAAATAGTTCCTTTGACCAGCTCGACGTTCCTATGCATTACAATCATGTCTATCTGGATATTGCTGATCCGGAAAACACCGCACACATCAATGAAGTGCTGTATAACATGCAATATCTATATGAAAATTACATAACAATCACGGATCATTTGCAAGAAGCGCAGACGATGGCCCGATTTTATCAAACCTTCTCTTTCGTAAGCTTCGCCTTGGCTATTTTGCTCATCTTGTTTTCCCTCGTCAGCATGATGCTCGCAATCAATATGAAAATCCGCATGCATAAACAGGTTTATGGTTTTTTGAGGGCCGCCGGGCTGACAAAAAAAGAGCTGTATCTAACAATTTTAGCAGAAAATTTACTGGAAATTTTAATTGCCCTTGGCTTTGGCGTTGCCGCCAGCGTCGGCGTTTGCATACTGCTGAGCATGAATATGTCAGAGCTGCCGATCCACCTTCTGCCGGTAGGAGAGCTTATTTTTTTCATTCTCCTCTTCCCTCCGGTTATGGCAGCGACATGCTGGTGGCCGGTTCGTTCGTTTTACCGACAGTCTATTGTAGACTGTATCCATACGGACTGACCCCAACATCGAGTGGCCGCCGAGCACCTGAATCGGTTAAGCAAAAGGCCCGCAAACCGTTTTTGCCGGTTTGCGGGCCTTTTTTTTCGCGCTCGCGTGATTCCATTAGAAAATCAACCTGAAAAGCGGCCTCAACACATGCTGATAAAGCTCCCGGAAGAAACGATACATTTGAAGCACTTTTGACACCTCCTCATTTTACAAACAGCCTGGCCCATAGGCCTGCATTGCTTCTTATTTCCATTTTAACGCAAGCCAAGCAAAAGTCAAGATAAACCCACAAAAAAAATAAAAAAAACGCTATATTTTTATTCATACAAATAAAACCCCGATCTGAATTGTCACCTGTGTACAATCCAGATCGGGATTCTCCTCCCCTTCGGATGCTGCGCCTCAGTTCAGCCGCAAGAAGCTGCGCGCCGGGATGGTAACGCCATTGACCGTTGCTTCTGTTTCGCCATAATTCACATAGACCAGCGAAGAATTATCATACTCTGTGCAGTAAACATTCTCCTGCACCATGCTATGCTTCGTCATGCGGGCGCCACGCAGATCCGCCAGAGCTTGGTCTGCCTGCTGATAATAATCTGCCGCCTGCGCAAGAGAGTCGGCATAGTAAACCTCTGGTGCGGCTTTGGCTCCCTCTTTCGCCTCCAGATCTTCGTAAGACCATGTGAAGCTGGGGCAGGCGCCATATTCAATTGAACGGAGCATCTGCGTTTCCGGATCCTCCGCAAGGTTGATCGAACCGCCTGAATAATCCATCATGCCATGCAGGAGCATCTGAATAAACGGAATTGTTTCATAAGCGGCATCTTGCTGAACGGTAGAAGTGAGCGGCAGATTCGTAACGATATCTGCATTTTTGAGCAGATAGAAATTGCCCGTATCGACCATCAGCTTCCGGTTGGCGCCGAGGGATTCGCCCTGTTTGGCAAGCTGCTGAGCAGCCGCCTGCCTGCTTGTAAACTCTTTGTTAAAGTTGGAATACAAAAGCTGCCCGGCATCGCCGATGCAATAGCCCGTCAAGGTAACTTTCCGGGTGTTTATCATAAATTCCCGCGCCGCAGCCTCCAGCGACTTCAGGCTTCGCAACCCACGCTGGAAGGATTGCGGGCCTACATAGGCGGCAAACGGATTCTCCCTGGCAGCCGTAATCGCATCGCCCTTAATCCCATAAGCGGTGTTACTCGCAGAAAAGGAATCGCGCATATTGGTGGAAAGCAGGTCAGCCGCCAAAAACAGCTGTAGCTTTTGAATGGACATGCTCTCATAAAGATCATTAAACCGCATCTTGCCGCCTAACGAAATCAAAAGCTTAGCATCGGTGGCTTGCTTCTGGTTAAAGCCTCCCGTCAAAGCGCCTTGATAGCAAAGGTTGATTTGATCAATCCCTTTTGCCTTCATCTGCACCAGCAGATCTTCCGCCTGCTCAAAAGTGGCAAGCTTTTCGGAGGTGCTCATCCGGCCATCCTTTTTCGGCATGCTTCCGGTCAGGTTCAGCGTCAGCGGCAGCCCTGTTTCCTCAACCGTCCGAGTGGATAGCACCGCATCCCGAATCAACTGCTCCCGCACAGCCAGCGCCATGCCGGAATAGGATGCGTTATCGCCGGAAAGGAAGCGGTAGCATAGCTTGAGGCCGCCGTCATAGCCAGCCGTGCCGACATATTGCGCAATCCCATCCTCCGTTTTTTCCTGTGCAAACGGGGTGATCGCAAACTGCGCGCCAACCTGATAGTAGCCGGTTTCTCCCCCGGCACGCCCGGCAGAGATTGTTGCCAGCGCATCCCCCTGCTCAATGAGCACAGCAAATGCGCTGGAGCCTTGCTTTACGCCAAATGCAGGCACTAGGGCGGAATAAACGCCCTCCTGCGCAGGCAAAGCCGCATCCTGACCATAAACCGCAAAGCGCAGGGTATCCTGGTTTTGGGTTTCCTGCCCTGTCCGAATCAACGCGCCGCTACCATCCGGCACTAGAAGAAAATCCTCTGCTGCGCCCTGCGTGGAAGCGCCGAAATACTCAAGCAGCCCCAGCTTTAGCACCTTGGCCTCACTCTTTGCCTCAATGAGAGGCTTGCAATCCACCTGCGCGAAGAAGCTGCCATCCTCCAAGGTATAAGTCACAGAAACGTCAAAGGCGATATCTGTCGCCGACCGATCCCCTGCCGCCTTCTTTGCCGTTTTTTCATCAACGGCGATCCTATAGGAAACCTTCAGGCCGTTATCTATCAGCTCATAAGATGCGGTGCCGAAGGCCACGCTGTTGTCCTGGCTGTTGAGAGAATAATGCTTCCCGCCCTGGAGCACCTCAAGGGATACCACCGCGGCGCGGTTTTCCTCCTTGCCGTTATCCTGCTGCGGCAGTGCATACCACATTTTATTTTGGGAGGTTTCCTTCACCGCCACCGCATAGGTCGTTTCATCAATATACAGCTCAATCAGGCCGGATTGTGCAATCTGCTTGAGTGATGTGGAAGCAGTGTGCAACTCGCGCCCGGCCTGGGCCGGCGCTACTGTCTGCACCTCTTTCTCCTGATACACTGTGCGCGTAACGGTTTTCGCCACCCTCCCGCCGCACGCTGTCAGGGAAAGCAGCAAACTGCCCGCCAGCATCACACAGGCCGTCCGTTTCCAAATTTTAAAACCACTCCGCGCCTTTGAGGCCGGATGTGATAAATCAAAAAGCTTCATAGCCATTTCTCCTTTTGGTCGGCAACAACGCCCGCAAGATCCAAATTCTGCCCTTATCGAAGGCAAACGCAGCCACGTGGCAAACAGTTATGTCTTCTGCGTAGGCTGCGAATCAGATGGAAACTCCTTCTCATACCGGCAGAGGCAGTCCGAAATGATCTGCTGCGCCGTCTGCGCGCCCTTCACGCTTTCCAGTGCAGTCGCCTTGCCCTCCAGCGTTTTATAAACGGAGAAGAAATGCGTCATCTCTGTGGAAACATGCTCCGGCAGCGCGCCAATATCCCGGTAGCCGTTATATGTCGGGTCGTCAAAGGGAATCGCAATGATCTTCTCATCCTTATAGCCCTCGTCCTCCATAATAATCACGCCGATTGGGTAGCAGGTGACGAGCGTCATCGGAACAACCTGCTCCGAACAAAGCACCAGTACATCCAGCGGATCATGGTCAGCGGCATAGGTGCGCGGGATAAAGCCATAGTTCGCCGGGTAATGCGTGGAGGTATACAGGATGCGATCCATGCGCAGAAGGCCCGTTTCCTTATCCATTTCATACTTTACCTTGCTGCCCTTGGGGATTTCAATCACCGCTGTAAAGCGTTCCGGACGGATACGTTCCACTGATATATCATGCCAAATATTCAAACAAATTCCTCCTGAGCTGTTTTAAGAAAGCCTTAAGCCCATCACGACAATGGAGCCAAACGCCGCCGTTCCTATCCTTTGAAAGCCGTATTTTTTATAGAAATTGACACCCTTTTTATTTGTTGATCCGACGCTTAACATCAGCCCCCTCGTAGTTTGCCCGGCCAAAGAGGCCGTCAGTGTATTCACGAGCTGATGCCCAATGCCCATACGCTGATAAGCATCCAGAATGTCGATATGCATATGCGCCGGATACTGCCCGGCATATCGGCCGGCAATCCGGAGATCCATTCGCGCCAGAGCAGCACGCAAAATACTGCGCGCTTGAATTAGGGGCAAATAGCTTTTGCGGAACCGCGCTTGATATGCTTGATAATCCTTGCTGCACAGAATATATCCAACCGGCGTATCGGTTTTATCCACTGCTACAAAACACGCCTCCGGCTCCTGCTCCAGATAATAATCGCAATATTGCAGCAAAAGCGGCTCTTTCTGACGCTGTGTTTCAACCGGCAGGCCGCTCGTTGCAATGCAAATGCCCCGCACCGCCTGTTTATCCTTCTGTTGATAGGGGCGAATCCCAATCTGCTGCGTGCGCTCTTCTATTCCCATCGTTAGGCCTCCCCACTCAAATGCCGCACCATATCGACATGCGGGATATGGACATCCATATAAACAGGCTCCCCACAGGTGTGAAAGCCAAATTTCTCATAAAACCCCTGTGCCTGCACCTGCGCGCCGATATGAAGCTCACGCGCTCCCAGCTCCTCCGCTTTTTTGAGGAGCTCTTCCATGAGGCGTGCACCAAGATGCTGCTTGCGGTATTCCCGCAGCACGGCAATCCGCCCAGGCTTCAGCACGCCGGGAGAAAGCGTTACCAAACGCGCCGCCGCCACAGGCGACGCCCCATCGAACAAGGTCAGATGCCACGCACCGCTATCCAGCTCGTCGAATTCCAGATCTTTCGGATAACCCTGCTCCGCCACAAACACTGCCAAACGCACTTGAGCCGCCTGGCTATATTCCTCCCCGGGCGCGCTCCACTTTGCTTTGATCAAACAAACACTCCCCGTCGCCTGAAATAGCCCTGCCTCGGCCAGCCCGAAGCGGGATTGATCTGCTTGCTGCTAGTATAGCATACCGTCGGGCGCGCTTCAAGAAAAAAACACTCCTGCGCACGGAAGAATCCGCACATAGGAGCGTTTTAGCCATTCAATCAGCGCTTGCCTTGCAGTCCTGTAAAAATTCCTTTGCGGCACGAACGGCAATATATTCCAGATCCTCTCGGCAATAACGCCCGATTTCGTGCGGCGGCCTTTGGCGGTAATTCGCCTCATAAATCCGCACAAGCCCCATCTGGCACGCCAGTGTGGAGCGATCACCCTGAACGCCTCCAGCGATTGCGATCACCGGCGTGTGCGGCGCATGCTTTGCCACACCCCAAGGCACTTTCCCCTGCATGCTTTGCTCATCGATGCGGCCTTCCCCGGTGACAACGAGCGAAGAACGCAGGGCGAGCGCATCAAACCCCGCCTCGCAAAGCAATGTTTCTACCCCGCCGGCCAGATGCGCGCCGAGCATTGCACACAGGCCGCCCGCAAGGCCGCCTGCTGCGCCCGCGCCCACAAGGCTCCGAATATCGCTGCCCGTATAGCGCAGCAGCGTCTGTGCAAAGGCTCTGAGCGCGTTATCCAGCGTTTGCACCTGCTTAGGCAAAGCGCCCTTCTGCGGGGCAAACACAAACGCCGCTCCCTGCGCGCCATATAGCGGGCTTTTCACATCGCATAGAACGGTCACATCCGCTTCCCGAAGCCGCTCATCCAGCCCATCCAAATTGATGCAGGCCACCCTGCTCAGCCCGCAGCCCATAGGCGGCACTTCCTCGCCCGTTTTATCCGTGAAGCGGGCGCCGAGTGCCGTCAGGCAGCCAATTCCACCGTCCGTCGTCGCACTGCCGCCCGCCCCAACGCGGATTTTGCGGCAGCCGGCATCCAGTGCGGCACGGATCAGCTCCCCCACGCCGAAGGTGGTGGTATACATTGGGTTAGCATCCTTCCCTGCGAGCGGAAGGCCGGCGGCGGCCGCCATTTCCAGGATGGCTGTGCCATCCTTCAAAATGCCGAAGGAAGCGTTATGCATGGCAAACAGCGGGCCATGCACCCGCACAGTTTTGCGCTCTCCTCCCAAGGCAGATAAAAAAGCGTCTACCGTCCCTTCCCCGCCGTCTGCCATGGGCAGACAGCAGATCTCAAGCGCTGAATCTACTTGCAGGAACGCTTTACGGATAATGCGGCACACTTCGATGGCGGTCATAGTGCCTTTGAAGGAATCCGGAGCAATCACAATACGTTTTTTTTGATCGCGCATCAACTGCCATCCCTCCTGACAAAATGACATATGGAGAAGGGGGAGCTGCACCTCCCGATCTTCCATTTGCTACCATCAGAATAGCATACTAGAAAAGATCGTGCAAGACCAAATTTCCATTGATCCGACAAAATAATACCGGAATTTAAAAATTTCGCGAGGGCCGTTGCAGCAGCCCCCGCCTCTATCTGATTATTCAAACAAAAAATTGAACACGCAGGGAATTTAGGAAACCGTCACCGGGCATGTAATCGGCGCGCTTTCCTTGCCGAAAGACTCCTGCGCGTAGATCGTTGCCGTATAGCTGCCGGCAGGCACCGCTTTTAATGCGTCCGCAAGATTCAGCTGCACCGACTTTGACATTTTTCCGATTCCCGCATAGAAATCGCTGATATAAATCAGCTCCTCCTTCAGATCTTCCCCTTCACCAAAGGAGACGGCCTTTCCGTTGGAATCAGAAAGCACGATTCGATAAGAATGAACGAAATCCTCATGCGTAGCCGCAGGGAAGGTTAGCAGCTGCCGTTCCCCTTCCTTGCTGAAGGCGGCCTTTGCATCCTGCGGCCAAGCGGGCGCTTTGCGCTGCTGCGCACGCGCCTGATCGGTATAAGAAAACTGCGTTTGATCAATCGGGAGCGGTATCACCCAAGGCTCCTTCTCCTCCTGGCCCCCCAGCACGCTATAGCGGCGGATCGTGATCTGGTTGTCCGCAATCTCCATAATCATGCACATGGGATTCGCCTCCACATCGCCCGGCTCTTCCAACAACGCGCCTTCCTCAAAATCCGTATAGGAGAGGGATTGCGTATTGATCGCCGTATAAGAGGTTTGAGAAATGGAGCGTTCATCAAGAATGGAGGCGTGCGTGTGCCCTGAAATGGAGATCACCTGCGGATATTTCGCAAATAGCGCATCCAGTTTTGAGTCACCGTAGTCGTCGCTGGTGTAGACCGTATCCTTCGGGTTGTTGTGCGTAATGACAAACACAGGCCGGCTGGGCGCGGCGGCAATCGCCTTTTGGATCTCTTCTTCAGCCCATTCGAGTTTGCCCTCGTATGCGTCATCCTCCATGCTGCCGTTGACCGGGCTCAGGCCGATAAAATGATAGCCGTTTAACACTTTGTGGGACCATGGCGATTCACCGGTATACTTCTCCATCCGGCGGCGCATCTTGCCCTTGAACGGGATCTCCCAGCACTTGACGAAATCGCTGAGCCAATAATCGTGGTTACCCATGATGAACAGCTTCATCGGGCTGCTGTTACCTGGATAAACGCCTTCATAAATATCTTTAAAATTTTGGTAAGCATCCGCCAGGCCTACATCCGTGTAGTCGCCCGCATGGATGAGCATATGAATCTCCTTCTGCTTGAGAAGTTCCAACGCGCCTTTGAGGTAGCTGTCATAAACGTCAGACCCACCTTTGGGGGCCAGCTGGGTATCACTGATGATCCCCACGCGCAAAACTTGTGTATCCACTGTTTTTTCCTCCTGTATCGGTTTCGGCGAGCAGCCTCCCATTCCCGCACAAAGAAGGCCGGCGAGTGCCAGACTAATCAGTTTGATCAGTCCGGCTCCGGCAACCCATTTTTTCTTCATTTGTTTCCTCCCTATTTCATGCTATTGGCAGCATGATTGAACCGCTTGCTTATATTCGTCGTAGGTCATGAATAAATTCAAAATCTGGACCAGCGCATTGGAAGAAAGGTGCTCCGGCAGATGGAGCTGCGAAAGCAGCTTTTTCTTTAGCGCCTTGCTGTTTGGGCGGCCGCTTAGGCCATCCTCATATAAGTCGTTTTTCGTAATTTTACGCCCGGGCTCTACCGCCTCTTCACAGGTAATCCCCGCGCGCTCCAGGCTCTCCATCAGGATTTTAGAGGGAATCCCCTCCACGCCCAGCTTTCCCTCCTGCGAGGGCGCGCTTTTGCGCTTCTCCTTGCCGATGATATCCGGGATATAAGCATGGATCACCTTATCCTGCGGCAGACTCCCGCCAATATAGGAGCGGATTTTAAAACCCGCAGAATCACTATCCGTAAGGATAACAATTCCCCTGGTCTGCGCCAGTCGGCGAATCAGCGCCATCTTTTCTTTATTTTTAAAAATACCGAACCCATCGGTTTGAATAATCACTGTGTCGAGCAGGGAGGACAGCTTGATCTTATCATACTTCCCCTCCACGATCACAGCTTGTTTGATACGGATCATGATTGCAGGACCATCCTTTTTCTCTGAACCCTTCGCATGAGCGGGCAGGGGGCAGCCGTGATTTGTGCCCTCATCCACTGGCGACACATTGCAGCCGGAGCATCGCCTCTTCCAGCACAAGCCGTTTCTCAGCCCGTGTGCTTTTGAGCGCCTCGTCCGCTTCGCTCAATATGTCGAGGCACGTCCCAAGCTGGGCAAGCGTCAGGCGGGAAGCATCCTGCGCGGCATACCGCAGCCGGAACTCCCGGCCTTTGTAATTGAATGCTTGCGCCACGGCCTCCACACGCTCCCCGGAGGCGAGAGCCGCCTTAGCGCGATACATATCGACATAGGAGGAAATCAGCGCGCCGGCGATCATAACCGGCTCCGTTTTCTGCGCAAATAGCGCATCCAGCATCCCGTAGGCATCGGCATATTTACCGCGCAAAAGTGCTTTGACCATATCAAAGGCCGTTGCCTCCACGCTTTTAATGCACACGGCGTCGATATCCCTTTGCGTAATCTCCCGCCCCGCCGCATAGGCGCAGAGTTTATCGAGCTCGTTGATCAGGAGGTTCAGATCGCTGCCGGAATAGGCGACAAGGTAGGAAGCCGCCTCCAACGGCAAGCTTCCGCCGCGCTTTTTTGCACTCGCACAAAGCTGGCGCGTGAGCTCCACGCTGGTACGGCGGCTGAGGCGGACGGCAGCACCGCTCTTTGCAAACAGCTTGATAATCCCCTGCCAATCTTTATTCTGCTTAGGGGCCACCTCGACCGTATCCATCCAAAACACCACAGAGCAGGTGCCCGGCGGATCTGAGAGAAAGGCCTCCAACTTTTCCCGCTGTGCACCTTTGAGCGCCTTCAGGTCAAAATCCCGCACGAGCACACAGGTGCGCTCCGCCATCATGGGCAGTTGCTCCGCCGCGTCGGCAATTTCGTCCAATGAGGTCTCCTTGCCCTCCAACTTGTGCAGATTGAATGTTTCAAACCCTTTGGCAACCGATTTTTCCGCAATCAGCCCCGCGTAATACTGCTTTAAAAACGCCTCTTCCCCATATAGCAGATATACAGGTGAAAACATGCCGTTGGCAATCTGCTTTTTGAGCTCTTTCTCAGTGATTTCCGCCATCGTTCAACCCTCCTTCGATTTTAATTGCTCAAGGCAGCCGTTTGATATCCAGACTTTTCGCACCATCCGTCCGAATACGCAACGCGCCTTTCCCGCCTGTGGCAAAGGCCTTTCTGCCATTTTGGGCGTATGCGCGCGCCGTGTTCCATACACGGTCGCCCTCGCCGGAAAACAGAGTCACCCCCGCATGAAGGCCTTTCGGCCCCTGCGCGCGGCAAAAGGCCACCGGCGCGCAGATCCAACCTTCCGGCAGCCGGGATACATCGCCGCCTGGGCAGAAAGAAAGGAAAAATCGCTGCGTTCCAATCTCCAACAGGGCGCAGGAAAGCGTACCCTGCGTGATATATTCCAGCGTAACGTCGCCCCACAACCGCACCCGGCCCGCTCCCGCAGCTATTACATGCGTGCCATCCGGCAGCTCATGAACCGTTTCGGCGCAAACAACCGTTTTGGCCGGAACAGTCTCCAGAAGCTGACCGGCAGCGGAAGCCTCCGTCTGTGCGGCACGGGGTAAAAACAATAGATCCAACGCATCAATATTCTGCGATTGCAGCACCGCGGCCACCTGCGCCGCAGCATCGTAATCGCCGCCACATCCGATCACAGCAGCCCGGCGCCCGCGGGTCAGCACAATTGCCGTGCCGTTGCCCACATCCGCCAGCGTGATGGCCGTCAGGTTGCGTCCCATTAAGGTGTCAGAAAAAATACCTGCCAAAAGCGCAAAGGCGCAACACAGCGCCGCCAACCGGGCGAGATGTTTCGTCCGATTCCGATCAAGCAATACGATTGCAAATAACACCGCCGATCCAGCGAGCCATAGCGCCGGAGCGCCCGGCTCCAGCGAAACGCTTGCGAACGGAAGCTTAGAAAGCAGGGCCGTCCCACCCAACAAATATTGGGAAAGCAAGCCGCCGATCAATGCAAATGGATAGGCGAGGAATGAAAAAATCCACGCATGCGAAAACGCTGCGCACAGGCCGGCGCAGAGCATCGCCGCCCCGCCTGCATTGACAAACAGCAGGTTGGCGAGAGGCGCAATCAGAGAAACCTGCCCAAGCGCCAAGATACTCACCGGCAGCGTAAACACAATGGCAGAGAGCGTGACCGCCAAAAGCCCTGCCAGCCCCTTGCATGCTTTGCGCAGGAATCCGGCAGGCATCTGTTGCGCCGGGCGCTCCAGCACACGCGCAAAAGGCTTTTGCAGCAGCAGAATCCCGGCGGTTGCGCTGAAGGAAAGCAACATGCCGAGGTCCGCCGCGGCAAAGGGATTGGCAAACAAGATCACCAGCGCTGCAAGGCCGAGCGAATTAAGGGAATCCGGCTCCCGCCGCAAGAGAAAACCACCCAGATATAAAAGCATCATGATCCCTGCCCGCGTGACAGACGGGGAAAAACCGGCCAGCCCCATGAAAAACAGGACAAATCCCATCGAGCAGGCAGCCGACACACGGCGGCTCCATTTTAGCTTTTGCAGCATGCGAAAAAGGAACATCGCCCACAACGACGTATGCAGGCCCGATACAGCCAGCAGATGTGAAACGCCGCAGATACGAAAATTCCGGATGGCAGTTTCCGAAACAGGAGCCGTCTCCCCCAGCAGCATCCCGCCCAGGAGCTTCCCTTCTTCCCCTGGCAAATACCGATTGAGAGCAGCCAGCATCCCTTTGCGCATTTCCAGCAGGCGGCAGGCAAGAGAAACATTTTCTCGCGGCGTCACCGTGATGGGCTCATAGGTGCTGCCGCGCAGAAAAATCCCTTTCGCCCGGTAAGAGCGGCGCGCGGCCTCGCTTTCGCCCAACGCATCGATCCGCAGGGTTGCTTCTACCGTATCATACGGCTCGGCGGGAAGCGGCGTTTTCCCGGAATAGCGTAGCCGAAAGCGCACCTTTTCCCCGCCCGCCTTTGTCACAAGCAGGATGGTGTAATGCCTGCCATTCCGGCTTTCCGTCAAAGAAACCACCTGCGCGGTGATCGGCAGCGTCTTTCCCGCAAAGGATTCGACCGGCTCCAGCACGAGCTTTGTCTGCGCCCCGATAAGCAGGCTTGCTGCCAGCACGGACAGGCACACCGCCTCAAGCAACCGCTCCCTGCGCACCCTTGGAATGCATAAAAACAGCAACAGAAGGCAGAGGGATACAAGCCCTCCCGCGATTGCGGCCCACAGGCCGTAAATGCAGAAGAGGATCAGCGCGCTGAAAAACGACAAGCCCACCCAGGCCATCGGCCGTTTCATCCGCCATCAGCTCCTGTCCGGATTCAAGCAAAGCATTTATTTAAAGAAGAGCGGCAATTCCTCAAGGAAGATGATATCCTTCCGTTTTGCTGCGTCCCCTTCGGCGAGAACGGCGGCCTTGCCGACGATCTGCGCGTCAAATTTTGTGAGCAGCGCCTCCACGGCGGAGAGGGATTCCCCTGTGCTGATGACGTCGTCAAGAATCAGCACGCGCTTGCCGCGCATGCGCTCGCCTTCCGCTTCGTCAAGGAAGAGCGTCTGCATCGAATCCGTCGTGATGGAGCGCACGTGCACGGAAACCGGGTTTTTCATGTAAAGCTTCGCGCCCTTGCGAGCAATGATATAGGGCTTTCCACTCTGGCGTGAAAGCTCATAGGCCAAAGGGATACCCTTTGCCTCAGGCGTAAGGATATAGTCGAACGCAGGGCACTTTGCAAGCAGCTCCGCGCAGGCCGCGACCGTCATTTCCACATCGCCAAAAATGATAAAGGCCGCGATATCCAGCTTATCGTTGACCGGGCAGAGCGGTAACTCCCGCTCAAGGCCTGCAATCTTCATGCGGTAAGTTTCAGCCATTATTATCTTCTCCTTTTCGCCGGAATGCCGGCACACATTCGATCAGCCCGCGGGCCAGGTGAATTCCCGGCCGCCCATCAGATGAAAATGCAGGTGCTTGACCGTCTGCCCCGCGATATCGCCACAGTTGTTGACCACGCGGAAGCCCTCTTCAAGCCCCAACTCCTTGGAAAGCTTTGCAATTACCTCAAAGATATGCGCGATCACCGCGCTGTTTTCCGGCGTGATCACCGCAGCGGACGGGATATGCTCCTTGGGAATAATCAGCACATGCACAGGAGCCTGCGGCTCTACATCGTAAAACGCACAGACCGTGTCATCCTCATAAACCTTTTTCGATGGGATTTCTCCACTGAGAATTTTGCAGAAGATGCAGTCCATAACCATCCATCCTTTCTATCATCATATCAAATTGATTCAAGGGAAGGCAATCAAGCCTTCAGCATGCCGGCAAGCGTGCTGGACGCGGCTGCCAGTGCCGCCTCTACTTTAGAGGCATCCTTGCCGCCTGCCATGGCCGCATCCGGTTTTCCGCCGCCGGAGCCACCCGCCGCCTTCGCCACCGCGCGCACCAGATTGCCCGCATGCGCACCCGCCTGTACAGCGCCCTTAGCGCAGGAAGCTGCGAAGTTGACGCTGCCTTTTTCCGTTTGTACTGCCGCGAGAACACAGACGATTGTTTCCGCCTCATTTTTCACCGTTTCACATAACGCGCGCAGCGCATCGGGCGCCATATTGTCAAACCGTGCTGTTACCAGCTGGAGCTCTCCAACCGGTTGGGCCTGTGCAAAAAGCTCCTTCGCACGCCGCGCCGCTATGGTATCATTGAGGCGCGCAACCTCCCGCTGGGCCTCTTTGAGCTCGGCGGAGAGCTGCTGCGCTCGCTCGGCCACCTGGGAAACGTTGTTGGCCTTCATCGCCTGTGCTGCGCTGTGCAGAAGCGCTTCATCCCGATACAGGCATTCAAGCACACCCGCTCCGGTCACGCCCTGAATCCGGCGTACACCCGCCGCAACAGAGGATTCCGCCACAATCTTGAATAGCCCTAACTGCGCTGTATTCTCCACATGCGTGCCGCCGCACAGCTCAGTGGAAAAATCCCCTGCCTGCACCACGCGGACGGTAGCTCCATACTTTTCGCCAAAAAGCGCCATCGCGCCCTGCTGTTTGGCCTCTTCCAGCGGCATCTCCCGCGTGGTGACCGGCAAAGCCGCAAGGATCGTTTGATTGACGAGCTCCTCCACCTGCCGGATCTCCTGCGGCGTCATCGCCTCGAAATGCGAGAAGTCAAACCGCACCTCTTTGCTGTTAACCATCGAGCCCGCCTGTTCCACATGGTTGCCAAGCGTTTTGCGCAGAGCCGCCTGCAAAAGATGGGCTGCCGTATGGTTGCGCATCGTGGCGCGACGGGTGTTTTCGTCCACGCGTGCCGTCACGCTGCCCAGGGAGGCAAGCGCGCCGGATTCCACCATGCCATGGTGCAAAAATACGCCGCCCGGCGTTTTCGTCGTATGGGTCACGCGGAAGGTAAACTCCCCGTTTTCGATCATGCCCGCATCGCCGGCCTGGCCGCCGCTCTCCGCATAAAACGGCGTGCGGTCAAGCACCAGCACGGCCTGCTCGCCGGCAGAAAGATATTCTGCTGGCGAGCCATCCTTCACAGCGGCGAGCAGCGAGCCTTCCGCACAGAGCGTTTCATAGCCCACAAACTGCGTGGCCGGCAAATCGCCATGCGCGCCGCCGGTAGCCTTCCAGGCATCCGCGCCCGCATCCTTGCGGGCTTCCCGCGCACGCTTACGCTGCTCGGCAATTAATTCATGAAAGCGCGCTTCATCTACATCCATGCCGCGCTCTGCAAGAATTTCCCGCGTTAGGTCCAGAGGGAAGCCATAGGTATCGGAGAGCTTAAAGGCGTCCTCCCCGCTCATCGTGCTGCCCGTGCCGGAGGCAATCATCCGATCCAACAGAATGAGCCCTGTGTCGATCGTTTTGCCAAAGCTTTCCTCTTCCTTGCGGATTACCTTTTTGATAAATGCACGCTTTTCCGCAAGCACCGGATAAGCGCTTTCATTCACTTCAATCACCGTTTCACACACATCCGCCAAAAACGGCTCCTTGATCCCCAGCAGCCTGCCGTGGCGCGCCGCGCGGCGCAGCAGCCTACGCAGCACATATCCGCGGCCTTCGTTGGAGGGCATCACGCCATCGCCGATCAAAAAAGTGGTGGAGCGGATGTGATCGGTAATCACGCGCAGAGAAACATCGTTTTTCGCATCTTCCCCATATTTCACACCCGCAATGCGCATAATATGCCCCATAATGCGCTGCATTGTATCGATTTCAAAAATATTATCCACATTCTGCACCATACAGGCGAGGCGTTCAATGCCCATGCCGGTATCAATATTGGGGTGCTCCAACCGCGTATAATTGCCGTTGCCGTCGTTTTCAAACTGCGTGAATACCAGGTTCCAGATTTCTACAAAGCGGTCGCATTCGCATCCTACGCCGCAATCCGGCGAACCGCAGCCGTAGCTCTCTCCCCGGTCGAAATGCAGCTCCGAGCAGGGGCCGCAAGGGCCGGAACCATGCTCCCAGAAGTTATCCGCCTTGCCCATGCGCTTGACGTGAGACGGTTCAAGGCCAACCTCCTTCGTCCAGATCTCATAGGCCTCCTGATCCTCCTCATAAACAGTGACATAAATCCGATCGGCGGGCATGCCGACCACCTGCGTAAAAAATTCCCACGCCCAGGTGATGGCCTCCCGCTTAAAATAATCGCCGAAAGAGAAATTGCCTAGCATCTCAAAAAAGGTGCCGTGGCGAGAGGTTTTCCCCACATTTTCAATATCCGGCGTGCGCACACACTTCTGGCAGGTCGTCACGCGTTTGCTCGGCGGCGTTACCTCGCCGGTAAAAAACTTTTTCATCGGCGCCATGCCGGAGTTGATGAGCAGCAGGCTCTTATCCCCCTGCGGGACGAGCGAAAAGCTCGGCATGCGCAGGTGGCCCTTGCTCTCAAAAAAGCGTAGGTATTTTTCACGAAGATCGTTTAGCCCGGTCCATTCCATTTGCAGCACCTCAATCTTAAATTCTCTGAAAAATAAACAATAGTCGGTAGTTGTGTGTTCCCGGTAGGAGCGTGCATCTCTTTCATCTGTGGGGTTACAGAAGGTTTTGCTTTATTACTCTCTCCGCTTCGTAATAAAAAAACGCCTTTCGTACAAATTGGGACGGATCACTCCGCGGTACCACCCAAATTGTGCAAAAAGCACCTCTCCATTCCCTTAACGCGGGGTACGCGCTGCTCCTCGCAGCGGGCTCCGGGGCGGCACGCCGTGTATTCGCCGCAGAAAGCCTTGCAGCCTGAGGGCCTTCCTCTCTGATGGCGGGAAACCACACGGTTGATTCCCTTCAAAGCCTGTTGACTATTATTGTATCAATTATAGCGTGAATGAAAGGGATTGTCAATGCGAGACGGCCGCATTTGTGGAGGAAAGCACAGCCTAATAGCAGGCATTTCATCCGCTTTCGCAACACACATCTACAATAAAAGCAGGCTCCTTTTGCCCAATCCCAAACCCTATTATGAAGGCTGTAGAAAAAAGAATTTCCTCCAAGGGCGCATCATTGCACGGTTACCGGCTCAGTTCATATTGCCGCAGCCCCCATCCCACGGCCGCTGTATCGAAGGCAATCCGCAGCAAAAGCGAGAGGATCGTGCCGGCCAGAGAGGCATTGCTTGCAGACAGCTCAAGGAGCAGCCCAGCGCACAGCCAAAAAAACGAAACCAACACGCCTGATAGGGCAGCCGCGGCTGTATGCCCGCACAGAAAAAGCGCCACGGCGACAATCCGAACCTGTCGCGGAAGCTGCTCTTTCCTCCCCAATGCATAAAGGCGAATCCCAATTGCAAATATAAGGAGAGGAAATAGGGCAGATAGCGCCGCTGTCAAATCGGATATCAGCAGCGGAGCAATCCCCTCCGGCACAAACGCCTGCATCCATTCGATCAGGCTTCGCCCCAGCCTCTGCATGACGAAGAGGAGGATCTCACTCAAAATGCTGAAGCCGAGAATCCAGAGCAGGGGAAACAAGTGCTCCTGGTTCTCCCTCTTTTCCAACACGGTATCCTCTTCCATTTTTCTATTGAGAATAGAATTCATCCGTTTTCCACAGTTTTTATCATTCATTCGTTGCATTTCCCCTCTTTTCTTCACAATGTTTATATCGAGTTTAGCGGATTTTACGCTAAAAGTCAATAGCGGAAAATCCGCTATGTTATCCTTTATATGGGTGAAAAAACATGTTATATCAACGAATCCGCGAATTGCGCGAGGATCACGATCTGACACAGGTTCAGATGGGCAAAATTTTATCCTGTAGCCAGCGCGTTTACAGCAATTATGAACGCGGTGAATTGGATATCCCCACAGAAATCCTGATTAAATTGGCGGATTTTTACGAAGTTTCCGTCGATTACCTTTTGAACCGCACCGAGCAGATGCAGATGACAAAATAAAAATGGAACGACAACGCACTGCAAAGGGGCTGTGGCAAAATGCTTTGCCTTGCAAACCAGCAAGAAAAAGGCGTGGTTTCGGGCGGCTATACAGCCTCGCCAACGTATATCCGCCAGCAATTTCAGCCCGAAATTTGCCTCCTTGAGGCAAAAACGGCTTTTAGAAAAGGGGCTGTGGCAAAATGCAAAGCATTTTGCCACAGCCCCTTTGTTAACGCTCCTGGGCTTTCATCTGGTTGATTCCCTGCGCAATCTCTTTGAATACCGGCGCGCCGTCCGTTGCACCGGAGGAGCCATCCTCCTTGAGCACAACAATCGCATATTCTGGCTCCTCCGCGGGAAAATACCCCGCAAACCAGGTGTGCAGAATTTCCCGCTCCCCGTCATACCAACCGGTCTGCGCGGTCGCTGTTTTGCCCGCCGCTGTGCCTCCCTCTGGCTTTGCATGTCTCCCGCTCCCCTCTTCTACCGTTTGAATCAAAAATCGCTGGATTGTATGCGCCGTCGATACGCTCATCGCCTGTAGGGGCGGCTGAATTTCCGCCTCCTCCAGCAAATTTCCCTCATCATCAACCAGCCCTTCGATCAGCATGGCCTTTTGATATCCACCGTCATTGGCGATACAGGCATAGAGGGATGCTAGCTGCAAGGGGGTGGCCATCAGCGTCCCCTGGCCAAAGGCAAAGTTTGCCACTGCGGCTGGGGAATTGAGCTCCTCTGCTCGGGGGAGCGAACCCGCCGGCGCCGATAAATTGTCTGCCAACGCGGTGGCGGTGCCGAAGCCGAGCCGATCCGCCATCTCAACGATCTGCTCCGGCTCTAGCTTGGAGGCCAAATTGATAAAATATGGATTGCAGGAAACCTCCATCGCCTCTTCCATATCAATCGTGCCGTGCCCACCCAACTCATGGCAGTGAAATACGGTTTTCCCCTGTGTAATCGCGCCCGTGCAAGTGTAAGAAAGGCTTGAGGAAAGCCCCGCCTCCAGCGCTGCGGCTGCCACCACGGGCTTAAAAACGGAACCGACTGCATAGGGCGTAAGCGCCCGGTTAATGAGGGGGGAATCCGCATCGTTGAGGCTTTCGGCAATATCATTTGGGTCAAACGCAGGGCAGCTTGCCATCGCGCGGATTTTTCCCGTTGCGGCTTCCAGCACCACGACGGCCCCGCGTTCAATAGAGGAATGTGAGAGGCTTTCTTCCGCCAGCGTCTGAATGCGCTTGTCGATCGTCAGCCGCACTCCTTTGGGAGAATCGTAGCCGCTGCGCTCAACCGCAGGCTGTTCCCCGCTGAGCAGCCTGCCCTGTGCATCGATCGAAAAACTCACGCGCAGATCGCTTTCAGGCATTTGGAGCCATTCGTCAAAGCTCTTTTCCAGCCCTGTTTCCCCTTTCTCCCCCGCTCCGTCCAGATGGCCGATCAGATGAACAGCAGGCTGCCGCTGCGTATAGCGCACTTTCGCCTCTACAACCGTAATATCCGAGCAGTCGATCGCGTCGGTATCCACATGGACCGATACCGGATAACCCTTGCTCATCTTCTCCCGGATGCCGGAGAGCTCTTCAGCATCTACATACGGTTCAATTGCGCTCAGCGCCTCAGGAGTTGGCTTCAAAAGCGCAACATATCGCTTCTCAGAATTCACCAGCGGCAGGCCGTTGCAGTCATAAAATGTGCCACGCGCAGAGCCGACTGTGATCGTGCGCGTATTGTTCCGCACGGCGGCCTGCGCATATTCACTTTGAGAGATGCTCAAAATTCTGACAAACAGCAATCCCAAAGAAAGCATCAGCGCAAAAAACATAGCGATAACGCGTTTCGCCATTTTGATCTCCGCCTTTTCAAATGGTATTGCCTGTAGTATATCCACTTTTTACGCAGGTCAAGCGGCGTTTGGCGGACAATCTTTCTGAAAGCACGCATATTTATGCTTCAACCTGCCTATAATTGGTAACAGAAAACAAAAGCAAAGGAGCTGGTTTTTTATGCCTCGTCCACGCAAAGCAATTGATTATGATGATGAAATCATGAAGGTAGAAGCTCAGCTGATCCGCTGCGATAAAACCAAAGCCGAGCTGCTTGAACGCCGTCAGGAGCTGCTGAATGCAAAACGGGAAACAGAGGTCGGCGCGCTGTATGACGCCTTGCAGCAAAAAGGAATTTCTGTGAAAGAAATTATAGAATTGATCCAGCAGACCTCTCAGCAGGAAGCCGGATAAGTTTTAAAAGCGCACGCCTTCAAACGATCTAGCGCGATAAAAAGGAGCCATCCATAATCGGCAGCAGGTTTCATCGTCCTTTCAGCGAGCTACGGTGGTAAACATCCTGCTTACACCACCTTTCCTTTCATAGACGTTCGGTAAAAAACACACTATTCCAAAAAAAGGTAAAAAATAAGGAAAAGTTCGATCGCTGTGGAGACTGTCGCGTAGAATAAAAAAATAGCCGGTAACTGTTTGCCCTCATAAGCAGACGGTTAACGGCTATTTTTTATTACGTCGTAGGGGCGAACTGCGTTCGCCCGCAATCCAGGGTTATCATGATGAACTCATATTTATTTACACAAGGAATAAAAGCGGGCGAACACAGTTCGCCCCTACAAGAGTTCCATCTATATTCTAGTCAATAGGATGCTGGCTTTCCTTAGCCGTTGATTTCTAACAGCTTTTGCTTTAGCTCGTTTTCGATACGGCCCATTTCCAGCTCCGCTTCGCGGCGTTTCTGGCGGCCCTCCTGCTGAATACGGAGCACTTCATCCAGTGTGGAGATCAGGCTCTCATTGGTATGCTTGAGCGTTTCAATATCCACAATTCCGCGCTCTGATTCCTTCGCGGTTTCCACCGCGGCCATTTTCAGTGTGTCGGCATTTTTACGCAGCAGCTCATTGGTCATATCCGTCACTTCGCGCTGCGCCTGTGCCGCCTGCTGGGAATGAGCAACGCCCAAAGCCAACACCATCTGGCTTTTCCACAGCGGGATCGTATTCACCAGCGTGGACTGAATTTTTTCCGACATCAGCGTATCGTTATTCTGCACCAGGCGGATCTGAGGCGCCATCTGGATGGAAATCATGCGCGTCAGCTCCAAATCGTGCAGCTTCTTTTCAAAGCGGCCGCACAGAGAGGAGAGATCGTTTGCCGCCTGCGCATCCTCTGGCAGGCCGGTCTGTTTCGCCTTTTCCACCAGAATGGGCAATTGCTCGGCGCGCGTCTGCGCAAGCTTCTTCTTGCCTGCCAAGATATACATGGAGAGTTCCTTAAAGTACACCTTGTTCAGCTCATACATTTTATCCAGCATTGCAATATCCTTTAAAAGCTGCATCTGATGGCCTTCCAGCGTGTGGCAGATCGCATCCACATTGGTTTCCGCCTTGGCATATTTGGCTTTCATGGAAGTAAGCTTATTCGAGCCGCGTTTGAAGAATCCCAAAAAGCCCTTTTCCTCTTCCTCTACATCAAAGCTTTTCAACTGCGTTACCACATTGGAAAGCATGCCTCCGATTTCGCCTAGATCCTTGGTGCGCACATTATTCAACGCTGATTCAGAAAAATCGGCCATCTTTTTTTGTGCGCCCGCGCCGTATTGCAGCACCATGCTGGAGTTGCTCAGCTCAATTTTCGAAGCAAAATCCTGCACCATCTTCTTTTCCGCATCTGTCAAAGAGCTTTCGTCAAACACTGCGTCTTCAGGCGAAGGCTCGTTTGCACGCACCGTTTGCAAAACGCCCTGTTCGCTTTCGAACGGCTCAAAGGTCAAAGTGGGAACCGCCGTTATTTCTTTCATTTCTTCGCTCATGGCAAAGATCCTCCTTCAATCAATCAGGTGTGTAGCACCAAAAATTCGAGGATAGTGCTTCGAGGCAGCCCGAGGAAACCTAATTTTGAAAATCATTCCCCGTCAGCCCCTCTTGGGCAAGCATAGCCTCCAACGCGGAAATATCAGTGGAAACATCCATTGCCGCATTCTCAAATAAGCTATCCAGCAGGTTTTCAAACGCCAGATTGATGGTATCAAGCGTTTCACGGATTTCCGCTTTGGCGCTCATAATATTCTCACCCTGCACCGGCTGGCTGTCAAACTCCCGATAGGCATTGACCAGCTTTAAGGTGATTGGCAGATAATAGTTTAAAAACTTTCGGATTTCAGGCAGCTTCTCCGGGTGTTTTTCCACATGGTCAAAAATTTTTGAGGTGATCTCCTCTAATCGGAACAGCTTCTGCGAGATTTCCTCGCCCGGAATTGCATCGTTTGCCTCTCGAATTTGGCGGATCACCCGGTCGCCATCCTCTAGCAGAGCTTCCAACTCCGCGGCCTTGGGGTCATTTTTGAGGCGCTGACGGCGGCGCTCGTCCTCCTCCTCCCGGCGTTTTCTGCTTTCCTCCGCCTCCAGATAGCGGGCATAGGTTTCATGATCCAAAATCAGGCATGTTTCCTGTGCATCCAGGTGGGCCTGCGGGAAAAAGCCCAGCCCGATCATGCGTTTGATATCTTTCGCCACAAAGCGCTCTGATTGGCCCACCGCCTGAGCAAGGTGTGCCAACGAGCAAAAGCTCATGCCCCGCAGCTCCTTGCGATAGGCTTCAAAGCGAAGCGCTCGCCTGCGCATACGCAGGCCGCTACCAAACAGAACGCCGCAGCCAGCAGCACCTACGCTCAAAAAGGCCACAGCCGCACTAAGGTTCAGCCCTTTGACGGCCAGCAGGATCGCGGAGACCACCAGTGCCGCCACAATCGGCACGCCGGGCACGGCGCCAAGCAAAGCCAAAAGCAACCCGGTGATTTTGCCGGGCGCAGAACGCTTCATCAGCTTGCCATCCACCCATTGAGGTTGATAGGGCGCCGGTTTCGGGGGTGTTTTGGGGCGCGCCGCCGTATTTTTAACGGTATCAACCGTTTCCAGCACGGTATCCTTGATCTCCTTCACTGTGCTATCCACCGTACGCCTGATCTCTACAAACGTTTTCGAGTTGTTGCTGACCGTTTGCTGCACCGACCGGCTGATCTCCCGCACCAGATCGGCAAGATTCATTTCATCCATTCTATTCCTCCACCCTATCGACACACCTCTCTACAGGCGCATCCAATCTGCGGCGTCTCCCGCTGAAAAAAGCCTCTAAATGAGAAATCCGCAAGGCCATTCCATGCAAAGCTCTCCACCATTTCCGGTACGCCACCCAGCGAGCAGTATGGTATTTATTATATCTCATTCCCTATAAAAGCACAAGATGATGCGTAAAACAAACATGATGACGGAAAGGCGAATTACATCCCGTTTTGCAGCATCTGCCTCCTAATCAAAGCATAAAAAATCCAGCTGCAATCTACCGCAGCTGGATTCATGTGCAACGCGCAACTTTCTACATATCCTTATTTCAGCCCTACCGCGTCATACATGCAGCAAGCCTCGGTTACAACCTCAATGCCTGTGCGGATCGCTTCAGGCTCCAGCAGCTCCCAACTATCGAGCCGCGTGTGGTAATAGCGCGGCGGCGTAGGGTCCATCGCGGCAAAGCCGGTGGCCTTCACACCGATCTGCGTAAACGCAGCGGCGTCGCACGCGCCGATGTAGATCGAAGCATAGGGAAGGTCGAGCCCGCAGTTGGAGGCAGCGTTTTTCACGAGCTCCTTTGCCTGCTTATCATGCTTTAAGGTGCCGCTCAGATCGCGGTCGTAAACGGCGAGATCCTTCAGATCGCGGAAGGTATCAAGGCCGAGCACAACGGTTTCCGTAGCGAGCAGCTCCTCCTTATGCCGCTTGGCATAGGCCTTCGCACCGCGCAGGCCCGCTTCCTCAGAGCCGGAGAGCAACACGACGACCTCCGTATTCTCAAAACGGATATTCGCTTCTGCCAGCGTTTTGAGCGTGCTCATGGCAACATAGCAGCCGGTGAGGTTATCGTTCGCACCAGGTACGCTTTTGAAAGGATTCTGAAAAAACAGAAAACCAATAAAGCACGGGAACAGGCAAAACAGAAGCACGCCAAAAATCTTGAAGAAGATATCCAGCCCGCCTGTTAGCGCCACTCCTGCCACATCGGCCACTAAAAACTTCACCAGGCTGGCAACACCGCAGATCACGAAGCCGACCACTGCGGGGATCAGCACCGCCTTCATGCCGTTGCCGCCCAATTTATAGTTGAGCGTCCACTCATATTGGGAGTCAGAATGGCCCACCAGGAAAATCCGGCGTTTCACCTTTCCTTTTGGCTTGCGCGTAGCGATCACGTTGTGAGACGGGTGGCCGGGGAACAGCGGGTCGATAAACTGCTTATACATCACAAATTCCAACACCAGGGGAATTGCACCGATGATCACAAGAATCAGCGCGGCCAACGCGTGGTCGAACCAATAGAGGAACGATGCGATAATGCCCAGCGCAACCGTAAACGGAATAAATCCCATAAATGCTTGGCGGTGCACGGTAAATTCCTCGATCTGCACATCGTCCGCCCATTGCCCGAGCTCTTCGGCCATCATCTTCTGCGCTTTCAGCTCTTCCGGGCTGCCGGGCGCACGAGGGCCGACTGTCTCGATAATCTGTTTGATTTGGTCGCAGCAATACTGCACAGTCGCCTTCAGATCAAAGGCTTTGCCGTTTGCCGCCTGCTCTGCATACTTCAATTCTTCTCACTCTTTCTATACAAAAGTTTTTAGCTGACCCTACCCACACAAAAGCCCTCGTAAATGCTTCAAACGATCCTGTTTGAAGCTATTTTATCATATTTTATGCACTATGACAACCGAAAGCAAAAAGAAAGGCGGGCATCATATCGTTCTCTTTTTTTGCATATGGTGCAAAAGGGGTGAGGATGATGCCGGAATATATCCGTGTGACGGATTTAAGCAAGGTTTACCGCAAGCACGAGGCGGTAAAGCACATCAGCTTCCATGTTGGCAAAGGGCAGATTTTCGCCTTTCTTGGGCCGAACGGGGCGGGCAAAAGCACCACGATTAACATTTTATCCACCCTACTGCTCAAGAGCAGCGGAAGTGTATGCATTGGCGGCATGGATCTCGACCGCCAACGCAAACAGGTCAAGCGAGAAATCGGCATCGTTTTTCAAGACGACGTGCTGGATGGGAGCCTGAGCGTATATCAAAACCTGCTGTATCGCGGCGGCCTTTATATCCCCAAGGAAAAGGAGTTGAAAAAACGCATTTCAGAGCTTTCCTCTCTATTGATGCTGGAGCAGATTCTCCCCCGGAAATACCGGGAGTGTTCCGGCGGCCAAAAGCGCCTCGCACAAATCGCGCGGGCGTTGCTGCCGGCACCCGGCCTGCTGATCTTGGATGAACCAACCACCGGCCTCGACCCCGTTACGCGCCAAAAGGTTTGGGCAGTGCTGCACGGCCTGCGTAGTCAATTGCAGATGACGATTTTTTTCACCACTCATTATATGGAGGAGGCAGCCTTTTCCGACGCGATCTGCGTGCTGGACCACGGCCACATTTTGTTGTGTGATACGTTGGATAGAATTGAAACGGCGCAGCAGACCAGCGGAAGAGAGTTGGACTTAAACGCACTTTATCTTCGCCTGTTAGGAGAGAGCAGATGAATCAATTACTCTATTTCATTCGGCGCAACCTGCGCCTATTCTGCGGCAATCGGCTGAATATTTTGCTCTCCTTTGCCTCCGTGCTGATCGTTATTGGAATCTACATGCTATTTCTACGGGATTTTCTGCTGGATACGGTCACGCGCGCGGGGGTGGAAAGCACGTTCGTCAAAGAGTTCACTGACCGCTTTATGCTTGCCGGGCTGCTGATTGTTGTTAATACGACCACCTGCTTTGGGATTTTGCAATTGAGTGTTGCCGATACGGAAACCGGCATCCGGCGTGATTATCTGGTTGCCCCGGTTTCGCATTTTTCACTGACGATTGGCTATTGGGTGACGGCTGTGCTCATTTCGTTCTTTTTTACTATATGTACCGTATTGGGTGGGGAGTTATTTTTTCTTATGCGTTATCACCATGCGCTGCCAGGCACAAGCCTCTTCCAAACAGCCGGAACCGTTCTGTTTTCCTCTATGATAAATGCCGCCATCCTCCTATGCCTCTCCCGGAGGCTGAAAAGTACGGCTACATTTTCCACCCTGGCAAACCTCTATGGCACTCTAATCGGCTTTCTCGCCGGAGCTTATCTTCCCTATTCCTTTTATCCCAGCTGGCTGCGCGGCATGCTTTTTTACTTTCCGCCAACGCAGGCGGTCAGCGTGCTGCGGCAGCTCTATACCGAGCATTTAAGAATCCCGCTCGCGCAGCATCGCCCTGCGGAATTTCTGCCGGCGCTTTTGCAATCCTTTGGCATCGAGCTCCGGCTACATGGCTCCTGTGTGGCCATGCAGCGCCAATATGGGCTGATGGCGTTCCTCTTTTTGCTGCTCATGCTCTGCCTCTGGGCTGGCGGGCTCGAAAATAAACCGCTGCAAAAAAATCCACCGGCAGCACACCGCTGCTAAGCCAATCAGACAAAATATAAAAGGCGCATTTCTCCAAGCCATTTTTCTAGTTCGCCGCGTAAAAAAAGCTCCGCCTGTGCGCGCTGCTCCGGACGGTAGCAATATTTTCCCGCCCCGCGCCCGGTCATCAGAGCGGCATCATAAAGCTGCGCTGCATTGGGAAAAGCTTCCTGATTGATCGCCCTATGAACATAACTATAGGTCATTAATATCACCTCAATCGCCGCCTGCCGTTTTACGGCGGGCGATAATTCATCCGCAAGGCGCTCCAGCAGCCGGCGATAGGCCTGCTGCCAATTTTCCACCAAAATGACGGGCGCGATTAGAAGCCCCGGCCGGTAGCCCGCCTCGCACAGGCGGTTGAGCGCGCGGATGCGATTTGGCAGCGGTGAGGTGCCGAGCTCCACCTTCCGGATCACTTCCTCCGGATTCACGCTCATGCGCACAATCGTCCGGCCGTTGTGCCGCAGCGGCAACAGAGGCTCCACCCGATCAAACTTGGTGGGAAACGTCAAAAAGCCCTTTGGGCTGTCCGCAAAGCGTTCAATCGTCCACGGCAGGTTTCCCGTAATTGTGTTCTCTAAAATCAAATCGCTGTTGCTGCCGATTTCAAAGGTTAGATCCCGGTCAGCGGACGCGGCCGTTTTCATCAGCTTTTCGAGCATCTGCTCCCGGTTGACAAACAGGCGCAGATAAGCGCATTTGTTATAGTGACAAACCAGATAGCAATAAAGGCACATCGCCGTGCAGCCGGATGACGTATATGGGACAAGGAAATCCGATCCCTTGCGATTCGGCACATAGCGGTGTGTTTTGCGCACGCCCAGGACGAGGTGACGCTTTAGCTGCGCAAATGCGCTGTTCGGCTGAGTGCGCAGGCTGTCGATTCGGTTATGGCTTTCAATCTCCGTCCAGGTAACGTCCGCGTACTTCTCCCGCAGCTGCCTACCCAGCGGATAATGAAGAACAGCAGGCTCATAAAAAACTTGATCTGGAAACATAAAATCCCCACTCTTTCAGAAATCTAGCCCTATAAATGCTAGTTTGCCCGAAAGAGGCGCTAATCATTGCCCGACGGGCAGATTGACTTTCTTTTCATCCCCCTGATCTCGCAGAAAAAAGTTTTTTAAAAAATTGAGAAAAAGGCTTGACATCTCCTTCAAAAAATATATAATAACAGTAACGATTATCATTATTGAATGGATGGTTCCCATGGCACTTATAAAACGCAGCCGTCAGCGCGAGGCAATTCTCAGCGAACTATGCGGCCGGACCGACCACCCCACGGCGGAGGAGCTTTACCTCTCCCTAAAAGAGGAACTGCCAAACCTGAGCCTTGGCACGGTCTATCGTAACCTCTCCCTCCTAAGTGAGGAAGGAATCATTTTAAAGCTCTCCTGTGGAGGTGCGGATCACTTCGACGGCAACACGGCGCAGCACTACCACTTTTTATGCAATCGCTGCGGCCGTTTGTATGATCTGCCCATGCCGGTATTTAAAGAGCTGGACCGGGAGGCACAAAAGTATCTCCCCTGTTCGGCTGACTACCACCGACTGACGTTCTACGGTATCTGCCAGAATTGCATGGAGAAGCACTGATGAAATTCCGGTGGCCTGGAATGCCTGGATTTCATCAGCGGTTCCCTGCGGAGCCTTCTACAATAAAGATAATCAAAAAATACTTAACATCATATGGAGGTCATGAATCATGAAGAAGTTTGTTTGCAGCGTTTGCGGTTATGTTTACGAGGGAGAAGAAGCGCCGGAGTTCTGCCCCGTCTGCAAGGCGCCCCGTGAAAAGTTCAATGAGGTCACAGGCGAAATGGCATGGGCTGACGAGCATCGGATCGGCGTTGCCAAGGGCGTAGAAGAGGATATCGTGGAAGATCTGCGTGCAAACTTTATGGGTGAGTGCACAGAGGTTGGCATGTATCTTGCCATGAGCCGCCAGGCAGACCGCGAGGGCTACCCCGAGGTTGGCGAAGCTTACAAGCGCATTGCTTATGAAGAGGCAGAGCACGCCGCGAAATTTGCCGAGCTGTTGGGTGAAGTTGTTGCCGCGGATACCAAGGAAAACCTGCGCGTTCGCGTTGAGGCGGAATATGGCGCAACGGAAGGCAAGCTCAAGCTCGCCAAGCGTGCCAAGGCGCTGAACTACGATGCAATCCATGATACTGTGCATGAGATGTGCAAGGATGAAGCTCGCCACGGCAAAGCCTTCAAGGGCTTGCTGGAGCGTTATTTCGGCTAAAATATAAATCAATAGAAGCCTGCATTCTCTATTTTTTCGAACAGCAAACCGGCCGTGCCTGAAAGGTACGGCCGGTTTGTTGCCTTGACTTTCTATTTGCTATATGCTACTTTTGAATGGGATGATTTGGTTGATTTTTATCAGTTGAAAGGAGGAAAGTTATGGAGATTTGTCGAATATGCGGCACACCCTTACAGCCTGGAAAAATAGATAGCATTACAACCGAAACCGGCGAAAAATGCATTTGCATCGCTTGCGGCACACAGGTAAAAGCCCTAATCAAACAGGCTGAACCATCTGCCGCCGCGGCAAGGAGCTATTTTAAGCAACGCAGGCTGCGCACCATCGACCCGGAGGTTAAGGCTTATCTCGCCGCTCTCTGCGGTGAAAACGAAGCTGTCACCAGCTCCCCGCCCGCTTCAAAACCGCCTGACCCACAGACTAACCCGCAGAAAGACTACTGGGGCGCCGGTGCAAAGCGGCAAGCAAGCGAAAGCATTGGAGGCATCGATTCCTCCTTCTGGATTTCCTCCCTGAAAGTAGTCATGGCGGTGCTGTTCTTCGCCATCCTGCTCGGTGGGGGAATGATGGCATTCGCATCGGGCAACGCTTTTTTGGGGGTTCTCATTTTGATCTTCTCTTTGCTGTTGGCCGTTGCCAGCATCACAGGCGGCATGGTGTTGCTGCATATCGCAGAAGATGTTTCCGCCATCCGTTATTGGATCTTTCACAACCAAACCGGCCACTAATAAGCGCCGCCGCACGCCTCGTCAATTCATCGAGAAATTTTGTTTTTAAGAGGAAAGGACGCGACTGTTATGAGCAAAATTTTTGTTGGCCTGCTTTTGGTCTTTCTGGATATCAACTTCACCTTTAATACCACAACGATTGGCCTGCTGCCCGATTTTATCGGCTATTTCATCCTAATCGGCGGGCTGGCGGAGATGGCGGCAGTAAACAGTCATTTTGGCAAAGCAAGACCGTTTGCGATTGCTATGGCGATTTATACGCTGATTCTATATATTCTGGATCTGATTGGCCTATCTGCCGCCCTCGGCTATGCCGCAACCATCCTGGGGCTTCTCTCCACCCTCATCTCCCTCTACCTCTCGTATCATATTGTACGGGGCGTGATGGAAATCGAAGACGCACAAGCCCGCAGCCTGAACGGCACGCCTTTGTTTACCACATGGAAAGTGATGGCCGTTGCCGACATATTGGCATATCTGCTGCTCTTCATCCCGGGGCTGAATGTGATCTGCATCATCGTACGCTTTGTTTTCGGCGTGGTCTTTCTGGTCCATCTAAACCGGACAAGAAAAGCCTATGAATGCCCCCCGGCCAATTTTTAAATCCCCATTCCTCTTAGCCTCTGCACTTGACACGTCTCTCCCCTTCCGATACACTGGAAGCAAACGCGGCGCAAAGCCGCGCGACGGAAAGGATGGGAAAAACATGAAAAAGTGGATTGCATTGATGATGGCCTGTTTGCTCTGCGGCGGCCTGTTCCTCACCGGCTGCGGAAAAAAAGAAAACCCGGATAGTTGGAAAAACGAAGCCTATGACCTCTCCCTGCCGACGCTTGGGCAGGATGGCTGGTATCTGGTGTTTGAGGATCAATTTGAAGGCGACGGACTCAACCAGAACATCCAATTTGGAGAACAATACAAGGGAAATCGAGAAATCTGGACGACCTCCCCGCATGCCATCCGCTGGGAAAGCGACGATAAAAGCCGCCCGGAGCAGGGCTGTTGGTGGTGCCCGGAGATGGTTACAGTGAAAGACGGCAATGTGGAAATCCACTCCCGTTATGAGACGAACCACACCTGCGATGGAACCTGCCCGGCCAGCGGCCGCTTTACAGGCGGCATCGAAACCCGGCGCATTACGGGCGACAACAACAGCAACAAGGGCAGCAGCGATGAAATCCTCTTCGGGCAGGCGTTCGGCTATTTTGAGGCGCGCGTGAAATTCCCGGATACGGACGGCCTATGGTCCGCCTTCTGGCTGCAATCCTCCAATCAACGCAAAGTGGCGAGCGAGGGCGTGGATGGCACGGAGATCGACATATTCGAAAGCGCGTTCCGCAGGAGCAAAACCAGCAAAATGGGCCACGCCCTGCTGTGGAACGGCTATGGAGCGTTTTCCAAGGTGGATGACAGCATCGTGGAGTTGGAGCAGGATCTCTACGACGGCTACCATACCTTCGCCTTGAAATGGACGCCGGAATATTACGTTTTTTACATCGACGGCAAGCCGACTTGGGCCTCCATGGGCGGCGGCGTTTCCAAGGTGCAGGAATTTTTGCGGCTGACCGTAGAAATTGATGCGGGCGACGCCTACGGCCCGCACGGGCAGAAGATCGGAAAATTTGATGAGGCGAGTGAGAGTATCTTCTATGTGGATTATGTAAAGGTCTGGCAAAATGAGAATTATACGCCGTATCAGATTGATGACGCAAAATTCCCGGGCGAGTTGGATTTAGCAAATTAAACGGATGGAATAAACTGCTGCAAAACATAATGCTCTGTGTTTTGCAGCAGTTTTTTACAAAGCGCTGCAAACATTCTCTATAATAATTGTATATCATCTGAGAAAAGAGGAAACAAAGTGGGCATCTGTAGTATTTGCAAAAAAGCAATCGATAGCGCACAGCCGGATCATATTCCAATCGGCTCTGCTGAAAAGCCAATCTGCCCCGCCTGCAAGGCGCAATTAAATCTCCTGCTGCACAGCAACAGGCTGATCGAACTGCGCGGTGCGATCCGCTATTTGACCGCCTGCGGCGAAACCACGGCAGACCCTGACGTGGCCTCCGCCCTGCGCGCCCTCTGTGAAAAGAACGCCGAGCGTTTGCAGGGCGCGGCGGACGCGCTTCCATATGAACCGGTTGCGCAGCAGGAGCCGCCGAGCATCTGGATCAATATCGTGAAAGCTGCCAGCTGGAGCCTGTTGGTGCTGATAATCCTCGGCGGCCTGTTCGGCGCGTTAGCAATCTTCAACACCGATATGGAAGGAGGCGGCCTGCTGGCGCTCCTCACGCTTGTCGCTTCCCTCTTCCTCGGCCTATTCACGGTGGCCGGGATCATGGTGTATGCAAACCATGCGGAGGATACCGGGGAAATCCGCAGGCTATTGGCTGAATTGGTAAAAAAGCAAAGATAGCATGAGGGGTTTCCGAGGGGCGGCGTGATTGCGCCGCTCCTTTTTCATGTTTTGTTTTCTTCGCCGAGCAGCCAGTAGAGATCCTTCTTCAAAACTTTGGATAGAATGAGAAGCTCATAGTCCGTGATGAATCGTTCCCCTTTTTCCATCCGGCTGATGCATTTCTGGGAGAGGATCACGTTTTGCACCTGCAATCTGGCCGCCAGCTCATCCTGAGAAAGGCCCAACTCCATACGGGCCTGCCGAATGCGCAGCCCCGCCAGATTGGCCGCGCCGTTGTAGTTATAAATTTTCATGCCAACACTCCTTACCAATAAGATGGGTAAATCAGGTTGACATTATCATTTTTTTGTGCTATTTTTACCTTAAAGATGACTAAAATACGCTTTTGTCAAACGTTCGCTTTCTAAAAAATTTATTTATTCCATAGGAAACTAAAGAGGTGCAAAATCCGTGCAATACAGGAATAAATATACTTTTTAGGAAACCGTTGAAACAAAATTGATCCTTAGTTATCTAAGCACTATGTGAGGTGGGAAAGCAATGAAAACATGTGAAAAATGCAAACGCCAGTATGAAGAGGCCCTTATGTTCTGTCCAACTTGCGGTACGCGCTTGCAAACAGCACAACCTGCCCCTTCCATCTGTTCAAACTGCGGCAGAAGCATAACAGAAACAGACGGACGGTTCTGCCTATACTGTGGATTTCCCTTGGGCAGTCAAACAAAAGGGGAAGTGAATACTCACAGCATGGCGCAACAATATGCATCTGCGACAACTGGGTCAAACACAAATCCTCCAAACAGCAAATTTCTCAATTCTGTAAAAAAAGACTTCCAGAAAAGTGAATCAATCCGTATGCTGAAACACGGCGCCAAACAGGCAGCTGAAAAGACGGAACAAGCAGCAGAAAAGGTTGCCAAGCAAACCAACCTTTCTAAAAAAAGCATCGGCATCATCGCGGCTGCTTTGATTGCCGCAGTATTATTGCTGGTGACCGTTGCATTCAACACACATCGGTGCGACGAATGCGATAAAGTTTATATAGGCAGGCAATATGAGCTTTGGGGAAGCGAAATATGCAAGGACTGCTATACATACTGGACGGTATGGGAGTGAGGAATAAGATGAAACGAGCAGCCAGCCTCATTCTGTCCGCTTTGATGATTTGCAGCCTGTTTTCCTCCTGTTCCCTGATTCCCCCTAACATTAGCCGTGCCCCTGACAGCAGTACTGGCCAAAGCGGCAATCCCCGGCCAGAAACGGAAAGCACGACGCAGGCTGTGTCGCATACGTTGGAAGCGATCCAGGAGGCATTGGAGCAGAGCATGCGGAATGGAACGGCAAAACCATTGCTTGCGCATTGTTTACCCCTCTGCGAAGAATTGCTTGTATTTGGGGAAGGGAGAGAAAAAATAAGCGAGAGCGAGAAACGGGAACTTAGGCAGGCTATACAGGAGGCGACTATCACCTACTTTTTTTATGATCTTCCATCGGCCGCCGCTCTCAACGACGGTATCTTCATTCAATACTATGGATACACGTCCCAGCGGGATCAAACCAACGGCCCATTCGACTATAGCTTGATCAAAGAAATGATAGAGGCCTTTTATGCTGAACAGGGGCGAGATATTCACATTCTGGATATCGGTTTTATGGAGTTTGATGTCAGTACCGACGATTCCGAGGATGCCGATCACCTTACCGACGCCCTGCTTGGCATTGTTGAAACAGACAAGGGCTATTTCATCTTTGCGATGAACAGCATGTAAAACAAACGAATCCAATCTATCGTGACAGGAGAATTAATATGACATCAAAAAAAGTAAGCATCATCTCCGCAGCAGCGCTCATCATCGCATTGATTGCGGGGATTTTCATCTGGAACGCGGGCGCGGACAATCGCATGATGAAAAAAGCGCTGGAGAGCGGAAGCGTTGAATCCGTTTTGCAGGTATACCGGAAGCTGTCGGCCAAGGGCGAAGCGGCGACGGCACGGGAAGCCATCATTGACTTTATCAATCAGGCAGGAGAAAAAATCAACAAGGATTTCACCTTTGACATAAGCCCATATACAGATGAAGAAAGCCTGACGAATGCCGTCGACCGGGCAATGGAGGACTATACCAATCAACATTGGGGACCCATCCTGAGCAGCGGCGATCTGTATGAGCTCGACGACCCAATGGTGGATAACGCGCTGGAAGAATTTGATACCACCGTTCACTCCAAGCTGTGCTATTACGCGGGAACCTACCAGGTCAGCCATGCGGAAAGTTACGGCGACTATAAAAACGCAATTGAAACCTTGGAGCAGGTTGCCGAGAGCGATCAAAACTATGAGGACGCCGTTCAAAAGGCGGAAGAAGCCTATGACGGCTATATGAACGCCATGATCAAGCTGGCGGACGATTATATCGCAAAAGAGGATTATTCCGCCGCGATCGAACTGCTCAACACCGCGACCGAAAGCGAATTTGCAAAGAAATCGGACGAGCTCTCGAAAAAGCTGGCGGAGGTGAAGCAATCCTCCGCACAGAAATATGCGGAAAAAGCGAAAGCCTGCCTGCTGGAGGGCGACGCAGAAGGCGCGGTCGGGAATATGGAGGTTGCGGCCAATATTTTGCCGAGTGATGAAAATAAGGCAAAGCTGGAGGAGTATAAGCTGTATTTGCCTTTAAAGCTATATGATAAAAATAATATCTTAATAGAGGATAATAATTGTAATGTAATAACCTTTGAAAACTCGACAGTTGCCAATGATAATACCGAGTTTAAAAACATTTTGTTTGCCGATGTCGGTTGGGGAATAAAGGGTCTTTCTCTGATTGCTAGCCATACATATAATTTAACAGGTAAATATGATAATGTAACAGGAACTATTTTTATCCCTAGAGGTTATAAAAGCATTGATTCAACAGGTTATCTGGAAGCCTATGGAGACGGAAAGCTTATTTATACATCTCCTAAAGTAACTGGAGGCGTGTTACCTCAAAAAATCAATTTTTCTATTACAGGAGTACAGACTTTGGAAATAAAATATTTTGGATCAGAAAATGGTGACATACCTCGTTTCGCAGTAAGTGAGTTAATCGCTCAAAAAGCATTACCCAGCCAACAGTAAAAAGATATCAAAGGAGCTAAAATGAAAAAACACATCACTATCCTTCTCACTGCTGTTCTGATTTTTAACCTTGCAGCATGCACAAGCCGTAAGACGGAAGAAGCTTCACAGGTAACCGGAAGCACCGATAGCGAAGTCAAGCAAGCGGGCGCCACATATGTTGACACGGCACTCGCCTTGAGCGACGATCTATACGATTTCCAAATTCAAATTGGCAGTACTGTCTATCAATTCCCCATGAAGGTCACGGATTTTATGGCCTGCGGGTGGGCATTCGATCCATATGAAAACCCAGAGGAAAATTTAAGATCAGGCTTTGATAATCTGACCTGGTTTGTTCACACAGATGGCACAAAGGTCAATATTCCAGTCGTCAATTTTGCAAAAAGCGCACTGCCATTACAGGAATGCTATATCGGCGGCATCACCGTCAAGCAGGACGATCTAGGCCAAAAGGAACTGCCCGTACGTATAGCAAAAAATATCGCATTGGGAAAAGCGACGGAGCAGGAGCTCACAGCCGCCTTTGGCAAGGCAACAGACGTTTATGATTCCGACTCGCTCAAGAAATTATCCTATAATCTAGATGCATATCAAACAGTGGAATTCAATATTGACCCCAAAGCAAATGTTTTAACGGCGGTAACAATCTGCAATTACAAAATACCGGACGATTTTCAGGAAAGCGGGCTCACAAATCAAATCCCCAAATCTGTATCCAGCTATAAAGCCCCTTCCTTTTTGGGAAACGAACTCAAATCAGGGATCATAGAACTGGACGGCCAATTATATCAGATTCCCATGCCCGTAGAACAGCTGTTAAACAACGGATGGACCATCCAAACAGACAATTCGGATAAAACCATTGAGGGAAATTATCATGGCTATGTTACCCTCCAGAAAGACGGTGATACATTAGAAGGCCTCTATGTCAGCAACGATGAAGCGTATGAGGTTCCAGTCCGGTATGGAATGATCACAAAGCTTGATAGCACAAAAATAGAGGATTCCTTATTAAAATTTCCCACTGGCATCACGGTCGGCATGCCTCTTGCAGACTTTCAAAAACGGATTAACGGGCAGGAATACAGCATCGACACCACATCCTCTAATGGTATAACAAGGTATCTCTTTGTGATCTCCACATGGTCACACGACGGTTCCCCCAAAAACGGCGTTTCAGTTAGCATTGATAACAACACGCAAAAAATATCTTATATTACAATCTCGATTGAATCATAAAGTTCAAACACCCATACGAAAGAAGGAAAACAATGGAAAATCAGATAACGCAAAGATTCTGCCACAACTGCGGCGCCTCAATCCAACCCGCCAGCGCTTTCTGCCCCTATTGCGGCATACAGGCGATCCGGCCCTCCCACGAAGCAGCCGCGCAGCCCCAAATGGAACAGGCCAAGCCTTCCGCAAACATTCAGGCGGCCTCCGCCCCCACTCAACCGCACGGGAGCGCATCGGATTTCTCGGATGAATTTGCCGGGTTCCCGAAAAAACAGCCGGAGCCATACGCTTCCATCACGCAGGAGCCTCCTGCCCCACCTACTCAACCATCTGCTCCGCCTCCCCCATCTTATCAATATGAACGTTTTGAACCAGCCGAGCAGCCACAGGCCCCTTATCAACAACCGCCGCAGCCCAGCCCTCCCTATTCCGAGCAGAACGTTCCATATAACGGATATCAGCAGCCTGTTTGTCCCCAACAGCCTATGGGGCCAGGGCAGAACGTTGCGCCGGAAGAGCCTGGATTGATCGCTTCTTATGTGAAGTTTTGGAAGAACTACGCGAATTTCAGCGGAAGAAGCCGCCGGGCGGATTACTGGTATGTCGTGCTTGCGGATATCTTGATTTTCTTCTCCCCATCCGTCATGATGGGAATCTTGATCGGCCTGCGAACTTCCTCAGGGTATTATTATGGGGAAGAAATGGAGTTCATAACGATTCCCCTCAGCCTCCTCTGTTCCCTCTATTTTCTGGCCGGCCTGATTCCCAACCTTGCCGTTTTGGTCAGGCGTTTGCACGATACCGGAAAAAGCGGAATCTACCTGCTGATCATTCTGTTTCCGATTGTTGGCTCCCTTCTTCTCTTCATTTTCCTTGTGCAGGACAGTCAGCCCGGCCCCAACCAGTATGGCTACAATCCAAAGGGGATCGGAAACAATCAAAACTTTGCAGAAAAAAGGAGATGAATGAAATGTCCGAGAATAAATGTCCGTATTATTATTGGGACGGCTATAACTGGAGATGTCTTCATTGTAATGGCAATAGTACTTTGCATGAATACGCCACCTATTGTTCTGATGCCAGTCGATGCCACGAATGCTACTATTTTTCGCACAATTATCGCTAACATTCTACACAGAACACCTACATACAAGTGACATACAGTAAGAAATAGAGAAGAAACAAAGCCAAATAAAAAGCAAATCCGCAGCTGGGAATAAACTGCCCAGCCGCGGATTTACTCTTTTATCTATATTAATTTTACACCATCAGCTCGCATACCGCGTTCGAGAACGCCACCGGGTCCTCCACCGGCATACCCTCGATCAGCTCCGCTTGCGTATAGAGCAGCTGTGCGTAGGTTTTCAGCTTCTCCTGATCCTCTGCATAGAGCTTTGACAGCTTCTCAAAGATCGGGTGGGAAGCGTTGACTTCCAGCACGCGCTCGGCCTTCACCTTTTGATCGTTTGGCATGGCGTTTAAAACCTTCTCCATCTCGATGGAGAGCATGCCCTCGTTAGAGAGACACACAGGATGGCTCTTGAGCCGCTTGGAAAGAACAACTGCTTTTACCTTGCCATCCAGCGCATCCTTCATGAAGGTGAGCAGGTCCTTATTCTCCTCCGTCTGCTTCTCAAACTCCTTCTTCTCCTCTTCGGTATCGAGGTCAAGATCGCTGGCGGAAACGGATTTAAACTCCTTCTCGCTATAATCATGCATCATTTGGAGAGCGAATTCGTCCACGTCGTCCGTCAGATACAAAATCTCATAGCCCTTGTCCTTGACAAGCTCGGTCTGCGGCAGCCGCTCGATCTGCTCGCGGCTCTCGCCGCCGGCATAGTAAATATATTTCTGGTCTTCCTTCATGCGAGAAACGTATTCCTCGAGCGTAACGAGCTTCTGCTCGCTGCTCGAATAGAACAGCAGCAGATCCTGAAGCAGCTCTTTATTCGCGCCGAAGCCGTTATACACGCCGTATTTGAGTTGAAGGCCAAAGTTCTTGAAGAACTCCTCATACTTTTCGCGGTCATTTTTGAGCATGGAGAGCAGCTCGGATTTGATCTTCTTCTCCAGCCGGGAGGCGATCACCTTGAGCTGGCGGTCATGCTGGAGCATTTCGCGGGAAATGTTCAGGGAGAGATCCTCCGAATCCACCAGGCCCTTGACAAAGCTGAAGTGATCGGGTAGCAGGTCCTTACAGGAATCCATGATGAGCACGCCGCTGGCATAGAGCTTGAGGCCCTTTTCATAATCGCGCGTGTAGTAATTATAGGGCGCTTTCGCGGGGATGAAAAGCAGAGCGTGATAGGTGGCCGCGCCCTCCGTATAAGTATGGATCACCTTGAGCGGATCGCTGTAATCAAAGAATTTCTCTTTGTAGAAGCTGTTGTAATCCTCATCCGTCAGCTCATTTTTATTTTTGCGCCAAATCGGCACCATGCTGTTGAGGGTTTCCACCTCCGTGTAGGTCTCATATTCCGGGGCCTTCTCCTCGTCCGCTTCCTCCCCTTCCGGCTGCTCCTTCATGCGGCTCTTTTCGACCTCCATGCGGATCGGGTAGCGGATATAGTCGGAATACTTGCGCACCAGCTCCTGAACACGGTAGGATTCGAGGAATTCGCTGTATTTTTCATCCTCTGTATCCTCTTTGATGGTCAATACAATTTGCGTGCCGTTCGACGCCTTTTCGCAGGGCTCAACGGTATACCCCTCCGCGCCGTTGGATTCCCATACATACGCTTCGTCCGCACCATAGGCCCTGCTGTAAACCTTCACGTTGGCGGCCACCATGAAGGCGGAATAAAAGCCCACGCCGAACTGGCCAATAATATCGATATCCTCTTTGGCCTCGTTCTCCTGCTTGAAAGCGAGCGAGCCGCTCTTTGCGATCACGCCGAGGTTGTTTTCCAGCTCCTCCTTCGTCATGCCGCAGCCATTGTCCGTAATGGTCAAGGTGCGGTTCTCCTTATCGATGGCAAGCTCGATGGAAAAATCATCGCGGTTGAGGCCCGTATTACCGTCGGACAGCGCATGGTAATAGAGCTTATCAATCGCATCGCTGGCGTTGGAGATCAGCTCGCGGAGAAAGATCTCCTTGTGCGTGTAAATGGAGTTGATCATCAGGTCGAGAAGGCGTTTGGATTCGGCTTTGAACTGCTTCATTTTCATGCTGACAGACACCCCTGTATCAAAATTTATATGTCCATAATTTTAGCACTCATTTCCTTTGAGTGCTAAATGATATGATACGGGGTAATTATGAATATATGATTGGGAATTTATGAACGAATTGAAAACGAAGCCAAATCATTTTTTAAATATCGCTTTGTATAGAATCCAAAACTGGTTGTTTCTATAAAAATATATTTCATTTATTGTAACAAATGAATATTTACAGGTAATTGGATTTTATATACAATAAAGCTACGATCGAAAGTTCTATGGTTCTATAAATTTGTGAAACCGTCTGATTGTATGTAACGCAGAGGCAGATTACGGTTATTTTATCTGATAAGAGGGGTTTATATGCGACAATTACTGCACCATTCTGCGATGCTGCTTCTTTTTTTCTGCATCATTTCATTTTGTTGTATGCTATCGAGCGCGGCAATCACCCCTATCCTCACAAAACAATACCCATATGCTTCTGCCATGTCAAAACACACAATACAATTCGAGACGATAGCAGCCAACGGGCACAGTGCTTTTACAAACCGCCATTTGTTACAATTTATTCTAGAAGATACGGAAATTACCTTGTTGCGGGAAGTCCCGCTCTCCCAGGGAACTGAATTTTTTTCTTTAAAAAATCCATCTGATTTCTATGAGCTTAAGAACGGTCTCGATTTTACCAACAACGATATGCTGAAGGGTGCAAACAAAATTGTTCTCTCGAAAACGCTGCTAGACCGTCAGTCGATCCATACGAATTGGTATTCTCATGAGGGAATGATCTATGAAATCATCGGAGTTTATCAATCTGGAGTTAGCCGTTACTACGTTCCTCTTATCAGTGTGTTAAAAAATGCGCCTGATCTGCCGGCTACAGGAACTTTTTATTTGGACGGCGCAGATAACACAACGGCAATCTTTGAAAAATTAAAAGCATATATTGCATCGATCGACGCAACCACGTCCGTCTCCTCCAGGCAGGCGCTGTCAGGTGTGTTGCCTTCCTCTGATTTAAAAGCGCTTTTCTTGCTGGTAAGTGGCGTTTCCGTTTTGCTGCTTCTAAATATGCATTATGTGTTGGCATATTGGCTAGAAGGTAGAAAAACAGAAATTTTTATTCGCTGGCTGACCGGAGCCACCAACAAAAAACTCCTGTTCTATCTGACATCCCGCTACCTACTGCTTGCATGGATCGGAGCCGCTGCCGGAATTTTATGCGCATCTCTTTGTTTAAAATATAGGCTTTTTCTCCTGGAACCGCCTGCTTGGGAGCAATGTATAATAATGACTGGAACCGGGTTGGGAATCACGCTTTTGATTGGCGTTCTACTCTGTATTCTGACTGTAAGACAAACGATCAAACACTCTAATCATGTGGAAAAAGTACAATGATGCTACAACAGATCAAATATGCTATTGAGGATATCCGAGAACGAAAGCTTTTTTTTGCCTCCTATTTTTTACAAATACTCATCGGCCTTTTGGCAGTCAGTTTTCTCTTCTCTTCCGGCATACAGCTTTTTTCATTTCGGCAAAAGTTGCTTCATTTCCAAAATTTGGATGAAATTTACTTTATGAAGGATGTAACAAACGAGGATTATCTAAACAACTCTCTTTTCCAGTCTCCGACGGTCAGGCAAGATCTATTTCGGTTTTACCACTTTTTAAAAACGTCTAAGGGCTTTACTTCCTACAGCTTTTATGCAGAAGAAGGAATTGTTGTGCCATTGACACAATCTAAAAAAGGTGAAAAAAAGCCGCATCCGATTTTATACATAGATTCCGCTTTTCAGAATATTTTTTCACTGAAATGTACAGAGGGAACTCTTTTTCTGCCAACAGACTTTGAAAAAAAAGCAAGCCTGTCTCCCGTTTTATTGGGCGCAAATTATCGCGGGCAGTTTCATAAAGGAGATATCATTGAGCATCAATATGAAGTCAGGGGATTTCTAGAAAGTCAATCATTTTATCTGGACCCCAAAAAAACAAACGAAATATTATATTTGGACGACGCCGTTATATTTCCATTGATCTTAAATGAAGCCTCTGAGCTGGGCGCGTTAGATATGGCGATCAACAATACTTGCATCCTCACGAAGAATCCGGCTTCTCTTGTAGAGATCCAGCAGAAGTCAGCCTCCATGGCACTTTTTACCTATGAATTTATCAGCATGGAACAGCAGCTCCATGCAATCATCCAGTCTGAACTGCGCACGATACAATTGCTTTTGCTGCCCATGAGCCTCGTGCTGGCCTTATGCACAATCTGCATGATTTCCTCCCTGTTCATCTTCGTACAGAAACGTCAACGCGAATTTGCCGTCCATCTCCTATGTGGGTGCAATATGTTTTTATTGGTATTCCGTTTATGCTTGCAAGTTTGGCTCGTCGTGTGCATAGCAGCGCTTCTGACCGGGTTCTTGTTTCACGAGCTTTCTGTCACGCTGTTTATTCTTTCGTTCAGCGTTCTGATTTGCCTGCTCACGACCCTTCCGCCATCTATAAAACTCCTGCATACCGATATTGCCCAAATTTTGAAACGGAGTGAATGACACAATGATCGAATTGATCGACGGAGTCAAAATATATGGAAAAGGCTCCTCGCGTGTTTTTGCCCTGAATGGCCTTTCCCTGCAAATCCAAAAGGGAGAGCTGGTCGCCCTGATGGGGCCTTCCGGCTCCGGAAAATCTACGCTGCTCAATATCATCGGATGCATTGACCAACTGACAAGCGGTAGCTATCTTCTGGACGGAACGGATATCCAAAATTTTAGCCATATGCGTTTGGCGCAGCTCCGGAATAAACGCTTTGGGTTTGTATTGCAGGATTTCGGCCTCATTGATCATTGGACCGTTTCTAAAAATGTAGAAATCCCGCTTTCCTATGCCAAGCCCTCTGACAAAAAGCCAAAGGAACGCATTGAACAGGTTTTGAATCAACTTCAAATAGCAGATAAAAAATCCGAATTGGCTTATCGCCTATCCGGAGGGCAAAAGCAACGGGTTGCGATTGCACGGGCAATTGTCAATGATCCGCAGATTATTCTGGCTGATGAGCCGACTGGCGCACTGGATCAAAAAACTGGTAGAGAAGTGTTAAACATCCTGCAAAAAATTCACCAGGCGGGTAAAACGGTTATAATTGTCACGCACGACCCTACTGTGGCAGGCGCCTGCAATCGCGTGATTCAAATTGTTGACGGTAAAATGAAGCAGGAACAGTGATTTGCTTTGCCAAAGTATTTTAGCAAGAAACGTTGTCCACAACATTTCAATTTATAGAAGGAAAGGAGAAAACATACTGACTGAAAAAACAAAAAATGTCTTTTGACTATAGCAGCTTTCATTCTGGTTTTCGCTTGTGTCTTTGCTACTGCGTCGGCAATTGGCCCCCTTTTTGCCTCTACAAATTCCGGTGTCTTTAGTAACTCGGTAGAGGCTTGGTGCCAAGTTGGTTTTGTTGCAACGGGAGACTACGGAACCGTGAAGGGCAAGAAGCTAAGCAACTGTTATGTACGCCTTCAGGAAGGGGATTACGACTCCGGCAGACAGTATGGTTCACAGTGGGCGGATGCAACAGACTATAAAAGGGCCTATATTTCAAAATGGAATAACCCTCTCCATACCTGCTATGGAAACTGGGGATGGGTATATCAATAATCACCGATCTATCGCTTTTGGTTCTCACAAAAAATGGGGCATACAATTTTCTGACTTGAAACCATAAAATCAATAAGATTCGCAATTGTTTTTATAGTGGACACGTTTCACCTTGTCGAGGATGGATTACGTTACTTCCTCTGACAATAACGCCCTCAATGGATGGTAAATCCATTGAGGGCGTTTGTATTACATCTTTGATCGATCCGTCTGCACAGTAAAAACACCAGATACCCCAGCGCCGCGCCCAGCGTATTGAGCCACAAATCGTCAATATCCGTCCCCCGGTCCAGCGGCAGCTGGCAGAGTTCAATCGTCAGCGAAGTGAAAAAACCCGCGCCTGCCGATTTGAGGAAAGAGGGCCGCTCCCACAGCAGCGCCGTAAAAAATCCAATCGGCAGAAACATGCCGATATTGCCAAGGAAATTGATGATAAAATAGCCCGTGCCAGAGGCGAGGCTGTCGGCAAAAATCCGGAAAGGAATCAGATTGATCCGTAAACCTGTCTGCCCCCCTCCCATAATTGCGAGGCCGCCCACGCCAAACTCCAGCCTGGGCACCACCGTCTGCGAGGCAAGGCCCGCAAGAAAGAGCAGGAAAACACAGAACGCCAGCTCATGCCGCCAAGTGGTGTGCCGGCCACGTTTATGCAGGCCGCGCACCCGCAGCCAGCGGTATAAAAAAATCACGGGAAACGCACAGAGCATATAGGGTATCATATGGATTCCATAAGAAAGGATTCGCTCCATTCGTATCCCTCACTTTGCGGGCAGAAAACGGCCACAGGGCGTCAGCCGATATCGTGGTAATCCGTGATCTCCACCTCATTCGCCCGGCAGCCTTCCAACTCCAGGACGATGATCTCATTCTCCTGCTTTAAAATCGTGCCCGGCACATAGAGCGATTTCTGCGGGCCGATCTTCCAGTAGCGGCCGAGATTGAAGCCGTTAATAAACACATAGCCCTTTGTAAAGCCCTTCAGGTGCACAAAGCAATCCGCCTGCGAATTGGTGGTAAAGCGGCCCTTTAAAAAGGCTGGAAAATCCTCGCTCCCGCTGTAGTCGAGCGCGTCGATGTTATCCAACGGCAGGGTGTAGACATCCCAGTTGAAGAGCACCTGGTTATTCAGGCGGATCTGTCTGACGCCCTTGCGGTCGTGCAGCTCCGGGCCATAATTGACGCGGCCCATCGCCTCAACAAGGATATCCAGGCTGCCGCCATCAGGCAGCGCCTCGATAGAGACGAACTTCTTTTTATCATTGCGGTAAACCATGCCGCGCAGTTGGCCGTTGACATAAACATAGGCACGGTCCGCCAGCCCGTCGATAAAGAGCTTAGAAGCCTCATACGGGCCCTTGAGATCGTGATGATAAAGGATAAAACCAAAATTCTGGCCGTAATACTCCATGCTGCGCGTCATCACGCTTCTGTGGCGCTTGCCGATCTTCGTTGCGTTATGTAAAAAGGAATACTGCTGGGTCAGCGCGACCGGGCCAATGTTTTGCAGCGCAGGCGGCGCGGGCAGCGGCTCCGCCGGGATTCCCTGAAAAGCAAGCAATACCTCTCGTACCGCATGGTATTTCTTCGTGTATCCGCCCCATTCGTTGAGCAGGGCGTCGTCATCATAGCTCGTCACCGTCGGCTGATATTTCCCGCCATGGTTTGCGCCCGCCGTAAAGCCGAAATTCGTGCCGCCATGGAACATATAAAAGCTGAAATTCCCGCCCATCTGGAGCATGGTTTTCAGCTCGTTGACCACCGAGCGCGGCCGGCGGTGGTGGTGCCTTTCACCCCAGTGGTCAAACCAGCCGTTCCAGAACTCGCCGCACATCAGCGGCGCGCCGGGCTGGCGGCGGTCAACCGCCTTGAAATTGCCCTTCACATTCGAGCCGAAATTGACAACCTTAAAAACATAGGGAAGGGTTCCACCGGTGAGCATCGCGTCGTTCGCGCCATCTGAGGTAAACAGCAGCGTGTCCACACCGCACTCACGGATGAGCTGCTCGATAAAGGCGAGATAGTTTTTATCGTTGCCATAGCTGCCATATTCATTTTCAACCTGCACGGCAAGAATGTTGCCTCCATTGGAGAGCAGCATCGGCTGAATTCTGCTAAACAGCTCATGGTAAAAATCGGAGACATGCTTGAGATATGGCTCATAGCAGCAACGCACACGCATATTTTCATCTGCCAGCAGCCAGGCAGGCAGGCCGCCAAAATCCCACTCCGCGCAGATATACGGGCCGGGACGCACGATCGCATAAAGCCCTAGCTCCTGCGCAATGCGCAGAAAACGGACGATATCGAGCATACCGGAAAAATCAAAAACGCCCTTCTTTGGCTCGTGCAGGTTCCAGCAAACGTAGGTTTCCACAGTGTTAAACCCGGCGAGCTTCAGCTTGCGCAGGCGATCCTCCCAATACTCCGGCACCGTGCGGAAATAGTGAATCGCACCGGCATAGATGTGGAATTTCTCTCCGTCCAAATAGAATTGGTTGCCTTTGATCTCCAGCACCCAAATCCCTCCTCAATCAATTATCACTATTATAACAATACCCGCCAAGCTTACCCCTGCGGAAGGCATTTGGGGAATGCTTCCAAGTTTCAAAGCTTGAAACTTTGCGACCCGTTTGAAGCTATTATACCATGCGCGCAAGATCAACCTCTGTGAAAAATGGCGTTGCCGATCTGCGGCAGGAGGCGTTTTACGCCGACAGGCATTTTTCCAATGCTTCAAACTCTGTTTGAAGCTATCATACCATATCCGTAGGGAAAAAGAAATTGGTATTCGGCAAATTTTACGGTTTTTCGCAGGGCGCTCTACACCAGCAGCTCCGCGAGAAACACCGCCGCGCAGGAGCACAGCGCAACCGTGAGCAGGCTCTTCTCCAAAAACGCAAGGATCATGGCCACCGCAAGGCCCGCCAGCGCAGAATAAACGCTCCCCGTCGAATAGAGGATCGCGGGGAACGTCATTGCGCCGAGCACCGCATAGGGGATGTAATAAAGAAAAGAACGGATAAAGCGGTTTTTGATCTTTTTTTGAAACACTGTCAGGGGCAGCATCCGGATGAGATACGTCACCCCTGCCATCACAGCGATATAGGCAAGCAGCATTCCCGTTTTCATGGCGCACACTCCTCCCCGGCCTCCGGCCAGCGCTCCTCCTGCTCCACAGGGCGCAGCAACGCGCCCAATGCGGAAGCTGCCACCGCGCAGATGATGATGACGAAGCCGGCAGAAATTCCTTTAAGCGCAGGCAGCCACTGAAACAGGCTGCTCATTGCAACCGACAGGGCCACTACGCCGAGCACCGCCCGGCTATGCTTCGCGGGCGGTACGATAATGGCCAGAAACATGCCGTAAATCGCAATGCCGAAGGCGGAAGCGACGCGGTCCGGCAAAAGTGAAGCCGCAGCCGCGCCGATAAGCGTCCCGCCCGACCAGCCAAGGTAGGGGATGAGCGCAAGGCCCCAGAGATAGCGCCGCCCAAGCGTGCCCTCCTGCATGCTGGCCACCGCAAAAATTTCATCCGTATTGAAAAAAGAGAGGAAAACCCGATCGATCGTCCGGATGCTGCCGCTGAGCTTCTGGGACAACGACAGCGACATCAGCGAATATCGAATATTGACGACAAACTGGGTCAGCGCCATTTCAAACAGCGGCGCTCCCCCCGTGATCAGTGAAAGCCCGGCGAATTGCCCAGCGGAGGTGAGGTTGGTCATCGAGATTAGTACCGCCGCCCAAACCGGCAGGCCCGCCGCCACCGCCATTACGCCGAATGTGACCGAAACGGATAGGTAGCCAAGACCAATCGGCACGCCATCGCGCAGGCCTTTCGAAAAATGATTTTGCATGCGTTGCGTATCCTCCACAAAAATCCTCTTTCCCAAATCTTCTAAAAATATAGCGGGCAAAAAGTAGCCAAAGTCCATAGTTAGATAGAAAGAGCGCCTCCGACGCAAGGCCGGAAGCGCTCTGTTTCATCAAGATAAAACTACTCAAATGGGGCAGAACGATCTCAGTCCTCGTCGTCCGCCTGGTTATCGTCCAAAAGCGCACGGATCGAAAGGCTAACGCGCTTCTTATCAAAATCGATATCCGTGATCTTCACGCGCACTTCTTCGCCTACAGAAAGCACATCCTGTGGTTTTTCGATCCTGTGGTCAGCAATCTGAGAAATGTGGATTAGGCCGTCGATGCCTGGAATGATCTGCGCGAACGCACCGAACGCCGTCATTCCGACAACCTTCGCCGTAACCTCGCTGCCAACCGGATAATCACGGCGCAGGATCTCCCAGGGGTTGTCCTCCACTTTCTTATAGCCGAGCGAAATCTTGCGTTTCTCCGGATCCAACGCTTTGATATAAACCTCGATCTGATCGCCCACCGAAACAACCTCCGAGGGGTGCTTGATGCGGTTCCAGGAAAGCTCGGAGATATGAACCATTCCGTCCACACCGCCGATATCGACAAACGCGCCGTAGGAAACAATCGTGCGAACCGTGCCGGTGTAAACCTGGCCTACCTCTGCCTGCGCCCAGAAGGCGTCCTCCGCGGCCTTGCGCGCTTCCTTAAGCACTGCACGGATAGAACCTACCGCGCGGCGGCGGGGCTTATTGACCTCAATGATGCGGAACTGCACATGCTGGTGCAGCAGGCCATCCAGCGGCTCGCCGCGGGAGGCAGTGGCTAGGGAAGCCGGGATAAACACACGCACGCCGTTGGTGGAGGCGAGCACGCCGCCCTTGATGACATCTGTGATGACGCCTTCCAAGATGGATTCGTCTTCGCTAGCTTTCACAACGTCATCCCACGCCTTGATCGCGTCAAAACGTTTTTTGGAGAGCATAACAGTGCCCTCCGCATCGTTGGTTTTCATGATAATCAGATCAAGCACGTCGCCCACCTTGACCGCCTCCAGCGGATTGACTGTGGGATCAGCGCTGAATTCATCAAGCGGTATGTAGCCCGCGTGCTTCCTGCCGATATCAACCTGGATCTCGGAGGGAGACATGCCGACGACGGTACCCTTCACCTTCTGATCTGTATTCATACTCTGCAAAGACGCTTCAAGCGCCTCAGAAAAGCTCATCTCGTCGAAGGATTTCTCAGCGGGCGCTTCCTCCTGTGCGGGCTGCGCAGCAGCCTCTTCGGCCGGCGCGGCCGATTCCGCTTTCTCCTCGACAAGCTCAGGGTTTTCATTTAACAATTCGGACATGGTTTCAAGTACCTCCTTTATAATACCAGCAGGAGTGGAAGCCCCCGCAGTAACGCCAATGGAAGAATAAACAGAAAAATCGATTCCCGCCAATTCCTTTGCCGTTTCGATCAGGAAAGTCGGGCAGTTGCGCGCGCACACGTCGCGGAGCTTGGCCGTATTGGAGCTTTGACGCCCCCCGATGATGACCATCGCGCCGCAGGCCTTCGACAGTGCAATCGCTTCCTCCTGCCGTTCCTGAGTTGCATTACATATTGTATCAAAAACAGTGGCATTTGTACATACTAAATTTATCTTTTTCACGCAGTTTTCCCACTCTTTTATGTGAAAAGTTGTTTGAGCAACCACTGAAATTGGCGCATTCGAAAATTCAGGATAGGTCCGTAGCAAATCCTCCAGCTGCCCCACACCGTTAAATACATAGGATTTACCCGGACAATGGCCGCGGATGCCCCGCACCTCCGGGTGTGCGGGATCCCCCGCAATCAAAACGATATCGCCGCCCTCCGACCGCTTTGCCACGATCTGATGGATTTTGGATACAAACGGGCAGGTCGCGTCGCAGCAGTCGAGCCCCCGCTCCTTGATGGCCTGAGTGACGGCTGCCGGCACGCCGTGCGTGCGCACCACGAGCACAGCCCCCTGCGGCACCTCGCCGGTTTCATCCACAATCACAACGCCGCGTTTTTCCAAATCGGTCACCACCTGTGGGTTGTGGATAATCGGGCCGAGCGTATAAACGGTTTTCCCCTCCTCCAGCATAGCGTAAACCATGCTGACTGCTCGATTCACGCCAAAGCAAAAGCCCGCCGTTTTCGCCAGCCTTATTTCCTGCACGGTCCTTCCTCCCAAAGCTCTGTAATCCGATCCATAATCAGGCGGGAGGCTTCGCGCAGCTCGCGCGTGCCGCCCTCTTCTGTAATGCCCAGCTCTTGATAGGGGATCATCTTGCCGAAGCGTACGGTCAAATCCGTCCAATATTTCGCCTGATGCTCGCTGTAGATGGATACAGGCAGCACATCCGCATGTGCCTGCTTGGCAATCAGCGCAACGCCCGCTTTAGGGGCGCCGGGGCGGTAATCCGGCGATCGGGTGCCCTCTGGAAAAATCCCCAACACATTCCCCTCTTTGACCACTCGAATGGCATATTCCACAGAAGCTTTATCAGAAGAGCCGCGTTTGACCGGAAAGGCATTAAAACGGGTCAGAAAATAGGCTGCGGCAGGGTTGTGGAAAAGCTCCTCCTTCGCCATGAAATACATCACGCGCGTTTTGCTGCCTGCGATGACGAGCGGATCTAGGAAATGAATATGGTTAGAGGCCAGAATGAATCCGCCCTCCTTGGGTACATTCTCCTTGCCCACGAAGGTAACGCGGAACATTGTTTTATTAAACAGCAGGATATTCAACGGCATGAGAAGGTGATAGGTGGCATGATCCTTTACCTTGCTGTAATCGAATGGCTTCACTGTGATCTCTCCTTTATGCATTGAATTAAGCGGCTGACCGACTCCTCCAGCGTGATCCCCGTCGTATCGAGCAGCACCGCGTCCTCTGCCTGCTTGAGCGGCGCTACGGCGCGGTGGGAATCGTTATAATCACGCTCCTGCACATCGCGCAACACCTCTTCAAACAAAACGTCCTCCCCCTTCTCCAGCAATTCGCGGTAGCGCCGGCGCGCGCGCTCCTCGGCGGAAGCCGTTAGAAACACTTTCACCTGCGCATCCGGCAGCACCACTGTGCCGATATCGCGCCCATCCATAATGCAGTTTTTTTCCCGCGCAATGCGCCGCTGCTGCTCAAACAGGAATTCGCGCACACAGGGGAGGGCCGCCACTGCGGAAGCGCCCATGGAAACCTCCGGCGTGCGGATTTCTTCCGAAACATCCTGCCCGTTGAGATAAACACGCTGCACGCCGCCGACAAATTTCAGCTCGATGCGGATATCGGCAAGAGCTGCCTTCACGCGCTCAGAATCGTGCACATTATGCCCATTTTGCAGCACGTAGAGCGCCACCGTGCGGTAAAGCGCGCCGGTATCCACATAGATATAGCCAAGCGCCTTGGCCGCGCCGCGCGCCACTGTACTCTTGCCTGCCCCCGCAGGCCCGTCGATTGCAATATTGACCATTGTGATGAACATTCCTTTCCTGGCGATTGAAGCTCTTCATTCTAAAATGATATTATGTGAGCCGCACACCGGCCTTTGGGCCCCCTCTAAACGGACTGCCCGACCAGATGCCCGGTGGAGAAGGCAATTTGCAGGTTGAAGCCGCCCGTATAGCCATCCACATCGATGAGTTCGCCTGCAAAATAGAGCCCTGGCAGCAGCTTTGACTCCATTGTTTTGGCGTTGATCTCCTTTGTGCTGACACCGCCTGAAGTGACCACTGCCTCCTCAATGGGGCGAAAGCCCGTTACGGTAAGCCGGAGCCCTTTCAACAGAGAAACGAGGCCCTGGCGCATCTCCCTCGTCACTTGGTTGACCTTCAACCCCGCTGCAATCCCGGAAAGGCGGACGATTACCGGAATCAGCTTGCGCGGTAGGAGGGCATCGAGCGAATTGACAAACACACGGTTCGCATTTTGTAAAAAATCGCGCTGTAGGCGCGCATCCAGCTGCTTTTCCTCCAGGGCGGGCTTTAAATCGATCTGCACCTCATACTTTCCTCGGCGCATCCCCTTCATATGTGCGCTGGCACTGAGGATCACCGGGCCGGAAAGCCCAAAATGTGTAAAGAGCAGCTCACCAAAATCTGTATACACCGTGCGGAAGGAATCCACATCCCGCACCGTGATCGCAATATTTTTCAGCGCAAGCCCTTGCAGCTCGCTGACCCAGCCCTCATGTGCCTCCAGCGGCACAAGGGAGGGCTGCGGCTCTATAATCGTATGCCCGGCCGAACGGGCCAATGCATAGCCGTCCCCGGTGGAACCTGTCGCGGGGTAGGAAAGGCCGCCGGTTGCAAGCAATACCTTAGGGGCGTCATACCGCTTGCCATCCTCCGTTTTCACGCCGCACAAGCGCTCCTCCTCCACAAGCAGCTCCGCCACGCGGCCCTGTAGAAGCGTCACGTTCGGATGCTTGGCATACCGGCACAGCGCGTCTACAATATCCACTGCCCTATCCGACTCCGGAAAAACACGATTGCCCCGCTCAATCTTCAGCGGGACGCCCTGCTCCTCAAAAAAATCCATTGTATCCGATGGCATAAAGCGCGAAAAAGCGCCATATAAAAAGCGGCCGTTTACCGGCACATTTGCAATCAGGTCGTTGAGCAAATTGCATGCATTGGTCACGTTGCAGCGGCCTTTGCCCGTAATCATCACCTTGCGCGCCGGGCGCGCATTGCGCTCGAGCAGCAGCACGCTTCTACCTCTGCGCGCGGCGGCGCCCGCTGCCATTAGGCCGGCCGCGCCGGCGCCTACGACGATTAGATCACTCTTCATCTTCGCGGGATTCCTCCACTTTCTCGTATACCTGGTATTCCTCCCAGATCTCCTCAAGTTTATTGAAATTCTCTGATACCTCTCCCCTACGGCTGAGCGTAGCGGCCACAATGAGCGCATTGACCAAGCTCAGTGGGGCTACCAGCGAATCAACGAAAGAGGCCATATCGCTGCGCGCCACTAAAAGGTGCTTAGCAAACGAAGCGATCGGGGAATAGGCGCTATCCGTAATGGAAAGGATCGTTGCGCCCCGGTCGCTGATAAAGCGCAGGGCGTTGATCGTCTGCTTTGAATAGCGTGGGAAGCTGATGGCAATGCATACATCCCGCTCATCAATTCGAAACATCTGCTCAAAAATCTCGCTTGCGCTCGCCGTATCAACCAGCACAACATTATCATAAACCAAATTGAAGTAAAAAGCCATAAAGCTTGCAAGCGCGGCCGAGCTGCGCACGCCGAGAATATAGATTTTACGCGCAACATTGATCGCATCCACCGCCTGGCGGAAATCCGTGCGGGAGGTCTGCTCCAACGTTGCGCGTATCATTTCCACATCGCTTGTGAGCACCTTTTCGAGGATATCGTCCTCCCCCATACGGCTGCTGGTAACCTCCATGCGCTGCACGCTGGTCAGCTTGCTGCGGATCATCTCCTGCAATGCCTTCTGCAATTCTGGATATCCCTCAAACCCCAACTCCGTGGCAAAGCGCACCACCGTAGATTCACTCACGCCCACAGTATCGCCCAAGCGTGACGCAGTCATAAAGGCCGCTTTATCATAATGCTCCTGAATAAAAGACGCAATCCGTTTGTGCCCCTTGGAAAGTGTTGGATATAGGCGGTCTATTTTCGCCAGCAGAGATTTTGTCATAAAATGCCCCCCTTTCCCAATTGCAAACCCATCTCAAATATTCACCGGCGGCGCTCCCCCTCCGGCATCAATCAGCCAAATCAACATACCTTTATCTTATTCCGTCATAGGGCTGAAGTCAAGAACGAATGCATTTTTTTGCATGAAAACTTGCAAAACGAATAAAAAATAGCCGGTAGCTAACTACTTGCGTAAGCGATACGTATCTCTGTGATCTATGTGGTGATGGCGGGCTTTGTTTTGTTACTCGCTTCGCTTCGTAATAAAAAAAGAAAGAGCTGTTTCCCACGCGCTCGGCAAAACGCAGCAAACAACTCTATCTGAAACCTTATTTAAAAAGCCTGTGAAACGATTTGCGCCAGCGGTGCAGGTACGCGCCGATGACTCTTGTTAAAGCAATATCATAAACGAAAAAAACCACATTCCCCATCCCCAACAGGATCGGCACGGCATACCGGCCAAACTCCTCCATCTCATCCAGAGGCATCCCGAACACAAAAATGATAACCAGATAGGCCAGCACCATTGCGGCATTAAAAATCAAAAATTTAACAATCCATTCGAACACACGCGGAAGCTTGCTTTCCAAAAATGATTTGATTACCGGATAATAGCCGAAAAAGGCGGCATACATCATGGCAGCCTCTTTATCCGCAACCACCAATAGAGAGAGGATGCTCACTGCCGCATAGACGCACAGTGCCCATTTGGAGCCGATCTCCGTCACAATCAATATCAGCAGTGCGCCTGCCAATGCCGGCAGCGCAAAGGTTAAAAAGGGGATCACCCCCGTCAGAAACATCAGAACGACTGACAGCGCTGTGAGAATCCCCCCAAAAGCAGTCTTTGAGCTTTGCTTCATCCCCGTCATAGAATCGACAACATCCTTTCGCGCGCCCGCGCTTGACTAGCCGGCCGCCACTCAGCAGCAGGGGGTTCCATCTGCGCCGCAGCAATCGCAAAGACAGTCCGCACACATGAGCCCTGTGCAGATGTCACATGCACTGCATCCGCCTGCATTGGTCCGCGGCGCGCGATAACCGCCTGTGCGGGGATTGCTCACCTGACGGAACGCCGCCTGATATTCCGGGTTGTTCGGATCGAGCTGGCAGGCTGTGCGATAATGCTTGGTGGCTTCCTCCAGCCAGCCGCGCTTATACTGCACAGTGCCCTTCAAAAAATACCACTCTGCACCGCGTGTCTGCGGTGGGATGCCGTCGAGCAAGGTTTCCGCATCATCGATGCGGTTGGCGTTGATTTTGGAGCGGATATCTCCCAAGGAGGATGCACCGCCATATCCGCCGCCCGTATATCCGGCGGAATATCCGCTCTGTGCAGAGCTGGATTGGCTGCGGCGCATAGTGATAATCGCATCATACGCACCGTTTATCTCATCCATTTTTTTTGCCGCCATATCGGCCAGCGGGCTGTTCTCATAATTTTCAGGCTGATACTTGCGCGCAAGCGAACGATACGCCTCCCGCACCTGCTCGTCGGTCGCGTCCGGTGTAATATTTAAAATCTGATAAGGATCTTTCATAATGAAAACCATACCTTTCGCAAGGGCAGAAAATTTAAGAAACTGCCAATTGATGAAATGCTTCCTGATCCCATCCAATCACGCAATCGAAGGCTCATGATCTGGATACGGCAAAAGCCGCTTCATTTGACCCGCTGCGCCGCTTCGGGCTCAAAAATTTGTTTCTGCACACTGAAGAGCCCCTCTTCCAAAATATTGCGCAGAATTGAGTCAAACCGCCGCACCTCCAGCAGATTATACGCGCGCACGGCTTCCGCCGCAGTCAACAGCAAGGATTCCTGCGCCGCTTTGCGCGCCGCCGTTACCGCGTCAGGCTCCTCCCCGGTCATTTGAAAGGCCTGAATATAGGGATTATAATCCCCGCTTTTCAAATCATCCTCCAAATCGTCCGCCGCATCGATCAGATACACCCAGCGCCCCACACAGTAGCCCATCCGGTCGAGCACCCGCCGCTGATCCTCCGCCTGCGCGCCCAGCGAAAACAAGGCGGCAAGCGCTTTGGCAGTCGGGTCTGCGGCACGGTCGATCTGCGCGCAGGAGCTGCCTTCAAGCGCTGCCTGCTCTTCCATCATGCGGGCCACAATTTCTTCTACCAAAGGGAAATGCTTCTTTGCCTTATTATGCGCATGCGCAGCAAAGGGATACAAAAGCCGGGAGACAAGGCGTTTCCAAAATCCGGAGTCCCGCAGGTTGTCGCGCAGCTTATAAAACATCATAATCACCGCCGCGGCCGCCGTAAAGGAAAAATCGCTCTCGCCGCCGGAGCAGGCGTTGCATTTTGCAAACGGGTTGAACGGGCAACGAGATTTGTGAAAACCCGGGCATTCGCCCGAAAGCGCCAGCCGCAGCAGGGCGGCAAAGGTGAAATCATAGCTAAGCGTCAGCCTGGCAAACAGGCCATATTCCCGGCCGAGCGTTTTGCACAGGGAACAGTACACCGCTTTGTATTGCTCATAATCCCGCACCTTCAACTCGGGCTTGTATGCCTTTACGTAGCCAAACACCAGCATGCCTCCGCCCCGAAATAGTACATTTATTGTAGCCGAAGCAGATATTGATTTCAATTAACATATTGTAAACTTTAACCTGCATAGCTTCGTGAAAAGCCGCAGCGGGTTTATCCGCAGCGGATTTATCCGCTTGCACCCCTGCGTTTCAAAGAGGAACGTTTGGAAAGAACGGCTCATGAAGCAAACCTCCTTTCAATTCACTTTGCATGGCAGACTCTTTTCAGCCGATACTAAGCATGACCAACCGTTTGGCACTCAAAATTCAGGAGGTATATGCTTATGGAAATCACATTCAAAGGCAGCCCTGTCACCCTTTGCGGAAAACAGCTTTGTCCCGGAGACAGAATGCCCAATTTCACCCTGACTGATCGTCGGCTCCAGGCAGTGTATGGCAGAGAGCTTACCGGCATCCGTGTTTTCCTCACGGTTCCCTCGCTTGACACCGGCGTATGCGATCAGGAGGTGCGGCGGTTCAATGAGACAGCCGCTTCCTTTCCATCCGCTCACATCTATGCAATCAGCATGGATTTGCCCTTTGCGCAGTCGCGTTGGTGCGGCGCAACGGGTGTGGAACGGGTACAGACGCTCTCCGACTATCGAGATCACAGCTTCGGCATCGCAACCGGAACGCGGATCGAGGAGCTGGGGCTACTCACCCGCGCTGTGTTTCTCGCAGGCCATGACGGAAAGCTCGCTTATGTGGAATATGTGCCCGAGATAACGAACCATCCGGATTACGACGCGGCGCTCGACGCCATGCGTGCTCTGTCAAAATAAGTACGATGAATTTTTGTTTTCTCTTTAAAAAGGGCTGTTGTAAAATGCCTTGTATTTTACAACAGCCCTTTTAATTGTTCGTCAACTCCACCCCCGAAAGCGCCTCCTTTGACGCAAAAGACGGCAGTATTTCCCACATCCTGCATACAAAAAAACTGCCGCGAAACCGCAGCAGTTTGACCTTTGATACGTTTCATAAAAAACATTGCTTTCATAAAATTTATACAGCACCCGATTCCCCTTGCACGGCTACACCCGAGTGTTGCAGAAACCCTTGCTAGCCTGTCAGATAGCGGCGCATTTGCAACAAAATTGCTTTCTCCCGCCGGGATACCTGCACCTGTGACATCCCCAGATGCTCCGCGGTGACCGTTTGCGTCATCCCCTTGAAATAACGCAGCTCAATAAGCTTTTTGTCGCGTTCGGGGAGCTTGTCCATAATCTGCTCAAGCGCGACCGTGTCTGAGATCATATCCTCCGGCGGCGCTACGGGAATATCAATCTGCCCGGAGCCGTTTTCCTCATCCGCCGTCAGGGATACGGTCGGCATGGAGGCGGTGAGCACCTGCGCTGTTTCCGCAATTTCCATTCCCAAATGTTCCGCGAGCTCTCCAATGGTCGGCTCCTGCCCGCGCTCGGCGGTAAGCCGCTCCTTTTCCCGCAGGGCGTTACGCGCTTTTTCCTTCATGGCCCTGCCCACCTTCACGGTGCCGCCATCACGGAAGATCCTTCTAATCTCCCCTAAGATCACCGGCACGGCATAGGTGGAGAAAGCGAAGCCGCGCGAAGGGTCAAACCCATCTGCCGCTTTAATCAGGCCCACGCAGCCTGCCTGAAACAGATCGTCATACTCCACGCCGCGGCCCCGGAACCGGTTTGCGCAGGAGTGGACGAGCCCTAGATTATCCGAAATCAGGCTTTCGCGCGAGGCCGCCTGCTCAACCACGGCCTGCATCGCGGCCCGCGATGCGTTTTTCCAAAATCACGCTCGTGCCCTGCCCGGCCTTAGAGTGCACCCTGACCTTATCCATAAAGCTCTCCATCACGGCAAAGCCAAGGCCTGCCCGCTCGCCGGCGGCAGTGGTATAGAGCGGCTCCATTGCCTTTTTCACATCCTCGATCCCGCGTCCTTTATCCCGAATCTTGATTTTCACCAGGCCTTCATCATAGAGGGAAACGGTTATGTAAATTTTGCCGACCTTGTTTTCGTAGGCGTGCACAATGCAGTTGGTCACTGCCTCGCTAACGGCCGTTTTGATATCGTTCACCTCTTCAATTGTGGGGTCGAGCTGCGCCGCAAAGGCGGACACAACAACGCGGGCAAAGCTCTCGTTGACAGAGCGGCTTTCCACTTCCAGTTTCACAACGTTACTCGCTTTCATCAATATGGCCATCCCTTTCTTGCGCCGGGCCGTGGCTTTTCACGGTTTCGGCGCAGCCAAAATTTCGATATGCGAATCTTGTTTTCGCACTTCGTTTCATACGCAGAGCAGATAAAACGCAGTTTGAAAGAGAGATCTTTCAACCTCTTAACCGTCCTTTCGCTTTTGGCGAATCACTGCAAGCTGATCCAGCTTTGCAAGCCGCATCACTTTATAGGCCTGCGGCGTCAGGTTGACTACCTCCACCTTGCCCCCCAGTGCCTGCATCACACTGGTGCGCCCGATCACAAGCCCCACACCGGAGCTATCCATAAAGCTAACACCGCCGAAATCGATGCGCAATGTTTCCGGCCTGTGCTTCTCAACCGCTTCATCGATGCATTCCCTCAGAGCGGCGGCGTTATGGTGGTCAATCTCCCCTTCCAGATACGCGGTTACACGCCCCGGTGCAAACTCCAATCGAATTGCCACGTATGATTCCTCCCATTCTGATTAGTATTGCCTGTCCGGATTCCAGTTATTCCTCAAAAAATAAAATCCTTTACCCGATCAGGATAAAGGATTTCGATTGCATATTTTGTTGAATGCTGGAAAATGCCGCAAAAATTTATGCAGAAAAACGCAACAGTGCCTCTCGCACATCCGATGCCAGATAAAAGGAACCGCAAACGAGCACCGCATCCTCCGGCTGTGCTTCCCGAAGCGCGAGGAGAAAGGCCTCCTCCGGATTCTCCTCTGCCCAGACTTCACTGCAAAAAGGCTCCATTTCCCGCGCAAGCTGTTCCGCCGGCGTCGCGCGCGGGTTGGAGGGCGTAGTGGCGATCACCTTGGCGCACAGCGGGGCAATCTCCCGCGCGGCTACAGCATGCGCCTTATCTGCCATCATGCCGATCACGCCGATCAGCCGCCTGCCGGAAAGGAATTTGCGTACAGCCTGCGCAAGCCTTTGCAGCCCATCTTCATTATGGCCGCCGTCGAGCAGCACAAGCGGCTGCGTTTGAAACACCTCCAGCCGCGCCGGAATGCGCACTCCCGCAATGCCGCTGACAATCGAGCGGCCCGTGATCCGGCGCATGCCGCGCGAGCGTAGCGCTTCCGCCGCCAACACAGCAGTCATGCAATTGCCCACCTGGTGTGCACCAATCAGGGGAATATGGATGTGTAGGCCATTATAGACGATATCCGTGCCCGTAATCCTTTCCGCCTCAATGCGGACGTCCCCCATATTCTGCGTAATCAGCACATTGCTCTGCAAAATCGCTGTATGATACAGAATATTGAATACACGCCGGTCCTGCTCCGGATAGGCCACAGTAATCCCGCCGCGCTTGACGATCCCGCACTTTTCGGCCGCGATCTCCTCAATGGTGTTGCCGAGCACATTCATATGATCCATTGAAACAGAGGTAATCACGCTTACCAGCGGCGTTTTGATGATATTGGTGGAATCGAGCCTTCCGCCGAGGCCCACCTCAAGCACCACAATGTCGCAGCCTACCTGCGCGAAATAGAGGAAGGCGGCGGCGGTGATCACCTCAAACTCCGTGGGCTGCATATCGCGCTTGGCAAGCCTTTCTGCCACAGGCTTGATCTGCTCCATTGCAGAAGCAAAAGCCTCGTGTGGAATCATCTCGCCATTGATCTGAATCCGCTCTCGAAATTCGATCACATAGGGCGAAGTAAACAACCCTGTTCGATACCCGGAGGCCTGTAGGATTCCAGCAAGCATCGCGCAAGTGGAGCCTTTGCCGTTCGTCCCCGCCACATGGGCAAACTTCAGCTTATCCTGCGGGTTGCCAAGCTCTGCCATCATGGCCCGCATCCGCTCAAGGCCCGGCTTTACGCCAAATCGAAGCAGGGAATGCACATAACTGACCGCCTCATCATACCGCATTTGATATAACCCCCTTTGTTTTCTATTACGCAGCACGGAACTGTTTTGACTTTATATCCACGCAAAGCTACTCTCTGCAATGATTCAAAGTGTTTTGATCCTCCACAAAAATGGCGTTGCCGCCGCGCGACAGGCATTTTTTCAATGCGTTAAACGACCCGTTTAACGCTATTTTAGCATACGCGCCAAGTTGCCCTCTGCAAAAAATGGCGTTGCCGTCTTGCGGCAGGAGGCGTTTCGCGCCGACAGGCATTTTTTCAATGCGTTAAACGACCCGTTTAACGCTATTTTATCATAAATTTGTCGAAATCACAAATCGATCCACAAAAAAACGAATGTTCGCCTTTTTGTGGAAATCCATTGCATCCGGACCTGAATCGAAGTATAATAACAGACAGTAGTCGTCAAAACCAGACGACAGACGTAAAAACCAGAATTTTTCCGGAAAGAATGGATCATCTTTATGGACGAACAGGCACAAATCGAGTTGCGCGGCAGTGTGGAGGATGTAACCTTCTACCGCCCGGATACCGGCTTCACAGTGCTGGATTTAAACAGCGAAGGGGAACTGGTTACGGTGGTGGGCGTCCTCCCGGCGCTGTCCGCGGGGGAAGAGCTGCGGCTGATGGGGCATTGGGATGTGCACGCCTCCTTCGGCCGCCAATTCCGCGCAGAGCTTTGTGAGCGCAGCCTCCCCTCCACGGCCGGGCAGCTTCTGAAATACCTCTCCTCTGGCGCAGTCAAAGGCATTCGGGCTGCCACGGCGGAAAAAATTGTGGAGGCCTTCGGCGATCGCACCTTCGATATTCTTGAAAACGAGCCGGAGCGCCTCGCCACAATCAAGGGCATCTCCCGGGAAAAAGCGCATAAAATCTGCGAGGAATTCAAAAAACAATTTGCCGTTCGAGAGGTGATGATTGCCCTAGAATCCATCGGCATGACGCCGGCGGAATGTCTCGCGGCCTTTCGAAAGTTTGGCGCCTCCGCCATCGACCGCATCCATGAAAACCCCTATATCCTTTGCAGCGAAGATATCCACATGGGGTTTGAGCGGGCGGATGTGATCGCGCAAGCCATGCCCAACCGCCCGGATGCGATCCATCGAGTGCGGGCGGGCGTGATCTACGTGCTACGCCATAACCTGCACAACGGCCACACCTGTATCCCGCGGGAAAAATTGCTGACCCCTTCCCGCGACCTGCTGAATACCGACACCGATACCATCGAAATTGCGCTCGACGGCCTCTTAGAGGACCGTCAGCTTGTTTCCAAAACAATCGGCAGCAGGGAATTCATCTTCCTCCCCAGCGTTTACAGTGCGGAAAAGAGCGCCGCGGAGCGCATCCGGATCATGCTGCGGTTCCCCCCTGCCGGGAAACTGGCGTTGGAAAAGGAGATTCAGCGCGTCGAGCAAGAAAGCGGCATTCAATATGAAGAGAAACAGCGCCTCGCCATCACGACGGCCGTCCAGAAAGGCCTGCTTATCCTCACCGGCGGGCCGGGCACTGGTAAGACCACCACGCTCAAGGGCATTCTCACCCTGTTTGAGCGCGACGGGCTGGATGTTGCCCTTGCCGCGCCGACGGGAAGAGCAGCAAAGCGGATGTCTGAACTGACGGGCAAGGAGGCAAAAACGATCCACCGCCTGCTGGAAGTGGAATGGACGGAAAACGACCGCCCCGTTTTCGCGCGTGACGCGCGCAACCCGCTCGAGGCGGACGCCGTGATTGTGGACGAGCTCTCCATGGTGGATATCAACCTTTTCTCCAGCCTGCTGGAGGCCCTGCCGCTCGGCTGCCGCCTGGTGATGGTGGGCGACAGCGACCAGCTCCCGCCCGTGGGCGCGGGCAACGTTTTGCAGGATCTCATTCAATCCGGGCTCCTGCCGACCGTGCAGCTCACGGAGGTATTCCGCCAGGCGATGGAGAGCCTGATTGTGACCAATGCGCACCGCATCGTCAACGGCGAAACGCCTGTGCTCGACCGTAACGACGCGGACTTCTTTTTTATGCACCGACCCGCCCCCTACCTGGCCGAACGCACGGTGACAGAGCTGTGCGCCGCCCGACTGCCCAAAGCCTACGGCTACTCCCCCATCTCGGATATCCAGGTGCTCTGCCCATCCCGCAAGGGCGATCTGGGGACGGTGAATCTCAACCGTGTGCTGCAAGGCGTGCTCAATCCGCCGGAGAAAAAGAAGCAGGAGATCACCATCAATGGGCGCATCCTGCGCACCGGCGATAAAGTGATGCAAACTAAAAATAATTACGATCTGCCTTGGACGCGTGACGGCGAAAACGGTTCGGGTGTATTCAACGGCGACGTTGGTATTTTGGAAAGGATTGAGCATGCGAGTTCCACGCTCTATGTGCTCTTTGACGACCGAACAGCTATGTATTCCTTTGAATCGGCTGCTGAACTGGAGCTCGCCTATGCCATTACAGTGCATAAAAGCCAGGGCAGCGAATTTGAGGCGGTGGTTATGCCGGTGCTGAACGTAGTGCCGCAATTGAGCTACCGCAATCTGCTCTACACCGCCGTCACCCGTGCAAAATCTAAAATGATCCTGGTTGGCAGCAGGGATGTGGTGCATCGCATGGTAGAAAACGATAAAAAAACGCGCCGTTTTTCCGCCTTGCGCGCCTTTTTAACAGAAGAGGATAACGATGAAGCATAAGGAATGGCTCGATCGGCTGCTCTCCATCCTCTACCCACCCCGATGCGTTTGCTGCGGTGCAGTGCTGTCCACGGGAGAAAGGCTCTGCGAAACCTGCTCGGAACGCATCGCCCGCATTGAAGCGCCGGTTTGCTTGCTCTGCGGGCAAAGCCTTCAGGATTGTAGCCGGAAACACCCCAAAACTGCCTATAAAGAGATCACAGCCCCGTTTTATTATGAGGACGCCATCCGAGAGGGAATCCATCGCTTTAAATTCCGTGATCGTCCCCAATATGCCGCCTATTTCGCCCAAGAGATGGCTGCGAGCATCCGGGCCAATTTGCCTGGCGTTGCCTTTGACCAGATTACCTGCGTGCCCATGCGCACCGCAAAGGAAAAAGAGCGCGGCTATAACCAGAGCGCCCTGCTCGCGCAGGAGCTCTCCAAGCTACTGGAGATTCCCGTGCACTGCCATCTGCTCCGTAAATGCGCCGACACCCCCGCGCAGCACGAGTTGAAAGGGGCTGAGCGCAGGGGCAATGTGTTCGGCGTGTTTGAGGTTGCCAAGCCGGAGCTGACGCAGGGCAAAACCATCCTGCTGTGCGACGATGTAAAAACCACGGGCGCAACCCTTGACGAATGTGCCAAGATGCTCAAACTCGCCGGGGCGCAGGAAGTTTACTGTGCATGCATCGCGGTGACGAGGAAAAATAAAAGCGTAGAAAAATAGATGTCTGGTCAACAGCGCTTGCTGTGTGCAACAAAAATACCGCTGCGGGTTTTCGCAGCGGTATTTTCTATTGTTATACGTCCTTGCCGTTCTTTTCCTGTTCTTCCTGCCGCTCTTTCTTCTCTTCCTCCGCGAATCGCTTAATCTTCTGCGTTGTTGTTTTGACAAATTCCGTTTCACGAACGACAAGCTTCTTAATGCTTTTATAAGAGGGCAATTTTTTATTGACCTCCTTTACCACATTGGAAAGTGCTTTAAACACTTCCTCGCTCGACACGGAGGATTGCTTGAGCTTCTCGCGGATCGCTTCCACATTGGGAAACACCTTCGCTGTGACCATCGTTTCATCATCTTCATCCTCGCCGACGACGATGGATTCCGCCACAAAGGGGTTTTTATTGAGGTAGTATTCTACTTCCTCCGGGTAAATATTTTTGCCGTTTTTCGTGACGATCACGTTTTTGATGCGGCCGGTGATTCGGTAATAGCCGTTTTCATCCACCGTGCCGAGGTCGCCGGTGTGAAAAAAGCCATCCTCATCCAGCACCTCTGCCGTGGCCTCCGGATCGTTATAATAGCCGAGCATCACCATTGGGCCCTTCACGCAGATCTCACCTACGCCGGAGGCGTCCGCATTGATGATCTTCGCCTCTACGCCAGGCAGAGGCACGCCCACGGAATCCGGCAGCTCAATCCGGTCGTTGTTGCCGATCACGAGCGGAGAGCATTCCGTCAGGCCATAGCCGAGATAGACAGGGATGCCAAAGGTTTTAAAATCCTTGACCACTTCCGGGCTAATGGCCGCAGCGCCCGTGATAATGAGGCGAAGCCGGCCGCCGAAGGTGCGCTGGATTTCGCCAAATATTTTATCGTTGATATCCACACCCAGCGCGCTGGTCGCATTGGAGAGAGCCTTTCCAATGCCAAGCATCAACTTGCCGCCCTTCTTTTTCGCGGCCGTTTTTAAAATGCGGTTGTGCATTTTTTCAAGCATCAGCGGCACCGTGACGAAGATCGTCGGCTCCACATCCTGCATGTTTTTGACAATATAGCGCAGCCCCTCACAGAAAGCAATGCATGCGCCGGAATATAAAATCATGATAAATCCGAGCGAACATTCATAAGTATGATGCAGCGGCAAAATAGAGAGCAGCTGATCTGTCGGGCGGATTTCCACCACGCCGCTGAGCGACATGATATCCTCGCAGATGTTCCGCTGGCTAAGCATAACCCCCTTAGCCATACCGGTCGTGCCGGAGGTGAAAAGGAGAGAGCCAAGGCCCTCCGCATCGATCGGTGCTTCTTTCATGCGTGTATCGCCTTGATTTAATAGCGCGCGGCCCTCCGCCAGCAGTTCACGCAGTGAGAGAATCCCCTGCTGCGCATCTCCCGCTTCCAAGGAAATCAGCCTGATTTTCGGCGGCAGGGCGGAGCGATTCTCCAGCACCTTTTGCGCCGCTTTTTCATCAAAAAGAATCGCAGCCGCCTCGGAAACGCGGAGGATATTCTCAATATCGCAGGCCGGAAGTTCCTTATCAATCGGCACCACCACGCCCACTCCGCAGGTGACGGCAAGATAGGCGGTGCACCATTCATAACAATTGTGCCCAATCACGGCAATCTTCTCTCCCGCCAGGCCCAAATCGATCAATTTGGTGCCCAGCGCATATACGTCGGCCTGAAAGTCGGGATAGGAAACATCGTAATATTCCCCAGCGTCGTTTTTTAATTTAAACGCAGGGCGATCCGAAAAACGCGCAGCGCTTTGAGCCAGCATATCACGAAAATCTCGGATTGGACGGATGTCGTAAAAAGGCGTGTTTTGATACATGGCATGCTCTCACTTTTCAGTCAATCTTAATTTCGCGCTTTTTCACACGAATCATACAGCAACCTCCCCCTAACGCAGCTAGAGCGGTGTCGGATTGCACAATGTCGCAAGCGCAGATTTTGAATATTATAGCACAGTTATAGGCTTCCCACAAGAAAGGTAAAAGAAATTCATAGATTATTCGATTCTTTCAGAATCTAGAGAGCTTTCTAAACAAAACGAATTTTTCGAGTGATTTATCACTCGATTGGAGAGATGAACATGGGAATCATCAACATCATCGTCATTGGGCTCGGGCTCGCTATGGATGCTTTGGCTGTTTCCATCACAAGCGGCCTTACCGTGCGCCGCGTCCGTATCCGTTATGCCTTAAAGCTTGCACTGAGCTTTGCGGGCTTTCAAGCGCTGATGCCGGTGATCGGCTGGCTCGCAGGCATCCGATTCAGCGAAAAAATCCGGACGGTCGATCATTGGGTTGCCATGCTGCTGCTCGCAGCGATCGGGATCAAAATGATCCTCGATACCGTCAAGGAAAACGCTAAATCCGGCGGCGCGCAAGCCGTCCCCTCCTACGGCGGAGAGGTCGGCATGCGCACATTGGTCGTTTTAGCGATTGCCACAAGCATTGATGCGTTGGCAGTAGGCGTATCCTTCTCCTGCGCGGATGTAAACCGCGTCTCCATCCTGCTGCTCGATGCCGGCGCGATTGGGGCCATCACCTTCCTACTATGTTTTCCAGGCGTTTATATCGGCCGCCGGTTTGGTGCGGCATTCCGTGGCAAGGCGGGCGTGATCGGCGGCATCCTGCTCATTGGGATGGGAGTGAAAATTTTTGTGGAGCGATGTATCGCAGGTTAAAGCTCTATCCCAGCGGGATCTCCGCGATAAAGCCACAATACGGGCAACTCAGCAACGATGTTCCTCTCTGCCGTAAACAGGCGGATTGATTTTTGCTATATCAAGAGCATCCGGTTCCTTAAAGGTTCGCCAATTTTTTATTTCCATATCGGAATATATCATCAGCAGAAACATGAAGCGCCGCAATAATCGCAAACAGCTCAATATCCGATATCGAGCGTTTTCCCAGTTCTATATTTGATACCGCATTTTTATTGAGGTTCACACCCAGCAATTGCAGCTCGCGCGCAAGCGAATTTTGAGACAGCCCACTTTTCTTGCGTAACTGTGCAATTCGCTCTCCTAGTAAATTGAGCTTCCCATCCTCTGTTCTGGTCTTTCGTGTCTTTTCCATATACAGCCCCCGTTTATCAACAATCTAAGGCTCAGTATATGGAAAAAATGAACATCGAACGACCCGAACAAGATGTCAACATGCTAAATTTGATCAAAAATTTTATATTTTTCTCTTTTTTTATCAAATTAGGGTGAATATTTAAAAACAGACGGTAGTTACCGGTATAATAAAATTCTAAAATATGCTTTTCTTCAAACTTCTATTGCTGGAGTGGAGCATCGCCCCGTAAACAGGAGCATAATGGGCAACGCCGCGCGGCTGACAGGTATCCAATCACTGCCTACCTCAATGACTAGGCTTACGGAAGGAGAAAAAATGATATGCATAACGTTGCCCCGGAATCCTTCCTGATTCCGGGGCAAAAGAAATATGCGCAATTCTTTATCATACTTTAATGCATACAATACAAGACCCCGCTATGGATTTCTCCCTAGCAGGGTCTTGTATTTTCTATTTTAGATGATTCCAAAAACACCACTCAAATAAAAATGTTTCGGATCATCCTGCTTTGGTGGAGCATAGCGGGATCGAACCGCTGACCTCTACACTGCCAGTGTAGCGCTCTCCCAGCTGAGCTAATGCCCCATACTGCACACAACTTTTCCATCACGGGCCAACGCGTTAAATAATAGCATAGTTGCAAACGAAAATCAAGTATTTTTTTCATTTTTTCTGCATCATTTGTTTTTTCCTACTCGATACCGCGTATCATCACACGGTAATTACGATATGTCACATGTGAAAAGGAAGCTTCTTCTTTTAAAAGCAAATGATCTTTGCACTCGGCTTATTATGAAGGCGAACGTGGCTGGGAAATTGCCAAAGCAGCGGGGGACAACCGCAAGATATATTTCTTAGGCCCAAAAAATAATGCTGCCGCAAACCACTTTGCAGCAGCATTATTTTAACATCTCAGCTTAAACGTGGGTTTCCAGCACGGTAACCTGCCCTTCTATTCTGCAAGCACCGCTGCCAGCAGGCAAAAACACGCTCTCTCCCTTGTGAAACGGCATACTATGCCCGCATGAGGTAAGCACGCCCTCCCCCTCCAGCGCAATCAGGGAGACGAAAGAGGAAGCGTCCACCGTCAATACGGCATGCGTAGACGCCTCGATCACAGACGATGTAAATAGATCGCAGGATACCAAAAGCGTTTTGACATAGCCGTTGAACTGCTCCGGCTCCCCCTGCGGCTTTGAGCCATGGGCAGGAGGCGCGCAGTGCGTTACCTCTACCGCCTGATCCACATGCAGCTCGCGCTGCTTTCCATCTTTGCCGACACGTCCATAATCGTAAACGCGATAGGTTGTGTTGGAATTCTGCTGCACCTCTGCCAGAAGAATCCCCTTGCCGATTGCGTGCAGGGTGCCCGCCTCAATAAAGAACAGATCGCCTTTTTTTACTGGAACACGGTTGACAACCTCCATCAGCGTTCCATCTGCAATCCTGCGGCGGAACTCCTCCTGGCCGATCTCTCGCCGAAAGCCATAGATCAGCTCAGCGCCTTCCTCCGCATCGAGAATATACCACGCCTCCGTTTTGCCAAATTCCTTCTCGACGCGGCGCGCATAGGCGTCGTCCGGATGCACCTGAACAGACAGGTTATCCTTTGCATCGATGAGTTTGATCAGGATCGGGAAATAAGCAAACTTTTGCGCATGTGTTCCAAGGCAGGCAGCCCCCATCTGCTTAATGGCCTGCGTCAGCGTCAGCCCTTGATACCGCCCGTTTTCAATCAAATCCTCGCCCTGCGGGTGGCAGGAGAGCATCCATGCCTCCGCTAGCTTATCCAGCGGCGCATCCACACCATATTCTTCACGCAGCCGCGTGCCGCCCCATAGATAGTCCTTCACAGCTGGCTTTAACTTCATGGGTTCCATCTGTAGGCCTTCCTTTCCATTGCAACATTTTCTATTTTCATCCTATCAAATCCAGGCAAAAATAGCAAGCTCCATTCGCGCTATTTTCTCGCCTTTCCTGCGGTGTGGAGCAGCGGGCGCTCTCTGAAGCGCCCCACGTTACCAAGCATATGGCGGAATATCCGTTTTTCACAATGACCGGGCAGACCCATTGTAAAAAAAGAAAGCGGAGCCACTCCTTTTTCAAAAAGAATGGCTCCACCCGTCAGACTTCATGCGAGGCTTATAACGCGCTCTGTAGGGCAAGCGCCCTCTTATAAAGCGGGTCAAATTCGCACCCGCAGCTTCCGCACTCCCGATCCGCCTGCTCAATGGCAGCGATGAGAGATGCTTTATCACCGCCTCCGTTAAGCCACTCTTGGGCCGGCACGGCAATGAGATCCCAACCAGAGGCCGCAAATTTTTCCATGATCGCTTTGAGTTCATCTTGCGTATGTTCCATTGTGTTTGCTCCTTTCAAACATTGTGATTTCGAATAGGAATGTAATTTTATGCTATCACATCCATGGCAGGAAAGCAATGCTTTTTTCCTCTCCGCTTCTGTTTTGGAGCACCTCTAGTGATCCTAATACGGTGTCGCAACGGCATTTGAGCGTCAGTGAAAATAAATTGGATTGGATATAGCCAGTGGATAATCCCCAAACCCGGGCAGCCGAACAGAGGCAATCAGATAAGCAAACGGCGTTTCTGTAACCGTTGCCTCGCCCTGGAGCCTCCCTTTCTGTGGCCTGACACGCGCTAGCTCCCCCTGTGCGCCGATGAGCCGCAACGCCGTGCCCTTGGGTGCATAATCTGCTGAAAACCGCACAGAATGGTTTTCTCCTGCGGCAACGGTATCGCCAAAGCTCTTTTCTCCACAGGTAAGGCTGAGGCGCACGCCGTTTCGTCCATTCATGATGTAGCTGCGCCCATGCAACGCCGCATCAACGATGTCGGCGGCGCTGCGCGAGGCACTGTAAACCGCTGTGACAGGATGTGCCAAGCGCACTGGGCGGCGATCGTGATGAAAATCACTGCCGCCTACCGCCGCAATTTTACGGCCGCTTTTCAGCATGTTTGTCCACCAGGCGATGCCGCGGAGATTAACGGGGCGCATTGGGCCGTTCCACACCTCAATCATATCGAAGCACGCCTCATCCTCCCAAAGATAAGGGCAGAAATTGCACTTCGGGTGGTTCACCGAAATTACCGCGCCATCCTCTCTCGCCTCCCGCACGATCCGCCGCATCTCCTCCGGGCTGTTTGCCACAAAGGAATTGCGAAACGGCCGCCCGATCCCAAAGAAATTCATATGGCCCTTGTAATGCGTCCACTCCACACCAGGGACGAGGGTGATCCCCGGAAAATGTGGCAGGCGCAGGTTCTCCGCATAATTGTTGTGATTGGTCACGGCGATAAAATCGAGGCCCTTATGTTTGGCTATTTTAGCGAGCGTTGTAATATCGTGCTGCCCATCGGAAGCGTCTGAATGTATGTGAAAATCGCCGAATAGCCACTGTGCCTGCCGGCGATGGAATCGAAGCTCATAGGTGACGATCACCCCCTCTTCCTCCACATGATAGGCTCCGATGAGAATCCGCCATTTTCCCGGCCGGACCGGGCCCATGAGGTAGCCGGGCGTTGCGTCGTGTTCCCCCACGGTCACGCTCTCCCGCGCGCTGCCGGACCAGCCGAGGAAGCGACCGTCCTCATCCTCCAGCCCAAGGTCTATAATATTGTGCAGAGCGCTTTTATGGGGATATTGATAAGAGACAGTAACGCCCTCCACCTCCTCCGGCACATCAAATGGAAGCGACAGGTATTTGCCCTCATCTTCCTTGCGAATGCGATGCTCTATCACTATATGATCCAAAGCGTTATCCCCCGATATCATCAAAAAATTTCTGAAGATGCCTGTCCCAAAAATCCCAATCGTGCGCGCCGTCCTCAAAGGCGACCGCCACGTCGAGCCCAACCTCCCGCGCGCGCCCAGCAAAGCTACGGTTGCCGAAGATCATTGGATCCTGCTCTCCGCAGGCCAGATAGGCGCGGCTGCCCGCGTGCTTCTCCGCGTTGAGCAGGTTGATCGGGTTGAGCGGCGTCGTGTTGATTTCCGCTGCCTTTTCCACTAGGAAGGGAAAATCTTCGCGCATTTCATCGTTAAGTGCTAAAAGCATGGGGCGGAGATCGAGCACGCCGGAGAAGCTCCCCCAAGCCGCATAGCGCTCCGGAAAGGTCAGCGCAATGCGAGCAGCACCCATACCGCCCATTGAATACCCAGCAATAAAATTTTGCTCCCGCCTACGGGACAGCCCCATGAGCAGATGCAGATATTCCGGCAACTCCTCCGCGATGTAAGTAAACCAATTTTGGCCGTTAATCCCGTCGCAGTACATGCTGCGCCCGCCCGTAGGCATAACCAGCACGAGATCGTGCGCACGCGCATACCGCTCCGCGCCTGATAACCGCAGGAAGGCGGTAGCGTCCTCCGAAAGCCCGTGCAGCAGGTAGACGGTCCGGCGAGCGGAAAGCGGGATGCCTTTTATGCGCACGGAATCCGGCACGACCAAAGTGACAAGTGTGCACATTTTCAGCGCTTTGGAATGAAAATCAAGCGTGATCACTGCCATTTTCCCCCTCCTCCTTCCGCCCTTTTCCCTGCTCAAACTTTAAAAAGCGGGACATGACCACGCAAACCACCAACACGGCCAGAGGGAACAACACCGTTAGGAAACGGGCCGCCTGATCCGGCGCCGCGCCGGGATTTGCGCCGCTTTCAAATCCATAAAACCGAAAGACCAGCAAATAGGCAAGGGAGGAAAAGAGCCCACTTGACTTATTGAGGATGCCGAGCAGGCTTGAATACGTCCCCTCCCGCTGCACGCCGTGTTTTGCCGCATCCTCATCTAGAATTCGGGCGGCCACAATATCCATTGTCGTAGACACGCCGCCCATGCCAAAGCCGACCGCCACAACGGCGATTGCGGATAAAATAAGGGTATTGGTAAAATACAGCGGGATCACGCTGATTGAGCTGACCAGGAGCGCCAGCCTCCAGGCCGGCATAAGCGTCATCTTTTTGACGATCTGCACCCAGACAGGAATAAAAACAATCGCCATAACAATCACTGTGCCGAGCAGGATCGTTGAGCTTGCACCGCCCTCGCCAAGATGGTATTTCACATAGAACGGCACGCCGGACTGCACCAGGCCAAGCGCTGCAAAAAAGGAGGCGTTGGTAATGCCGTAAATCCAAAATTTCGGGTTTTTGAGGATGTCGAAAAGGCTCCGGAACAGCCGTGGCTTCGGGCGCTCCATCGCCGCAGGGTCCTCATGGCAACCCAAGCTCATAAACCAGATCACTGCAACCGCCAACACACCGTAGAGGATGGCCGTTGCCGAAAACCCAATCGCATCCGTGACCATCGGCGTCAGCGCAATGGATACTACCATTGCAATCAATTGAAAAACCTGACGCATTGCATTGGTTTTCGCCCGCTCCGCCTCCGTGCGAAACAGCTCCGGGAACAGAGCGCCGTAATTTGCATTGATGAGGGAATCCAGCGTGCCGGTCAGGATATACATCAGCAGCATGTAGGAAAATGCCGACCCTGCCGCAAGGCTGGCAGGCGGATTGAAGAACAGGATGAAGCATAGCACAAGAAGCGGCGCGCCGAGCATCAGCCATAGCCTGCGGCGGCCCCATCGGGTGCGCGTACGGTCGGAAAGAAAGCCGTAAACGGGGTTGTCGATCGCGTCGACAAAGGTATAAAGAAACAAAACAAGAGAAAACTGCTGCGTTGTGATAAGCCCCAGCTTATCAATGTAGAAAAAAGCGGCATAGGTCTTAAACATGTTGATGGGAATCGATGTACCAAACATTCCCACGGCATAGCGAAGCGGGCTGGTTGCCTTACGCGCGCCGGCGGCGATCGTATTCTGCATGATTGTGACCATCCTTTCCTTAATAAATAGACTAAATTTTTTTGTTTATGCTTCCTGCCTTCCATTTGCATTGTAGCATGTCTCTGCACATACGTCTGCGCACTCTTTTAAAGGAATAGGCGTTTTTTTTAATTTTTTCTACATGATATGTATGATGGGATTGCATAAACCAATTTCATCGGATAGAATGGAAAGCATAGAGGAACGTCTTATGCTGATATATCTTGCATAAAAATCAAAAAGTCAGGTGGAAAAATTATGCAAACCGTTGATTATCGCAATAACAAACGGCTTCTACAAGAGGGGGTATCCTTCCATTGGTGGGATGCCCCACACACCTCTCTGCACAACCACAACCACTACGAATTTTTTATCATTACCTGCGGGCAGACCAACCACATCCTCAACGGAGCGCAGAAGCGCCTCTCCAAAAACGACCTGTTTTTGATCCGTCCGGAGGATTGCCACCAGTTTACACCCATCGCGGGAAGCCGCTGTATCCACATCAATCTGCCAGTCACAACGGCGAAGCTTTCCAGCCTGTGCGAAGCGCTCGGCATCAGCTTCGATGCGCTGCTCGGCGGGGAAGAGCTGTGCATCGCTCTGAATGATGTGGAACTCGCTTTTTTTCAATCTCGTGCACAGCAGCTGAACCTCATCGCCCGCTCCGCGGAGGAGCCCGATCGGCTCAGCGTGCTGGTTATCTGCGAGATGCTGGTGCATGCAATCTCCCTTTTATATAAAAAATGGCGGCCTTTTTCCGCCGACTGCCCAGAATGGATGCAGGCTCTCTTGCAAAAGATCCACTCGCCAGAATATATTTCTTGCAGCGCAGCCGATGTTTATCGTTTGGCAGGCTACTCGCCCCCTGTCGTCATCCAGTATTTTCGACAGTATACCGGCGACACTGTCACCGCTTACCTGACCAAGGCTAAGATGGATTTCGCATGCAGTCTGCTCTTAACGACACAGATGACCACGATCGAGATTGCTTGCCAGCTCGGCTACAGCAGTCTGAGCCATTTCAATAAGTGCTTTCGCAACCACACCGGCAAAAGCCCGCGGGAATACCGGCGCGCCGCAGGTTCGCAGGGGCGGTGATTGTATTGGAATCATAGGAGGGAGAAAAGGAGAGGTTTCCGTTTTGGGCGGCTCAAGCCCAAAGTCTGCTTCGAAACGGTAAAAATGTGATTTTTCAGAAAGATCCGCTGCAAAATGCGAGGCATTTTGCAGCGGATCTTGTTTTACCGCATCATTCGAGCGTTTTTATACCAACACGGGCTGGAGTTGCTCGCCGTTCAATGCAGCCATGGCGGCATCATAAGTTTTTGTGAAATCCGCAACAATGGAATTCGGCTTTTTTACACAATCATCTTGGCGCATGGGAATCATATAGAGATTCTTATAATTGAGTAGCTGGCCAATATTTTTCGCGGCCGCTCCCAATGCATCGTTGGTTGAAACGCCGATAAGCACAGGGCGGTTGTTGCGCAGATGCGCCTTCGCCGCCAACGTAACCGGCGTATCCGTGATGCCGGTTGCAAGCTTCCCGATGGTGTTGCCTGTACACGGCTCAATAATCAGGATATCCAGCAGCTTTTTGGGGCCAATAGGCTCCGCATCAAACAGGGTGTGGATAATTTTCTCCCCACACATTTCTTCAATTTCCACGCGAAAGTCAGCCGCTTTCCCAAAGCGGGTATCTATGCTATAAGCCGCTTGCGACATGATCGGCACAATATGCATGCCCTTCTCCAAAAGCACTCTCATCTGAGGGAGCACCTTGGAAAAGGTGCAAAAGGAGCCGCACATCGCAAAGCCGGCGGTAATCTCACTCATGTATAACTCTCCTTTTCATGAAGGTCAACAGATGCGGGCGCTGATGCGGCGTGTTTTGCGTCAATCCATATCCCCCGCGTAAACCTGCGGCTGTGGTGTGTTTTTGGCTCAGCCGTTGCCCTCTCTGATGACATTCCGTATCGTATCGCTGATGATTCTCCCCGCCGTTTTCGGCGCTACCTTACCCGGCAGGGAGCTGGCTTTGATCACTTTGAGCCCACGCGCTTGGGCTGCCTCCAGATCGATTCCCCCCGGCGCGGACGCAATTTCAACAAGCAGGCAATCCGCCTGCAACTTCTCCAAAACCTGGCCGCCCAATACAAGGGCGGGCACGGTATTGACCACATAATCGAATCCGCCTGCATAGGCGGGCAATTCTTCATAAAACACGCCGTGCATCCCTTCCACCTGCGCCCAGGCGAGATCCGCCTGCTTGCGCGCCGCAACGGTAACTTGTGCGCCAAGCGAGCGCAAAAGGGCGCAAATGGTCTTGGAAGTTCTCCCAAAACCCGTTACAAGGGCATGGGAGCCGTGCACTGTGATAGGAAGCTCTTCTATGACGATTTGCAGCACGCCCTCCGCCGTAGCCACGGCGTTGCGCACCGTTAGCTCTTCCCGCGCAAAATAATCAAACGCCTCGATCCCCCTGTGCTTTAAGTACTGCTTTTCCCGCTCGCCCAGCATGCCGCCAAACACAATCTGGCCGCTTTCCACCGCGTGCAGGATATCCGCCAAAAGAATCTCTTCCCCGGCAAAGGGCGCATTGAGAGACACGTTGTCCCGGCTCAGCGGCAGAGGAAAGATCACAGCATCCTTGCCCTTGAGCGCTTCATAATAATCCCGACAGCTGCCGCTTCCCACATGATTGGTTTCTTCCAGGTGTTCAAACCCAAACAGGCTAACTGTAAAGCCAGCCTGCCCCAGCGCCTCCGCCATATAAATCTGACGCATATCCCCACCGATCACCAGACAATTGTGTATCTCTTTCATCAAATAAAACCCCCATAGAATGCTTCGTTACCATTCTATGGGGGGCAGGCCCGCTGTGTTCCTGTTTCTTTTGAGGCGCTTTTGCCATGCAGAGGCCGCCTTGGGCTGGAAGCCCAAACCAATCAAACTGTAAAACAAAGCGTGAGCCTTAGAAGAAGCAGGCGTATCCCATCATTCCAATGATCGGGAAATTATATCGCCTTATGGATGTACATTCTGGTTAAATCTGCTTCACCATCGCCTTGAACCATACATAAAAATTTCCAACCATAACGCTCATAAAATGAGGTGTGGTCTGTAATGAGATAAAGCGTATCAATCCCTTTTTGCTTCATATCTTCACAGACATAACGCAGCAATTTTCCAGCGATCCCTTGACAGCGATCAGTTTGCTCTACGTAGAGGGCACAAACATTGGGCGTTAAATCGTTTCTGTTATGAAAGTCATTTTCTATGACGCCAATTCCCCCTACCATTCTACCCTCCGATAGGACTACATACCATTGTGGAACCGCATTTGCATTTTGTATACAGGCCTCCATACTTTCCAAATATGCTTCAAGTGGAATATTCCATTTTTCATGAAACCAGTTTGCCGCACGATTTTTTAATTCCGGATGTTCCTGTATTGTTGCAATCTTATAAATATTCATTCTTTCGTCCAACCTGTATCTGTCGCGATGCGCCTAATCCGCTCCACGTGCTCTCTTCCTATTCGGATACGCCGCCAGCTCGAACCGTTGGGATTTTGCTATTACAGCCGCCATGCCCGATTCTGCTCATACGGCATGCGAGTCATAAATGGGGGAAGCGAATGCTATCTTCCTTTTTTTAAAATTCTTTTTAGGGCCTCCAGATCCAATAAATTAACTGTCTCAAATTTCCCCTGATAAAACACAGCCCAGTTATTGAACACACAGGGCAACTCCTTTGCTTTTTGCAAAGTATCCACTTGCATGAAGGAGACGGGGACATCATTCGTCTCACAATACTGTTTGATCGCCCGAATCGTTTGATCCACATAGGGGCATTGCATATCATAATAGATTGTTAACTCTTTGCTCTCAATTCCTTGGCTTTTCGCATTTTTTGCAAACTTTGGCACTGTCTTGTCAAAAGAAACGGCTAACAATTCATATCCATACTCGGTTGTATCCACCACCTCAAACCCAAACTTCTTCGCAAATGCCTGGTCAGAAAGCCAGGCCTTCTGTTTTTTCGATCCAAGCATACAAACGCCGGATTTCCCCTGTTTCCTGGCCTCGTCCAAGCAATACTCCATCAGCGCTCTGCCATATCCTTTTCCTTTTTCGCGGCCCAAAACCCATAAGCAGTACACATAGTAAAAATTGTCGCCAATGATAGGAACCCAAGCGGTTTCCAGAGGGGCGTACTCGATAAAAACTGTGGCCTTTGCTGCGTTTAACTTGCGAAAGACATGGCCTTCCTTGAGCCGGTCCGAAAGCCACTGCCGCTTTGCGTCGATACCGGGATGGGGCTTTTTGCTGCGGATAATGCAGCATAAATGCTCCTGAGCCAGGTTTTCTGTTGTTATGTTGATAAATTCAGCATCCATATGGATCCTCCCGCTTGCCATTCCAATTCCGTCCGCCACCGCTTTTCTGTTTGACTGCCCAAATCCCGAACCCATATTTTTGATATCGCATCCACTGGAAGTTAAGCCGCTTCTGCACATCTGAAGAGGTAAACGAGAGTTTAAGCACTGCCTGTTACAGCACCACACCATATTGCTGCGCAATATTTTTCAGCCCATCCTCAATCTCAGCGCGTGTGAAATTATGCGCCTCCAAATAGGCGTCGTCCCGCTCATTGAGCTGCAAATAGAAATCAATTGCCACGCGCAGGCCGGGGAGACCCAACTGGCCGACCTCCTCATAGAGCCAGTTTTCCGCCTCGTTGATCTTTCCCTCTGCCAACAGGCGGCACAACGCTTGATGCAATTCATCCGCCTTTGAATACGGCGCTTTCAAAGGCAACTCATATTTCACACCATCGGAGCGCAGCAGCAACCGGGCGAGTAGTTGGCCGAGCATTTTGATCTGCCGCATGATATAGTCCTTCTCATAGTTTTCAAACATATCGTATCACCCTCCCAGCCATTGCGACGCCATTGTGCACAACCGCTCTCTTGTATTCCAATCCGGATGCTCCAAAACAGCCTGCAAAAGCATTTGTAATGCCTTGCCCGTTTCCCGGCCGGCGGGAATGCCGAGCGCTCTCAAATCGTGTCCATTCACGGCGAGCTGGCCGGTGCGCCATGGCTCGCGCTTCGCTAGAATATCCTGCAACAGATCGCGCAGGGATGCATTATCCTCCCCGAATAAACATGCTCTTGCCGCGAGCAAATCCCCCCAGCACTCCGGCGACAGGCTTGGAAAACGCGATTTCAGCTCCGCTCTGCTTTGGGGAAGCGGCTGAGCGAACTGCCGCTCATACGCGCCGGCAGATTGATTCATTGCGTTACTCAGCTTCAGCGCGGCGCAGACGGCATGCACCTGCGCGCCGCAGATCCGGCACAGGGCGGCCAGACGCAAAGCGCCGTCCGGCGGAAGCGTGTCCAGCAATGGAAAAACGCCATGCTCTGTAGAGGTAAGCCCACAAAAGGAAAGCGCTCCGTTGCATAGCAACGGCGCCAGCGCGGAGGGCCTCTGCCCCGCCAGCGATTTCATCAGCTCCGCCGCCACACGCTCTGCGCTGATCTTTGCAAGATTTTCCCCATACAGAAGCGCTGCGCAGAGCGTGTGCTCTTCCAGTGCAAAATCAAGCTGCGAAGCGAACCGGAAGGCGCGCAAAACACGTAGGGCATCCTCTTTAAAACGGTCGGATGGATCTCCCACCGCCCGGATCACATGCGTCTCCAGGTCATGCTGCCCGCCAAACAGATCGGTGAGACCTCTGGACGGAGCATAAGCCATTGCGTTCACTGTAAAATCCCGGCGTGCCAGGTCTTGCTCAAGCCGCGACGCAAATAGAACGCCTGAAGGCCTTCGAAAATCATGGTAAGCTTCTTCCGTGCGAAAGGTCGTCACCTCCAGAGGCTCCCGCTGGGCGATGACCGTGACCGTACCATATGTAATGCCGGTTGGAACCGTATGCGGAAACAGGCGCAGCGTCTCCTCCGGGAGGGCGCTCGTCGTCAAGTCATAATCGTGCGGCTGGACGCCACGCAGCAAATCACGCACGCACCCGCCAACCGCCCAAGCCTCAAAGCCCGCCTGCTCCAATTGATCGATGCAGGCGCAAACATGGGGAGGGAGAGTCAAAACCATTGCTCTCTCCCTCCCCTTTGATGAATTCATCTATTGCGCAGGCTCTGCCTGCTGATCCTGTTGTGGAGGCTGAAGCTGTTCCTCCTGCAAGGCCGCCTCATAAGCTGCGAATACGGCACGCTCAATCTCCTCGCGCGCAGCCCGATTGAGCGGGTGCACAAGGTCGCGGTAAGTGCCGTCTTTTTCCTTACGGCTGGGCATTGCGATAAATTTGCGATTCGGCCCATTGATGATTTTCACCTCATGCACTGCCACCGCATTGTCAATCACGATGGAGGCCATCGCGCACAACCGTTCCTCCTGGTGATAAATGCGCCTGATTTTTACTTCGCTGATTTCCATCTATTTCATCCCCGCCCGTCAAAACGATTCGGGAATAGTATTTTCCCTTTTCTCCGTTTTATCCGGGCTGGGAAGGGATTACAGGAGGTATACGCCAGAAGCTAAAACGGCAATTTCCTCCTTTTGCCAACGAAAAAATTTATAAACAGGCTCCTGAAAGTGCTGATAATCCCGCACCGCATACCGGTCGAGGCTAAGTGTGCTAATTTGGTGCGAACGCTCATTACATACATACAGCACCCGTCCATACCGCACAAGCGAACACGGCCCGTCAAACGCGCGCTGCGTGCCGCCGCTGATGCGTAGAGCAATCCGTTTCGTCGCCGTGGAAAAGCAGATCACAGCATTTTGCTCCGGCACAGCCGACCAAAAAAAATCCCCATCTACTGCCAAGTCGGAAACCCCTGCTCCGCGATAGGTCAATTCCCCGCGCCAGACCGGCCGGCCCTCTTTTGAAAAAAATCCGAGCTCTCCTCCGGGATAAAGCACGGCCAAATTCCCATCCGGAAGCCGGGCCGTATCGCAGGAAACATAGTCGCCAAGGCTCCGCACAAGCGTTTCATAACCTGCGCCGAACTTACGGCGCAGATATACGCTCCGCCGCACAGGAACCTCTTCCCGCGTGTGCAACAAAAATTCGTGAAAGGAGAGGCGGATTTGCGTTTCATCGAGAATCTCCCTCCGTACAAAGAGAAAACCGGAGCGGGTTGGAAGAATATCTAAAAATTGCAGCTCTAGCAATTTCTCCATAGAAACCGTCAACCTTTTGCGGTAAAGAGAAAACGCCGCCAGCCCAACACGCCTTTTGAGCCCATGGACATTTGCCCCTTTTACCGCGTTATTTTACAGGCGGTAAATCAAGGCGTGTCACCTTCACCGCCGAATGGAATAGGACATTCCCTGTTTGGTATCCAACACAATCGTATCCGCATCGAGCACTGCAAAAGCGGCGGGCGTGCCGTTCTGATCCAAAATATGCACGGTGTGGATGCCGGGATAGGAGAGCTTGCACGCACCGCCTGCGCGGGCATGAATGCTGCCCTCCACGAGCTTTTTCTCCTGCCAGGCTAGATCAATCACAAAATTCCCACGCGCCACAAGGCCCCTGAAGCTGCCGGTTGCCCATGCGTCGGGCAGGGCGGGCAAAAGCTGTATCACACCCGCATGGCTTTGCAAAAGCATTTCCGCAATGCCCGCAGCCGCACCAAAATTCCCGTCGATCTGGAAGGGCGGATGGGTGTCCCAGAGGTTATCGAGCGTGCTGTGCCTTAAAAGCTCTCCAAGCATTTTATAGCTGTGATTGCCATCAAGCAGGCGCGCCCAAGCGCAGATTTTCATCGCTTTTGACCAGCCGGTCCCGCCGTCGCCCCGATCCTCAATAGAAACACGGGCGGCATGCCGATATTCCGGCGTTTGCGCAGTGATATGGCTGCCAGGATAGAGGCCAAGCAGATGCGACATATGACGATGATGGTTCTGCACTTTTTTGGTTTTAAAGCCGCGGTCAGGCCACTGATCCTCAAAAAACCATTCCTTAATTTGTCCCCATTTGCCCACCTGAAGCGGTTTTAAAAGGGGCAGCTGCTTGCGAATTGTTTCAAGCAGCGCCTGATCCGGCAAGCCCTCCCAACCGTTTTCTGCCAATACACGCGCAGCATCCAGCACATCGGTATAGAGCTGCCACACAAGCTCCTGATCATAAGTATCCCCTGCGGTAACCGGCCCATTTTCCGGGGAAAAGCTCGGAGAGGATACCATGCGGCCGCTCTTTGCATCAAAAATCAGCAGCTGTGTCCACAGGCGCGCGCATTCCTCCATCATTGAATAAATTTCCTTGGCAAGCAGCGTCACATCGCCGCTGAAGGTATAGCAATCATAAGCATTTTGCAGCATCCAGGCGCCGTTTGCGGGTGCCCAGCCCCAGCGCCAGTCGCTGCCGGGGCCAACCATTCCCATCGGGCTGGTCTGCGTATGCGCCATCCATCCAGTCGGCTTGGACGGATCCGGCTCACCGTTTGCGAGCCGTTCGCCAACGCCTGCATATTTCGCCGCCACAATACGGCCAGGCTTACGCATGGCCTGGAGATAGCGCAAGAGGGGCAAAGTGGTTTCGCTCAAATTCGTGGTGTGAGCTAGCCAATAATTCATTTGCAGGTTTACATTCAGATGATAATCGCTCTGCCAGGCCGGGTTGTTTTTGGCATTCCATACGCCTTGCAGGTTCGCCGGCAGGCTCCCCACACGGGAAGAGGCGATCAAGAGATAGCGCCCATATTGAAAATAGAGCATCTCCAACAACCTGCTCTGCCGCCCCTTTTTATATTTTTTTAACAGCTTATCGGTCGGTAGGGAGGTCTCCTCCTCCTGCCCCACCTGGATTTCCACTCGGTCAAAAAGCGCCTGATAATCCGCCAGATGCGCCTGATAAAGCGCCTCATAACCCTTTTCCGCCGCAACCTGCACACGCTGCAACGCCTGCGGAACCGGGTCAATCCCGCTGCGGTAATGCGGAAATTGATCTTCATAATCCGTCTGCGCGCAGAGGTAGAGCACAGCGCTATCCGCCTCGCTGACCACTAGGGAATCCTCCCCGTGCGGCTTTACCGTTCCACCATTGACAACGATTTGGAAGGCCGCAGCATAGCGCAAGTTGTTTGCATCCGGGCTATCCTTTCCGCCCACACAGCCGCGTGGGGAACCGGAAAGGAGAAGCGTATCCGCCCCTTTGACACGGCATTTCCCTTTTTGCGCAGACTCCACCCAAAAGCGAAAGCTGATCTTTTCACTGCCGTCCGCATCAAACTTTGCAACGAACACATGATCCGGATAGCTCATAAAGCAGGTGCGCGTGTGGCGCAGCCCCTTGTGCGCAAAGCTAACGCAGGAAACAGCCGTGCGCAGATCAAGCGTGCGGCGATATTGCCTACAGGAGCGCTCACGCAGGCCGGGAAAATCAAAAAACATCGTTCCAAAATTCTGGTAGGCGCCAAGGCCCGCTTCAGAGCCCTGAAGGCCGCGCATCGCTTTCTCAGCCGCTTCATTTTCCCCTGCTGCGAGCATATTTTGAATTTCATGCATCGCCTGGCCGTTATCATCCCTTGTGCAGCCGAGCGCATAGCCCGGCGTGCCGGGGCCGCCTGTCCACAACGTTTTTTCATTAAATTGGATTTGTTCGCGGCGAATGCCGCCAAACACCTTTGCTCCCATATATCCATTGCCGATGGGCAGCGCCTGCTGCTCCCAGCCTTTATAATCCGTATGTGCGGGTTTTTCATACCAAAGCGTCAGCTCACCTGCACCCGGGTAATCTTCCAAGCGATGCTTCATCTCGCCCTATTCTCCTCTCCGATAGTATCTCTTTTTAGTATAGCATATCTGAGAAGCAGAGGTAAATACGTTTTACGCTGTTATTCCCGATTTTCTCCAATTACGTTGTAAATCAACGCTTCTTCGACCGGCTGGATTTGTGAAAAATGGATCGCCGTAAGAAACAGCGCCGCCGCCTGTGCAATCTGCCCCTCCGCTTCGAGATTGGTAAACAGCTGCGCAACCGTTTCCCCCCGGTGGACGAAATCCCCCGTTTTCTTTCGCAGAACGATTCCCGCCGCCGGGTCTATCGCACCCTCCTTCTCGACACGCCCCGCGCCGAGCAGCATAGCGGCGCGGCCGATCAGCTCTGCATCCATATGGATGATAAACCCGGATTCAGGTGATAATACGGGCATTTTTACTTTTGCCTGTGGAAAACGCTCCGGGTGCTCCAAAACAGAATCATCCCCGCCCTGCGCGCGCACTAGCTCCCGCAGCTTCTGAAAGGCAGAGCCATCCTGGAGCGCCGCCTCCGCCTTTTTCTCGTAAAAGGCTATGCTCCCCTGCGCGCTTAGAGCCATCATCTGCGCGCTTAGAGCCACGCACAGCCGGGTCAATGCTTGATCCCCCCTGCCGCGCAGGATCTCTGCCGCCTCAATCACCTCCAGCGCATTCCCGATGGCATAGCCCAGCGGAATATCCATGTTGGTAATCAGAGCGGAAACCCGCCGCCCCGCGCCCCTGCCGATGCGCACCATCTCTTGCGCAAGCTGACGCGCCTGCTCTTCTGTTTTCATAAAGGCGCCGCTGCCGCATTTAACGTCAAGAACGATGCACTGCGCGCCAGCCGCTAACTTTTTGCTCATAATACTGGAGGCAATCAGAGGGATGCTCTCCACCGTGGAAGTTGCATCCCGCAGGGAATATAGCGCTTTGTCCGCCGGGGCGAGTTCACCCGTCTGCCCGGCAACACACAGGCCGATCTCTTCCACCTGCCGCAAAAATCGCTTGCGGGAAAGCGACGTTTGAAAGCCGGGGATCGCTTCCAGTTTATCAATGGTGCCGCCCGTATGGCCGAGCCCTCGCCCGGACATTTTTGCCACACGGCCACCCATTGCAGCGACTAGCGGCGCCACGATCAGCGTCGTTTTATCCCCCACGCCGCCTGTGCTGTGTTTATCGGCCGCTACGCCCGAAAGAGAGGACAGATCAAGCTGTTCGCCGGAACGAGCCATCTCAAGCGTCAGCGTGAGGGTTTCCCGCTCATCCATCCCCTGAAAACAGATCGCCATCAGCAGCGCGGAAGCTTCAAAATCTCTGATTTTTCCGTTCAGATACCCGCGGATAAAAAATGCAATTTCCGCATCTGTCAGCGCTTCTCCATCCCTTTTTTTCCGGATAATCTCCCGCATCAGCATCAACACAACGCATCCTTTCCGTTTGATAAAAAAACCGCCTTTTTTAAAAACGGCTGCAAAAATACAAAATGTGAGCCCCGCGGTGGGACTCACAAAAGCTTATGAAGGATAGGGAGCTTTTGTTACGTAATCCACAACGCGAACGGCCGCACCGCCATCCGGCCGACCAAAGTGGAACGCGCGGAATCGCTCCAGCCGCGCAAGGTCAAGGACGCCATGCTCAATCTCATCGAGCAATTCGGGCATCGTCCGGACGATTTTGCCCGGCACGAAGGATTCATAGTCAAAATAAAACGGCCGGTCCTTCTCATATTCCTCCAAATCGAACGCATAAAAGATGCAGCGTTTGCGCAGCAACGCAAAATCCATCACAATGGAGGAATAGTCCGTCACCAACACATCACATAGGAGCACCAATTCGCTCACATCCGGATATGCGGTTAAATCGACTGCTCCCTCCAGCGTGCGTGTATCCGCATGAATCTGTGGGTGCAGCCGCACCAACAGCGCATACTCCTCGCCCAGATATCGGTTGAAAAGCCCCGTATCCAGCCGGGAAAGCAGCTCCCGATCCTTTTCCGGGTCATCCCGGAAGGTTGGCGCATAGAGCACCAGCTTTTTTCCCCTGCACTGCGGGTATTGCTCATTAAAACGGGCGCGCAGAGCCGTGATATCCTGCGGACGGAAGAAAAAATCGGTCCGCGGTGAGCCAAGCGGAAGCACCTGCTCCGGGCGCACATGAAAGGCGCTTGCATAATGCGGCGCAACACTTTCAGAAGAGCAAATGACAAAGGTCAGCTTGGCGTTGCCCGCTGCTTCGCGCGCACGGATTTCCGGCGGTTGGCTGATATCCTGCCCAAAGCGTTTAAAGGCGCCCTCTGCATGCCAAAGCTGCGTTACAACCACCTTTTTACCCAAATGCAGGCTTGCCAGCGGCATAAAATTATCATTGAGAAAAATATAACGAGAACGGGCTAGCCCATAGGCTTTCCGGGTAAAAAAACCGATCGCACGACAAACAGAGCGCAAAAAGGCGACCGGGCCCGCATTTGTTTGCAGGCAAAGATCCCGGCGCGTGATTTTGGTAAAAAAATAGCCTTCCTTTTTGCCCTGAAACGCCCGTTCCACCTCACCCAGGCCATCGTGAAAATCCGCGTTATGCATTGAGATCAATGCAACGCGCTTTTTCTGCACCGGAAAAACCCGAAACAGATGAAACATTGCGGCATACAGAGTAAAAAACAGCCGCTTCACAGATAACGCCCCTTTCCTTACGCTTCGTTTCGTGCGCTTCTAGCTTTATGGCTTCAAGCGGCATTCTGCCTTTTAAAATAAACGATCAGCATCTGTACAAGCACACTGAAGGCCGTTTGCTTCAGCCCTGCCGGGATCGGGAAGCGGTATAAAAAGCGCAGCAGGCGCGGATCAAGCGCATTACAGGTGCGCAGACGGGCATGCAGGCGTGCACGCGCCTGCTTTTTGGCCGTGGAAAGGAAGCTGTGATCCGGCAGCACATGCAGGTTGGCGCAGGCCGCCCATTGTGCCGGAATCAGCCCCGCATCTGCTGTGGATTGCGGCACAAACACCTCGAAGCACGGCATTGTTTGCATGTAGAGCGATTCAAAAAGAGCCTCCATCTGATCCCGCGACCCTTTCGCCGTTACAAAAAATGACACACGGGCATGCTTCGCCATCATTTCCCGATCCTCAATCAGCTCGCGCACCTCGATATCGCTGTTGAAATCACAGAGCTGTGTAAAACGGTCGGCCGACATTTGCTCCCGCAATTTGCGCAGGGATTGCGCGATATAGGTGATACATGCCTCATCCGCCCGCCAAAAAAGCCTGTAAAACTGCGCGATTAGCACATAGGCCGTTTTATACAGCACCTCGTCCAGATAGGCCTCCCGGTCAACCCCCTGCGTAGGCAGCTTGAGGGCTTCCGCCGCCGCATCATAAATCATCCCGTTGGCAGCCATATAATCCCGTAGTAGCGGCAGGCTAATCGTCTGGCTGACGGAAAAACCCTCCGACGCCACCCGGCGGCGATAGCGCAAAAAAGTGTTTGGGCAGCCGCTGATGCGGGTGCAGCAGTAAGCATAGCGCATATTGAACGCGCCATCCTCCGAGTAGCGCAGCGGCGGAAAAAGCACACCGCTCTCCCGCAGGTGCCGCGTCAGATATAGCTTATTACCGACCAGATAATTCCATAGGAGATCATAATCATAGGGATTGATCGTATCCCGCTGCGACAACAGGCCGGCATGCTCCTGCCAGCTTGTCCCCGTGCGGCTGAAATTTTGAATTTTGCAGATCACCAGCTCCGCCTCGTGCTGCCTGGCGGTTTGGTAAAGCCGCTCCAACGCATCCGGCTCGATCAGGTCATCGGAATCCAAAAAGTAGAGATATTCTCCTGCTGCCTCCTGAATCCCCCGATTGCGCGCGGCGGCAACCCCAGCGTTTTCTTGACGAATCGCCCGGATAAAGGGGTATTTTTCGCTATATTCCCGCAGGATCTCCGGCGTGCTGTCGGCGGAGCCGTCATCCACCACAAGCACCTCAATCTCCCGCAGTGTTTGAACGGCCAAGCAGTCGAGGGTTTCTCCCAAATATTGCTGCGCATTATAGGCAGGAATCACAACGGATACTTTTGGCGTCAAGCTGCCATCCTCTCCTTTCCATCCTCAGACAAAAGCGTCAAGCCCGCGTATAACAGGAAGGGGCGCTGCAAAATGTAGCCATGCACATTTTCGCAATACGCCCTTTCTATATCAAAATTGTTGTGTTATTTCTCCCATTTCAAAACCGTTTTTCCGAAATTACGATTAAAATCCAAATTAAAGGCGTTGTGGATATCTGAAATCTCACGAACGTCTACCTGTGCGCCCACCAGGTTTTCAAAATAATGACCAAGCTCCTCATAGCGGTCGAGCAGCTCAACCGTCTGCAAAAAGTCCTTGCGGCCGCTGCGGCTGCTGCCAAACATGCGCAGCCCCTTTTCAAGCATCATGCGGGTGTTAATCTCCACAAAATTTTCGGAGACGCCCATGATTGCAATTGTGCCCTCTGGATTGATATGGTCAATGATTTGATTGATTGCGCTGCGGGAGCCGGAGCCCCCAACACATTCAAACGCATGATCGACCATAACGCTATCTTCCAGCTTGTCTACCAAAAAGGTTTCCTGAGCAAACGTGAAATAGGCGAGCTTTTCCGCCACCGTACCGAACACATACAGCTCCGTTTCCGGGTAGAGATAGTGCAGCAGAAGCGCTGTAAAAAAGCCGAGATTGCCATCGCCCCAAACGCCAATGCGATCTCGCCGCGCATGCGCAATAGAATCAAAGCGGGAAATCGTATGGCGACTAACGCTGATGAGCTCCGTAAAAGAGGCCACCTGGAGCGGCACGCTTTTCGGCGCCGGCACCAGCCGATCAGGCTTAAGCATCACATAATCCTGCAAAAAACCATCGTATCCGCTGGAGCGGAAAAAACTAGAGCGCAGATAATTCTCTGCAATGATATCATCCGTCTGTGTGGGGGAATTGGGGATCGGAATCACCCGATCGCCCACCTGAAAGGCGCCGGTTGGGTCATAGATGACTTCGGCAACACATTCATGGATGAGCGCCATCGGCAGCTTCGCCTTCAAGGCGGCCTCTGAACGCATCCCCTGATAATAGCGCTGGTCGGCATGGCAGATAGAGAGATAAAGCGGCCGAATCAAGACCTGGCTGCCAGACAGATGCATCTCCTGATAGGTCACATCAATCATGCGGGGCGCAATGAGCTGATAAACCGCGTTAATCATCGGCTGCATCCCCTCCTAGCAGCGTTTGAGCCACTTTTAGGTCGTATGGATAGGTAATCTTAATGTTGAAAACCTCGCCTTCTACCAGATAAACCGGCTCTCCCTTCATGACAAAGATTTTACAGGCGTCCGTCAAGCTATCCTTCTCCGCCGGTGTGAGGCTTTCATAGATCTCTTTGAGCTTTTTGGCGCGGAAGGACTGCGGCGTTTGCCCCTGATACATCTGGGAGCGGGGCGGAATGTTGGAGATTTCTGAACCGTTTTGGCTCTCTACAATCGTATCTGTGGCTGGAATGACCGTATCACACGCGCCGTATTGCCGGGCGGCGGCAATATTTTCAGAGATGATCCGGTGGGTTACAAAGGGGCGCACCGCGTCATGCGTAACAATCACCGTTTCCTCATCCATACCATAGTTGGATTCAATATGGCAGAGCGCGCGATAAACCGTATCATTTCGGGAGGAGCCACCCTCGATTACTTCTACGCGGTCTGTTTTCCCTAGGCTTTTCACAACCATATTCCGCGTATGTGCAACCCAGGCTTTGGGGCATAGAACCAGCACTTTTTCAAACGCGGCGTTCACAAAAAACTTTTCGATGGTGTGAACGATAATCGGCTTACTCCCAAGCGGCAAATACTGCTTTGGTGTCTGCGTATTTCCCATCCGGCTGCCCACGCCGCCGGCAAGCACCACTGCAAAAACCATTTGATTCACGATCCTTTCTTTCCGGAAGGCCGGCTCCGACAAAGCCGCCCGCTGAAAATCAGACAGTTGGCATCCTTGATTCCTTTATTTTTTCTTGGTCATTTCATCATAAATCGCACAGACCTCCTCTGTGGTTCCCTGCGCGATGATCTGGCCCTTTTGCAGGAGGATGGCACGATTGCAGATGCGGCGCACCTGGTCCGTATTATGCGATACGAAAACAACCGTTGTCCCCTTGTCAAACATATTCATAATCTTTGCTTCGCTCTTCTGGCGGAACCGGGCATCGCCCACAGAGAGCACCTCGTCGAGGATCAAAACCTCCGGATCAACCACAGTGGCTACCGCGAACCCAAGGCGCGCGCGCATCCCGGAAGAATAGTTTTTCATTGGCACATCAATAAATTCCTGAAGCTCAGAGAATTCCAAAATTTCGTCGTATTTTGTTTCCATAAACTTCCGAGAAAAGCCCATCGTCGCGCCGTATAAAAAGATATTTTCCTTCCCCGTGTAGTTCATATCAAAGCCCGCGCCCAGCTCCAAAAGCGGCGCAATCGTGCCATGGACGGTCACTGAGCCCTTCGTGGGTTTCATCACGCCGGAGAGCACCTTCAGCAGCGTGCTCTTTCCCGCGCCGTTAAACCCCAGTACGCCGAGCCGCTCGCCCTTCTGGAGAGAGAAAGAAATATCACGCAGCGCCCAAAATTCTGTAAAATGCAGCTTACGGGTCAGAAATTTAATCACGTATTCCTTAAGATTGTCTATTTTTTCCTTATTCAGGTTGAACATCATGCTGATATTGTCAACTTCAATGACTGGATTCCCCACGTTTTCCGCCTCCTAAATATGCAAAATGAATTTATCCTGATTCTTATAAAATACATAAAAGCCAATCAGGAGCGAAACGAGAGCGAAGCCGAGGGAATAATAAAGCCAGTTCATATTCCACATCTCGCCGAACAGAACGCAGGAGCGAAACATGGAAACCAGAGAATACAGTGGATTGGCCATCAGGGCATATTTCATCCACGTTTGCAGATGAAGCTGATCAACCTGATAGAAAATCGGCGTTAAATAAAACAAAAGCATGCAGAACACATCATAGAGATATTCCACATCCCGGAAGAACACGTGCATCGTAGCGAGAATCATTCCTACGCCCATGCACAGGATCAGCAAAATCAAAATCGGCACAATAGCGAGAAACACATAAGGGGTCAGATGCATTTTCGTGTCGGTAAAAATCATAAAATATCCCATTACAACCGCTAGTACCGTAAGGGAGATCAAAAAGGTGACAAAGGTGGAAATAATATTAGAAAGCGGATAAATATATTTCGGCACATACACCTTTTTAATAATAGCAGCATTGCCCAAAATGGAACGCATTGATTTTTTGGTCGCCTGCGTATAAAACTCATAGATCAAGCGGCCACAAAGCAGATAAGTGGGATAATTCAAAATTTTGGTCTCGTCATGGCCGAAAATTTGGCCAAACACGAGGCTGAGCACGATCATCGTGAGCAGCGGCTGCAAAAACGTCCAAAACAGGCCCAACACAGAGTTCCGATATTGGAGCTTAATATTTTTGTTGACCAGTTCCCTGAGCAAAAAACGATATTTCCAAAAATTTTTAACATACTGTTTACGCGGGGGCCGACCTGGATTGCCCGCCGCTGGGGATGCCGGTGTGACTGCCGTCATTCATGAACGCCTCGCTTCTTCTCATGATAGGCCTCTCTACGGCCGAGCCATTTGGTAAAATAAGAAAGCATTGAATGGACATGGATCAAAAACAGCTTTGTGTTATGCGCGCTGCCCCGCTCCCACGCATGGTATACAGTAGCGAGGGGATAACAGACAGCCTTCGCATATTTGCGAATGGTGCGCGTTAAATCCGCATCCTCAAAATACATAAAATAGCGCGGATCAAACCCGCCGATTTGCTGAAACAGAGAAGTCCGCAGCAACATAAAGCATCCGGATGCGTTTTCAATTTCAAAGGGATGGTCCGTCCCCTCATCGAGCATTGCGTATTCGCGTAGAATTGGGTTTTCTGGATCATCCCGCTGAAATCGGCTGGCGATGAGATAGCGCAGGGAAGGGTTGCGCCTGCCCAAAATCTGCTCCCGCCCATCCGGGAAGCAGATGCGGGGCGAAAGCAACCCGATTTCCTCATGCTCCTCCATATAATGCACCATTTCGGTCAGCACATCGTCTTTTAAAAAAATATCCGGATTGATGGTCGCGTGATATTTGGAATGCAGCTTGGGAAGAACCAAATTGTGACCACCGCCAAAACCGTGGTTTTGCCCTTCTTCTATGATCTCCAAATTGGGAAACCGCTCGGCGGGAAAATGCTGGCGCAGCAGCGCAACCGTATCATCCGTGGAACCATTGTCCACAATAAAAAGGCGGCTTGTTACCCCCTTTGTGCACTGGAAAAAAGTTTCCACCGCTTTCCGGACGCATTTTCGATTATTATGCGTTACAATACAGCCAGACACTGTATATTCTTCCATATGTTGTGATCGTTCCTTTCACGCGGACAAACGGATCGTTTTCCCCTCCATGCAAACAAACGAAAAACGATCTAAGCCCGTTTCAGTTTTCCAGCTTGTTCTCGCCGTGGCGTGAAAGCAGATAAAAACGCCGCAGCAACTGGTTGACCAGCGACAAACGCCAGCGCAACTTCGTGGAAACCGAAGTTTTACCACCGGATACATTTCCGCCATGGCGGCGGTAAAAGAGCAACGGCTCTTCTAAAAAAACAACGCGGCCCAACCTGGTTGCAATCAGACCGATCCATTGATCGTGCATAGGGATGCCCTCCGGGAGCGGTAGAATCGCCCCGCAAAGCTCTCTGCGAAAAGCCATACAGCAGCCCATAAAGGAATTGCGAATCAAATTGGCCCCAAAACCGGGCTTTGATCCGTGAACAGCAAAAAAGGAGGGCTCCAAAGGATGCATGTCCGCATCCGTGACACAAGCGTCATGCAACACAAGCAAAGCGCCTGCCTCCAACGCAGCCTTCACCTTGTTGGCTTTGCCCGGCATCCAAACATCATCCTGATCGCTGAGAAAAATGGCGTCTCCCCCGCACAGGGAGATCGCATGCCCAAAATTGGCAATCAACCCGCGGCCCGGCCCCTGCACATAATGCACGCGCTGGTCTTGTTCGGCAAAGCGGCGGACAATCTCCTCCGTTTTGCCGCCGGGACAATCGTCTGATACGATTATTTCGTCCTCTGGCTCAAGCTGAGACAAAATGGAGGACAGCTGCGCATCGAGATAAGCTTCTCCGTGATACACTGCCATCGCAACTGATATACGCATGAACTATCATCCTTTTCTGCGCGGCGGAAGCCTTCCGCGCCCAACCCGCCCGACAGAAACAGCCGTATTTCAAAAGGAAAAACCACTGTGTTGCGGAAACCGGCGCCTCCGTCAGATGACACAGTGGCGCACACGCGGCCCACTCCGGACAGATTTACGCCTTATTATAATATTTTTATCCTGATTTTACAAGTATTTTATCCTGATAAAGCAGATCGGGCGAAAAATCCGTACAATTAAGCCAAAAGGCATGCAAATCTGACCGCCTTTTCGCTCCCTTTTACAAGGTTTTTCTAACAGAACCGGTAGCAGCCAAAAAAGGCGTGCTGCAAGCAGTGAGCTTTTGCAGCACGCTTCCAATTTTTAACGGCTGATTCGAATTTCCACAATCCGCCTATGCCATCAAACGCCACTGAGCATTTCAAGCGCCTTTTGCAGCTGCGCATCCTGATCGTGCGGCAAAATTTCCAACTGCTCCAGCTGCTCTTGCGTCAGCGCTACCTCCACATCAGGCGCCACGCCGACGCCGTCGAAGCTCTCGCTCTTATAGGGCAGGATCGAAGCGGTAGTCAGCACAATCGCTCCCCCATCGGAGAGGTTGAATACCTGCTGCCGCTTTCCATTGCCTTTGGTGATTTCCCCAATCAGCTGAGCCTTATCAAAATCCCTCAAATCGCAGGCAAAAAGCTCAGCTGGGCCTTGGGTGTTCCGATTGACCAGCACGCAAATCTGCCCTGCATAATCCTTTGCATCGGAGGTAAAGGTCTCCACTGTGTCGCCCTTTTTATTGACAGCCAGGGCAATGGCCTTGTTGCCTTCTGTGGCCAGAGGCACAAACAGATCAATCACCTTGGCGGCATATTCCATCATGCCTTCAGAGGTATTGCGCACATCAACGACGATGCTCTTGATATTCTCCTTTGCCAAAGCATCCAGCGCCTCCTGGCACTGCGTTGCCGTATTTTCATAAAAGCTGGTGATGCGAATATAGCCTGTTGTGCCGATGATCTCATGGTAGACAGATTTCACACTGTATCCGCGCATCACATTGACTGTTTTTTTCTCACCGCCGCGCTGATAGGTGATATCAATGCTGGTGAGCTTATCGCCCTCCAGGTTTTTGACCATTGTGTCATAATTATCCTTCGTAACCTCCGTATCGCCGATGGCGATGATCTGGTCGCCCTTTCGGAGGCCCGCATTTTGAGCAGGCGAACCTGCGTTAACTTCTGCTACGGAGATGAATCCCGTATCCGGATTGAGCGCGGCGCTGATACCGATGCCGGACATCTTGCCGTGGATCCGGTTATAATAGGTAACATATTCATTCGCCGTCATGTAATAGCTGTAGTCATCCCCTAATCCCTGTATATACCCGCCGGAAAGTTTGGCATTGAGCAGCTGGTCGTCAATTTTGCCGAAATAATTCTTCCGCACAATATCATCCAGCTCGGAAAGCCCGGAATACATCTCCTCCCGCTTGGGAAGATCCTCAATCAGATTATCATAGGTGTGCATTGCGATCTCCATTGTAATTGCAATGGAAGCGGTGATAGCCACAACAATGAGCGCAATGGTCACGCCGAGTGGTACTTTCTTATTCATAGGCTACCTCTCTTTTGTCACTTATAATCCTTCGGGTCAAGATAATTCAGCGGATTATACCGTTGATCTCCCTCGTAAACCTCAAAATGCAGGTGTGGGCCGGTTACGTTGCCTGTATCGCCCACCTTAGCGATCACCTGGCCGCGCTTTACCCGATCCCCCTGGGAAACCAAGAGCTTACTGCAATGCGCATAGCGCGTAAGCATGCCGTTGCCATGATCAATCAGGAGGAATTTACCCCAGGATTTATCCGTCTGGGCGAGCAGGACAGTGCCGCTCTCCGCAGCCACGATATCGTGGCCGTAAACTCCGCTGCCACTGATATCAATTCCGTAATGGTATTTATAACCTGCCAGGTCACGCGGGCCGAAATAAGAGGTGATGTAGTGGTAGCCGGGCAGCGGCCAAAGCAGATATTGGCTCGTGGTATTCTGGCTGCCTGACGAAGACCCGCCTGAGGAAGAAGATCCGCCCGAGGAAGAGCCGCCGTTGCTGCCGCCGGAAGACGACGCATGTTCGCGTATGTAAGCGGCAATCTGTGCATCAATGGCATCCCGGTCGGCCTGAAGCTTTTTCATTTGCGTTTGATAGGCGGCGCTGTTTTTATCGAGCTGCCGGATGTAGGCGTTCGTCTTCTGAACGTTCTCGTTCACCTCATCCTCTTTTGCGCTCAGCTGCTGAGCAGAGGCTGTCACATCCCTTTGCCGAGCAACTAGTGTTTTCTGCTGCTCCTGTAAGGAGGCCTTGTCCGCCTCCATGCTCCGAATCAGCTTGTTGAAGGAAGCTACCTCTTCCGACAGGCGGTCGGCAAGCTCCGTATCGTGCTTTGCCACCCCGCGCAGCAGTTCGGTGCGCGTCAGAAAAGTTTCAAAATCCCCCGCCTCTAACAAAAACTCCAGCTGGGTTCCGCCGCCGGACATATATAGGGCGCGCATTCGTTTTTTCAGCAATTCAAAGGTTTCTTCCACCTGCTTTTGCTGATCATCAGCCTTTTGCTGCGTTTGGGTAATTTTCGTATTCAAGCTTTCAATTTGACGGTTCAGGCTGCTGATATCGCTGTTGAGCAGCGCAATGCGCTCCTGTAGGACCTCAGCCTGCTTCTGTAGCGCCTCAACCTGCTCATTGAGCGCATCAATATATGCCTGCTGATCCGCCATATCGGAAGCAATCGCACTCAGCTTTTTCTTATTGGCTGCAATCTGCTGGTCAAGCTGGTTGTATTGATCCTGCAAATCTTCAATCGTTGAAGCCCTTGCATAGGGCATCCGCCCTGGGCCGAGCAAAAAAATCCCCAAGGCCAAGCAAATACACAACAACGAGCGCAGCCCCTTTTTCCCTTTATCCAAGGCTTCCACCTCCATTTTTTAAATAGCGCTTCATTGAAATCGCACAGCCCACCATGCCGGTGAGTAAGCCCAGCGCAATAAAGCCGAGCAAAATCCAGCCCGCATAGGCGGAAAACGGCGCCGCACCTATTCCGAAAGCAACGAGCACACTGCTGAACGCCTTGATCGCCAGCGCATAAATTCCCCACACGGCCCCAAGAGACAGCACTCCGGATAAAACGCCGATTGCCATCCCTTCCACCATAAACGGCCAGCGGATAAAGCCATCGGTTGCACCGACGTCCTTCATAATACTGATCTCCAGCCGGCGGCTGAAAATCGTCAGCCGGACAGTGTTGGACACGATAAACAAGGATACCAACAGCAGCATGCCAATGATAATCCCGGCAATGGCTGTAACAGACTGGCGCATCTCCATCACCTTTCCGGCAAGCTCACTGTTTTCCTGAATGGAAAGCACGCCGGGTAAATTTTTTAGGCTTGCAACGGTTTCTTCAAAGCGCGAGAGATCGTCCACCGTTACTTTATAGGCGTCCGGCAGCGGATTCTCGCCCAAGCCTTCCAGCAGAGCAGCGTCTTCGCCAAGGCTTTCCATCTGCTTCTCCCATGCGGAATCCTTGGAGATAAACACACATCCCTTGACGTTGGGCAGCGCCTTGATCTCTACGCCCAACTGATCGGCCTCCTCTTTTCCAACGGTATCCTCCAGAAAGACCATCATCACATTCTGCTGCTCAATATGGCCCAGAATGCCATTGATATTGATAAAGATCATCGACGCACAGCCGATGATAATCATGCACGACATTAATACGGCGATGGAGGCAACGCTCATCAGCCGGTTCGACCAAAGGCTGCGAAATCCCTCTTTGGTTAAATATGCAAAACTACCTCTTTTTTTCATAGGGCACCTCCCGCCTGAACCGCATCGGAAAGCGGCTCAATGGGCTGCGGTACGTCTGGCTCCTGAGGCGCTTGTGCCGCCGTATCGCCAACGATGCAGCCGTTACCCAAGGTAATCACGCGGCGGTCAAAAGCGCGCACAAGCTCGTGCTCATGGGTTACCATGACAATGGTCGTCCCCATTTCATTGAGGCAGGTTAAGAGCTTTACCACCTCATAGGACATGGTGGGATCGATATTGCCCGTAGGCTCGTCCGCAATAATCAGGTTGGCATTGTTGGTTAGCGCCCGCGCAAGGGCGACGCGCTGCTGCTCTCCACCGGAGAGTTCCTCCGGGTAGCAGGAGGCCTTTGTCATCAGGCCCACCAGCCGAAGCACAAACGGCACGCGCTGCCGGATCTCCGCCGGGCGGGCGCCGATGACGCGCATGGCGAAAGCCACGTTATCATAAACCGTCATCTTGGGGATCAGGCGAAAATCCTGAAAAACCACGCCCATGGTGCGGCGCAGCAGCGGAATCTCCTTCTTTTTCATTGCGGCCAGATCAAACTTCCCCACGCGGATTGTGCCGCTGGTCGGCGTTTCCTCATGCATGATGAGCTTGAGGAAGGTGCTCTTGCCAGCGCCGGAAGCGCCGACGATAAACACAAATTCGCCTTTTTGAATTTGCAGGCTTACGTCTTTGAGTGCCATGGTGCCGTTTTCGTACGTTTTAGAAACGTTGTGGAACTCAATCACTGCACACAGTCCTTTCTTCACATAGGACGCCTTTTGATCAAACGCGCCGCAAAACATCGCAGCGTGAAAAAGCGCGGCCCTGCGCCCCATGGGCGTAGGCTGCGGGATGTGGCACAAAACCCGCAGGCTCTTTTTCGGGGCGCAGCTGCGCCCATTCCCCTCCATAGGGATGCACATGCCTGCTGAGAACAGCATCCGGCATATGCAAAAAACAAAAGGCACACCCTAAAGAACCAACCCCCGGCAGGGCCATCCGCCGGGGGTTGACAGCCGGTACCGGAATTAATACTTTACCGGGTTGGAATCCAAATATTTTTTCACCATCAGAGCCACTTTAAAGACGATCGCATCATCAAACTCGCGCAGGTCAAGGCCTGTGAGTTTCTTAATCTTTTCCAGGCGGTAGACCAATGTGTTGCGATGCACGAACAGCTTGCGGGATGTTTCGGAAACATTGAGGTTGTTCTCAAAGAAGCGCTGGATGGTAAACAGCGTTTCCTGATCGAGATTCTCAATCGAACCGCGCTTGAACACCTCGCGCAGGAACATATCGCACAGCGTTGTCGGCAGCTGATAGATCAGGCGGGCAATACCAAGGTTGTCGTAGCTGACGATGGTTTTTTCCGTGTCGAACACTTTGCCGACCTCCAGGGCAACTTGCGCCTCCTTGAAAGACCGCGCAAGCTCCTTGATGCCGCTGACCGTTGTGCCGATGCCAACCAGGGCGTGCGTATAAAATTCTGTGCCCAAAGAATCGGCGATAGAACGGGCGAGCTTTTCAAGATCCTTCGGCTCAATATTCGCGCGCACCTCTTTAACAAGCGCGATATCCGTTTCGTTGATATTGATCACGAAATCCTTGGTCTTATCCGGGAACAGGTTTTGAATAACGTCGTAAATGGATACGTCGTTGTGTTCCAGAATGCGGATGAGCAGCACGACGCGGGTGGCGTCGTTGTTAAAACGAAGCTCCCTCGACTTGAGGTAGATATCTCCCGGCAGAATATTGTCGAGGATCACGTTTTTGATGAAGTTGCTGCGATCGTACTTTTCATCATAATACTGCTTTATGCTGCTCAATGCAACGGCAATTATATCCACATAACGGCGGGCAATGTCATCCGTGCCTTCGACAAACACGGCGTATTCCGGATGCATATGGGTGCCAAATGCGCGATAGGTAAAGGAATCGATCGTGGTCACCTCGCCGCCAGTAAAAACATCAGAGAGGGAGGACTCCTGAACCTCACCGATCCGGCCGAGCTCGCTACAGGAAATAATGGTGCCCGTTTCATCCACCACGCCCACCGTGCGGTCAATGGCATCCTTCATCTGATGGATGACGCCTTGGAACAATCTGTTTGACATAAAATAGCCCCCAATGCTTCATTAATTTGGCTCTTCAATTTTTTATACATTATGCCCATGACTACGCTATACATTTTACACAATCCGCTGGGTCTTTGCAAGTTTTTTGACGAGAAAAGTTATGGAATTTCTTAAAAAAGGTATACTAAACCCATATATTCCCTTTTTTCTATTGACATGTCACAACATTCAAAAGGCATTCTTGGCTGTTTTTACAAAAGAATAAGTTTGTATAAATTCACGATAACTTTCCACCAAATCAAATTTGCTCTCTCTAATTTTACCTAAGGGTTCTATAAATCCATAGATAGCATCCAACAGCAACAAGGCCCGATTTTAACCAATCAACTCTGCTGTACGCAGAGGAACGATCCGGTCGACCGGGTAAAGGCATCGATTCAACGGGACCGTGCTGTATTTTGTGGCCGCTGATTCAAACAGGCAATAGGTATAGTCGCCGTCGGAATCAATCTCCTCGAGCATTGGAGGCAGGGTCAAAATGCGCGCGGCCTCGCCTAAAGCGATTTCGCCACTGTCCGCCGGTGCATCATAGGCAGGGTAATACACATGGAGGCGCGCATCATTTTTGCGGCCATAAGAGCAGCTGGTGAGCAGCGCCGTCTTGCCGCCCTCCTGCACAAAGGATACGCCTTGCGTCTGTGCCGGAAGCTCCATAAAGCGCACAGCCGTTGTCGCAGCGATGTCCCCGTTGATCTCCGCCTGATAGCCGTAGAGAATTCCGCTCTCCTTCTCCGCAAAGGTGCCCACCCAAAGCAGGCCGTCATAATAGGTGACGAGCGAGGCAGTTTTCAGCAGCTTGTCCGTCGAGATCTCATATTCCACCCGCACGCTATCCGCACCGGAGGCGACAGCCCGCTGCAAGGTTTCATAAGAAAAGCCTTTTAGCGTTTTATCGCTGCTCTGGGCAATCCAGATCAAGGAACCGTCAAAGGCGATACCGCCGGCATGGTTGCGGTTCGGCAGGACGAGCGTGGCCAAGTATTCTCCCCTGTTGCCTCCCGCATGGGAGAGCACATACACCACAGAGTTATGCGCTTCCTTTGCATCATAGGCTGTAATCAACAAATAGTCCCCCGCAATGCATAAGCCCTGCGGAACCATGTCCGTGCACACGGTTCCGTCAATATTTGTGTGCTTCAGCCCGGGCACCGCGGGCAGATAGGAGGGCTCATAACACGCTGCAAAATCCGCATACTTCCCCACGGCCTTTTCAAATCCAGCCTCGTAACGGTAGCCCGTGCTCGTAGGCGTGCCGTCGGGAGGCGGGGCAAGCAAGGAGAAGAGCGTGCAGAGCGCCACGCAAAGCAGCGTAATCAACGCAATGATCTTTTTCATCAACAATCCCGTTCCTTTCTCGATCCTTTTTAACCGCCGGGCGAACCACGCCGGCCAGCCCTTGGCGGATTTTTTCCAAATTGCTATCGTTCCATGATCAATGTGGGGATTGCGGCCAAGTCCTTTTCCACGAACGCACCGGTTTTACGCAGCCTTTCCTCTGATTGCTGCCCGTTTGGGAGCAATACGCAATGCGTGCCAAGCACCTGCGCAAGCTCATAATCGTGCACCATATCGCCTACGGAAAGCGTCCGCTCCGGTAGAGTGTGAAGCCGGTCAAGCAGGCTGCGCGCCCGCTCGATTTTACCTGCCGAGATATAATCCCCCGCTCCGCTAACTGCTTCAAAATAATCCGCTATGCCGAAACGGCGGAGATAGCCGTTGAGCGTTGCCTCATGGAAAGAGGAGACGATGATCTGCCGCACACCCATTTGACGCAGGCGCTCCAGCGTTTCCCGCGCGCCCCGCATCAGGCCGGCAGAACAGATATAACGGTCATACCCTTTCATAAAGCCGTCTGCCAGCTCGTCAAAGGGCGTCTGCTCAAAATCGAAGAGCTTGCAGTAATAGTTAATCACCGGAATATCAATCATTTCACGGTATTCCTCCCGGCTGGTCAGGGGCTTCCCATGGCGAGCCAAAAGATCGTTCATACTGGCTACCGCCACATCCACATCGTCGAGCAGCGTGCCGTTCCAATCCCACAGTATCGTATCAATTGGCAATGCGTTTCCTCCCGTCTGATTAAATTTTATACAGTTAAAAACCGACAGGGATGCCCATACGCCTCGAGCAGTCGGCACAGATCCTGAAAGCGTAGGAAAACGGTGGCGTGATTATCGTTCGGATGAAAGCCGGCCCGCTCCAATCCCTTCAAATCCCGGTCAAAAAGGACCTTCACGGCGCGTCCGCTTTCATGAATCAAACCAAGCGGCGTAACGGCGCCCTTTTTCAGCCCTAAACATTGCTCCAGCCGCTCCTCGGAGGCAAAGCACAGCCGTGAGCTCGGCAGCTGACGGGCAATTGCCTTCAAATCCGCCCGTTTATCGCTGCGAATTACAAGGAGAAAAAGATGGCGGCCGCTGTGATCCTGCAAAAATAAATTTTTGGGGATCTCTCCATATTTCTGGATTCCCATTGCGGCAATTTCATCGATTGTCCCCGCAGCGGGATGACGGATCAGTTCATAGGGAATGTTGAGCTGGTCGAGCGCCCGGAGCGCTTGCTGCTGTGCTTCCCGATTTGCTTCCATCCCGATTCCTCCTGCCCGACCCATGGACGCTCCCTATTTACCTATGCGCCGTTTCATACGGCTGAATTATAGCACGATTTCGCCTTGGAGCCAACCTCAGTTGTGCAAAATAAATGAAAAATCCGCAAAAAGTATCCCTTTTGCGGATTTCAGTTCATAATGGTAGCTTTCCAAAAGAAATTCCGGCCTCCCGGCGAATTTGCTCCATCACGCGGCAGACACTGCTAGTCAGCTCCACCGCCCGCGCGGCGTCTAGCCAAAAGCGCCCCGGCTCTTGCGTAAAACGGCAAAATGCTTCCGTTTCCCCCCGCATGGCCTCCGCCTTGTTAAGCAATCCGCAGAGTGTTCGCCGCGTCCCATCCGGCAGGTGCAGCTCCATCCCTGCCAGCATTGAAATGGACTGGATGGTGATGCTGCCCTGATCGCCCAGGATTTCGGAGCCTGCATAGCCCTGCCCGATTTTTGACCACGAGAGCAGCACCTCCCGCTCCGGGTAAGAAAGGCACGCGCTGCCGAACCCATCCGCTCCGGTGCTGAGGAAGCCCGCCGACGCGCGCACGCGCTCCGGCTCGCCAAATAGATCGATAGCCGGATACACACAGTAAACCCCCAAATCCATCAGGCTGCCTGCCGCCATAGCAGGGTTAAAAATATTGGGCACTTCACCCTTTAATAGGGCCGGATATCGGGAGGAGAGCTGCGAAAAATCAAAGCGCGCGGCGGAAATCCGCCCAATCTGCCCCATTGCCTTGTGCAGGATTTCCCGTGCAGGCAGGTAGCGCATCATAATCGCCTCCATATAGACGAGGCCTTTTTCCGCTGCAAATGCGCACAATTCATCAAACTGTTCCGGCGCTGTCACAATAGGCTTTTCACACAACACATGTTTTCCGCCGGCAAGCATCCGCTTGCTTTGCGAATAGTGAAAGGCATTCGGGCTGGCGATATACGCCGCGTCCACGGCCGTGCTCTCTGCCAACGCGTCAAGGGACGTATAGACAATGGGAATCTTCCATTCGCGCGCGAAAGCCTCCCCTGTTTCCAAGCTGCGGGAATAGACGGCGGCTATGTCAATGCCCCCTGCCAGGCGCGCGCCTTCCACGAAATGCCCGGCAATGGCGCTGGTGCCGATGATACCGATTCGCATGGAAAAATATACTCCTTTATGGCAAACCGAGCCCTGCGATGAATTGCGCAGGGCCTGGCTTTGCATGATACATTTATTGATTATTCTTATTCGGCGTATTTCCACTTTACACCCTGCGGCGTATCCTCCAAAATGATATTGCGCGCCTTCAGTTCATCGCGGATGCGATCCGCCTCCGCCCAATTTTTCGCCTTGCGCGCCGCATTGCGCTGCTCGATGAGCGCTTCAATCTCATCATCCAGGCTCTTCTCTTCCGCGCGGTTGTAGACGAGGCCCAGGATGCCGCACAGCGTGTCAAACAACTCAGAAGCCTGCTCGCACAGCCTGCGTGAGTGCACGCCCGCCGCCACATGCGTGTTGATATCACGCACAAGCTCATAAACGGCTGCGAGCGCGTCCGCCGTGTTCAGGTCGTCATCCATCGCCTCTTCGAATTGCTTTCTGCGCTCTGCCAGCTTTGCGAGCACTGCATCATCCTCTGCGCCGGGCTCTTCCACCGCGTTTTTCAGCGCAAAATCGAGGCTATCGCGGCAGCTGTAAAGCCGCGCCAAAGAGGCCTTGCATTGCTCGATGATATCGATGCTGTAGTTGATCGGGCTGCGGTATTGCGAGGAGATCATCAGGTAGCGGATGGGCTCGTAGCCATATTCCCGCGCCACGTCGCGCACCGTAAAAAAGTTGCCGAGGGATTTCGACATCTTGCGGTTATCCACATTGATGAAGCCGTTGTGCATCCAGTAGTGCGCAAAGGGCGCGCCGTTGCAGCATTCGCTCTGCGCAATCTCATTCTCATGGTGCGGGAAGATCAAATCCTGCCCGCCGCAGTGGATGTCGATCGTTTCGCCGAGATAACGGCGAACCATGGCGGAGCACTCGATATGCCAGCCCGGCCGGCCCTTGCCCCACGGGGAATCCCAACTCGGCTCACCCGGCTTCGCGGCCTTCCAAAGGGCAAAATCCATGGGCTCCTTTTTCACTTCGCCGATATTGATGCGTGCGCCCGCCTCCAGCTCCTCCAGCGGCTGGTGGGAAAGCTTGCCGTATTCTTTGAATTTCGCGGGGCTGAAATACACGTCGCCCTGCGCTTCATATGCATAGCCCTTTTCGACCAGAGCAGAAATAATAGCGATGATCTCGTCGATATTCTCCGTCGCCTTCGGGTGAACGGTTGCCTCACGAATATTCATCCCCTTGGCGTCCACCCAAAATTCCTTGATATATTTTTCCGACACCTCGGAGAAGGTGAGCCCCTCCTCATTGGCACGGCGGATGATCTTATCGTCGATATCCGTAAAATTCTGCACGAAGCGCACATTGTAGCCACGGTATTCAAGGTAGCGGCGCAGCACGTCGAACACGCATAGCGGGCGGGCGTTGCCGATGTGGATATAGTTATAAACCGTGGGGCCGCATGCATAAATTTTGACCTCGCCCGGCGTGATGGGTTGCAGCTCTTCCTTCTGCCGGGTCAGTGTGTTATAAACCTTCATGAAAAATCGCTCCTTCTTTTTTCTAATGGTCATTTTATCGGATTCCATCCTCTTTTACAAGAGAAAACGGTCAGGTTTCTTCCCGTTTCCCGCGCTCCTTCTCCAATTCCGCGTTTTCACGCTCCAGCTGCTCGATGCGCAGCATCATGCAGCAAAGCTCCTGCGCCACCGGGTCGGGCACGTGCACCTGGTCGAGGTTATCGACGCGCACGCCGTTGCGCTTGACTACCCTGGCAGGCACGCCCACCGCCGTGGAATCCGGCGGGATCTCCTCGAGCACCACCGCGCCCGCGGCGATGTTGCTGTTTTCCCCCACCTTGAAGGGGCCTAGCACCTTCGCTCCCGCGCCGATCATCACATTGTTGCCGATGGTCGGGTGGCGCTTGCCCGTATCCTTGCCTGTGCCGCCTAGGGTGACGCCCTGGTAGATAGTCACGTCATCCCCAATCTCCGCCGTTTCACCGATGACCACGCCCGTGCCATGGTCGATAAAAAATCGGCGGCCGATTTTTGCGGCCGGGTGGATTTCAATCCCCGTTTTATGCGCGGCGCGCTGGGAAATCCAGCGTGCCAGAAAAAACAGCCGGTGGCGATAGCACCAGTTGGCCCGGCGGTGCATCCGGATGGCCTTCAGGCCGGGGTATAAAAGCAAAACCTCCAACACGCTGCGTGCCGCGGGATCGCGCTCGCGCACGCAGGCGATATCCTCTTTGAGCTGACGAAACATTATAATCTCCTCCCCTGCGGCGGAATCCGCTAAAAACAAAAAACCGCCCGCGCGGCCCAAACGGGCACTCAGCGCAGGCGGATTTCTTTCCGCGGTTCCACTGCGATTTTTTCTCAGCGGGTCAGAGCAGACTAGCCCGAACCCTTTGGCGGTAACGGTGCCTTCCGCACGGGGATACTTTTCGGGGCGCCGCCCCAATTTCCCCCCGCGTGCTGGCGGGTGCATTTCACTAGGGCGCGTGCAAAGGGCGCTCGCAGCGAATGCGCCCTCTCTCTGGTGCGGCTTTCCCCGGCTACTTCTCCCGGTAAACGCATTTCAAAATCAATGGATTGCTATCATTATATACCGGCGGGTCAAAAAATTCTACTTCTATTTTGCAACGAAAATGGGAACAAATTGCCCGCCCGTCTGTTTATTTTGTAAAAGTGATAATTTTCGTGCTTCGCATCAGGTAAATCACACCGGATACGACGGTCAGCACAGCCGTAATCCACAAAAGGATGTTAGAAATCAGCGCCAATGGGAACGATGCGGGCAGCGAGCCCATCTCCTGCACCGCCGCCAGCAGCATAATCACGATCGTAAAGGTCATCTGACTGACGGTTTTGAGCTTGCCCCAGATATTCGCCGGGATCACCACGCCCTCCGCAGAGGCAATCAAGCGCACACTCGTCACGGCAAATTCGCGGGTGAGCACGATCATAACGATCCAAATATTGCACAGGCCAACCTGCATAAAGCCTAGCAGAGCGGCGGTGGTAAGCATTTTATCCGCCACAGGGTCAAGCAGCTTTCCGAATACGGTGATCTGATCATTTTTCCGCGCGAGCTTGCCATCGACCGCATCCGTAATTGCGGCCGCGCTGAATACGAGCACTGCCCACCAATAGTGGTATGGAATGCTCTGCGCCAGAAAAACAGCCAGAAAAACAGGCGCTAAAATCATGCGCAGAACAGTTAATTTATTTGGGGTGTTCATGCGGTATGTACTCCCTTCCGGTTTAAACCACTTCGCCGATCAGGTCGTAATCGGAAACGTCGAAAACTTCCACATCGACAAAGTCGCCATCCTCAAGCGCATAGCCGCAGGTAAAACGCACCGTGCCGTCAATCTCAGGCGCATCCATCCAGGTGCGGCCCGTGTAACTGTCGGTATAAGCGTCATAATCCTCTACGACGGCCCGGTAGATTTGCCCAATGCGCGCGCGGTTATTCGCTTCTACTATACCATACTGATCCTGTAGAATCAACTCTGCCCGGTGTTTTTTCACCTCTTCCTCCACCTGATCCGGGAATGTGGCGGCAGGCGTCCCTTCCTCCTGCGAATAGGCGAAGCAGCCGAGCCGATCAAAGCGAATGTCCTGCACAAACTCTGCAAGCTCCGTGAAAGCTGCTTCATCCTCGCCGGGAAAGCCGGTCATCACGGTGGTGCGCAGAACGATATCCGGAATTTTCGCGCGGATGTTCTCAATCAGCGCCGTCAGGCTCGCACGCGAGCCTGTGCGGTTCATGCGGCCCAGCACCCGCTCATCGCAGTGCTGTAACGGTATATCGAGATAGTGGAGCACCTTGGGCTGGCGCGCTATCGTATCCAGCAGCTCGTCCGTAATGCGGTCCGGGTAGCAATAGAGCAAGCGGAGCCACTCAACGCCCTCAATTTCGCACAGCCGGTCCAGCAGCGCAGGCAGCATGAGCGCGCCGTAGAGATCTTCCCCATAGCGCGTGGTATCCTGCGCGACCAGAATCAGCTCCTTCACGCCAGAAGCCGCCAGCTCGCGCGCCTCTTCCACGACGCTGTCCATCTCCCTGCTGCGGAACGCTCCGCGGATGCCGGGAATGGCGCAGTAGGCGCAGCAGTTTGAGCAGCCGTCGGCAATTTTCAGATAGGCCCAGTGGGGCGGCGTGGTCAATATGCGCCTGCCCTCCAACGGCATATTTTCGCGCGGCGGGAAGGAAGGCATTGCAGCCCCGGCCATGGCCGCTTCACATATTTTTACAATATCGTCATTCGCGCCGATACCGATAAGCGCATCAATCTCCGGTATTTCATCGAGTACCTCCTGCTGATATCGCTGCGCGAGGCAGCCTGTCACCACAAGGCGCTGGATCGTACCATCCCTTTTCAACTCCGCCATTTCAAGAATGCTGTCGATCGCCTCGCGCTTCGCATCCTCAATAAAGCCGCAGGTGTTCACAATTACGAGATCCGCGTCATAGGGATCATCCGCGAGCAAATAGCCCGCATCCTCAAGCTTTGCGAGCATGATTTCCGCATCCACCTGGTTTTTGGGGCAGCCGAGGGATACCATTCCGATTTTATCGGCCATTTTACGGTCAGTCCTTTCGGAAAAAATAGATGTTTCACAGTTCCTACGCCCCCTATCATATCAGAAATTCAAAAAATTGAAAAGGCTTCGTTTAAAAAAGCCGTTCGCTCCAAGGCATTCGATTAGGGCTCCGTATACAGAGAGAACATACAATAAGCCAAGGCTCCTGCGAAAAGTGCGCTGTACCACAATGGTATCGCCCGCTCATTCAAATTTTTTCAATCGAACAGTATCATTCATCCTCTAAGCAAAACAAACTTGGCCCCTCCTCCAGTGGAATCTCCACCGGAGGAGGGGCTCGCTTCTCTCTCCAATATCAAACGGCTCACATTACAGAATGATGCAGATCAATCCGCTACAGCCCTCGTTGATCACCTTTTCAATCGTTTCCTGTAGCTTGATACGTGCATCTGCCGGCATGCGGTAGAGCTTATTGTGCAGCCCTTCGTTCACCAGCTGATGCAGGGACGTACCGAAGATATTTGACTCCCAGATCTTCTCCGGGCTATCCTCAAACTCCTTGAGCAGGTACATCACCAGCTCTTCCGACTGGGATTCCGACCCAACGATCGGCGCGACCTCGGTGGTGATATTTGCCCGCATCATGTGGATGGATGGAGCGGAGGCACGCAGCCGCACGCCATAGCGCCCGCCCTGCTTCATGATCTCCGGCTCCTCAAGCGACAATTCATCGAGCGTCGGCATCACGATGCCATAGCCTGTAGCCTCCACTTCGTCGAGCGCGTTTTTCACGCGGTCATAGGCCTTTTTCACCTGTGCGAGCTCCATCATGCAGTTCATCAGGCCCTGTTCGCTGTCGATTTCCAGCCCTGTCGCTTCTGCAAGGATTTTATAAAACAGCTCCTGATCCATCAGCACGTTCACACGCGCGCTGCCCTCAGCCAGGTTCATGTGGGAAATCTGCGCGGCTTCAATATATTCGCATTCGGTCAGCTTCGTAACCAAGCCGTTTACATCCCGCACATGCGATACCGCGGACGCAGCCTCCTGCACAGCGCCATAGGCCGCCTTGCGCAGCCAGTGCTCCGGATCGAGCGAGGTCATCCAGCGCGGCATGTCTAAGGAGATCTCCTTAACGGGGAACTCAAAGAGCACCTGCGAGAGAATCTGGCGGATCTCTTCTTCCTCCAGCTCTAGGCAATTGACGGGCAGCACCGGCACGCCGTATTTCTCCGTCATCTGGGAGGCAAGCGCACGGGCGTTATTCGTCTGCGGATACATGCAGTTAAGCAGCACGATGAAGGGCTTGTTGAGCTCTTTGAGCTCTTTGACAACACGCTCCTCCGCCTCTTCATACTCAGCGCGCGGAATATCGCTGATGCTGCCATCCGTTGTGATGACCAGGCCGATGGTCGAATGCTCGGAAATGACCTTGCGCGTGCCGATTTCAGCCGCCATGTTGAAGGGGATTTCATTCTCATACCACGGCGTTTTCACCATGCGCGGCTGGTCGCCCTCGATATAGCCCAGCGAGCTCGGCACAATATAACCCACGCAGTCGATCATGCGCACCTTGAAATGCGCCTGATCCGGCAGCGCGATCTCCACCGCATCCTCCGGGATGAATTTTGGCTCGGTCGTCATGATCGTCCGGCCAGCCGCGGATTGCGGGAGTTCGTCCGTCGCCCGCTCGCGCTGATAGTCGCCCGTGATGTTGGGTAGCACCAGCGTATCCATAAACCGCTTGATAAAGGTTGATTTGCCTGTGCGCACAGGCCCCACCACGCCGATATAGATATCCCCCTGCGTGCGCTCGGCGATATCCTGATAAATATTACGGTCTTCCATTCGCTTATCCTCCTTACTGTCCGCTTTCTTTTATATACCCGGGATGAGCAGCATGCATTTCTCCGGAACCTGTTCGCTTTCCAAATGGTTTTCACGCATGATAGCTTCCATCGTGGTGTTATAGCGGCGTGCGATATTCCATACAGACTCACCCGCATCTGAAAAATAGATTGTCAAAGCAGCGGAGGTGGAGCGCTTGATCTGCTCCTCATTGGGCCGGATTTCCGTAATCAGCCGCAAGCTGGTGGAGCAGAAAACGGAAGAGGTGATGTTCAGCTCGATGCGGACCTCCATCTGATCGCTTGCGTTGAGCACATAATCCAGTGCAGTCACCTGCACGGTGGGGTCGCAGCGAATCTTCTGCGCATCGGATTTCAGAGCCCGCTGATATTCAAAATCTACAGGCCGCTCAAGGTAATTCGGCTGTGCGTCGTGGTCGAGCACCAGCATGCAGACCGTCACCGTGCCGGAAACCGTGAGCATCCCGTCGGCAAAGGAGGAATTTGCCGTTACATCCGAGCACCAAAGGTCGAGCACCTTTGTCACGCTTGTGCCGGACAGGCTGACCGTGTTTTTGCACAGCGATGTTTCGTTGAAAATTTCAATCAGCTGATCGAGATCAACGCCCTTTTGCTCCACCATCAGCTCATATTGCGTGGAATACGCGTCCGTCACAACGGGCACCTCCACCTCCCGGTAAGCGCGCACGCATGCGCATACGCGCACATTCATATCGAGCAGCCGCAGCTCCCCGGAGGAATCGGATTTCGGCGTGACCTCCAGCCCCATGACCTCCAGCCGGATATCGCTGCCGCAATCCTCATCGATGCCGTCCACCTCGACGATCTGGCTGATAGGCATCGTATGTTCGATCGTTTCCAGCTCATTCTCGTTGGTATCCGCGCAGTAAAGAGTTTTCACGGCCAGTTCGCCCTTAATCAGGCATTTGTTCTGGATCACTTTGATATCCTGTGCGAGCGCGATCGCGTTGCAGCGAATGATCTGCCCAACAGGCGCTTTACTCTCCCCGATCTCCAGCACCTCGGTTAAGGGGAACATCCGCTCCACCAGGCCAACGGCGCTGCTGGCCGCCTGCGTTTTCTTTTGCAGCTGCACACCGCAGCCATCCACGCCGGAAATCAGGTTTTCCTCCCGCCGGACGGTCACGGAAATATTGACGGAAACCGTTCCATGAATATCCGCCCGCCGCTGGCTGACCGCGCGGCAGTTTACATATTCCGCTTTCAGGCGGACGCTGACGCACGGGCTGTCGGGCAGATTTTTTACCTCGACATATTTGGAAAACGGCAGGTTCTGTTCAAAGCAGCGAACCCGTGCATCCTCCCCCACATAAATAAGGCGAACGAGCACTGTTCCATCCACTGTAATCCGTTCGCCGGACACCTGCGAACCGGTCACGCGCGGTGTGACCGTACATTTTAAAATCCGCAGTATGTCGGGGCAATAATCCGGCAGGGTAAGGTCACTGTCAACGGACTGTTCTACACTGCCTTCATATATCAACTCGTTGACACAAACGGCTTGCCTGAGCACCTCAAAATCCATAAGGTCTACCTCTCCTTCTCGGAAACAGCCGTGTGCCGGCCTTTCCTTGGTATTCGTTTCTATCCATCTATATTCACATCATGTCCCGTGTATGTATGGCGCCAAAAAAATCTCTGTGGCGATGTGGCAATGCATCCCTCCCTACGTCCCCTTTGCCTGTTTTCGTTTCTCGGAGTTGCTTCTAGCCCGTTCGGAGAAAAAATTTCAAAAAAGTGATTGACAAAATCCGCAACTCTCGCTATAATAATGACTGTCGCGCGAGAGTGGCGGAATCGGCAGACGCGCACGTTTGAGGGGCGTGTGGTAATCCCGTACGGGTTCAAGTCCCGTCTCTCGCACCATCCCAAAGGGCGATGGAGTTTTTACAAAAGCTTCATCGCTTTTATATGCAGCTGTGGCGGAATTGGCAGACGCGCTAGATTCAGGTTCTAGTGAAAGCAATTTCATAAGGGTTCAAGTCCCTTCAGCTGCACCAGGCAAAACCCCCGTAACTATGTCGTTTGGCATGGTTACGGGGGTTTTTATGTTTTATTTCCGCGCCTGTTTTTGTGCTTTGCTCCCTTTTGCTCCCCTTGTCATTTCAGAACGATGCTTCCGCGCCTTCTCAAATGTGATCACAACGGCCTCTTTCTTCTGGCGCCTGCGTCACATGCGTATAGCGCTGATCAGTGCTGATCTAATAATACATCTAAGCAGCGTACCGCATAGACCTCTCACCTGTTTCACTCTTCGCCGGCTGCTGGAGAAAGCACCCGGAACATGAAATGCCATATCCTGACTTTTGGAAAGAGGTCTGAGAAAATGAATCGCGAGTCAACCACTGCGAGCAAAATCAACCAGAAGCACACCCAATTGACGCTAAAAAAGCGGGCCGCCCAACACAGGCGGCCCGCCTCTGCCGCGGTAACGGTCCCGGCAGGGATAGCACATAAGAAAAATTTCTTACTACACTCCTCGTTACGTCCCGCTATCCGTGCTTATTATAACTCATAAAATGGTAATTTGCAATATTTCTTTCGATCAAAGAGAAAAATAAACACAAAGTGTTATTTCAAACCTTCTATTCCACAGATAGCTCGCCTAACCCCTGATTGCCACCCTCTCCACGTGCTTGCGCATCTTGCTCAACCGCCCTGCAAAGATCTCTTTGTACGGCCAGCGTTGCAAGCGTATCCCCCAGTTGTGTGAACACCGCTGCGGTCAATGCCAGCTCTGAATCAGATAACTTGCCGGCCATCAAAGACGCCAAAGCAGAGATAGAAGCGGTCAATTCGCATCCATTCATTTGAATCACCGTTATCATACTATGCATGGAGCTGGCAATCGTTCAAACCCTGTCTATCGTCCAACAATTGTAGGCAAAGCAATGCAATCATTACATAATCTTAAAATTCGGGTAAATATCCCAATATAAATATTTTTATATTGTGCTTTCTGTTATTTCGTGTATAATATGTATCATATCGTAATTTTTTAAAAGATTCAGCAGGCATTGAGGTGCGGGGAATCCCCTATCCGGCCCTGCACCCTGCCAATCGATCAAACGAGGTGATGGTGTGGAGCCCTGCGGAGCATGGGAAATCTGGAAGATTCGGCATCACATTGTCGATACGGTACTGATCGTTAACCTGACGCCGTTGGAAGGTATTCCCTATTCCAATGGCCGGCCTGATGAGCGCGTTTCTGTTTTTTTGGAGGAGAGCGATTTGTTGGAACGAGCGGGGATACTGCGCAATGAAGAATTGGCAGGCGTTACCCGAAGCTATCTGCGCATTCGTGGTCATACGCCATCCGCAACATAGAAGTGGCTGTTCAACCCCTCTGCTATCCGATTTCCCGTATAACCGTGCCGTTCGGATCGATAAAAACAACCTTGCCAACCGCCGCATCCTGAAACTCTGTGAGGATAACGCCGGAGATCTGCGTCATCTCAGCCTGTGTGATCTCCTTACTCTTTTCAGCATAAGTATCCTCCAGCGCCATAAAGAGCACCTGAGCCACCTTGGCGTCGTCAACAATCCGGCTATCGATATCCGCCTTGATTTTGCTCACCTTTTCCCCGGTAATATCCGCAAGCAGCTGGTAAACCGGCAGGCCGTAGCCTGCGATCCGGGCATAATTTTGCGCGTCATCCTGTGTAGTCAGGTTATAAAATAATTTTCCAATTTCTGCAACGTCGGCACTGCGAAAGCCCAGTTCTTCCGCCGCGCCGCAGAGGCCAGGGAAAAAGGCGTCCATCTGCTCTGTGTCGAAAAAGCCGGATAACATCACAGATGCAGAAGCATATTTTGTAGATTCTTCTTTTAATGTGATCTCCGCCCGCACTACACCATCCTGCCGGAACACATCCGCCTTGCCGATATGATGATACCAGCCCTTACTGGAATGCTTGCTAAGCAGCTTGGCCAAAGAAGCGGAAAGCGTTTCATCCGGCGCCTCCCATGTCACCTCAGCGGAGCTGTTAGGAACAGGGCCGCCGCTGGATTCATCGGGAGGAAGGCCATCCCTCCCGCAGGAAACAAGCGATAAAAGGAGCAGGGCGGCAACCGCCGCATAGAACAATCGTTTTTTCATTTCCATTCTCCCGCTTTGATCGTTTCGAAAAATTCATGTTTTATTATACGGGTTTCCAAAAGCTTTGTAAATATAAAACTACAAAACCGGAGAAGGCGCCCTGCACAGCGGGAAATTGAAAAAAACAGGCCGCTGCAAAACATATAGTTTGCAGCGGCCTGTTTATAGATACGTTTTAATTAAAAAACAATTTTCAGAATGATGTGGAGAATCACCTTTGCCACGCGCACAAATACTTCCTTAAAAATGTGCTCGATCCAATCAATAACCGGCCCTTTTTCCTCCCGCAGGGCATTTTGGGCGGCGGTCAGCGCCTTTTGGGCGAAGTCTACCTTCTGCTGGTCGCCCGCCAGAATGCTGTCATCCGCGAGCACCTTTTCCGCATTGGCGAGCGCAATCCGGAAGGCCGCTACAGAAGCCTCCGTATATTTGGAGGTCTCCACTGCCTTGGCAGCGTCTACCGCGGCGGCAAGTGCCGCCTTATCCGCCAGGAGCCCATCCGGGCTGACGCGCTGAAGCATAGCGGGCAGAAGCTGGGCATAAGCGGCAAGCGTATCCTTTGCGCGGGAGCCCCACTCGTTCTCAATAAAGGTCAGGTCGTCGCGGCCCGGCACGTGCATGACCTCGCCGGATTCCGTTTCATAAGCGCCGGTGCTGCCCCACTCCGGGTGATCGGGGTCATCCGGCAGCTCCCAGTTAGCCGCCTCAAAATACACATAGGGCAGGCCGATATTTTTAAAGGAAGCATGGTCGCTCCAGTCGCCCGTCGTGGGCGTCTGAAGGGCGTTGAGCTCCGTGTCGTTGAGACGGATACCGAGCCCAAGCTCATCGGCAAGCGCTTTCGTCTGATACACACCCCAGGCCTGATCGACTTCTCCGGTTTGCTCATTCACTATGCCGCCATAAATATAGCGGTAAGTGCCGGCCAGGATTGAATCCAGATTGATCATCAGAACGGTATTTGCAATTTCTTCCGCGCTCATGCTATCCGCATACGCCTTGGAGCCGCGCAGGCCCGCTTCCTCCGCGCCGAAGAAGATGAATTTGATGGTATAAGGCGTGCTGACGCTGAACATACGCTTAGCTGTTTCCAGCGTGACAGAGGTACCGGAGCCGTTGTCGTCCACGCCAGCGGTATTAACGCTGTCATAATGCGCGCCTACGATGATCTGCTTCTCAGATCGGCCGGGCTTGGTCACGATCACATTCCGGCTGTCAACCGTCGTGCCGCGGCTAGTGTAGCTGAAGGCCTGCTGTGCCACCTCATAGCCGAAGCTTTCCAGCTCGCCCGCAATATATGCGGCGGCTTTTGCCTCCTGCTCCGTACCCGCACGGCGCGCGCGCAGGTTGGCATCCAGATACTGTACATAGCTGTAAGCATCCGCTCCATAGGCGGTAGAATCGTCCGCCGCAACAGCGGTGATCCCACAGGAGAACACCGTGCACAGCATCACAAGCGCCATCAGTGCCGCAAGGAATGACTTCTTTTTCATAAAATTGCTCACCCTTTCCTTCTTCTCGCAATCTCAGCGCTGCAAAGCGCTAAAACATGTTTCTCAGTTTAGCCCTTTTTTCAGCCCGCGTCAATGGGAAAGGGAGAATTTGCATGTACAAGATCAGGGCAGCTTTCAATGAATTTTTATAATTTTTGATGAATAAATATTACTTTTTACGCTTTGACAATGCATATTATGCAATTGTTAATACAGTCAAGGTGTAACCATACTACTGATTTTCAGCGAACACATAGGTTTCTTCCCCGGAATCCGACCGGTAGCGGTAAACATCATAAAACAGCTTATCGTATTTGATCCGCCCGCCCTCTGATACAATTTTCAGGCTATACTGCGGCGGAAGCCGGTAGTATTTGACAAACACATAATCCCGTGCCTCCAGCAGGCAAAAGGCGAGCAGCATCACGCCCAATGCCGCGAACAGTGCCCGCTTCGGCCTGGCTTGAAAGGTGAAAAACACTGCGGCTGCCAGCAGCAGGATCCCAACGATGGCCCCATAGAAGGCTACAAAGGATGTATCAAACCCTAAAAAAAGCAAGGAGCCCGCCAACAACACCGCGCCCAGCGCATAAAGCAAATTCCGCCAAATGCGACGGATGCGCTTTTCCGCCGCCTCCAATGTATGAAGCACAAGCGCATCTGATTTCGCCAGCTCCTGCCCTGGCTTGATCGCTTCCCCTGAGAGCAGCTCGTTTACAGAAACCCCAAGCGCCTCACTCAACGGCCTGAGCAGGGAAATATCCGGCAGGCCCTTGCCGGTTTCCCAACGCGATACGGCTTTATCCGTTACGCCAAGCCGTGTGGCCAGTTCCCTCTGCGTCCATCCCTTTTCGCGGCGAAGCGCCGCAATAAAGCATCCAATTTTTTGATGATCCATTTTACAATCGCCTCCTTGCAGACAGCATACCGCAAGCTAGCGCAAAAATCACCCTATGCATCGTAGAACCGGCCGTTTTCCAGCATATATTCCCGCTGGATGGCGCCTTACTGACCAGAACGCCACCGCCTCAGCCGCAGGGAATTGAGCACCACGCACACCGAACTCAGCGACATCGCGCCCGCCGCAAGCATCGGGTTCATGAGCGGCCCGCCAAATAAATATAGTACGCCCGCCGCCACAGGGATGCCTAGCGTATTGTAGGCAAACGCCCAGAAGAGATTCTCCTGAATGATGCGCAGCGTCCGGCGGGAAAGCGCGATGGCCTGCGCCACCAGGGAAAGATCATCCCGCATCAGCACGATGTCGGCCGATTCGATTGCCACATCCGTGCCGGAGCCGATGGCAATCCCGATTTCTGCCATGGTCAAAGCGGGCGCGTCATTGATGCCGTCGCCTACCATGGCCACCGTTTTCCCCTTCTTTTGGAGCTGTTCTATCACATCCGCCTTCTCAGAGGGCAAAACATTTGCGAACACTTCGCTGATGCCAACCTGCTTTGCAATCGCCTGCGCAGTGGCCTCATGATCACCCGTGAGCATCACAACCTGCACGCCCATATCCCGGAGCTGCCCGACGGCATCTATGCTGTTTTTCTTCACGGTATCCGCTACAGCGATCACACCCGCCACACGCCCACCGCACGCTGCCAACATCGGCGTTTTCCCCTCCTGCGCAAAAAGCTTTGCCTGGGCAAGGCAGGGTTTTACGTCGATCCCGCTTTCCGCCATGAGCGCTTCATTGCCAAGGAGGATCGCTTCCCCTTCCACAACTGCGGAGATGCCACGCCCCGGCAGCGCTTCAAACTGCTGCGCATCCAAGAGCGTGATCCCCTGCTCTGCCGCATATGCAACGATCGCATCGCCCAGCGGATGCTCGCTGCCCTTCTCCGCCGAGGCGGCTATGCGCAGAAGTTTCTCCCTTTCAAAACCGGGCGCCGGGATCAGATCGATCACTTTCGGCTTGCCATTGGTAATTGTCCCAGTTTTGTCAAAGACTACTGTTGTGAGCTTATGCGCGGTTTCCAGCGCAACACCGCTTTTGATAAGAATGCCGTTTTCCGCGCCTTTCCCGGTGCCCGCCATAATGGCAGTCGGTGTGGCAAGGCCAAGCGCACAGGGGCAGGCAATCACCAACACCGCCACAAAAACCGTCAGTGCAAAAGCAACGCCTTTGCCAGCGATCAGCCAGGCGGCAGCCGCAACAATCGCGATAACAACAACGGCTGGAACAAACCATCCGGAGATTACATCCGCCAGCCGCGCGATGGGCGCTTTGGAATTCTGCGCCTGCTCAATCATGCGCACAATTTGGGAGAGCGCCGTATCCCCGCTTTTTTGATCCGTCCGTATACGGATAGATCCATTTTTGTTCACTGTGCCGCTGTAGACAAAATCACCTTCCTGTTTTTCCACAGGGATGCTCTCTCCTGTGAGCATGCTCTCATCCACAGATGTGTAGCCATTCATCACTGTGCCATCCACAGGGATATGCATGCCGGGCTTCACGATCACCGTATCGCCAAGCTCCACTTCTTCCGCTGCCACGGTAACCTCTACGCCGTCGCGCACTAAGATCGCCGTTTTGGGGGCAAGTTCCATCAAGCGGTAAATCGCCTCAGAGGTTTTCGACTTGCTGCGGGATTCAAGCATCCGGCCAAGCAGGATGAAGGTGATAATAATCCCAGCGGATTCAAAATACAACTCGTGGACAGCGCCTATTTTCCCCCTCCAAACCATGACGACTGAATAAACACTATAGAGAAATGCCGCGGCAGAGCCGATCGCCACTAGCGTATCCATATTCGGGCTTCCATGCAGAACCGCCTTGATTCCTTTGCTGTAAAAGCTGCGGCCCGCATAGAGGATCGGCAGCGTCAAAATCAGCTGGCACAGCGCAAAAGCAAACGCATGGTGCATCGGATTAAGAAAGGGGGGCAGAGGCAGGCCCACCATATGGCCCATGGCGATATAGAGCAAGGGTGCTGCAAAAACGATCGCCAGAATAAAGCGGCGGCGGATGCTGTCCGTCCGTTTGGCAGTGCGTTTCTTTTCCGCCTCCACATCTCGTTTTGTCTCCACCTGCAAGGGGGTATAGCCCGCCTTCGCTATGGCGAGCTTAATATCGGCGATCCGCACCTTTGCCGGGTTAAACGAAACGGCAGCCCGATTGGTTGCTATGCTCACGCTCGCCTGCTCCACACCGTCAAGCCGTCCAATCGCCTGTTCGACCGCCCGTGAACAGGCCGCGCAGGTCATGCCGTCCACGGGCAGGATAATAGATCGGGCTGTCTGATTGGCTTTCTCTGAATCGCTCATATACAAAACCATCCTTTAAGGAACTCTATCCATGATAGAAAGGAAGTCCGCTAACATAGGAATTCCTTTGCCAAACGAAAACCCTTCCATATGATTTAGTTTAAGCGAAATTCCGTAAAAAATCCCACGATCTCTTTGTAAGAAACGGAATATAGATACGAGTTGCCTGATGCAATAGGCGAGATGCGTTTCGCTTTGCTCTTCTTCCAAAAAAAATGCCCGCTCCGACATCAGCCGGAACGGGCGCTCATTTTAATGTTTATCCAACAATTTAGCCAAGCTCCGCGAAATACTTGATCGTGCGGACCATCTGGCTCGTGTAGGAGTTCTCGTTGTCATACCAGGAAACAACCTGCACCTGATACAGGCCGTTGCCCAGCTCGGACACCATCGTCTGCGTGGAGTCGAAGAGGGAACCGTAACGGATGCCGATGATATCAGAGGAAACGATCTCATCCTCATTGTAGCCAAAGCTCTCGGAAGCGGCAGCCTTCATCGCGGCGTTGATGCCTTCCTTGGTGACGTTCTCGCCCTTGACAACAGCGGTGAGAATCGTCGTGGAGCCGGTCGGAACCGGAACGCGCTGCGCGGAGCCGATGAGCTTGCCGTTGAGCTCCGGGATAACCAGGCCAATTGCCTTGGCGGCGCCGGTGGAGTTCGGCACAATGTTAGCGGCGCCGGCACGAGCCCTGCGCAGATCGCCCTTGCGATGCGGGCCATCGAGGATCATCTGATCGCCAGTGTAGGCGTGAATGGTGGACATGATACCGCTCTGGATCGGGGCATAATCATTGAGGGCCTTCGCCATGGGCGCAAGGCAGTTTGTGGTGCAGGAAGCGGCGGAGATAATTTGATCTTCAGCCGTCAGGGTGTTTTCATTAACGCTGAAAACGATCGTTTTCAAGTCGTTGCCCGCGGGAGCGGAGATGACAACCTTCTTCGCGCCTGCCTGAAGGTGGGCGGAAGCCTTATCCTTGGAGGTGAAGAAGCCTGTGCACTCAAGCACGACGTCTACGCCCAGCTCGCCCCAGGGGAGCTCAGCGGGGTTGGCATTCTTGTAAATCGTGATGACCTTGCCGTCCACCGTGATGGAATCCTCGCCCGCCTCAACAGTGTGACCGTCATAACGGCCCTGGGCGGTATCATACTTGAGAAGATGAGCAAGCATCTTCGGGCTGGTCAGGTCGTTGATCGCAACGACGTCATAGCCCTCGGCGCCGAACATCTGACGGAACGCAAGGCGGCCAATGCGGCCAAAACCATTGATTGCTACTTTTACTGACATTCTAACTACCTCCATATGATTATTACATGGACATGCGTATATATATTAACCCTTTCCGCAGAAATATGCAAGGATTTCGCTGTAAAATGAACCACTGCGGGTAAGTTTTGTTAATGCTCAACAAAATCTCAAATTGCCAAAAGAAAAAGGGTATGATATGGACGAACTTCCCGGCCAAACGAAACCAAACAAGGAGCTATCATACGTGCTTTCTTTTCTTCAAAATAGATTTGACAGGCTGGCAGCGATCCCAGTCTGCCCGGAAAATGAATCGCAGCTGCGCGAAGAAATCCACCTGCTGCTCACGCTCTCCCATCTGTGCGCCGCAAGCGCAGATCAAACGCAAAAGCTGAATCTGGCGCATTTGACGCAGGGCTGCCACAACATCCTGCGTAAGCTTGAAAACCTGATGCTTTGCCACGCGCATGTTTTCCCTTTTGAATCCTGTGCGTTCGTTTCCTTCCTCGATGATATCTGTTGCGCATGCGATCTCTTGCTCAGCGGTTGCGGCAAACGTGTTTTATTCGATGCAGATTTGCATCTGCAAGCCTTTTCATACGATCCGGGGCACAGCGGCCTTTTGCCAAATGGCTACGACAAATGTGCTTTATTCCATATCGGAACGCCGGAAGCGCTTGTTGCGTGCGCTCCCGAGCCTGTGCGTACCGCGCTGTTGAACCTGATTGCAAACGCCGCCCTCCATTCGCAATCCACCACTATTCTTGTTCGCCTTTCCTGCACGCCCAGCCATATGCTCGTTACCGTGCGCAGCGCCGGAGAAACCTCTCTTTACGCGCTTCAACGGGGAACGGATACGGCCGGTTCAGGCCTGTGCGCCGTGCGCCGGTGCGCGGAGCTGCATAAAGGCACGCTCTTCTTCCAAAGTGATGAATACGGTACGGCGGCGGCGTTTGCCCTGCCGCGGGATTTGGAAGCTCCGGAGGAAGCGTATCCCCTCCCCCAACCGGATTTTGTGGAATATATCTGTGACAGGATGAGCCCGGTGTACACGGGGTTGTGCGGGCTGTGCCCATGCCCGGTGTGAAAGAAAATAAACTCAGCCGTCAACCGCTTTTAAATGGCCGTCTTCCATCAAGTAGCGAGAATTACTATATGCGGCAACCTCGTTATCATGCGTCACAACAACGATACTGATTCCGTGTTGATTTAAGCGCCGCAAAAGCTCCATGATCTGTCGTGATGTTTCGCTGTCCAAAGCACCGGTAGGTTCATCGGCTAAAATAATTTTGGGATGGTTGATCAATGCGCGGGCAATTGCCACCCGTTGCTTTTGCCCACCGGAAAGTTGATTGACATTCTTATTCATCTGGTTTTCTAAATCGACCAATCGAAGGGCCTCAACCGCTCTGCCCTGCAATTCCCTATAAGGGGTTCGATTAAAATATAAAGGCAATGTTACATTGAACAAAACGCTTTGGCTTGATATGAGAGAAAAATCCTGCATAACAAACCCTATTTTTTCATTTCGCAGCTTTGCCTTTTGCGGCTCAGTGAAACTCTTTACAGATTTTCCCTCTATCATATAATCCCCGCAATCGTAGTCATCCAGGCAGCCCATAATATGAAGCAGCGTTGATTTTCCAGACCCTGATTTTCCCTGAATCGAAATAAAATCCCCTTCCTCCACGTGGAAACTCACTTGACACAATGCCTGAAATTTTTGGCCTCCAACCGGATAGGTCTTGCTAATATTTTGAAGCTGGAGCATCATTCCACCCTCCTATAGATTTCAATCGGTGAATTCTTTCTTAATACGCTATATATCATTCCTTGCGATATGAGGATCAGGATTCCAATATAAATCATAGCGCTTATAATACTGTAAGCGTCGAACCAGACTTCCCCGAAATCCAAAATTCTTCTGGCATTCAAAAAGCTATAACCGCTTACCATCAAGATCGTTGCAATCAGGGCTGTCAGCCCAATGAGAGCGATCCCCGCCGATGTGTAAAACAATATATTTCTCCGGCTACACCCACATAAAGAATACACTGCATACTGATTAATTTTTTGAAAGGTGAGCAAAACGGACACGCTCAACAGCATAACCGTAGAGATCACCATCAAAAAGATGGGAAAGGGTAGGATTTCTTTTGCCTGCTGATGGATTTGCGCTCTAGTGGTTTCTACAATTTGAGCCATCGGTGCAGTTGAACCATATTCCGCTATTTCCTGGCGAAAAGCTTCTTTTTCCGCCTGCGTTACATCATCCTGATATCGAATAATGAAATAAGGGTCCGAAACGATGCTGTTATTTTGTTTCAATTGATCCATCAGGCTCTCTGTCACAGGCACTATAAACTGATCTCCCTGTGAAAAAAAATAGGAGGCATTTAACATATCCGCAGTCCCTGAGCTATTGAAAGCAGGCGTATAGGCATATGGTCCGAGAGAACCGCAAACCCTGACGCCAAGTTGAAAGGGCTGTTTTCCATCGATTGTCAACAAAATTTCCTCTCCTACTTTTGCCTTTGATTCCTGTGAACCCCCAATGACTGCTGGAAGCGATTGTGTACCTTCCACAGAATCCGGCATCCACTTTCCGCGCGTGACACGCAGTGGAAAGGCTGCCTGCATCGGTGCATCATACAACATGACCACATGGCGTACCTTTTTATATTCCGTTACCGCAAACTGTGCTTTTAGGACTTCGGCGACAATGCTATAAGAATCCATTTTTTCAATCAATTGCTGTGTATACGCTTCATCCAAAGAACCCGGACCGGAAAGTTCCTGCATGAAATAGTCTGCATTTTCAAGCCCCGCATGTGCCAATAAGTCAAGGGTATAGGTGCTCAGACGATACTGGCCCAATGAAACTGTCATTACCAGAAGAGAAATCGTCATAATAACCAACACCAAAATAGAAGGAACTACGTTTTGGCGATAGGTTTCTAAGATCAACCTGATTTTTTTCACGCTTTGCTTCCCCCTATTCACTTTGGTTTTTCGATGTGATTAAAGAGTCTTTTCGATATTTCCACAAAAACGGGATAGACGCCAGACAGGATAATCCGATCATTAACAGATAAATCACGAGGAAGTCGATTCCTGACAACCGGATTCCAGAGGCAAGATTAATCCGATCAAATAAAACGGTCTGAAACAGCAGATAAAAAAGGATTCCGCCCAAAATTGTAAGGGATGTAAGCACGAAAATATCAACAAACAGAATTGCAATTACGTTTCTTCTGGAGGCCCCTACAATGGAGTAAACGATATTTTCATGCCGGTTCTGGTCAATCATATATTTCATCAGGAATAAAAATGAAATGAGAGCCAGAAGGTAAACGGCGCTGATGAGTGCCGTCGCCATAGCTATCTGCATATAATCATCCCTGACCGTTCCAGACGGATCGGCAATATCACTTTCTGGGAACAACTTTTTAAGTGACGCCACAATTTTACGATTTTCAGCCGCGGTCGGGTTCTGATCCATCGTAATATAGACCCGCTCCGTCGGCAGATGCATCGCTTGATAACTGCTAAATGGAATTCGCATATTGATGCTATACTCACTGCCGACAATCTCAAATGTCTTGCCATAAAGCGAAATTGTCTTTGCACCTTTCGGCCAGTGGCTGTGTGCAGGCAATACGATAGCTGGTTTTCCCTGGCGCTCCTCCTGTGTGAATTGATTTCTTCCCATAACAGGACTCATTTCCGCATAATCATGAAAACTGCTGACAATACGATCCGGCCTACTTCCGCTACCGGGGCCCGGTTCAAACTGAAGTGGGGCCTTGTCTACAGAAATAACTTGATCTAAATTCTCTTCTTCAATGATATGCAAAAACAAAATATCATGTAGATGCATTGCGTTTAATCGTTCATCCAAAATCTCAGCCGGTGTTTTGGACGATTCAAAGGTAATCACATAGGTTCTGTAAATAGCATTCTCTCTGCCCTCCGCTTTCACCGGAGCCAAAATGTTGCTGTAAAAAAAAATGAAGGTAATTGCACAGGTAATTCCCCCAAGGAGGAAGAGAAGAAACACCAGCTTATTCGTTTTATAATACTGCCCGATGCGATGCAGGATCAGTTTGCAAAATTTCATAACTCCTCCTTATCCACAAGAGGGCGCATAGCGCGCCCTCTTGAAAATGATCCTAATTTAACAAGTAGGGACTATTACGATCTAGAAAGAGTGGTCTACCGTATAATACCACTTTTCTGTAATAGTATTGACAGCAGATCTGTAATCGGTATAGAACTCCAACCGGTCTACATCATTCTTATTCACTGCACCGGTTTTTAAAAAAGGCCATTGCTCCAATTATTCTACGTTCTTGCATGTCCAATATTTTAAAGTGAATCCCTATTTCTCCATCACATCTAATTGCCGATCCTCCGCGCCGGCAGCCTGCGGTAGCCAGACGATCCTCCCCCGCTTATAAAATCCGCCCCTCTTCGCCGCCCGCACCGCCTTCATCCCTCGTGCGGTGCAGCGGCCGCTGAGTCTTACAAGCTTTGGCGACGTATATGGTTCTCCTTTGGCAATCAACTTATTACTCTTAGTCGTATAAAAATCGAGCCAATATCGGTGCCATCGGGCCACCATTTTCGCAAATATCTTTAAAACGATCCCGGCCATGCGCGTCCGTCCCCATTCTTCAAAAATAAAACGCTAAGGGAGAGCATATCCCCCTTAGCGCTATATTACTTCAATTTTCGTGCAAAAAGTGTCGAAGAGAAGAGGCCGCGTCAAAAAAACGGATAAGCGCTCCCCCGGACGTGCATTTTATGCAATATTGTCGATTCCAGCCGCCTTCTTGAGCGCCTCGGCGCGATCCGTCTTTTCCCATGTCAGGTCGATATCCGTACGGCCAAGATGGCCGTATGCCGCGAGCTGGCGATAAATCGGATGGCGCAGGTCGAGCATATCAATAATCGCGGCCGGGCGCAAGTCGAATTCTTCCATCACGATTTCACTCAGGGAATCATCGGAGATGACGCCTGTGCCGAAAGTATCCACCATAACGGAAACCGGCTTGGCGACACCGATGGCATATGCCAGCTGGATTTCACACTGCCTGGCGAGGCCTGCCGCCACAATATTCTTGGCCACATAACGCGCCGCATAGGCCGCGGAGCGGTCCACCTTCGTCGGATCCTTGCCGGAAAACGCGCCGCCGCCGTGGCGCGCATAGCCGCCGTAGGTATCAACAATGATTTTGCGGCCGGTCAGTCCGCTGTCACCCACCGGGCCGCCGGTGACGAAGCGACCAGTCGGGTTGACATAGATGATCGTATCGTCATCCATCAATTCCACCGGAACCACCGGGCGGACGACATGCTCCACAATTCCCCTGCGAATTTCATCCAAAGAGACGTCCGCGCGGTGCTGGGAGGAAATCACAACGGTATCAACGCGCACTGGGCGATCATTGTCATCATATTCCACGGTGACTTGCGATTTACCATCCGGCAGGAGATAAGGCAGCGTACCATTTTTCCGGACTTCTGTCAAACGGCGTGTCAGCTTGTGGGCCAGCGAAATCGGCAGCGGCATCAGCTCCGGCGTTTCATCGCACGCGTAGCCAAACATCATGCCTTGATCGCCTGCGCCATTGAGGTTATAGGCATCCTCTTCGCCATTTTTAAGCTCCAGGGAATGATCCACACCCAAAGCGATATCAGGAGATTGACCGTCGATTGCGGTTAGCACAGCACAGGTGTTGCCGTCAAAGCCTTTGTCAGCGCTGTCGTAGCCAATGTCACAGATCACTTTGCGGACGATCTGCGGGATCTCCACATAGCAGCTCGTGCTGATCTCGCCCATCACGAGCACCTGGCCCGTGGTGCAGGTTGTCTCGCAGGCAACACGGCCCTGCGGGTCCTTTTCCATAATCGCATCGAGGACTGCATCAGAAATCTGATCACAAATTTTATCGGGATGGCCTTCGGTAACGGATTCTGAGGTAAAAAGATGTTTTGCCATTCTTTTCATTTACTCCTTTATATTACTTTTCCTTCTGAACGGCGCAAAAAACGCCAAAAAGCGCTCGCAGTGAAACCGCGGGCGCTTTTAACACCTTATTTTTCGGTCAACACCGCAGGATTTAGCACCTTGCACACTGCTTTAATGTGCAGGTTGCCGGGCTTCAAAGGGCCTTTCCCTCAGCCGCTCTCAATAAGGAAATATGTAGTTTATAGGTTATATTGTACGACATGGGACGAAAAAAGTCAAGCGTTCCGGATGGATACGGCCAAAAGTTCAAATTGTGTTCACGATTGCTCTTTTCCCGCAGGACGTAATTTGTTATACTGTATCCAATCAAGCAAAGCAGGAGGCAAATTGTATGGAAACCACTGTAACCAGGCAGCAGGCGCTCGCTCTACTGCGCAAATATAATCGGGAGCCCTTTCATCTCCAGCACGCACTGACAGTGGAGGGCGTGATGCACTGGTATGCACGGCAGCTCGGCTTCGGCATGGAGGAAGATTTTTGGGGGCTGGCTGGGCTGCTGCACGATGTCGATTTTGAAGCATACCCGGAGGAGCACTGTAAAAAGGCGCCGGAGCTTTTGGCGGAGATCCATGCGGAGGATACGCTCATTCACGCCGTGTGCAGCCATGGCTATGGTCTGGTGTGCGATGTGGAGCCCGCGCATGAGATGGAAAAAGTGCTTTTTGCAGCGGACGAGCTAACCGGCCTCATCGGCGCTGCGGTGAGAATGCGCCCCTCAAAAAGCGTAGCGGATTTGGAGGTATCGAGCCTCCAGAAAAAATTTAAGGATAAAAAATTCGCTGCGGGCTGCTCGCGCGATGTGATCCGTATAGGAGCAGAGCGCCTGGGCTGGGAGCTTGACCGGCTGTTCCAGATGACAATTGAAGCCATGCGCTCCTGCGAAGCGCAGGTGCAAGAAGAGCTGACCAGTATGCTTGCGTGATCGTATGAAGGCGTTACCACGTAAGCCGTCCACTCCATCTCCCGTACAGGCTTTCAAGCGGATGCTGCAAAACATTTTACAGCATCCGCTTTTATTTTTTCATTTGCCTATTTTTTCAGCACTGCCTCCAACTTCACAGGATTATGATCTGTATACTGGAAATCCGTCTCGATCACATGAACCGCCTCTACCTCCACATTGGGAGACACGATAAACCCATCGATCACATAAAACTGCGTCTTTGCCCGGTCGCCGCTGTAAGGCTGATTCAAGAGCCTGCAAGTGGGGGCGCTGTCATCCACGGCAAACCGCCAGCCCTCCGGCAGGATATCTGAGGAAAGCGTGCCGGCCTGCCAATAGGAAGAATCGATCAAAGGATATTTTGTTGCGTCCACCTCGGAAAACGTCTGGTTAAAATCGCCGCCTGCGATGCAGTAATTGCCCTTTTCATATTCCGTTGTGAGCAGCTTTAAAAGCTCTTCGGTCTGGATCTGTTTTGCATCGCCGTCATCATAGGCTTCCAAATGAAGATTGATGAGCACCAACTCCTTATCGCTCCCCTCCAGCGGCACCCGCTCCACCAGCAGGCATCGCTTGAGCTGCGCAACGCGCACAGGCCAGGTGTATGTGCCCGTCAGCGCAATGCGCTCTGCTTTCAGCGCGCCGAAGGAACTAAGCGTCAGCAAACCGGACTGAACCTTGCCGATCGTCGGCAGCGGAAACGGCACATACTGGCTGGAATAATTCACGGCAAAAGCGTTCGTCCCGCCAATGAGGCTGGAAAGCGACGCAGTCTGATCCACAAAATAGGAGCGTTTTGAGCTTTTATCCACCTCCTGCAAAAATTGCACGTCACAATTCGCCTCTTGGATAATCCTACCAATCCCAGCAATATTGTTGCGCACATTTTCATCACTTGCCGGCCGGACATTTTTGCCGCCGTCCATAAAGAAATCCTGCGTCTGATCCAGCGAGCCATAGCCGATGTTATAGGATAAGACACGCAAAGAATCGCCCGCTTGGAGCGTCTTTTTCGCCTGGCCGCCAATCTCCAGCGTTTCCACGGGTTCAGGCTTGAATTCCGCTGCCGTCAGGTAGATGACAAAGCCCCCAATGATGAGGAGCAGGGTGAGAAGAATCGATAGTAAAATAATGCCGATGCGTTTGAGGGTCTGTTTCATCTGTATGGCCGCCCTTTCTCTGCGAGACAGTTTGAAGCACGGATTGTTCCAACTGCGCCTTCCCGGATGCCGCAGGATGCATAAAACCCGAGCGGCCTCCCTCTCTTTTTTAATATAAATGTAGCATTCGACGGCGGGATTGTCAATCAGATTTTCCAGAAGGGATCGCTATTTTGTTTTTCCGCCCGGAGCATAGGCGGAAAATCCAATCAACGCTACATCCAAAAGGCCGCCGCGAGTTTCGCGCCGACCCAAATGGTTTCACCTTATTGATCCGCTCCCTCCTGCTCCGGGTGAGAGGCATCGTCCGATTGATCTTTCTTCTTTGGCCAAAATCCTGCCTCCACCAAGTCCCCAAGCTCCCAAAGCCTGCTCAGGATGGATAGGCCGAGGAAAACAACAACGGTCATCCCAACCCAGAAAGGCGGCACCCAATTGCTTAACAAAAATGCTAGAAACCCAAGAGCGATCGAACCTAGAACCCGCAGAAATAATTTCACGCCATCACTCACAAATATCCCTCCCTGCTTTATGGCTTATGCCACACCTGAAGAGGCATTCCGTAATACTTTGCGCTGGTCGTCCAGTTCCCAGAAACGACAGCCCCCGGCAGTCCAATATCTCCATCTATGTTTGTTGGTGTTCCCCATGAAAATGTAATATCTCCTGTTAAATGGGTTTGTAAATGTGTATACATAAGTTGCACGTTGAAGGGCCTGTTCATGTCGTAATCATAAAAATTACCAATCCCCATAATCATAAAAGCGAAATCTGAATGTGTTACGGACTGTTGTATGCTTGGGTATACTTTGGGAAGATCCCAATTAAAATAAAAACCTTTAAAAATATCCATATGTGCTTCTTTAGCTGTTTTCTCAAATTCTTTTGTTTGAGTAATGGTTTGTTGAGATCCAAAAACATATATTTTTTCATTATACTGAAAATAAGAAGCGTAATTATCCAAATTTTGATTTGTAATAGAAGACCATGTAAAATTAGTAGCACTTATAGTAATAGCATCTGTTTTCCGTGTAGTTGGTGTTTTTAACCAATGAGCAATCCCTATCAGCATATACTTCCCTGGATTAGCATTGCTGCTTTGATCTACCACAATTAGAGCCATCTCCATATATTGATTGGATGACGTAAAATCACCGCTGGTAATGTCTCCATTTGCCTTGAGCTGCGGAATCGCTTGTTGACTTGTTTCTTGAAAACTCGTAAATCCCTCTTTTTGTACGCTTTCTGCCTGTTTCTCCTGCACTATTTTTTCCATACATTCTGTTTGGGAAATTGATCTTGCATCTCCGGCTTCATTGATTTGAAGATACTGTACGCCGCAGGTTATACTCTTTGACTTTTCCATCAGATTCGCCAGCTGCTGTGCTATCAATCCATCGCTCTGTAATCCAATGCCTTGCAATATTTGTTTACTCAACTGCAAATCGGAAACGCCTTTGTGCTCCGCCTCTTGCTTCATCTCAGTAAACTTCTCTTTTTGAATTTCCATGCGCTGTGTTTTCTGCTCCGTCCGTACCGTCATATACTTTCCGACATCCATCTCTTTTTCCAACTCCGCTCCCTGCGAAACCACACAGCAGCTGGAAGCGAGTATCAGGCTCATTCCTATTCCCAAAATCCGAATACCATTTTTCATTGTACTTCTCCTCCTTTATTTCAATAAAAGAGTATAATTGGATTTTAATCCCTTATCTTTTATCAAGATTATACCATTTTAATCACAAACTGTTCCATATATATTATCTATAAATATTCTATATGAATTATGTGAATGATTCCAAATTTTTCATTATAAAAAACGCAGTGTATGATGCTTTTTCCACACTGCGTTTTAATACAATCCCATTTTTCAATTATTTATGCGCGATACTGATACGCCTTGACATACTCCACCACAAAATCCGACGGCCAAATCTCCTCCGGATTTTTCCGAATATCCCCTGATCAACCGCGAAACGGCTTCCCGTTCTGCCCTGTCCACCTCGGTGAATAGAATCAAAATTTCCGACGTTTACGGCACTCCTTTTCCTTTATTTCCCTGCCCGCAGCTTATTGATTCGATCGCGCAGATACGCCGCGTGCTCAAATTCGAGGATCTTTGCCGCCGCCTTCATCTCCGCCGTGAGCTGCTTAATGAGCTGCTCACGCTCCACACGGGAAAGCCGCTTTGTGGGCTTGTTCGCATCGATTTCGGATCGGCTCGTAATTTCCAAAATTTCACGGACTTCCTTTTTGATCGACTGTGGTGTGATCCCATTCGCTTCGTTATACGCCATCTGCTTTTCACGGCGGCGCTGCGTTTCACGCAGCGCTTTTTCCATGGAGGGCGTAACTGTATCCGCATACATAATCACTTGCCCCTGCGCGTTGCGGGCCGCCCGGCCGATCGTCTGAATCAGCGAAGTCTCAGAGCGCAGAAACCCTTCTTTATCCGCGTCAAGGATCGCAACAAGCGACACCTCCGGGATATCAAGCCCCTCGCGCAGCAAGTTGATGCCGACGAGCACGTCAAATTCCCCTTTGCGCAGATCGCGAATGATTTCCATGCGTTCAATGGTATCAATATCGTGGTGCATATAACGCACCTTGATGCCGGCGGCCTCCAGATAATCCGTTAAATCTTCGGCCATTTTTTTTGTAAGCGTTGTCACTAGCACGCGCTCCTTGCGTGCGGTGCGGATGTTAATTTCTGAAATTAAATCATCAATCTGGCCTTCCGTGGGCTTCACAATGACTTCCGGATCCAGCAGCCCGGTTGGGCGGATCACCTGCTCAACAATCGCCGCGCTCCTCGAGCGCTCAAATTCGCCGGGCGTTGCGCTGACAAAAATCTTTTGCCCGAGCCGCTCATAAAATTCGTCAAAGGTTAATGGGCGGTTGTCATAAGCGGAGGGCAGGCGAAAGCCAAAATTGATCAGGCTCTCCTTGCGCGAGCGGTCGCCGCCGTACATACCGCGCACCTGCGGCAGAGTCACGTGCGATTCGTCGACAAAGAGCAAAAAATCCTTCGGAAAATAATCAAGCAGCGTAAACGGTGCGCTGCCTGCCGGGCGGCCGGACATCACTCGGGAATAGTTTTCAATCCCTTTGCAGAAGCCCGTCTCCCGGAGCATCTCAATATCGTATTCCGTCCGCTGGCGGATGCGCTGCGCTTCTAACAGCTTGCCCTCGGCCTCAAACGCCTTGACGCAGCGCTCCATTTCCTGATAGATATCCGCAATCGCAGCCTCCATCTTCTCCTGTGAAACCACATAATGCGAGGCAGGATAGATCGCAACATGCTGCAAAATGCCCTTGACATCCCCAGTGAGTGGGTTCACCTCACTGATCCGGTCGATTTCATCGCCGAAAAATTCGATCCGATAGGCCGTATCATTGGAATAAGAAGGAAAAATTTCAATCACGTCGCCGCGCACACGGAATTTATTACGAACAAAATTGATATCGTTGCGCTCATACTGAATTTCAACGAGCTTATGGATGACGTCGTCCCGCTTCTTTGTCATACCAGGGCGCAGGGAGATCACCATGCTGCGGTAATCAATCGGGTCGCCCAAGCTATAGATGCAGGAGACGCTCGCCACGATAATCACATCCCGCCGCTCGGACAGTGCAGAGGTGGCGGAGTGGCGCAGCTTATCGATTTCATCGTTGATGGCGGAATCCTTTTCGATATAGGTATCGGTTGTGGGAATGTAAGCTTCCGGTTGATAATAGTCATAATAGGAGACAAAATATTCCACAGCGTTTTCCGGGAAAAATTCGCGAAACTCGCTGCACAGCTGCGCCGCCAATGTTTTATTGTGCGCCAAAACGAGCGTTGGACGGTTCATCTGTTCGATCACGTTTGCCATAGTGAAGGTTTTGCCGGAGCCGGTCACGCCCATCAAAACCTGTTCTTTTACGCCATTTTCAAGGCCCTTCACCAGTTGATCTATGGCCTCTGGCTGATCGCCTGTGGGCCTATATTTGGAAACCAATTTGAATGGTTTTTCGTTCTCCATTGCGCCAAATGCCTCCTTCTTATGCTTACTACCAGCCCATAAATTCGTTTAAGAATCGCATACTCACGTCCACTTTTTTTGAAAAATTGCGTATGACATGGATAGATTCACGAAAAGGATTTTTTCCGACAGCGTAACACTATCTAGTACAAGCCGTCATTTCCTAAGATATTATATCACACTTCTCTATGTTTTAAAGTGCATTGCGAATAATCATATAGCTTGTTTACGCCCTATTTTGCATAACCGCCAATAAAATATTGCATGATGGAGCGTATTCCATGCAGAGGCGTCTATTTTTATTCAACCAGCAGGATAAAAATAAAAGCTGAAGCGCCTCCATATGGAGCTTCAGCTTTTATTTTACTGACCTTCATTTACCCGCGGTGTACAAAGGGGGATTAATCCATGCCCTCAATATCAATCATTGCGCGCTTCTGTATAAACATCAACAGAAATCATTGAGGCGGCATATCCTAAATGCAGTCATTATATGAGGTGCGGCTGTTTGCGGCCAATTCCAGCTTCACGATGCAGTCACACCAGAAATGCAAATGGATAGCTGCTTGACTACTTTGGCTTATTTATTTAAAACCATCTATCTTCAGAAAGATTATTTAATCCAACTCATCCTCTGCGGGCTGCCATGCCTTTCCAAATTTCACATCACGGAACAGCGCCGCAAGGCCCGTAATCTGTTTTAACCGCAATATTTCATCCCGGTCCATCCCCAAATGTTTAGATATCCATGCATCTGACCGGCCTATTTCGTGAAGCTCCCTGATGATATTGCTCATCAGGTCTACGTCATGGCTCCCGCGCGCCCTGTTGTGCCTGATTGTGCTCGCCATCCGTTCAGAAAGTGGCTTTTCTATGACGGACACCGGCATCATGCCATGCTCCCGCTCGTAAATATCCGGATATTTTCCCATCACGCTATACCTGTGGAAGCCGTCCACAATAACATACATATCCCTGCTTTTTGCATAGTAGCAAACGATCGGCATGGTGAACCCATCCGCCTTGATGCTATCGTATAATAATTTCATTTCCGGCGGCGCCACCTTGTTTGGATTATATGTATTGGGAATAATCTTTTCATACGGAACAGCAATCACATGATATACCGGGCTTTGAAACTGCTTATTCTCCATCGGCGAAACCTCCATACTTTCTTTTGATTGCATCCACTCGCTTTTGCTCCTGTTTTGTCTGCCCAAACCCCATAAAGCGGCAGGTGTGATCATTTTTCAGAATACAGTAACACATGCGTTTCCAGCTTGGGATGTCTTTTGAACTTTTGATGTCGTCGGTATGATCCGGTATCTTTCCAACAAAGATAACCCTCGACTTTTTATCCAAAGTATAATTGGAAACGCCGTTTCTCTTAATATGGTAATTATGTTCCTCTAATTCCCGTATCGTTTCCTCGGAAAGACCGCCGCCTGTGTTATGCCAGAATTCTATCGACGTCCTAAATTTTTTGACATAATTGTTCCTCAATCTCGCTGGCAGCGTATCCAGAAGGAACTGCGTATAGGATTTCCATGTGTGCCCCTCAGGCAGCGTTGCATTCCGGTATGCCATTGCCTTTGTCCGGCCATAGATCGCGCCGAAATTTGCCCCGCGGACACGGCCCACAAGCCTCGTCCATATCTCCGGATCAATGACGCGATATAGATTCAGGCTATCTTTGGAGTAGTCGTTAAAGGGCGACGCCACACGCATCTGGCTTGGAGTCAGGCCAGCCTTATAATAGAGGTCATAAAGGCCGTTATAATCATAATTGAATTTGTAGTTCGCAGCCCAGACGTCATTCACCGACCAATCATATAATGGCGACGCGCACCACACGTCTTTAAACTGTTTGGATATCCAGCACTTTCCGTCGTATCCATATTTTTTATTCAGAAAACCACTGTAGCGCTGCAATGATTCATCTGCGCGCATCCCAAGTAAACAGATCGTTTTCCCGTTTCCGTGCTGCTCTTTATAAAAGCGCCCGAATTGCTTTGCTAGGTTTTCCTGGTGCATGCGGTATTTATAATGGTTAAATGGGTTATCTAAATTGATCACATACGGATATTGCGGCATAGGCCTGACCCATGCGTCAGCCTTCTTATCGTCCCAAGGGTACCAATACATCTCATAACTGCTTAGCGCCGTCCTCGTTGCCATTGGAAGGCATACCCAATATAACTCTGCCTCTGAGACTAAGTTTTTAAATGTTCGGTCAATATATTCCGATGTGAGCGTATATTGGGCTTCAAAATCCTGATGAAATACTCCTATTTTCCGCCTAGGATAATATTTGCGTTTAAAATCCAGCAGCAGATTCAGCAGCAATCCACTGTCTTTCCCGCCACTGAAAGAGACATATATATTGTCAAATGTTTGGAAGATATATTCAAAACGTTTTTGCAGGGCCTCGTAAACTGTGATTTCTAAATATTCTTTTTTCATTATGATGACCATTCCTCTTCTGTACTCAAGCACGAACAACGTAAGAGATCGCAACTTACATGGTCAAGCGAAATGTTTGATACAGTATGGCAATGATTCGTATGGTTTGATTGGCTTTCGAAATTGCCCAGATAAAAGCCGGAAGACTAACATGACACAAGGTAAGCCCCGTCGTGCTTCAAGATATTATTCGTTCATTTAGTATTTCTCTTGAACTCTTTGTTCGACAGCCTTGATGTGTTTGAAACGTGCGAAGAAAATTTGGCAGATGCGTACAAAGGAATTATATAAGTTTGTAGTGTATCGCTATTTTACCACTGGTAGTACCCCTTGGATACTACTTCTATACAACTTCCTTTACACGCCAAATGAGTTTTAAATTTTTTATATTATCATAGATTTAATCGAATAATGACCTATTTATCTAGTTTTTACTAATTATATCAAATAAATGAATATTGTCAAAGCATATTCGGACGTCTTTCGACAGGCTGCACCTCTGGTAGAACCAAGAGTTTTGTTTTTGCCTAAGGGCACAAGCAATAAGCAGATGGGAATCAAATTCTCCATCTGCTCATTTTCATTTGGTTACACAATTTACATACCCCCGGTGTACAAAAAGCAGTACCCCGGGGGTAAATTCTTTCTATCCCAAGATATCCTCATCAAATCTATCACTGATGCTGGATTCCCGCATAACAAATCTTTTAATCTTGCACGGCTAAAATCTGCCGTACAATATCCTGCGCTGTTTGCGCGACCAAATGCACATTTTCCGCTTCCCATTCCTGGCGATCTTGAAATCCAAACCCATAGGTTACTGCCAAAAAGGCCACGCCTGCCTCTTGCGCGCTGGCCGCATCAAACATACTGTCTCCCACAAGAATCGTTTCCTTCCTGCTTACTTTCGCAGTCCGCATACAACACCGAATCAAATCCACTTTTGTCAGGGTATCGTTTTCATCCATGCCGGATACCAGGTCAAAGTATGAAATAAGCCCCTGTTCCTTTAAAATTCTCTTTGCAAAATGCTCTCTTTTTAGCGTTGCTGTCCCAATAAAACACCCCAAGCGTTTCAGTTGCTTCAGTGCGGCCTCTATCCCCGGATACACGCTCACCTCATGCCAGCCCTTTCTGGCATAGTACTCACGATACTGTTGAACTGCCTGTTTCGTTGTGTCCGAATCCATTCCGCAAAGCGTTTCAAATGCATACGGAAGCGGTGCTCCAATTGCCTGCCGAACCAATGCATCTCCCGGAAATCCTATTCCGGATTGCTGCACGGCCCATTGATAAGCATGAAAAATTCCCGTATAGGAGTCTATCAGCGTACCATCCATATCAAATAAAACGCACCTATACATAAGTTTCCCCTTGGTATACAGACGGCGTCAAAAAAGTGATCTTCATGGTCTGGGCAAATTCACTCAGCTGCTTGCGAATTCGTTTTCTTTTTTCATATATATGATCCTTATATACTGGAAAATTCAGATCATCACTATAATAATTTTCTCTTTGGCCGTAGTGAAAACCATCGAAGCCCGCCAAAAACACTTCTGCCGCCTCGCACCGTTTCAGAAGCTGCAAGAGCATCAGGCCCGCATTGTCCGAAATCAAATCGTCGGGAATGAGATAGTTGTTATAATCCACGTACAAATAGTTGTTTTTTTCTGTTTTGGGAATATTGGATGTTACAATCACAAGAGTTTGATTTAATGGCTTAATATCCCGTTCGATAATATCCATCCGTTTATGATTGCTGATAAAACAGGCGTCCATATGGTATTTTAAATCGATAAAATTAACGGAAATGACATAGGGCTTTTCTTTGTCAATAAACTCTAGAATCTGATGATATTGAGAAGAAAGGCTTTTCCCAGGTGCAAGAAGTAAAATTTTTTTATCCCGTATCCGGACGGAAATCTCCTGAATAGCGGCACAATCGTCGATTTTTCTACTTTGAAATTGTGTGTAGAGCCTTTCTATGAGATCCTGATCATATAATATTTTATATTCTTTTGGAATAGATTGGATAATTGTTTCAATATCTTTCATGGTTAACGTTTGTCGGTTAATCAAGTAGGTGGCATAGTTTGGGTGGCAAACGTTGCTGGCCGCGATATGATAGGGCATTGTGTAGCCCCATTCAAAATCCTTACGAATCGGCGCAATATACTCATCATAAATATCCATCACAGTTGTCACATCGTACCGAACGTCTATTTTTTTATTGATATATTGTGTAATGAGCTCTGTTGGGAGATTGCCTGCGCCCCTTCCCATGCCGTAAACAGCTGAATCCAGAATCAGCGTCCGTATTGTCTGAATTTTTCCCAAAACCTGCGCGTTGGAAAACGCCAATTGCATATTATTGTGCCCGTGAAATCCCAATTGTATTTCTGGAGCCATATTCTCGTCTATGATATAAAATCGATGCGAAACTTCATTGCGGTACATGCTGCCCAGCGTATCTACAATATAAAACGCATAGGGGTGCAAAGCATTTATTTTCTCCACCAGCTGAAGCAGTTCGATATCACTATAGAATACTGTACCCACGGGCTGCATAAACACATGATACCCTTTTTCCATGATGATTCGGGCCCATTCAAACGCCTGCTCCACTTCATTTTTATGAAAAGTCAATCGAATCCCCTGGATCCCCTTCCCATCATATGGATCGAGTTGAGATGGATGAAGTTCTTTTTCTCCAATAGCAACCATAGCTACATACATGGAGTTTCTCTTTCGATTCGGAAGAACCTCTTCAATCTCAGCGGTACTGTTAAAAAGGGAGCACTCCTTTTCCTGAACCATTCTAGTGAGAAATCCACATTCAACAATATCGATGTGGGCTTGATCTAGCTTGTCCAAAATTGACATAATTGTTTTTCTGCCAAATCTCCAGTCGTTAATATATCCGCCGTCCCGCAGCGTACAGTCCAGCACACGAATACTCATAGCTCTAATTCCCTTCTTTCCAGCTTTTTTTGAAGAACCCCCCTTACATAATCCAGATCCTTCGCGGTATCAACTGATAGAGAATGGGCTTCTACGGGGATCATCCTTAATTGTTTTCTGTGCTCAATAAAACGCAATTCATTAATGTCCTCAATTGTCTCAAGCACTCCTTTTTTTGTGTTTGCAAAGAAACGCAGCGCATCCATAGAATATGCCAAAACGCCCAGGTGTTTATAGTAGTCAAAAGTCATGCTGGCCTTAGGATGAGGAATTGGGCTTCGGGACATAAAAAGCGCATACCCCTCCTGATCGGTTACTACCTTAATGTTCGTTTCATCGATAGCCTCTACTGGGGAATGGATTTGTGTCATCAGGTTAGAAGCAAAAAAATCCTCCCCTGACTCGGGAATGACTTGTTCCAAAATCGGCGCTTCCATTAAAGGTTCATCTCCATTGACACAAAGGTATATATCGGCAGAAATTTTCTGCGCCGCTTCATAAATGCGGTCTGTGCTTGTCGGTTGATCTGCCGATGTCATCACGCAGGGAATCCCATACTGTTTACATGCCTGACGTATGGCTTCGTGATCGGTTGCCACAGAAACGACGTCGATTTTTTTTGATTTTACTACCTGATGATAAACCCACCAAATCATAGGCCGTCCGCACAGATCCATTAAAGGCTTTCCCTTTAACCTGCTGGATCCATATCGAGCCGGGATAATGGCAGCCGTTCGCATGATAACCCTACCCTTCCTTCGCTAAGCCGCAGCAGCTGATTGCTTTGGCACAGCCAAAATTTGAAACAGTGTCTATGCGCAAAAAACAACAATGCAGTTTGAAGGATTGTCCATTCTAACTTCTTCTCTTTCTTCTTCTCCATAAATTCGCCAGCATTCGAAGCGGCTTCGTAAGGCGCCAACACGTAGAGGTTTCATATTTCTTTTTCACTTCCTCAATTCTTTTCTCTATGATTTGATTGCTTGGTGGCGGTGCAGGCTTTGCCGGAGCTACTTTCCCTTTTGCTCGGGCGCTATGCTCCCGTTCCTGCTTATACAGGTTCCAATTTTCCATAATTCGATCAGACCACATTTTTAGAACCTTGTCGCTGACCAGTTCATACCCATCCGGCACTGCTATCTCCCATTTTTTTGCACAATTCTCCCCATCTTTCATATCGTAGGCAAGCACGCTAGGGAGATGAATCTGCACTTCATTTTTCAACAGCTGCTTTCTGCCGTTGGTTTTAAGGTGAAAATGCAGAATTAGAAAATCTCTGAGGCGTTCGCTAAGCGGTAAAAAGGCTTTGTTATAGATCGAATCTATCCTGTATGTGTCCAGTAGTGCCTGTACGACATAATGTTCTTTTAAAGCGCCATAGCATCCGGTAGATAACGCTTCTGCATCCTCAAACCCAAAAAAAATGTGGCTAAGACGCAGCTTTTGCAGGTTGAGGTTGGCCTGCATATCCGGATTGAGTACGATGCCGCCCTGTTCACATAATATTTTCAGCGCGTAATATTCTTCTACATAGCTCCAGTTTCCATTTAACTGGGCATTTTGGATATTTTCAGGCAATTGTTCAAAGGCAAAATAGGTTTCACTGGCATCAATCAACTTCGCTTTCGGGAAGTTTTTTTGAATGGTGTCCATATATGCCTGAGAAACCGGCCTGTGAATATGAACACAAATGATTGTAGCGGGAATCACCTCTTTCGCTAAAAAATCCAGGATTTTCTTCACTGATTTATCTTGCGGAATATAGGGGTTTAGAAGAAAATCTTTCTGGTATTCTTTTAAAAGATTGATAAAATCTGCTTGAAAAAGCTCACGGGACTTTGTCATATTCCAATAAATTTGTTTTGCTGCGCAGTAAATCACTTCATCCCGATATGCCACATCACTGTGATCGATAAAGTTGCGCAGAGCCTGTACAATATCGACCATTTCTCCAACCATTGAGGTGGACAGGGTATCCGATCTACGGTAATAGCAATAAAAAGGCTTGGGTACATAGCCAATTGCCGAATATTTTGTCATCAAGGATGGTATGAGGGAGATATCCTCAAACAGCATTTTTTCATACTGATTTTCTTCCCAAATAGATCTACGAAACAGCTTGTTGACACTGTATGTGATATTATTTCCGTTTGCGATATAATCTGACAGATCCACTTCTCGGCTTGGATAAGAGGAAACGACGGAGGTTCTGCCCTCTTCCACATAAATAATTTTCACATCGCACATTACAATATCACACTGATCTTCTATGGCCTTTGCATACATTTCTTCATACATCTCCGGCTCTACGGCATCATCGGAATCTAAAAACGCAATGTATTCTCCCGTTGCAAGCCGTATTCCGGTATTGCGCGCCATGCCCAGGCCTTCATTTTCTTTATGAATGACTTGAATGAGCTCCGGATAAGTCTGTGCATAATGGTCGCAAATTTGGGCAGAAGCATCCAGGCTGCCGTCGTCCACCAGGATGATCTCCTTTTCCTCAAGCGTTTGCGCTAAAGCGGAATCTACAGCTCGCTCCAGATAATTTTCGACCTGATACACTGGTATAATAATCGAAACTTTTTTATGATGCATAATGTCCCCCTAAATAATGCAGCGTATTTGCAAGCTCATATACCGTTTGAGGGACATAGTAGTTTTTTCCAGAAAATTGCCTTTGAAATTTCCGTAAATATTTTTTCAAAATATCATCTTCCTTCCAGAGCACTTTCCCTTCAAACAGTTGATATAGCATTACCGTATTGACGTCCATTCCAAATACGATTCTGCTTGTGAGAGCTGCGCTGGAGCAGACGGTCAGAATCGTCTTGCTCTCTAATCCTTCATTGAGCAGGAATAGTTCCCATGGAATACGTTCCGTATATTTTCTGGTCAGACCCATCTGAAACGCCACATTCTCCGAATTCCTTGGATGTGGCTTCACGAAAAACCGGCCTGGCCCAACAATCTTTTGACAGGTTTCCATCAATGAAATATCATTAGTTTTCAGCCCCTCTGCCCGGAAGGATTGCTCTAAAAATATAAAATCAGCTGTTTGTTCAGGGCTTTGATAGTCGAAAACATGATTTAATATTGCCTTGAAGGCAGTGTCCCCTCTGTTGATTTTAGGCAATGGGCAATTTTTCAGTTCATCTTTACGCACAGCTAGGTGAGGCTCATAAAGCAATACCTTTGTTATTTTATCCTTAATCTTTCGGCCCTCAGGATGACGGTTGATCGGCGAACGGTCTTCTCTTAGAAAATCAATCACATAAGATGAAAATCCATCCTCATAGCAGATGAACTCACAGGAAACCGCATAAAAAGCACTGGCAAGCATACGGGTAAAAGCATCAAAATTAGAAAAATATACTTCGCAATACAGACTAAGTTCATCGCTCAGGCCCCACTGAAATTTTTGATAGATATTTTGGAATAGCTCAGAAATATCCTCTTTTTTCCCTGAAGAACATTTCTGAATCCATTCCCTGGTTCGGGCAAAAATAACCCGGTCGAACAATCTGATTTCCTGCAAATGCGGTAAATATGCTTCGCCGTTTGGCAGCATATCGGTTAATAGCAAATCAGCATTTCGCTGTGCGAGAATCGTCCTTTTCATGTGGATTGCAGTAATAAGCTGGTAAACAGAATTTACCACAATTAAAACACGATTACTCAACATATCCTTCCTCTCCGTTTTAGATCGTTCCCATATTCTTTCTATTGATGCTGCCCTCGGTGTACAAATAACAAAAACCTTCTGCAAACAGTTTCACCATTTGCAGAAGGTTTTATTCGATTGAGATGGATAGCATTTGATCACAGCGGTGGCAATGGCGCCTGGAATGGCTCTAACGCTCTTCAGCGCAGGGCCGGTTGCCAACGCAATTCTTCCAAAGCCATCATTTCATCAGCAAAGCGACAAAATTTCAAATCCTTTTAAAAATTCGAAAGAGCTACCTTCTCACTATTCTATTTTGCATAATCTGCCCCACAAGTGTGCCAAGATCATCACAGGCTGTGCTCACATGGTTAATTCCCGCTCGACAACCATGATTTCTTCTGCACGCAGAAGCCGAAGGGAAACGACGCCGGGCTCCATTTCAATTTCGTGATAGACATTTCCCACGCCGTGCCGCGCAGCAGGCACCGCTTTGATCAGCAGTTCGCCATAGCGCGCAATTTCACGGCGGTATTCGCGCAGGCACATCACAACTTCCCCATCCGTGTTAAAGCAATCATGAAGCAGCCTTTTGCCGCCAAACACCTGTAAATTCAACCCCGTAAAGGAGAAAGTAAGCTTCACGTCGAACCGGTTCTCTAACAGTTTGCGGTCGATTTTCAGTCGATAGTACCGGCGCTTCCCATACGAATATAGATAATAGCCGTAAGGCAGCGATACTTTTGAGGTTTCCTCCAGGGCGATAAGGCTCGATAAATCTTTTTTTACAATCTCCTTTGTCTCCCCATCTACAGAGAAATAGCCTTCCGCGGCTTCACACCGGACGGCGTGCCCGTCTGTATAAACAGAGCCCTTCGCAAAAACGACATGATTCCCAATGAGATGAAACCGCATCGCTTTCGCTTTGGATAAAACGATCACCTGCACATTGCCCTTTTCAAATCCGACTGTATCAACCGGAAGTTGTGTGACTTCGCCGCTTGCAGACAGGCTGGGCGCAATGCCGGGAATCTCCATAAAATAGCAGATGGTTTGCTCCCCCTGCGCCACCTTTGCAATGGGTTGGGCTAAAACATAATCAAAATCCACGCCCGCCACAGATAGATGAAAGGGATAAAAGAACAGGGAACCCGCCTTAATATCCACTGGCGGCAAGGAAAACTGCTTTTCTCCGCAGTTAATTTGTACACGGACATCATGAAAATCCGGAAATGACAGCCCGCGCTCATAGGCAGAAACAAAAAAGTAACCGGAGCCACTCTCATCCATGCGCACCGAGCAGGAAGGGCGAGAACGATCCATTGCACCAGCACGTTTTTCCCTGGGAAAGAACGCTTGCTTCACTGCCACCCGCTCATCAAACCGGTTGATAAACAGATGCAGGAGCCGCAGCCGATCACCGTGCGGCCGGCACTCCCCCCACCTGCTGATCGGAGCCTGAAAATCATAATCAATGATTGGATAATTATTCGGGTATCCCGTTATGCGGCTTTCCTGCATCAAACGGTCATTCGGGTTTCTACCGCCGTGATACATATAATAGCCGATCCAATTCATTCCCGACGCAAATCGGGTAAAGCCCACCCCGTAGCCATCGTTTTCATGAATGATCGGGCGGCGGTGCTGGGTGACCTGGTTGCCAGGGCCAAGCTCACAGGAGGCATAGGGAAAATCACCAAACCCGGATTCATTGCCTGTTTGGATCTCATGCAGGTCTCCGCCAATTTCCGCTTCAGTTTTGGCAGCAGATATTTCAAACCGATTCGCCGGCACGAGCGGTTTTCTGTTCTGCGTCCAAGGAGCTTCCGGGTAGCCGCCAAACATCGGTAAAAACGCTTGATCCGGCGTGTTGGTAGGCCATGCTGTCATGGTGAAAAACGGCGTTCGAAAGCCTGCCTGCTCCGCGAGCTTGCGCAGCGTGTGAATATGAGAAATATTTCCTCCGTATTCATTCTCCAGCTGCACGCCGAGCACCGTTTCGCCATCGAAATAGGGCTTGATCTCCGCTGCGAGCCGCTTCCAATAGCGCTCAACACACCGCAAATATCGGGGGGCGTCACACCGCTTTCGCGGCATTCTGTTCACATAGCGCGGAAAGCCGCCATATACCACCTCGCCATGGCACCAGGGGCCGATGCGCAACACGCAGGGCAAGCCGGTTTTCCGGCAAAGGGATAGAAAATGGGCAAGATCCTTATCCCCGCTGAAATCGAATACCCCTTCCTCCGGCTCATGGTAGTTCCAGAAAACATAAGTGGAAACAACCGTGATCCCCGTATCCTTCATCTTGAGCAGCTCCCGCTCCCACATCTCCCGCGGCAGGCGGCTGAAGTGAAGCTCGCCTGCAATGGGCAAAAACGGCCTGCCGTCTTTGGTGAAATAGAGGTTGTTCGCGCCATACCGGCTGGAAAGATTGCCAAAATGAAAGCCCATCTCCTTGACCTTCCTTGGCACACAATTAAAATGAAACGCCAGCATTTCATAAATCTCCTTTCTTCCCTATCCAAAATCATGTGTAATCAGGCGGCCTACGCCCGTTCCATCCAGAGCACAAGCGCTTCTCCCGGTAAAAGCTCCAATTCAATGGTATCCGCCCGGACGGTACGCTGGTACCGCAAATTCGTTGGCGGCGCAGAGGCGACCATTTGGGCCATACCGCAAACTTTTACAGAATTCTTGATTTGACTTCTTTTCATAGACATTATACAATATCCAAAAGGGCAAACCTTTCAAAAAACAATTGAAAACTTTCGAAATCCTGCCATAAAAATGGGGATAGAACTATGAAATCCGATGAAACCGGCGTTTTAAACAAATCTGATCTATATTTTTCATCGCCGTCGCCAACAGCCAAGAGGCTTTATTACTATCTCATCAGCGCGGGGCACTTTTACTGTACGGCAAACTATCATTTAATCCGCAAAAATTATGACAGCCTATTGGTCACACATATCATAGACGGCAGCTTTACCTTTGTCGTCAAAGGGCGCCATATCACCGCGAGGCAGGGCGATACCGTCCTTCTGGATTGCTTCCATCCGCATGAATATTATACCAATGACAGCTTCGAATCCATCTGGGTGCATTTTAACGGGCCGGATTGCCTCAACTGGTATCACGAAATCATCCGCAACGAAGGGAATTTAATCCAATCCGGCAATCCGGAGCAAATTGAGGGTTTGATCTTTCGCCTATATGACGGCATTCGAACGGCAGACGCCACCCCCGAAATCGATTTATCGTTGGAGCTTTACAGGCTGCTGGCGGAGTTTGCGCGCCCGCTGCGAAGCGAAGAAAACAGCCTCCACTACGAGGCAAATATCCGCGACGCCAAGCAGTATGTCAACGAGCATTTAAATCAAACCATTCGTGTCGGCGATCTTGCTCAGGCAGTCCATATGAGCCCCTCGCATTTCTCTCGGGTTTTTAAACAACAAACCGGTTTCTCTCCCTATGATTATGTGTTGGTATCCCGGCTAAACCGTGCAAAGGAATATTTGCAAAAAACAAGCATGACTGTTTCCGAAATTGCATATGAGGTCGGATTTAACAGCGATACAAACTTTATCTTCTTTTTTAAAAGCAATACCGGGCTTTCCCCCGCCAAATTCCGCAAGCTGAAATTTTAATATCCCCCAATCGGGCAATGCTTTTGAGCGCTTTGCCCGGTTGGGGGTTCTTTGATTGATATCCGCATACGCAGCGGCAGGGCGTCCAGCTAAGAGCAGGCGCTCAGGGAGTGATCAGCCGCGCCATTCTACTGCATCTGCCATGCTTTTTCTCGGCCTGGCGGGAGGCGCCTCCTGCGCATATCCCACGGCCATCGCCGCGAGCAGTTCCCCATCAGAGCCCAGCCATTCGCACAGCTCCGGATAGGCAAAATAGGTATCGCAAATCCACAGGCTGCCAAGCCCCAGCTCTGTGGCCGCAAGCGCCATATTTTCAACCGCGGCCCCAACAGATTGCGCGTTACAAAGCTCGAACACCCGCTCTTCCAGCGTTAAAGCGGCATGGAGAGCACGGCCCATCGGGTTCACAATAAAAATCAGCACAGGAGCCTGCCGCATAATACCCAACGTATGCACAGCGCCGCCGAGGAAACATGCGCTGCCCGGCAGAAGCGGGCTGTTTTTTTCTCGCTGCAAGCCCCGCTCCATCGCCTGAAGCGCTGCGTCTTTCGCTGCTCCGGTTGCCACGATAAAGCGCCATGGCTGCCGGTTTTTTGAGGAGGGGGCAAGCAGACCCGCCTGCAAAATTTCTTCCACCATATGTTTCGGAACCGGCCGCTTCAGATATCTGCGGATGCTCCGCCTAGCTCTGATTTCCGGAAGCAATGCAGCATCTCCTCCCCCCATTTCATTCCATAACGTCCAATAAAGCCAATCATTTGCACTTCTCTAACTTTTCCCGTTTTTCCTGCTTTTCCACTGGCCGGATATAACGTGTCAGGTATTTTTCCGAAACGGCCAGTAGTGGATACATCACTGCGGTGACCAATGCACCCTTTACCGCATTGAGCGCCGTGGCTCCGCCCACCGCTGTGAGCAACACGGCTCCCGTTAGCTCGGTATGCAGGAAATAGCGGAAGAACAACGGTGCGATCAGGTAATTTCCCGCCGCGCCAATCACAATCATAATGAGCGATGCGATCACACCCGCCAGCGTTAGGCAGGCAGCCCGGGAGCGAAAGCGGCCTAAAAAGCGTTTATAAAGCAAGGCAAACGGCACAACATAAGCGCACCCCACCAGAAGATTCATCAGATTGCCGAAGCCCATCTGTGAGCCGATCCCACGCACGAGCAGTTCCAAGAGGTTTTTGATGAGCTCCACCACAACGCCGACGCCGGGCGATAGCAAGGCACCTGCAAACGCGGCCGGTACATCGCCGAAATCAAGCTTCAGGTGCTGAAGCCCCGGGATTGCGGCAAAGATCGGAAATTCCAACATCATCAGGACGAATGCGATCGCCGACAGCAGGCTAATGAGCACGAGGCGGACTGTTTTCTTTTGCATAGCAGACAACTCCTTTTTCCGCTGTCAACGAAAAAGCCCTGTATCCGCAGATACAGGGCGCTCAGACGCAAAAATGACTGCGCCGCTTCTTTCATCCGGACTATGACCGTCGGCTCCGGGATCGCACCGGAATCGGCCTAACAGCTTTCACCGTTGGCTCGCGGGCTCGAAGCATTTTGCTCCATTACCGCCGGTGGGGAATTACACCCCGCCCCGAAGACAGCAATTTACTTTATCTCTATTGTATGCACACAATCACAATTTGTCAACAGCAGGAAGAAAATTTTTCCGCTCACTGGCTTTTGCCCTCCTAGGCATTATCATCCGCCTCCAGTTGCTCCTGTAGCTGCTCCCACTGTGCATACAGGCGCTCCTGCTCCTCATGCAGGGAAGCAAGCTGCTGCGTCAATTCCAGCACTTTTGCATAATCCGCCGCAATTTCAGGCCGCTCAAGCTGTGCGTTGAGCGTTGTGATTTCCTCATCCATCCGGGCAATTTTCTCTTCACAGCGGGCAATGCGTCCGGTGAGCTTACGGCGCTCGCTTTCACGCTCCTTACGCAGCTTATAGGCATTCTGCTTCGGCTTTTCCTGCGCCGCCTTTGGCGTGGGTGGCTGCTCCTCCAACGCCTGCACATAATCATCATATCCTCCGAGGTATTCCTTCACCCCATCATGCGTCAGGTGGAGCACACGGTTTGCGATTTTATTAATAAAATAACGGTCATGGGAGACGATCAGCATGGTGCCCTCATAGCCCGCAAGCGCATCTTCCAGCGCCTCGCGCGAAGAAATATCCAGATGGTTGGTCGGCTCATCCAGCAATAAAAGGTTTGCCCCGGAGAGCATCAGCTTGAGCAGCGCCGTACGGGCCTTCTCCCCGCCGCTCAAATCCCGCACCAGCTGATACACATCGTCTCCCTGGAAGAGAAACGCGGCTAAGGCGGAGCGCACTTCTGTCTGCGTCATCGCGGGGTAGGTATCCCAAATCTCAGCGAGCACCGTTTTCTCCGGATGCAGACCCCCGAGGCCCTGGTCAAAATAGCCAATCTGCACATTCGTCCCAAAGGTGAAGCGGCCGCCGTCCGCCGGCGTTTTGCCTAGGAGTACGCGCAATAGCGTCGTTTTGCCGCAGCCGTTTGGCCCGAGGAGGAAGGCGCGGTCGCCGCGCCGGATATGCAGCTCCACACCGGCAAACAGCTTCTTTTCATCAAACGACTTTTGCAGCCCAGAGGCCAAGATTACATCGTTCCCGCTGACCATACGCGGCAGGAATGCAAATCGGAGGCTCTCCAGCTCAGCTTCAGGCGCTTCCAGCTCCGCCTTCATGCGCCCAAGCATCTTCTCCTTGCTCTCGGCGGTGCGGATATTTTTTTCGCGGTTCCACTGCCGCTGCTGCGCAATGATCCCCTCAATCCGCTTGATTTCCCGCATGGAATTCTCATAGTGCTTTTGCTGCACCTCGCGCTCCTGTTTTTTAAACTGTTGATATTCCGTATAATTCCCTTTCAACAGTTTCACATGCCCGTGCTCCATTTCCATGGTGCGGTTGGTAACGCGGTCAAGAAAATAACGGTCATGCGAAATAATCAGCGCGGCGCCTGTGAAATCGCGCAGGAACCCCTCCAGCCACTCCACGCTCTCAATATCCAAGTGGTTCGTCGGCTCGTCGAGCAGCAAAAGATTGGCCCCTGAAAGCAGGAGCTTGCCGAGGCTGAGCTTTGATTTTTGTCCACCGCTGAGATTGCCGCAGGGCTGACCGAACTCTTTTTCCGCAAAGCCGAGCCCCATCAGCGCCGCGCGCGTCCGGCTGCGGTAGGTAAGGCCGCCCATGCGGTCGAACCGCTCATTCAAGGCCTGTTGCCGGTCGATCAGCTCATTGAGGCTCCCCTCCCCCAATTCCAGCTGACAGGTTGTTTCATTCAACTCCCGCTCAACCTGCATCACATTCTGAAAAACGGAAAGCATTTCATCATAGATGCTTCGCGTTTCGTCTGCGCAGGCATGCTGCTCCAGGTAGCCGATGCGCGCCTGCTTGGAGAGGAAAGCCTCGCCCGACGTTGGCTCCATCTCCCCCGTAATCAAGCGAAACAGCGTAGTTTTGCCCGCACCGTTCACGCCGATCAGGCCGATCCGATCATGCTCGCCTACCTCAAAGGAGACATTGTCGAACAGCTTTTTTTCGCCGAAGCTGATGCTTAAATTGTATGCGTGTAAATATGCCATTGATTTTAACACCATTTTCATTTCAAACTGTCTGTTATCATAGCATGTTTCCGCCATCCAGGCAAGAAACAAAGCAAAAAAGCAAAGCGGCGCAATGCACCGGGTGCATTGCGTCGCTTTCTTTGTTTATGCCGGATCAGCTTGATCGCTGCAAATCGCTTTTGTTATGCAAGCGCCAACAGGTCCACCATCTGTGTTTTGCCCTCAATCTTCGTGCTGAACACAGCCTTCAGGAGATACTTGCTGACGGTGATATAGGTTTCCGGCCTGCCGTTCTGAATATCCAAACGGTATGCATTTGCCGCAGAAGCGCTAATGACAGCCTTGAGCGAACCGCAACCGGCAAGCTTTGCCCAGTCGATCGCCTTGAGGGTGATCGTCGCGGTGGCGAAATCGCCGATGTCGAAGCTAATCGTTTGGCCCGCGATCATCGCGTTGATGCCGTCGGCCGTCAGGTCAATATTCAGGTCGCCGAGCATACCGGATACCAAGGAGCTCATTTCATCCAGCAGCGCATGCACCTGATCGTTCAGCGAACCGCTGCTGATGGCGCGCGCAGCGCGCGGCAGCAGGTCGAGAATGGTGTTGAGCGGATGTTTCATCAGGTCTTCCACCAAGTTGACAATCGGCGTCAGCAGAGCGCTGAACGTTGTATCGGATGCGCCGTTTGCCTTATCGTTTTCTTTTGCCTGCGTGTAGCGAGCAGTAAACTCCTCAGAAGAAATAACACCCTTCAGCCCAAGGCTCTCAAAGATCGGGATAATCCGCTCATATGCGCCATAGATGTAGTCTCCCTTAGCGTTCGTCTTGTTCTCCATGGTAAACACCATAGAGATCAAGCCGCCCAGCGGACGGAACAGGGTGATCAACGCATCGCGGAAGCCCTCCTTATCGCCATCCTGGAATCCCCAGTCGCCATTGGCAAAGGTGATTGCGTCATAGGCGTCGTAGGTATCATTCTCAGCGGCAAGCGCGGCAATTTTTTCACGTGCGCCGGTAAACTTCTCTTCCGGAATCATTGCAACAAAGCCGGAGGGGCGCATTTTCGCCGCCGCGCCAGAACCAACAATCGCAATTCCCTCCACCAGCGGGCCGAGCACGCCGAAGAGCTTGAGCAGCAGGCTCATATTCTGGTTGCTGAAGAAGGAATATTTCGCAACGCCCTTCAAAGAGCCATTGGCGTTGTAGGCAAGCGCCGTCTTAAGCAGAGAGGCTAGGAGCGCATCTGTCGCGGCAATATTAGCGCTCAGCAGGGGACGCATGCCCGGCACCTTCAGCTCCCAAACATAAGTGGGCTGATACGCGGCGATTTCATCTTCAAACATATCGCGAGACGGCACCAGCGGCTTGATCGGATCATACATATTCTGGATCATGGTGTACTTCTCCATGGCTTCGCCTGAAATCTGAGGCCTCAGGCTAGAGGGAAGCGCGTTATACCGCTTTGCCGACTCCGCGACCACGTCGTTGTTCACTTCGTCAAATTTGATGCCCGCGATGTATGCTTCGAATTCGAGAACCTTTGCATAGTCGGCATAGTCCTTGCACTGCTTGTAGAGATTCATAACTGAAACATAGGAGGTGGAATAGCCGTTCGAAGCATTTGTGACAACATAGCGGAACGCCTGAATGCCATCGAAAACATCCTGGATGGCCGACAGCTCGTTTTCATTCAGCTTGTCATAAGCCGCCACGGCCGCTTCCGCCTGGGAGGAATCCTTCGTCTCATTAAACACAACGCACGCCAGCCGCATCTGCTCGATCACCTGCGGGGCGGCGCCAGCCTTCAGCTCAGTGGCATAGGAGGCTGCTTCCTCGATACCCTTCATGCAATTTGCACTCAAATGGTTCTGTATTGCCGCATCCGCTTCGCAGTACACTTTGATCGCCGCGAGATATTCTGTGTTCGCTACGCCGCCCTCATAATTATTCTTGTTGGGCTTTTCGGGCAGCACCGTTTCGCAGGGGTTCTGCGCCGTGTAGCAAAGGCCTATCATCTTGGCCAAATCGGCCGCGCGCGTCCCCCGCTTTGCGTTATAGGAGCCATCCGCATACACATAATAGAAGTAAACGCTCGTGCCGCTAATATAAAGGCCATCCGCATACATCCGCACCAATTCCGGCGCGGCTTTGAATGCGTTGATATAAGCCTCCAGCGCCTGCTGCTCTTTTTCATCTGTAAACTTAGAGCTGGTAGAAATTTTAGGCTTGCCTTCATGTAGGGGAGCAACCAAGGCAACGGCTGCATCACGCGCTGCATGCGGCCCAACATATGCGGAAAGGTTCTTCGTGACCTTCATCTTATTGGCGGCGCCAGTGCCTCCATCAAGGAATGATTCGCGGTTCACCACTTCACGCAGGAACCACAGCATCAGGTCGATATCCATCGCATCCTTTTCCGCCTCGGTCAGGGCTTTACAGGCGTTCACGGCCGTTTCATAAAGCGCAAGCTTTTTGTTATACGCTTCTAATTTTGCAGCATCCGTAGGCACTTTTGTAGCAATGTTCGTACTATCCGCTTTCAAGGCGGTCAAGGCTTCCTTTGCAGCCTTATAAGCATCGCTCTCGCCGATCTCTGCAATTGATTCCTGAAGGCTCTCCACTTTCGCTTCCACTGCGGCGGCCGCGGCCTGCGCCTGCTGTGCAGCTGCTTTGCCATCTCCCGCTGCAAATACGGGGGACATGGAAGAAACGGCCATTAAACCGGCCAACAAAGCGCTTAACAGCTTCTTACTCTTTTTCAACGTTTCTTTACCTCCCTTATTCTAATGCCGGACGTCCGTGCTGAGAAAACCTCCTTTCTCCAAAAATCCGTCTGATTCGGACATATATCCGCAGCTTTCATCGATCCATAAGGATGACGCACGATGATGAGGATGTCCGAACAGATTTTACGGTCGTTTTCATTCTAAAATGTTAACTCAGCATTGTCAAGATGAATATAAATGAAAAATAATCGGTATTATTTTATATACAATCTGCCGTCATGCATAAAAGAGATACAATTGATCGAATGAGGAGATCTGATCACCCAGTTTTTTTGATTCAGCGGCTTGGGCCAACGTAACGGACGCCGCATAGGCGTTGGGCAGTTTCTACGATCAAACAAGGCCCCCTGCGGCACAAGCCACAGGGGACCTCTCTCATTTGTTCTGTTTCACAGAAGGGCGTTTGCCTTATTTCTGCCAGTCGTAGTTATAGAAGCGAACCTTCACCGGATCAGAGGTTACAGTGTTGCCATAGATATCTTCCACTGTTACCTGAATCCAGCAGGAATGCGCGCCGACCACGCTGTTTTTCGCACGAATAACCGCAGTCATACCGTCCGCAGCGGGCTCGATATCCGCCTCCGGATCGTCCACAGACCAGTTGGCATACTGCCAGGTGATGCTCTTAACCGTTGCGCCATCGTTGATGGCAACGCCGAGCGTAACAGGCGTGCTGTTCCACCGCTTCGTCCAGGAAACCTTCTGATAGACTACTTCGCCAACGGCTGCGCCGTTCTGCGTGATAGCTACACTAGTGACTGCTGTGCCGAGATCAAGCGCACGGAAGGCTGCCGTCAGCGCCTCGCACGCCGCGTCAACGCTTGTCTGGTTAGCAAGCTCAGAAGCAGCAATCATTTCGGCCTCGGCCAGCACTTCGCTGATCTGAGCCTGCTGCTCTGCGGTCAGCTCTGTGCCCTTCACAAGGGCAATCGCCTCATTGAGGGCCGTCTTATCCGCGCGCACGCGCACCACGCAGCTCACAGTGAAGCCGCCATCCTCTGTGGTGGCGGTGATCTCCGCATCGCCAGGGCCAACCGCTGTGACAACACCGTTCACCACGGTTGCCACACGTTCATTGGAGGAGGCCCAGGCAGCATTCTTATTCTTTACCGTGACCGGTTTAAAGCTAAGGTTCAGCGCGAGCTGCTCGCCCTGAAGCATGTTGGCAGAGGTGCGGTCGATGGAGACATCCGTCACCTTGCCTTGGAAGAACGCAATCAAGCGCTCGAAGAAATCGATCAGGCCGTTTGTGCCAACACCGTCTCCAGTGATGAACCCGAAGGACAGGAAGTCAAGCACGCTGTCGGCCCACTTGGCAAGATCGATCAGATCCTGGTTGCCGCTGTCATAGAGCTTCTGGAACACAGCGTTCCACCGCTCGTTGAAATCCTTCAGCGAGCCGATCGCGCCGTCCGCTGCGCCATCCGTGCCTTTGAAGATGGTGTAAGCCGCGCCAAGAATCTTGTCAACGCCGTTGTCTTCCTTATACATCTTCGCAAAGGTATTCAGCACGTCGCGCAGGCCCTTCTTGAGATCCTCGCTCATGCCCATCTTGTTGGCGATCAGGTCTGCCACGATGTTGATGTTATCCTCATAGAACGCAAGCTCCACAACGTTGCGCAGAATCACGGTGACGAAATCCGCCTGGTCGATGTTTTCGAGACGGTACGCCTTCTCGCCGGACTTGGACGTATATGGCGTGACCGTGCCCACTGTGAGCATGTTGAAGTCATAGAGGAACGGGATCTTCAGGTTGACCGGCTCGCCGTTGATCTCAAGGCCTGCCAGCGCATCAATGATGATCTGGGTCAGGTCAAGATTAAGGCTGAATTCAAGGTCGTAAATCGGGCGGACCGTGTCGAGCAGGACAAAGATTGCCTGCGCGGTGTTTTCAACACAGACCTGGAGGCCGCCGTTATTGATGAAATAGAGAATATTCGGCAGGATCTCAAAGACTTTGTTCACCGGATCGGTATAAATCTCCTCAAGCAGGTTGAGCACCGGCGTGAGGATCGCGCTGAGCGCAATGCTGCTATCTTCCTTGACTGCCGCGGCATAGTCATCATACGACATAATATCGTCCGGGTTGCATCCGAGGCTTTCGAGGATCGGGATGACGCCGGTCTTGTAGCCCGGGTAGCCATTAGCCTTCACCACACCGAGAACCTCCAGATCCTGATCCGCGAGAACGGTTGCGAGGATCGGCGTGAACGGTGTGAGCGCCTTGGTCAGCGCCGCGGCGAAGCCGTCCTTGTCGCCGTCTTCAAAGCCCCAGTTGTAGCCTTCCGTGACCTCATCCCAGGAGGAGAGGTCGATGCCGACAATGCCGAGAATCGGCTTAAGGTCGACGCCCAGTCCGCCGAGCAGGTCCTTCACCATCAAAACAAGAGAAGTGAGCGTCTCGTTGGTGTAGATGCCCGTAATATAGGATTTAATGAGCTCGCTGAGCTTCAAGGTATCCTTGCCGCCCAAGATGAGCATCATATTGTCGATGAAGTCCGGCAGGCGGTCGGAGATGTACTGCGCCTGCTCTTTGGTCCAATCCTCACTATAAGTCACGTTGTTGATCACAGCGCCGGCCTCGCCGTTGGCAATGGCCTCGTCGGCCGCATCGGAGAACGCATAGCTCATCTGCTTAGAGGCATACTCCTGCGGAACGAACAGCTCAGTGACCGCCGCGATCACGTTATCCGGGTTGTTGCCGAGGTTCTTGAGGATGCCCATGATATCATCGCCAAGTTCGATCTCGGAGCCCGTCATCGACCCAATCAGCGCGAAGAGGGAATCCATGAAATCCTGATCGCCCAGCATCGGCAAGATATAGCGAAGAACCGCCAGCAGAGTAGCTTCTTTGTCAACAACAAGCTGGCGCCGCGTGCCGCCCGTGCGGCCGCTCGGCGCTTCCACCAGCGTACCCTGGCTCGCAAGCATCGCCTGGTTGATGGTCGGCAAAACAAGGTTTGCTTCCGGTGCAACCAAGCCAAGGACTGTGGAGAGGAGGACGTTCAGATCTGTGAACATCGCATCGCTGAGGTTAATCCCTAAATCCGGGATCAGAGTGGGCAGGCTCATCACCAGATCATACAGATTATCGGCGTTCAAGCCAGCCAGTGAGAGCAGAGAGGTTTTATAATACGATACCCAGTTGCCGAAGAAGGAATCGCCGATATCCAGAATCGGATTAAGCTTAGTAGCCTTGAGGATCTCCCCAATGATGCCGAACTCCATGATGTAGGCAAACTTCGGCAAAAGCTCCAGCACGGTTGAAACCGGCTCTACCGCAACTGTATCCTCCACCCAGCTGAGCAGCGGCAGCAGGATCGCACTCATTAACTGCTCTGTGGTGGTGTAGGTGTTGTAGGTAGCTGTTGGTACGATATTGTCGCACTCTAGCATCTCAAGCAGTGGAAGAACAGCATTGTTGTAAAGGTTGACAGCGTCCATCCTGAGATACGCGTCAACAATAATGGTGGTATGCTCCGACATTGCTTGATTGGTCAGCACAGAGCGCAGGATGGGAGCTAAGCCGCCCAGCGCCTGGCCAAGCGCGGCAACAAAGGTCTCCTTATCATGCACGCCCCAGGAAACATCTCCGTTTACATTAAACTGGGACCAATCATTACCGGCAGCGTTGAGCGCCGCAATGACGCTGCCATACCTGCTGCTGTCAAGAACTTTCGACAACGTATTGGGGTAAACGTTGAGATTTAAATCGCTAAACCTATCCAGGATCAACTGACCGGTAAGCTTTATGCCTAAAATTTCTGTAAGCTCCAGATCCTTCAACGCATTCACAAGCATTGGATAAATAGCTGTGACAATGGTATTCACCATCGCATCTGTATACAGCCCGGTCTCCAACGCCCCTTGGATAGCCTCTTGCAGCGTCCCCTCAATCCCGAGCAGACCAGTAACCTCTTGGTTCTGCATGAGGGAATCGATCTTTGTGATGGTTTCGGAGAGCTTCTCCTTTGTCACATCGTATTCCTCGCCCTCGGTGCGGGCGATATCGCCGGGCAGGATGTCGCGCGTTGGGTATTCCGGCTCATACTTCTGCCAGCCGGACATGCCCTTTGTCTCCACAAAGCGGTTATACTCTTCGAGCATTGGGGCCAGACGATCATACTTTGCCTGAAGCTCGGCGGAAACGGTAATGTGCTCGAGGATATTGGCCTCCACACCGCCGATGGCCTCTTTGACCGCTTTGTAGTTGAGCAGCGTGATTTGGCCAAAGTCGCTGTAGTTATCAATAGCTTTATCAAGCTGCGCTTCTACGCGATCGGTCAGCGTTGTGTCGATGCGGGCGGCATAGCTTTCAATCGCAGCCCACTTCTCCTCGCCAAAAACACGGTTCAGCGTATCAGCATCATATTGTGCAAGCTCGGCCAGCTTCGTCTTTGCGTTGGCCTGCCGATCATTGATGAGCTCATCCGTGGTGAGCGTGGTCAGATCGGTGTTCAGGAGATCGTCATTAAAATAGACCAGATACTCCTCCACCTCAGTGGAAAGCTTGCGGGCCTCAATTTCGACCTTCGCGTTGTGGATAAACTCCGTCACATACGCCGTGCCCTCCGTGAACACACGGCTGACTGCGGCGGGCTTGCGGGCCGTCACCATATTATACTGGGCAGTGGCCTCCGCCCAGGTTTTGGTGAGGTCTTCATCGGAGATGGTTGCAAGATCCGTTGCCGCAATCAGCGCGTCGATTGTGGCCTTGATGCCCTGCAACTCGATAACCTGCTTTTCCACCTCGACAGAATCAATAAACGCGTTGATCTGTTCCATCTTGAGGCCGGTTTCACCAAGCGCATAGGCAATCGCCTCGGCGGTGCAGCCGTTGAGATTCGCCCTGAGGGCGTTCATCTCATCGAGCAGCGCTACAAGGGCGTCATACTCCATCGCGGCAGGGTCGTTCTTCATCTTTTCCGCGATCTGCTGCGCAAACTCCAGCGCAAACTTTTTGTCGCGCGCGGTAGTCGCATCGCTGATGAAAGCTTTAATCGCGGCCTTGTCGAAGAAGTGGTTCATCACCGCGTCGTTGCCCCACAGGGAGCAGGCGTCCACGGCGGCCTGGTTTGCATTCACAAGCGCCACAAGCTCTTCCGACGTCATTGCGTCGAGATCACTCTTGAGCAGCTCTTCTGTGAAATAAGAGCCAAAGGCCTTGAGCTGCGCCGGGATCTCTGTATTGGGAGCCGTTTCCGTGCGGCTCCAGCCATTCGGCTTGAGATAGTTACAGGCGTTTCTGGTGGCGTTAGCAAAACCTGATCTCCACTCATGACGGCCGTGCGCCCACAGATATTCCACCGCTGTGGGAATAGAATCCGGCAGCTTGGAAATGTCGCCATCCTGTGCAAGCAGGAGATCCGCTATGTCGCGCACGATCCGAATGCCATAGGTACGTTCCTGCGGCTGATCAGGTTGGCTGAAATTTTTCCAATCAGCATTATTCCCGTTCATCCCACCAACAAATGCTTTGATGGCTGTGCGGGCATTCGCCAACTCGTCGCCGACAACGCCATATTCGTTTTGCAGCTTTGTCAGCACAGCCTCGGCAACGCCGTGCGCGGTATTGGCCGCGTTGTCGTTCTTGCTGGTGTGATTAGGAGCTTCCGCCGCTGCCACCACCCAGAAGGCTTCGGCTGCCGCCTCAATCTCCCCGGTCGGGTCGTTCACGACCGTGATGTAGTTCTGCGGGCTGCCCCAAGACGCATGGCGCACCCCGTCCGCCTTCAACGCCGCCGCCAGCGCATCATAAGGATCCGCCGCCAGCGCCGTCAAGCCAACGCTCAGGCTTGTCATAACCATCAAAACAGCCATGAACACGCTCAGCGCCTTTTTGGAAATTTTCATGTGCATACCTCTTTTCTTTTCACGATTCCTGTGCATCACCTTCCTGTGATCCCCGGCCCTTTGCACAGGCCTTCTGCAAACGTTTGCAGGGAAGCCGGTTCATATTCCTCTGGTCGTTCCAAAAAAGCCTATCACATCCCTTTTTTTGTTGGAATTCTCTAAGGTGCTAGAGTCTTCCTTAATTATTAATAATAAATGAATATTCGAATTTATTATTGCCGTTCAGAACTTAACAATTTTTTAACATACTCAATAAAAATCCTGTATCTACAAGCTTCTTATTGTTTATATGCCTTTTTCTTTCCCTCAATTTTCTTCTAAACCCATATTTTGTTTTTCTACATAATGTCGAAATAAAATTCCATTTTCACAACGTATTGTCGATTTTAGTTTAACATATAACGCCCCTCCTACTTTGTGCATTTTGCACAAAACAGACTAGGATCGGATTTTTTAACAAGACGCCCCCATTGGTAATTCCTTGCTAAATAATTCGCATCGTTTCATTGAAAAAATGCCTTTCATTTCCCATCGATATGCCATTTTTACAGACTGGCATGAAAAAAGCGGAGGAAAGATGAGCCGTCTTTCCTCCGCTTATATTTTATTTATTACCTTTGAAAATGCTTAAAATATCAAAATAGCCGTCGTCATCCGGGCCATAGGGGTTCTTTGCAGGTGGCGCTGTCGACCGCTTCGGCTCTGGCGGCAACTCAAAAGAAGGGCGATCCGCCTTTGGATCTTTTCCCTCCGCCTCCACAGCGGCGGCGCCTTTTTCCATCGCCTCTTCAAATGGGGATTTTGCCGCTGCCGGTTTTGCAGATGGCGCCGCCTCGGTATCCCCCCGCGCCCCATCTTCACCGAAGCCGGTTGCAACCACGGTAACAACCATTTCATCATCCAGCATATCGTCAAAGGAAACGCCCCAGATGATCGTTGCATCCGGATGAGCCTCCTTAGCGATGATTTCAGACGCAACCTCCACATCCTCCAAGCCGATATCATCAGAAGAGGTGATGCTGATAATCACACCGTGCGCGCCGTGGATGGAGGTTTCCAACAGCGGGCTGGAAACTGCCGCATTCGCAGCGGCTTCCGCTTTATCCTTCCCACTGGCATGGCCAACGCCCATATGCGCATGGCCCGCATCTTTCATAACAGCGGTAACATCCGCAAAATCCAAGTTGATGAAGCCCGGCACCTTAATCAGCTCCGAGATGCTTTTCACACCCTGAAGCAGCACGCCATCCGCTTCGTCAAACGCGTTTGCAAGCGTGATCTTTTTGTCGGAAACGTATTTTAACCGTTCGTTCGGGATGATGACAAGGCTGTCCACATGCTCCGCCAGCTCCGAGATGCCCTGCTCAGCCTGCGCCATGCGGCGGCGGCCTTCAAAATGAAAGGGCTTTGTAACGATACCGACGGTGAGAATCCCCATCTCCTTGGCAAGCTGTGCAATCACCGGCGCTGCACCGGTGCCGGTGCCGCCGCCCATGCCTGCGGTGATGAAAACCATATCCGTGCCTTTAAGCGCATCCGCGATCATATCATGGCTTTCCTCAGCTGCGCGCTGGCCCACCTCAGGGTGTGCCCCAGCGCCCTGGCCATGAGTCGTTTTCTCACCGATCTGGATTTTATGGGTAGCCTGGGAGTGATTGAGCACCTGCCTATCCGTATTCACGGAGATAAATTCCACGCCCTGCACACCGGAGCGAACCATACGGTTCACGGCGTTTCCGCCGCCTCCGCCCACGCCGATGACCTTTATTTGTACTACATTTTCAAAGTCGTTATCAATTTCAAACGGCATTCATACGTCCCCCTATTGAACAATCTATGTAAAACAAACCGAAAAAAGCCACTGCAAATGGCGCCGCCTCCGTGAGCCGCGCACCGTATCCTGCCATCTTGGCATAAAGATACAGGATGATTAGTAATATACTAACACGGCGGGGGGTAAAATTCAATATGGTAGAAAAAGAATTTGGATATTTTTTCGTTCCGCCCGCCTTTCCATCATGCTCCGGCCTGTGTTGCCGGCTGGGAAGCCTTGCTTGTCTGGGCTGGTTCAATCGTTTCACTAAAAAAGGCTTTTTTGGGGATTGTCAGATTAATGCTGCCTTTTTTATCCGGATTACTCTCCTCCTCGCGTGCAATCACCTCTTGGCCGAGCTTTAGCTTCTGCGCAAGCTGATCATCTTCTCCCAGCAGCATCTCCATACGTCCCTGGTAGACCACCCGGATATCCCCAAGATCAGATAAATCGATTCGCGTAATTCCGGAAAGCCCTGTCTCCTGCACAGCATCCAGCAAATGGTCAAGCACCGTTTTTTCCTGCGATTGGCCGTTTGCCTGCTGCTCACCCACGGTTTCACTTGCCGCGCGCGCGCTTTCGCTCTCTTGTTCCTTTGGCGGGAAGCTCGCCTGTTTACCGGGCGAGGCGCTTTTCACCTCAACGCCCTTGAGCAGGGCAGCTCCCTCGGGCAGCTCTGTCGCACCGATCTCCAGCACTTTGCCGCTGCCTGTCATGATGAGATAGGAATTTCCCTGCTGCACGGCGAGCTTGAGCTGTGCCTCCTTCACGGTAATCACCAGCTTGTCCGGCAGCTTACGCTTGATGGTGACAGATTCCACATAAGGGAGCTTTTCTGCAATCCGTCCGGCCGCCTGCTCTGTTTTGCATAGGAAAAGGTTTTCCCCTTTGGCAATGCCAGAAGCCTCTATGACCTCTTGTGCCTGATAGCGGCTATTTCCCTTCACCTCAAAATCCGCAATATGAAAAAACACCGTGAACGTCAGCACCGCGCCCACGCAGAGAAGAAGCAAAAACAGCACAAGATAAAGGATTGCCTTTTTCCTGCGCCGCTTCTTCAACGAACGCAATTGCTGCTCGCGCCGGATCTCATCGCGGGAACGCGGCGTCTGCTCCGCCTGTGCAGGCGCAGCCGGCCTCTTCTGCGGGCCGGCTGCCCGTTTTAAATTAGAATTCTTCTTCTGTTTCATCGCAGATCTCCCTCTTGATTTGCGCCCCAATCGCCTGGAGGCTTTCCTCAATCTTTTCATATCCCCGGTCGATATGCCGGACGCCGGTGATTTCCGTGTTGCCGCGGGCAGACAGGCCTGCAATCACCAGCGAGGAACCTCCCCGCAGATCGGGAGCCACCACCGGCGCGCCCGATAAAAACGGCACGCCCTCCACAACCGCAACGCGCCCCTCCACCTTGATATGCGCGCCCAATCGCATTAGCTCACTAACGTGCTTATAACGGCTTTCAAATATATTTTCAATAATAACACTGGTGCCGTCGGCAATTGCGGTCATCGCCATCACAGGCGCCTGCGCATCGGTTGGAAAACCCGGGTAGGGCATCGTCCGCACCGTGTGCACCCGATGGAGCCGGGGCGGTGCGCTGATCGTCAAATCCCGCGCGCAGATGCTGATATCACAGCCAGCCTCCTCCATCACGGGAATGACCGGCCCCAAATGCGCCGGAATAATATCCCGCAACGTCAGATGGCCGTGCGTCACCGCCGCAGCGGCCATATAGGTTGCGGCCGTAATACGATCTGGAATCACTGTGTGTTCTGTGCCGGACAGGGCCTTTACGCCGTTTATGACGATTGTTCCCTCACCCGCGCCGTGAATACGCGCGCCGCACCCGTTGAGAAAATCGGCAAGATCGCTGATTTCCGGCTCCCGCGCCGCATTGACAAGCACCGTGCGCCCCTGTGCCGTGGCGGCGGCCAGCATGATGTTTTCCGTAGCGCCTACGCTTGGAAAGGATAGCGCAATCTTCACGCCCTTCATCGGCTCCGGACAAACACAGTCGAGCCTACCGTGCTCCTCCTGAATCTCCACGCCAAATTGCCGCATAGCGGAAAGATGCAGATCGATCGGCCTCAAGCCAATTTCACAGCCGCCCGGTGTGGACAAGCTTGCCTTGCCCATCCGCGCCAAAATCGGGCCGAGGAATACCACGGAAGAGCGCATCTCCCGCATCAGATGATCTGGGATATCGGAGCGTTCAATGCTTGTGGCATCTATCGTGACCGTGTTGCCCTCCCGCTCCACCTTACAGCCGAGATAGGTCAGAATCCGGATCGCCGCGTCTACATCTGTCAGCCTGGGGCAGTTATGTATGACGCAAGGCTTATTGGTCAAAACGGCAGCCGCAAGAATCGGCAGGGCGCTATTTTTAGAGCCGTGTACCCTCAGCTCCCCGCTCAAGCGCTTCCCGCCTTCAATGACGATTTTCTCCATTGTCGCACACCCTTTCGCATAAAAACACAAGCGGGCCGTTTTGCCGCCCTGCAATATACTATGCATGGGGTGAAATATGCGTGAAAAGAGAAAATGCGCCGGAGTGGATTGAGCGATCTAAATTTAGGAATGTTGATCCTTTTGGGCCAAGCCTGCAATCACTGCGTAAATCCGCTCGTTTGCATCTGTAATCGCAAGGGCCTTTGCGTTTGCCTCAAGCTGCCTGCGGCGCTGTGGGCTGCTCAGCAGCCGATCAAGCTCCTGAGCCAGGCGCTCTCCTGTCAAATCTTTTTCCTCGATGAGCACTGCGGCATCTTTGCTGACAAGCGCCATTGCGTTATGGTATTGATGATTTTCCGCTACATTGGGGGAAGGGATCAGGATGGACGCCTTCCCCATCGCCTCAACCTCGCTCAGGGAGCTTGCGCCGGAACGGCAGATCACCACATCTGCCGCCGCCATGCAACGATACATATCGTCAATATATTCCCGGATAATCACATGCTTTTCGAGGTCAGGATCCACACCCCTGTCCTTAAGCGCATCCTGCACCCACAAACCGTACTGCCCCATGGCATGCATAAAATAGCAGTCCGCCTGCTGGTGTCGCCCGGCGATTACCTCTACCATCGCACGGTTAATTGCTTCCGCACCCAGGCTTCCGCCCATGGAAAGCACCAGCGGACGATCGTCGAGCCCCAGCTCAAAGCGGGAAAGCGTGCGGTCTGCGCGCAGCAGCTCGCCGCGCACGGGAAGCCCCGTCACGGTGCATGGGTTTTTCGCATTCAGATATTGCTCCGCCGCGGGAACGGCGAGCATCACCTGATCTACCTTTCCAGCAAGCACCTTGTTTGTTTTGCCTGGAAAAGCGTTTTGCTCATGAATCGCGGTTGGAAAGCCGAGCTTTGCCGCCATGCGCAGCACCGGCCCGCTGACATAACCGCCAAAGCCCACCACCACATCCGGCTGAAAATCGAGCAGAATTTTTTTGGCCTGCGCGGAGGATTTGAGCAGTTTGGAAAGTGTGCCGAAATTGCGCTTTATGTTCTCAAGCGTCAGCCTCCGCTGAAAGCCGCTGATATCGATCGTTTTAAAATCATATCCCGCGGCGGGGACAAGGCGCGCCTCCATTTTTTCCGCAGTGCCTACAAACAGGATCTGTGCCTCCGGATGGCGCTCGCGCACCATTCCCGCAGCTGCCAGTGCGGGATTGATATGGCCGCCCGTTCCACCGGCGGCAAATAAAACCTTCATAAAACTTTCCCTTTCTGTTCCTAACAATCTGAGCGTAAAAATTTTTCCCGATGTTGTTTTACATTTTCCGCACCCTGGAATAGCGTGATACGGACAAGACGATTCCCATTTCCATCAACAAAATCATCAGCGAGGTGCCGCCATAGCTGAAAAACGGCAGGGAAATGCCCGTATTGGGTACCGTGTCCGTAACAACTGCAATATTCAGCGCCACCTGAAGGCCCACTTGAAACACAAGCCCCATGGCGAGCAACGCACCGAATCGGTCGCGCGCCTTCATAGCGATAACGAAGCCACGCCACACGAGCAAGCCAAACAGGATGATAATCGCGGTTGCTCCAATAAAGCCGAGCTCCTCGCAAACGATGGAGAAAATAAAATCATTCTGCGGCTCAGAGACATAGAGGTGCTTCTGCTTAGAATTGCCAAGCCCTGCCCCCAAGAACCCGCCGGAACCGATCGCATAGAGCGACTGGTTGGTTTGCCAGCGCGCTCCGAAGGGATCGAAATCCTTATCCAACCATGCCGTGATGCGCTTTGCCGCATAGGATGGCAACTTATCTGGAAAGATCACAAAGAAAACCACCACCGCAATCACCGCAACCGCGCCAATGACAAACCAGCGCATTTTGACCTCGCCAAAAAACATCATCGCCACGCCGATTGAAAACATCAAAATCGTACCGGACAGATGGTTTTCAAGAAACACAAGCCCGCACATAAGGCAGATCACTGCCGCATAAAAGAGCATATAGAGCGTGGAAGTTGCCTTGCACGGGTTAATCAGGCCGTTGGTTTTATCACGCAGAAAATTCGCCGTTCTTCCCCGGGAGGGCGTTTTATCAATAATCTGCCGGTGGTGCTTCTCCATGCTCCAGGCACAAAAGAGCACCAGCGCCACCTTGGCGATCTCCGAAGGCTGGAAGGTAAAACCGCCTGGCAGCGGAATCCAGCGCTTAAAATCGCCCAGATTGGTGTGATAAAACAGCACCACAACCAGCAGCACAATCGATATTGCAATGCCGGGTATGGCAAGGTACTTATACCATTCATAGTTAATCTTCGACACCAGGAACATCAGCACTACGCCTACAATGGCAAAAATCAGCTGCCGTTTAAAATAATAGGTGCTGTCGCCATCATTATAATAGGCGTAGGTATAGCTGGAAGAAAGCAGCATAATCAGGCCGATGGTCAAAAGAGCGAGCGTAAACATCATAAAAGGCACATCAAACGCATCCTTTGACATCAGTTTACGCAGCGCAGAGACCTTGCTTGTACCCTGGGGCTGCATTCGGTTGCGGTTGCGCGCCGCATTCGCTCTGTCTGCCATGATCAGGCCTCCTTCGTTTCCATCCGGCCGGGAATTCTCAGCCGAAATACATAAGCAAAGCTCCCAAAGCCCCGCCCAAGATCGTGATTGCGCTAAACACAAAAACGATCTTCGTCTCTTTCCAGCCGGACATTTCCAGTCCGTGATGAATGGGGGTCATTTTGAAAATACGCTTGCCAGTGCCCGTTTTATGCTTCGTAATTTTAAAATAGGTGCGCTGGATAACCACGGAGCCGCCTTCGATTACATATATAATGCCCACCGGCACCAAAATAATCGGGCAATCCAGCGAATAGGCCAGCGCCACTACCATACCGCCGAGGAACATAGAGCCGGTGTCGCCCATCATAACCTTGCCCGGATACCAGTTCCAAATCAGGTATCCGCCGCATGCGCCGGCGAGCGCCGCGCCCATGATGCTCACGCCCATCGCCTGCCGCAGAACGCCCATGATCGCAAAGGAAATTGCGGCGAGCATCGTCACGCTGCCGCACAGGCCGTCGATCCCATCGGTAAAATTGACGGCATTGGTCGCCGCATAGATGACGATAATGCCAAATAAATAATAGACAATCGGATGAAGAGGAATATTCCCCAAGAATGGGATATACATATACGTTCCGTTTGCAATATGCAAAGAGGCAAGGTAGGCCACCGCCACAAGAAGCTGTGCGGCCGTCTTTTGCTTTTCCGTCAGCCCAAGGTTGCGTTTTTTGACCACCTTGATGTAATCATCCGCAAAGCCGATGATGGCAAAGCCAAGCGCCATCAGGATGCCTCCCCAGAGCTTTGTGTTCGCGTTTGCGCCACTCAGGTCGGCCCCCTGCACGAGATGCCCGCCTAAAAAATAATCGGTCAGTGTCACGGCCAAAAGCGCTGCAATTGTGGCGATGATGAACATAATGCCGCCCATAGTAGGCGTGCCCTGCTTTTTTTTATGCCAACTCGGTCCGATATCCAAAATCGTCTGCCCAAATTTCAGCTTGTGCAGCCATGGCACCAGCACGATACCCAGCAGCGCCGATACCACAAAACCGAGCACAGCGCATAGTATGATTGCAACCGTTGTGTTCATTTGATTTTCCACCCCTCATAAATTGCTTCGATTAGCTCCTCGAACCGCATGCCGCGGCTCGCTTTGAAAAGCACGGCGTCACCCGGCTGGAGCGTGCGCAGCAGCTCTTCCAGCAGCCCATTTTTGTCAGCCGCATAAAAGCACTGTGCAATGCCCGCCTCGTTAGCTGCCTGCGCCATCCTGGCTGATTCGGGCCCACAGGCAAAAAGAAGCGCAACGCCCTCCTGCGCCGCAAATGCTCCAATTTGCGCGTGCGCCTGCCCGGAGAGCGAACCGAGCTCCAGCATATCGCCCAACACAGCGATGTGGCGCTTAGCATCCAGCATCCGAAGCGCCCGAATGGCCGCGCGCATGGAATCCGGGCTCGCATTATAGCAATCCTCCAGGATTGTCACGCCATTTGCCTGCCTGACGCGCTGGCGCATCCCCGCCGGCTCATATTCGCCCAGTGCTTGGGCGGCGGCCTGCGGCGCAATGCCCAGGATGAGCCCCGCCGTAAAGGCCGCGAGCGCATCATAGACAAAATGCATTCCCACCACAGGCATCTGGACGCTGACGCTGCCATAGCCATAGTTGATCGTGAAGGAGAGCTCGCGGTCACTCTGCGTGATTTTCTGCGCGCGGATGCGGCAGCGTTCCTCTTCGATTCCATAATAGAACACCGGCCGCCCTTTAATTTGCGCGCCTGCGAGCAGCGCATCGTCCCCATTTAGAATTAGCGGCGCGTATTCATCCATTCCGTCGAGCAGCTCCAGCTTCGCCTTGCGGATATTTTCTCGTGAGCCTAACTGCTCCATGTGGGAAACGCCTATGTTCGTGATGATCCCCACCGTCGGCGCGGCGGCGCGCGCCATGCGGGCGATTTCCCCGAAGCCGCTCATGCCCATTTCAAACACTGCCGCGCCGTAGCTTAGATCCAGGCCGAAGGCCGTCATAGGCATGCCGATCTCATTGTTAAGGTTCCCCTCGTTTTTTAAGGTTTTATATCGTTTTGAAAGGACGGCGGCCGTCATCTCTTTCGTCGTCGTTTTACCCACGCTGCCTGTCAAACCCACAACGGGGATTTGAAAAAACTGGCGGTAGTAGCCTGCCAGCCGAAGCAGTGCCTCACGCGTATTTGCCACTCGGACATACGGCCCGCGACAGTGGATGTCACGGTGCACCATCACGGCCGCAGCACCCTCCTCAAAGGCCTTCTCCACGAAATCATGCCCATCGAAGCGATCCCCCTTGATGGCGATGAACAGGCAGCCTTGCGAGATCTTCCGACTATCGATACAAACGCTTGTAACTTGCGCTTCCCCATGCGCTTCTCCCTTGCAGGCCAGCGCGATTTCCCCGATTTGAAGCGGCAGCATAGGCGTCTCCCCTCTCTGTTAAACCTCTTGTTTCAATTCTTTTAAAACCTGCGCTACAATCTCTCGCTCGTCATAGTGGATTTTCCCAGCTTTTAAAACCTGATAGGTTTCATGACCTTTCCCGGCGAGCAAGACGATATCGTCCTTTTGCGCCAAGCGCATGGCAAGGCGAATAGCCTTTGTTCGATCCGGCTCGACATGCACGGGGATGGGAGCTTCCCGCATTCCCTCCAGCACGTCCGCAATGATTTGTTCCGGTTCCTCGGAACGCGGGTTATCCGATGTAACAACCGCCACATCCGCAAGCCGCGCGACTACAGAGCCCATTTTGGGGCGTTTGGTTCGGTCGCGGTCGCCTCCGCAGCCAAATACGCAGAGAATCCGCCCGTGTGCGATCTCCCGCAGGGAGGAAAGAATATTCTCCAAGCCATCCGGCGAATGGGCATAATCGATAATGACGGTATAGTCCGTATTGGTAGGAACCACCTCGATGCGGCCCTTGACCCCTTTTGCCGCGCGAAGGGCGCCCAACGCTTGTTGAAAGGGAACGCCCGCCTTCATGGCGCAGAGCAATGCGCCCATAGAATTATACACCGAAAAATGGCCGGGAATGCCAAGATGCACACGGCCGATCATACCGCTGCCCACCAATTCATATTCCACACAGTCCGGCAGATCGCGCACGTTTTTCGCCGTGAAGTCGGCGCCGTCCTGCCGGATAGAATAGGTGGTTACCACGCTTTTTGTGCCCTCTATCATAGCGGCGGCCGAGGAATCGTCAAAATTGATAACAGCTTGCTCTGCCTGCTCAAAGAGCTTGTGCTTTGCCGCCCGATAGTTTTCAAAGGTGCCGTGATAATCGAGATGATCCTGCGTCAGATTGGTAAATAGTGCGATATCAAAGCGCAGCCCCGCCACCCGCTGCTGTGCGAGCGCCTGGGAAGAAACCTCCATCACACAATGCGTACAGCCCGCCGTTACCATCTTTTGGAAGAGCTCGTTGAGCTCATAAGGGTCCGGTGTGGTGAGCTGGGCTGGGAACACCTCATCCCCCGCCATATTCTGCACAGTGCCGATGAGCCCTGTGCGATACCCCGCGGCATCCAAAATTTCTTTAATCAGGAAGGCCGAGGTTGTTTTGCCGTTTGTTCCTGTTATGCCAATCAAATGAAGCCGTTGCGCCGGATCGTGAAAAAGCGCTTCGCACATGAGTGAATAAGCGGCCCTCGTATCTGGCACGAGCACTTGGCAGGAAAGCCCCGTATCAGCCTGCGCAATCACTGCGGCAGCGCCGCTCTCAACTGCTTTCGCCGCCAGCGTATGGCCGTCAATGTGATTTCCTCGGATGCAGACAAACGCGCATCCAGGCTTTACCTTACGGGAATCATCAGTGATAAATGTGATCTCCGGGTCGAAATCCGGCAGTTCCGGAGTAACCCGCCGCAGCAATTCCGATAAACGCATTGCCGCACCTCCATTTCTGAATCGAATATAGTTTAGTATAACATAAAACTGCATGCTTTATGGTGCCGTTTTGCTTTTTCTCTGCGCATTTTCTGAAATGCACCTTCCTAGTGCATCATAAGCAGACGAGCACGCTGCACGCTCTGAATTGCAGTCTTAATCTCTGCGCATGGCGCAGTCTTAATCTCTGCGCATGGCGCAGTCTTAATCTCTGCGCATGGCGCAGTCT